>Ga0207968_100093_pt1 | contig 39275 bp, 37 predicted proteins | sample LakWasMet21_HOW5_2_FD_183867 | JGI IMG/M metagenome (GOLD analysis project Ga0207968, IMG submission 183867) | Freshwater sediment methanotrophic microbial communities from Lake Washington under simulated oxygen tension - Sediment Metagenome... | ecosystem: Environmental > Aquatic > Freshwater >...
ATGCTCTCGAAATACGGATGGGCCGCAGGGTCCAGTCGGTTGCAGAATAATTGGTCAATGTAGGCGTAGCCGAACTCTCCCGGCGGCAGGCTGATGCAATGAATCACGATCAGCGAAATATCGTCCGGGTCAGCTCTGTCATCAAAATTAGGTGATTCAATCCGGACCGCTCCGGTCAGCCAGTGCCGATCTATTCGCATGGGAAAGGAAAAGTGTGAAAAAAGTGAGTCGCCTGACGCAGCCATTGCCGATGGGCTCTTCTATTATTTCTCGAAAACCGTGTCGAAGCCAGTCATAAACAATGCCAAATGAACAAAGATGCTGCGATTTTGGCTTTAGAATCCCTAAAGCACGCAAGGAATAGGTCAAACGGTCTGAAAATAGGTTGTTGGCCGGCAAAAATGATGAAAAAATATCCACAATGATTACCGGCCAATTGGCCGGGAACGGGCTGGCTACGGATGACTATAACTTTGTGCGCTGAGCGAAGCAAGCTGAAAAAGTCAGAGGCTAAGCTTTTCGCTCGCCTACCGGAAAATAATTACACGAATTGAGGCTCAACTTGACTACCCGAATTTTTAAGCATTTCCCTATTGCGGCAATGTCCGCGCTGCTCGCCAGTTGCGCCGGCGAGGGGCCAAGACCGTACGAACAATACGGCTACCAAAGGCCGCAAGCGCCGGCTTCGAGGCCCGTCATGCAGCCGCCCGTCGCGCAATATCCGGGGGGGCATAGTCAGGCGTCGCCCTCTCGTGGCTATTCGTCAGGGGGGCTTGCCGGCACTTACACCAATTACCCCGCCGTGCGCGGCTTTATTCAAGATATGGTGCGCAAGCACGGGTTTTCGGAAAGCTATCTGAACGGGCTGTTTTCCCGCGCCAACCGTCTCGATTCGGTGATCCGTCTGGAAAGCCCGGAACCTTCGCAGGGGCCTTCCAAGCCCGGCAGTTGGACGCGCTATCGGAACAAGTTTCTGACCGCGCAGCATATCGAAAACGGGGCGAACTTCTGGCTCGAGAATGCGGACGTGTTGCGCAAGGCCAGCGCTTCATACGGCGTCGATCAGGAATACATCGTCGCGATCATCGGCGTCGAAACCTATTTCGGCCGCAATTTCGGAAAAACGAATATCTTCGATTCATTGACGACGCTGTCGTTCGACACCCACCGGCGTTCGCAATTTTTCATGTCCGAACTCGAAAGCTTCTTGCTGATGGCGCGCGAGGAAGATTTCGATCCGCGCGAACCGGAAGGCTCCTGGGCCGGCGCGATGGGCTACGGACAATTCATGCCGAGCAGCTTCCGCCGTCTGGCGATCGATTTCAATCACGATGGAAAGCGCAATCTTTGGCATCCGCATGATGCGATCGGCAGCGTCGCGCATTATTTTTCGAAGAGCGGCTGGCATTATAATGGCCAGGTCGCCAGGCCGAGCAACGGCGAGCGAAATGCTGATGGCGTAATCGAATTGAGCGCCTACGAAGGCAACGAATACTGGCGCATCTTTCCCAATTTCAAGGTGATCAAACGCTATAACAACAGCAACAAATATGCGATGGCCGTGCATCAACTGGCGCAGGCGATCAAGCAGCGCGTGGCGAGTTCGGGGGCTTTGATGCGTGCCTCCAGCGCGAGATAATCACCTTAACCTACTTATGCTTGACGTCACTGCCATTAAGTGAAAGATGACCAGTCCCTTCTCCCCCCGGGAGAAGGAGAAAGCGGCCTTAACTTAATGGTATTGGTGCGTGGCGTGGGAATGCACTAAATTCTAAAAGCTCTCAATGACATCACTAAAAACGTTAGATATAAAACCCTATCTCGAAGAAGACATCGGCTCCGGCGACATCACCGCCGCGATCATTCCGGAGACCGTCACCGCCGAAGCGGAGGTGTTGACCCGAGAGGCGATGGTGCTGTGCGGGCAGGCCTGGTTCGATGCGGTCTTCAAGGAACTGGACCCGCGCGTCCGGATCGATTGGCTGTGCGCGGAAGGCGAGGCGGTCGATGCCGGCGCAACCTTATGCCGGCTCGGAGGTCCGGCCCGCGCGCTGCTGACCGGCGAACGCACCGCGCTGAACCTACTGCAAACTTTGTCGGCGACCGCGACCGTTGCGCGGCGCTATGCCGAGGCGGTGGCCGGAACCGGCTGCAAGGTGCTCGATACCCGTAAAACGATCCCGGGGCTCAGGCAGGCGCAAAAATACGCGGTCGCGGTCGGCGGCTGCCATAATCACCGCATCGGCTTGTACGACGGCGTATTGATCAAGGAAAACCATGTCATGGCGGCGGGCTCGATCAGCGCGGCGATCCGGATCGCGCGCGAGCTGACCGCGGTGCCGGTCGAAGTCGAGGTCGAAACCCTGGAGCAATTGCAGGAAGCGCTGGCGGCCAAACCCGACCGCATCATGCTGGATAATTTCAGCCTCGACGACCTGCGCAGCGCGGTCAACATCACGGCCGGCCGGGTCGAGCTCGAAGCCTCCGGCAACATCGGCCTGGATAACATTCGCACGATCGCCGAAACCGGCGTCGATTTCATCTCGATCGGCGCGCTGACCAAGCATGTGAAGGCGGTCGATTTGTCGATGCGGATCAAGCTGGCGCACGGATGATCGACAATCCCGACCAGCTTGCAAAACTGATCAGCCACGGCGTCTATGTGATCGGGGTCAGCGACGGCGAGCGTCAAAACGCCTTCACCGCCGCCTGGGTGATGCAGGTCTCCTTCGATCCTTTTCTGTTGGCGGTCAGCATCAATCCCGAGCATTATTCCTATCAATTGCTCAAGGCCGGCGGCATTTGCACGGTCAACGTGCTGGGGCGGGATCAATATGCCGTCGCGGAGCATTTCGGCCGCTCGGTCAAGGACAAGATGGCCGGTTTCGACTGGCGTACCGGAGTAACCGGCGCGCCTGCACTCAGTTGCGGTCTGGCCTATTTCGATTGTCGGGTCAGTCATTATGCCGAGGCCGGCGATCACCAGATCGCGGTCTGCGAGGTGCTGGCCGGCGCTATGCTGCATGCGGGGCAGCCGCTGCTTTACAACCAGACCGGCGACCTGGACGGCAGCAGCGAGTTTTATAAGACATAATACAGCGCGCTGCCGGTTTAAAGTCCGTCCCGTCAGTATTCTTTCGAGTTAGCCGGAGGATTATAATGGCGGACGCAACTCAGTCGAGCCCAGGAGATCGAGTCATGGCCTTACAGAAGGTACACGAAGAAATTGATCTGACCGAGGAAGAGTATCTCAAATCCGAGCTGACTTCCGACATCAAGCACGAATTCATCGACGGCCAGGTTTATGCGATGGCCGGCGCGGGGTATAACCATAACTGCATTGCCGGCAATGTCTTCCGGAAATTCGGCAACCACCTCGAAGGCAATCCCTGTACGCCTTTCATGGCCGACATGAAGGTCCGGCTCGGCAAGGATTACGTGTACCCGGACGTGGTCGTCGATTGCAGCAAGATGAGCGGTGCCGACACCTATTCAGAAAATCCGCTGCTGATCGTCGAAGTCTTGTCCCGGTCGACCCGCAAGACCGATGCAACCATAAAACTGCTGCGCTATATCAACCTGCCGTCCGTGCAGGAATATGTGATGATTGAATCGGACTTCGTGTCGGTGCAAGTGCTGCGCAGGCATAAACATTGGCTGTCCGAATATTATTTCCTGGGCGATTCGGTAACGTTCGAATCGATCGGACTGACGCTGACGGTCGAAGAAATCTATGACCGCGTGGACAATGCCGATATGAATGAATTCCGGCAGGAAATGCAGTCTAAAGAGTAGATGACATTTCCAACGGTTTTCGCATCATGAAATCAGAAGCTATCGAGACCCGCGATGCCTTGCTGATCATCGATATTCAGAACGACTTCCTGCCCGGCGGCAGCCTTGCGGTATCCGGAAGCGAGCAAATCATTCCTGCCATCAATCGCTGCATCGAGAAATTCAACACGCTCGGCCATCCTATCTTTCTGACGCGCGACTGGCATCCGGTCGATCATTGGTCTTTTGCCGGGCAGGGCGGGCCGTGGCCGCCGCATTGCGTCGCGGGGACATTCGGCGCCGAATTTTCGGCGAGTCTGTTGCAGCCGGCGACGGTGCAAGTGATTTCCAAAGGCGTGCGGCGTGAAAGCGAGGGGTACTCGGATTTCGAGGCCCCGGATTTACCGGCAAAACTCGAACGTGCGGGCATCAGGCGGCTCTTCGTCGCCGGTTTGGCGACCGATTACTGCGTCTTGCGCACCGTGCTCGACGCACTGAAGCTTGGCTATCAGGTTTTTTTATTGCAGGATGCGGTGCGCGCGGTCAATGTGAAGCCCGAGGGCGGCGACAGGGCCTTGCAGGCGATGCGGCAAAACGGCGCCCAATTGATCAGCTCGGACCAAATTTCATGATCGCAAGCGACGCGTTGTTGACCGATCTTTACCAGTTGACGATGCTGCAAGGCTATTATCGGCAGCACATGCAGGACACCGCCGTATTCGAATTGTTCGTGCGCAGGCTTCCGGCCAGCCGTGGATTTTTGGTCGCGGCGGGGCTCGAACAGGCGGTCGATTATCTGCGAAATTTGCGATTTACGTCCGCCGAGTTGGACTGGCTGCAAGGCACGGGATTTTTCAAAACGGATTTCTTGCAGTGGCTCGAAAATTTCCGTTTCACCGGCGGCATGCATGCGATGCCCGAAGGCTCCGTGTTTTTTCCGAACGAGCCGATCCTGCGTATCACCGCGCCGATCGCCGAAGCGCAATTCGTCGAAAGCCGGCTGATCAATATCCTGCATTTCCAGACCCTGGTCGCTTCGAAAGCGGCGCGTTCGGTGCTGCTCGCGCCGGATAAAAAGCTGGTCGAATTCGGTTTTCGCCGCGCGCATGGTGGCGAGGCCGGGCTGTTGGCGGCCAGGGCCTCCTATCTGGCCGGTTTCAGCGGCACCGCGACGGTCGCCGCCGGCCGAGATTTTGGCATTCCGGTGTTCGGCACGATGGCGCATTCCTTCATCCAGGCGCATCAAAACGAAAGCGAGGCGTTCGATCATTTCGCTCTCGCCAATCCCGGCAATGTGGTGTTGCTGATCGACACCTACGATACCGAATCCGGCGCGCAGAAAGTCGCCGAACTCGCGCCGAAACTGGCGGCCCTGGGCATTTCGATCAAAGGCGTGCGCCTCGACAGCGGCGATCTGGCCGCGCATGCGCGCCATGTACGCGCTTTACTCGATGCGGCCGGTCTCGATGAAACGACGATTTTTGCCAGCGGCAACATCGACGAATACAGTCTTGAGCAATTGCTCTTGGAACGCGCGCCGATCGACGGCTTCGGCATCGGTACCCATCTCGATACCTCCGAGGATGCGCCGTACCTGGATTGCGCCTACAAACTGCAGGAATATGCCGGCATTCCGCGCCGCAAGCGTTCCGAAGGCAAGGCGACCTGGCCCGGAACCAAACAGGTGTATCGGCGCTTTGATGTTGACGGTAAGCTGGCCGGCGACACGATCACACTGGCCGATGCCTCTTGCGAGGGGAAGCCGTTGCTGAAGGTGATTATGCAGGAGGGCGAAATGGTCGAGCCACTACCATCGCTTGCACAGAGCAGGGCGTATGCACAAGAGCAATTAAGCCGTTTGCCGGACGGTTTGCGGGTATTGAAAAATGCGCCGGTTTATCCGGTGCATTTTTCCCCGGAACTGCGTGAACTGACCGAGCGCATGGATATAGACGCCGAACTTCATTAAAGAAAAAAAGCAGTGTTGAATTTATACGGGCGGGTTAATTGCGGAATAGCTCGCCAATTGTTCGCCGACAGCCCAGCGAATCGATTTTGCCCGTCTCGCGCCTATTCCCGCAACGCCCAACAAGGCTTGCTCGTCGGCCGAGAGAACGGCTTCAATGCTGCCGAATGCCTCCAATAGGTTATCAGCGGTGTCCGGGCCTATTCCGGGGAGCGATTGGAGTATTTTCATTTGGGTCTTGCGTTTGCCTTTGGGACGCTTGCCTTTGAGCAGTCGGGGCGGAGTCTGCCGGGCAATATGGTCGAACTGGCGGGCAGCGTAGAGCATCAGTCTTGCGCTTTCTTCGGCGTCGGCGGAACGCAGTAAGGGAATGCCGAGAAAAAGGGTGAGACTGATAATCGCTCCTTGTAAGGCCTCGCGCCGCATGCCGCTCTCGGACAGATCATGCGGGCGTCCTTCGAGGATGATGGCCTTATGAAGCGGCGATGCGGCGAGGCGATTACCTTGTTCGAATAATCGGCCGTCCTTCAGGGAAACGGCGAAATCGTGTAGCGTTTTTCGCTCGAACAACAGTCTTTCGTTCAGCAGGTAATCGCCCACGGCCAGACGACGCACCGAAACCTCGGTTCCGTTTTGCCTTCTAAACGCTTCGATGACGCCGGATTGGCTTTCGCGGTCATCGGCGATAATTTGAATCGTTGACATGAGGCTAACTCGATGATTTGCTCGGCGCGGCGGATGGCTTGACTTCATCGGCCGATATTATAATGGCGTGAAACCCGAATCGAACACGGAGATCGGAGCATGGCCTTACAGAGCCCACATGAAGAAGTTTAGTTGATCGAGGAAGAGTATCTAAAATCCGAACTCGCATCCGAATTCAAACGCGAATACATCGACGGCCAAACTCATGCGATGGCCGGCGCGGGATATAGTCACAGCTGCAATTAGTGCGATAATGTTATACTTGTATAACATGTATTGATAGAGGATATGCCCATGTTAGCGATACGACTGCCTGAGGACCTGGAAAAACGTCTGGATTCACTCGCAAAACTGACAGGACGGAGCAAATCGTTTTATGCACGGCAAGCCATCGAGCAGCATTTGGACGATATGGAAGACGTTTATCTGGCCGAACAGCGTTTGACTGAAATTCGCGCCGGGCGAACGCAAACCATTCCGCTCGAAGAGGTGCTGAAACAATATGGTTTGGAAGATTGAGTTCGACCCGGCCGCGGAGCGCGAACTGGCGAAATTGGATAGTACGGTTGCCCGCAGAATTTTAAAGTTTCTCACTGAGCGGCTTGCGCAATCGGATAACCCGCGCAGCTTGGGCGCCCCTTTGACGGGATCAAAGCTTGGCGATTTTTGGAAATACCGCATCGGGAAATATCGCGTTATCGCCCATATCGAAGACGACATTGTGACTGTGCTGGTTTTGAAAGTAGATAAGCGGAGCGATGTGTATAAGCAACAATGAGCCTCATAACATGGCTAGGCCTGCATCGCCTGGGCGCTTACAAACTTCGACGAACAAAGCGAAATTTGCTACAATGCGCGGGTTAATTACCGATTCAACCTGATCTTTCCGCAGCACATCGCCGGCGTGTCTGGGAAGGAATGTAGGAACCAGCAGGGCCGGTCAGCGCAAACAGCGTGGCGGCTTTGCTTAGAATGAAGTGGCCATGTCAAACTACGCGAAAGAAATCATTCCTGTAAATCTTGAAGACGAGATGCGGCAGTCCTATCTCGATTACGCGATGAGCGTGATCGTCGGGCGCGCCTTGCCGGATGTCAGGGACGGCCTGAAGCCGGTGCACCGCCGCGTGCTGTATGCGATGAGCGAGCTCGGCAACGACTGGAACAAGCCTTATAAAAAATCCGCGCGCGTCGTCGGTGACGTGATCGGTAAATACCACCCCCACGGCGACACCGCGGTTTATGACACGATCGTGCGGATGGCGCAGCCGTTTTCGATGCGTTACATGCTGATCGACGGCCAGGGCAACTTCGGCTCGGTCGATGGCGATTCCCCCGCCGCGATGCGTTATACCGAAGTGCGGATGGCGAAGATTTCGCATGAATTGCTCGCCGATCTGGACAAGGAAACGGTCGATTTCATTCCGAACTACGACGAGTCCGAGTCCGAGCCGAGAGTGCTGCCGACCCGAATTCCGACGCTGCTGATCAACGGCTCTTCCGGCATCGCGGTCGGCATGGCGACCAATATTCCGCCGCATAATCTGAACGAAGTGATCGGCGCCTGTCTGGCGTTGATCGATAATCCCGAAACCACGATCCGCGAACTGATGGATCACCTGCCGGGGCCGGATTTTCCGACCGCCGGCATCATCAACGGCGCCTCCGGCATTTACAGCGCCTATACGACCGGCCGCGGCAAGATTTATCTGCGCGCGCGCTGCCATTTCGAAGACATCGGCGACAGCAGCCGCCAGGCGATCATAGCGACCGAACTGCCGTATCAGGTCAACAAGGCGAATTTGCAGATCAAGATTGCCGAACTGGTCAAGGAAGGCAAGATCGAAGGCATTTCCGCGATTCGCGACGAGTCCGACAAAGACGGCATGCGCCTGGTGATCGAGCTGCGCCGCGGCGAGATGCCCGAAGTCGTGTTGAACAATCTGTACAAGCAGACCCAGTTCCAGACCGTGTTCGGGATCAACATGGTCGCGCTGCTCGACGGCCGTCCGCACTGCCTGAATCTGAAAGAGATTCTGAGCGCGTTCATCGATCACCGCCGCGAGATCGTCACGCGCAGAACCGTCTACAACCTGCGCAAGGCCAGAGAGCGGGCGCATATCCTGGAAGGTCTCGCGATCGCGCTGGCGAACATCGACGAGATGATCGAACTGATCAAGACCTCGGCGAGTCCTGCTGAGGCGAAGGCAGGCTTGTTGGCCAGAACCTGGAATACCGGCCTGGTCGCATCCCTGCTCGATCGCGCCGACTCCGACCGTTCGCGTCCGGAAGACTTGCCGCCCGAGTTCGGCATAGTGGCCGGCATGTACCGTCTTTCCGAGGCTCAGGCGCAGGCGATTCTGGAGCTGCGTCTGCACCGTCTGACCGGACTCGAACAGGACAAGATCGTCGACGAATACCGGGAATTGCTGAGACTGATCGACGGCTATCTGGAAATCCTGGGCAGCGACATTCGCCTGATGGAAGTCGTGCGCGAAGAGCTGGTCGAGATTCTGAACAATTACAGCGACGAACGCCGCACCGAAATCATTCAGGACCGCCTGGACTTGTCCGAAGAGGATCTGATCACCGAGGAAGACATGGTGGTCACGATGTCGCACGAGGGTTACGTGAAGGCTCAGCCGCTCACCGACTACAAGGCGCAGCGGCGTGGCGGCCGCGGCAAAATGGCGATCGCGACCAAGCAGGAAGATTTTGTCGATAAACTGATCGTCGCCAACAGCCACGATACGATTCTGTGTTTCTCATCGCTCGGCAAGGCCTACTGGCTTAGGGTGTATCAATTGCCGATCGCCAGCCGCACCTCGCGCGGCAAGCCGTTCGTGAATCTGCTGCCGCTGGAGCAGGGCGAAAAGATCAATGCGATGCTGCCGGTCCAGGAGTTCAGCGAAAATAAGTATATTTTCATGGCGACCTCGCTGGGCACGGTCAAGAAGACGCCGTTGAACGAATTCGAACGCCAGCGTACCGGCGGCAAGATTGCGGTTGATTTGCAGGAAGGCGATCGTTTGGTCGGCGTCGCGATCACCGACGGCAGCCAGAATGTTTTAATGTTCAGCAGCGACGGCAAGGCGGTCTGCTTCAACGAAACCGACGTCAGGCCGATGGGCCGCAACGCGGCCGGCGTGCGCGGCATGCGCCTGGCGGCAGGACAAGAGGTCATTTCGTTGATCATCGGCACCGAAGGAACGGTCTTGAACATCACCGAAAACGGCTACGGCAAGCGCACCCGGCTCGAGGAATTCCCCTGCCATAACCGCGGCGGTCAGGGCGTGATCGCTATTCAAACCTCGGAGCGCAACGGCGCCGTGGTGGGTGCGGTGCTGGTCAACGATCTGGATGAAATCATGCTGATCACCGACGGCGGCATTTTGGTGCGCACTCCGGTCGAAGGCATCTCGGTCGTCGGCCGCAACACGCAGGGCGTCACGATCATTCGTCTGGATAAAAAGGAAAAGGTGATCGGCGTCGATCGGATCGAAGGCCTGGCCGGCGAAGAGGACGATGAAGATGTCGATGTCGATGAAGTCGTCGGCGAACAAGGCAGCAACGAACAAGAGACTGCATCGGATCAGGATGCGGACGATACAGACAGCGAATTGGAATCAGGAGAAGAGTGATCATGTCACGAGTTTTTAATTTTAGCGCCGGCCCCTCGGCATTCCCCGAAGAAGTGTTGGTCCAGGCGCGCGATGAAATGATCGAATGGCGGGACAGCGGCATGTCGGTGATGGAAATGAGCCATCGCGGCAAGTTTTTCTCGATCATCGCCGAAGAGCTGGAACAGGATTTGCGCGAATTGATGGCGATTCCGGAAAATTATAAGGTGCTGTTCCTGCAAGGCGGAGCGACCGCGCAGTTCTCGATGATTCCGCAAAACATTCTGCAAGGCAAGACCAAGGCCTGCTATGTGAACACCGGCGCCTGGTCCGAAAAGGCGATCAAGGATGCGGGCAATTATTGCGAGGTGGTGCTCAGCGCGAATTCCGAAGCGTCCAAGTTTACGACGATTCCGGACGTGGCCGGCTGGGCCATCGATCAGGATGCGGCGTATCTGCACTATACCTCGAACGAAACGATCCACGGCGTCGAATTCCAGTCTATCCCGGACAGCCAAGGGCTGACCCTGGTGTCCGACATGTCGTCGAACATCCTGTCGCGTTCGGTCGATGTAAGCCAATTCGGCATCATCTATGCCGGTACGCAAAAGAACATGGGACCCGCCGGTGTGACGGTCGTGATCGTGCGCGACGATCTGATCGGCCATGCACCGAAAACGACGCCGCAGGTATTCAATTATGCGGATCAGGCCAAGAACGGTTCGATGCTGAATACGCCGGCGACCTACAACTGGTATCTGGTCGGCCTGGTGCTGAAATGGTTGAAGGCGCAGGGCGGCGTGGCCGCGATCGAACAGCGCAATATCGCGAAAAGCGCGCTGTTGTATGATCTGATCGACAAATCATCCCTATATAACAACCCTGTCGATGTGCCTTACCGCTCGCGGATGAACGTGCCGTTCATCCTGAAAGATCAGGCGCTCGACAAGCCTTTCCTGGCGGCGGCGGAAGCGAACGGACTGTTCGAGCTGAAAGGCCACCGTTCGGTCGGCGGCATGCGCGCGAGCATCTACAACGCGATGCCTGAGGCCGGCGTGAAGGCCTTGCGCGAGTTCATGGCCGAGTTCGAAAGAACGCACTAAGCTCAGGTCGAAGCCGGAGGGAGCCCCTATGTCGTCTGTCAGACCTCTTGCGGAAATCAGAACCGAAATCGATGCGATCGATGCGGAAATTCTGCAACTGATCAATCGGCGTGCACAATGCGCGGAGGAGGTTGCGAAGACCAAGATCGCCGAAGGCGAGCAGGGCACGTTTTACCGGCCCGACCGTGAAGCGTTGGTGTTGAGGCGGATTCAAGATTTGAATCAGGGACCGCTGCCGGATCATACCGCGATGCGCTTCTTCCGCGAGTTGATGTCGGCTTGTCTCGCGCTCGAAAAGCCGCTCGAAGTGGCTTTTTTGGGCCCTGAAGGCACTTTTTCCCAGCAGGCGGTGTTCAAGCATTTCGGCTCCTCGGTGAATACGATACCGGTCGCGGCGATCGGCGATGTGTTCAACGCGGTCGAGCTGGGCAAGTGCCATTTCGGCGTGGTGCCGGTCGAAAACTCGACCGAAGGCGTGATCAATCATACGCTGGACCGCTTTCTGATTTCGCCGTTGAAAATCTGCGGCGAGGTCGAAGTGCGCGTGCATCAAAACTTGATGGGGCATGCCGAGTCGCTGTCCGAGATTACCGAGATTTTTTCGCATCAGCAGTCGCTGGCGCAGTGCCGGCTTTGGCTCGATAAGCATCTGCCTCAGGCGAAGGTGACCGCGGTCAGCAGCAATGCGGAGGCCGCGCGTCTGGCGTCGAGCAATAAACACACCGCCGCGATCGCAGGACTGGCGGCGGCCGAGGTTTATCAGTTGCCGGTGCTCGAAAATAATATCGAGGACCAAGAGAACAATACGACCCGCTTCATCGTGATCGGCAAGCAGGATTCCGCTTCGACCGGCAAGGATAAAACTTCATTGGTATTTTCGACCGGCAACCAGCCGGGTGCGCTGTATCGGGCGCTGGAGTCGTTTGCGAAATTCGGCATCGGCATGGTCAATATCGAATCGCGGCCGTCTCGTCAGGGCTTATGGGAATATGTGTTTTTCATCGACATCGACGGCCATAGCGAAGACCCGAAGGTCGCGGAAGCCTTGGCCCTGTTGAAAGCCAATGTGAACATGCTCAAATTGCTCGGCTCCTATCCGAAGGCCGTGCTTTGATTTTTTCGGCTTAGTGCCGCGACCAGACAACGAGACCTTATGACCACAGCGCTATCCATTTCCCAACTTGCCGTTGCCGGCGTCCAACAACTGGTTCCTTATGTGCCCGGCAAACCGATCGAAGAATTGCAGCGCGAGTTAGGGCTTGAGCGCGTGGTTAAGCTCGCATCGAATGAGAATCCGTTGGGGCCGAGCACGAAAGCGTTGGCCGCGATGCGAAAGACATTGTCGGAATTGGCGTTATATCCGGACGGCAGCGGTTTCAGTTTGAAAAATGCCTTGGCGAAGAAGTTCAACGTCGAGCCTGCGCAAATCACGCTCGGCAACGGCTCGAACGAAATTCTGGAACTGGTCGCGCGGGCATTTTTGGCGCCCGGCCTGAATGCGGTTTTTTCCCGGCATGCCTTCGCGGTCTATCCGATCGTGACCCAGGCCGTCGGCGCCAAGTCGGTCGTCGCGCCGGCGGTGAATTACGGACACGATTTGCAGGCGATCCGGGCGCGGGTGAATGCCGAGACCCGCGTGGTGTTCATCGCGAATCCGAACAATCCGACCGGCACGCTGCTGCCGCAGTCGCAACTGGAAGAATTCATCAAATCGCTGCCGGCAAGTTGCATCTGCGTACTCGATGAGGCCTATTACGAATTCGTGCACCGCAAGGGCGAGCAGGATGCGATCGACTGGCTCGGTCAATGCCCGAACCTGGTGGTCGCGCGCACCTTCTCGAAGGCTTACGGCCTGGCCGGACTGCGCATCGGTTACTGTTTATCGAGCCCTGAAATGGCCGATATTCTGAACCGGGTCCGGCAGCCGTTCAATAACAACTCGCTGGCCCTGGCCGCCGCCGAAGCCGCGCTCGACGACAGCGAGCATCTGCAAAATACGATCAAAAACAATACGCTCGGCATGAAGCAGCTGACCGAAGGTTTCAAGAACCTCGGCCTCGGCTGGATTCCGTCGGCCGGCAATTTCGTTTCGGTCGATCTGAGCGAGCCCGCAGCGCCGGTCTATGCGGCCTTGCTCCGCAAGGGCGTGATTGTCCGACCGGTCGCAAATTACGAAATGCCGAATCACCTTCGGATCAGCATCGGCACCCAGGAAGAAAACAACCTGTTCTTGCAGGCGCTGACCGAGTGCTTGAATAATGCCTAAATTTCATGTTTAACCGCCTCTGCATCATCGGCGTCGGCCTGATCGGCGGTTCGATCGCGCGCGCGGCGCGCAGCTGCGGCCTGGCCGCCAGCATCGTCGGTTACGGCCGCGAACAGGAGCGGCAGAACCTCGAAACCGCGAAACGCCTGGGTGTGATCGACGAGTACTTTCTCGATATCGAGTTGGCTCTCGAAGGCACGGATGCAGTCGTGGTCGCGGTGCCGGTCGGCGCGGTCGAATCGGTGTTTGCTCTGCTGAAACCGTATTGGTCGAATGCTTGCGTCTACAGCGATGTCGGCAGCACCAAGAGCAATGTGATCGCGGCCGCCGAGCGTGTGTTCGGCCGCGTTCCGGGCAATCTGGTGCCCGCGCATCCGATCGCGGGCGCCGAAAACAGCGGCGTCGAAGCCGCGCTGCCGGACTTGTTTCTGCGCCGGCGCCTGATCATCACCCCGCTCGATCATACCGAACCTGCCGCACTGAACAAAATTCAAATTTTTTGGGAGCGCATCGGCTCGCTGGTGTCGGTGATGAGCGCGGAGCATCACGACGCGGTATTGGCCGCGACCAGCCATTTGCCGCATCTGCTCGCGTTCGCACTGGTCGACATGCTCGGGCGGCAAGACGAACAGTGCGAAATCTTCAAATACGCGGCCGGCGGTTTTCGCGATTTTACCCGCATCGCCTCGAGCGACCCGACCATGTGGCGGGACATCTGCACGGCGAACAAAGACCAGTTGATCCCGCTGCTGCATCAGCTGAAGACCGAATTGGACAAGATTGAACAACTGCTGGCGGACAACGACGGCCGGCGCCTTTTTGAAACCTTCTCGTATGCCAAAAATGCACGGCAACGCTTTTTAGACCAGTTAGAAAATTAATATGAGCAAATCCATTACTTTCAAAGTCAATCCGGGCGGCAGTTTACAGGGCGAGGCGCGGGTGCCTGGGGATAAATCGGTTTCACACCGATCGATCATGCTGGGCTCCCTGGCCGAGGGCGTCACCCATGTGAAGGGCTTTCTCGAAGCGGAAGATGCGCTGGCGACCCTGCAGGCGTTTCGCGACATGGGCGTCAAGATCGAAGGCCCGGTCAACGGCGAGCTGACGATTTACGGCGTCGGCAAGCATGGTTTAAAAGCGCCGGAAAAAGAATTGTATCTCGGCAATTCCGGCACCTCGATGCGTTTGCTCAGCGGTCTTTTGTCAGGGCAGGCGTTCGATTCGGTGTTGACCGGCGACAAGTCGCTGTCGGGCCGGCCGATGAAGCGGGTCACCGAGCCGTTGAAAACGATGGGCGCGGAGATCAAAACCACCGAAAAAGGCACGGCGCCGTTATATATCACCGGCAAGGCCGGGCAAATGCAGGGCATCGATTACACGATGCCGATGGCGAGCGCGCAGGTTAAATCCTGCCTGCTGCTGGCCGGCATGTACGCGCAAGGAGACACTTCGGTGACCGAGCCGGCGCCGACGCGCGATCACACCGAACGGATGTTGTCAGGCTTCAACTATCCAGTCAAAAAAGAAGGCAACAAGGTCACGATCAACGCGAACGGCAAGCTGACCGCCTGCGAAATCGACGTGCCGAGCGACATTTCCTCGGCCGCGTTTTTCCTGGTCGGCGCGTCGATTGCGCCGGGTTCCGATCTGCTCTTGAAGCATGTCGGCATCAATCCGACCCGCACCGGCGTGATCGACATCTTGAAATTGATGGGCGCGAAGATCGAAGTTTTGAATGAACGTGTCGTTGGCGGGGAACCTGTCGCCGATTTGCATGTCCAATATAGTCAATTAAAAGGCATCGATATTCCGGAAGCACTGGTGCCTCTGGCGATCGATGAATTTCCGGTACTGTTTGTCGCGGCGGCCTCTGCGGAAGGGCAAACCCGCCTGACCGGCGCGGAAGAGCTTCGGGTCAAGGAATCGGACCGGATTCAGGTGATGGCCGACGGACTCAAGATTTTGGGCGTCAATGCCGAGCCGACCCCGGACGGCATGGTGATTCAAGGCGGGAACCCGATCGGCGGCGGCACGGTCGAATCGCACGGCGATCACCGGATCGCGATGGCGTTTTCGATCGCGGGCCTGCGCGCGAACGCTCCGATCACGATCCTGGACTGCCTGAACGTGAATACCTCGTTTCCTGAATTCAAGGACCTGGTTAAACGGCTCGGTCTCGACATCAGCGTTCTGGAGGCATGATGATTCCGGTGCTGACGATCGACGGGCCGAGCGGCGCCGGCAAAGGCACGGTCAGCCGGCTGGCGGCGAAAAGGCTCGGCTGGCATTATCTGGACAGCGGCTCGATTTACCGCGCGCTGGGGCTGGCTGTGACCCAACAAGGTGTGGGTCTTGCCGATGCAGCCGCGGTTGTCGGCGTGGCGAAAGCGATGCAATTGGAGTTTGAGTGCGACGAGGAGTTAGCCGTTAGACTGGACGGCGTTGATGTGACCGCCGAGATTCCATTGGAAAGCACAGGCAGTATCGCATCGACCGTTGCCGCGATTCCCGACGTTCGCCGGGTGCTGCTGCAAAAGCAGCGCGATTTCAAGCAGTTGCCAGGCTTGGTCGCGGATGGTCGGGACATGGGCACGGTCGTATTTCCGGAAGCCTCTTTCAAGGTGTTTTTGACCGCGAGCGCCTCCGAAAGGGGGTTGCGGCGCTATAAACAGTTGAAAGAAAAAGGAATTGATGCTAACCTAGAGCAAATAACCAACGAGATAGAAGAGCGCGATCGCCGCGACAGGGAACGGGCAACGGCCCCTCTCGCGATGGCGAGCGATGCGCTTTATCTCGATTCTTCCGATATGACGATTGACTCAGTCGTCGAGGAAATCCTGAATTTAGTCCGCAAGGGTTAAAAGAACGGCCGCAATCCTGAGATTAGCGGTTTTTTTCAACTTTGACATTAATTATGCCGGCCGTGTTTTTGGGTTGGCGGGATACAAACAAAATGAGCGAAAGCTTTGCTGCGTTACTTGAAGAAAGTTTAAACAAGACCAAAATGTCGCCGGGCGACATGCTGATCGGTACCGTTGTTGATATTGAAAATGACATGATCATTGTCAGCACGCATGCCAAATCGGAAGGCGTGATTCCGAAGTGGCAATTTTTGAACAACGATGGCGAACTGGAAGTCCAGATCGGCGACGAAGTCGAAGTCGCGCTGGATCTGTTCGAAGACGGCTTGGGAGCTACTCTTCTGTCGCGCGACAAAGCGAAGAGAAACAAGGCTTGGGCCGAACTCGAAAACGCCTTCGAAAAAAGCGAGACCGTTGTGGGCCGCATCAACGGCAAGGTCCGTGGTGGTTTCACCGTGGCGGTTGGCGCGTTGCGTGCCTTCTTGCCGGGTTCTTTGGTCGACGTGCGTCCTATCCGCGATACCGCGTTCCTGGAAAATCGCGACCTCGAGTTCAAGGTCATTAAGATCGACCAAAAACGCAATAACGTCGTTCTGTCTCGCCGCGCTGTCGTCGAAAAGGAATACAGCGTCGAAAGAGAAGAATTGCTGAAGACGCTCGAAGAAGGCGCAGTCGTGACCGGTATCGTGAAGAACCTGACCGACTACGGCGCGTTCATCGACCTCGGTGGTATCGACGGCTTGCTGCACATCACCGATATGGCATGGCGCCGTGTCCGTCATCCTTCCGAATGCGTCGAGATCGGCCAGGAAGTCAAGGTCAAGGTTCTGAAATACGACAAAGACAAGAACCGCGTCTCTCTGGGCATGAAGCAAATGGGTGAAGACCCATGGCAAAACATCGGCCGCCGTTATCCTGCCGGCCATCGCGTATTCGGTAAGGTCAACAACCTGACCGATTACGGCTGCTTCGTCGAGATCGAAGAAGGCGTCGAAGGCTTGGTACACGTCTCCGAAATGGACTGGACCAACAAGAACGTCAATCCTTCCAAGATCGTTCAATTGGGCGACGAAGTCGAAGTGATGATCCTCGAAATCGACGAAGAACGCCGCCGTATTTCTCTGGGTATGAAGCAATGCAAAATCAACCCATGGGATGAATTTGCGGCAACTCATAACAAAGGCGACAAGATTTCGGGCAAGATCAAATCGATCACCGATTTTGGTATCTTCATCGGTCTGGATGGCGGCATCGACGGTCTGGTACATATGTCCGACATTTCTTGGGCCGACGACGGCGAAACCGCGGTACGCGACTACAAGAAAGGCGACGAGATCGAAACGGTCATCTTGGCTGTCGATCCAGAGCGTGAACGTATCTCTTTGGGCATCAAGCAACTGGAGCAAGACCCGTTCCAAAACTTCCTGGCGACCCATGAAAAAGGTAGCCTGGTCAGAGGCGTGATTAAGGAAGTCGATGCGAAAGGTGCGGTCGTGACGCTGGCCGACTATGTCGAAGGCTATATCCGTGCTTCCGAAATTCAACGCGACCGCGTCGAAGATGCGCGCACGCTGTTGAAAGAAGGCGAAACGATCGAAGCCAAATTCATCGGTGTGGACAAGAAGAGCAAGTCAATTTCTTTGTCGATCAAAGCGAAGGATCAGGACGAAGAGTCAACCGCCCTTAAGGATTACACACAACAATCGGCTACGCCGACGTTGGGTGACCTGTTCAAGCAAATTGAAAAATAAACACCATCGATCCGGGACGCGCCGTCTGGCGCGTCCCATTCATGTTATTAATTTTTCGCAGGATTGAATGTGACAAAATCCGAGTTAATCGAAGCATTGGCCAGACAGCAGCCGCATCTGGCAATCAAGGATGTCGAACTGGCGGTCAAATGCATCATCGAAAAAATGAACCACGCCCTGTCAACCGGTGACCGGATCGAAATCAGAGGCTTTGGCAGTTTTTCACTGCATATGCGTCCGCCGCGCATGGGGCGTAACCCTAAAACCGGCGAATCGGTTGCTCTGTCTAAGAAATATGTTCCGCATTTCAAACCCGGCAAAGAATTGCGGGATCGTGTGGACAGCTCTGCCGGCGAATTTGAAATTTCCGGCTAACCGTCAGCGGTTTACCAAAATCCCTACCGTTTTTTCAATTCAATCAGACTGTTTCGACGAAGCATCGGCTTTTACAGTCGAATGTGAGTGGTAAGGTAAGCAACGACAGTCTTTGAAGCCTATTGATTCCGGGATGTCTGGAATCATACGTACTTGGGTGCCGGGGTAAGGAGCGAGCGATTCGCTCCTTCTCTCTAGGGGCAATCGAGAGAAGTTTTAAAAGCGGTGTATTTTGCTGGAATCGGGAAACTCAGCCGGCTTCCAGCTATTCAATCGAAGACGCAGGATGCGACAGACTGGGTCGGCGCATCCTGCAAGCTAGCGTTGTTTTCGCTTAATGATCGCAGCTGGCGCCGTGAATATGGCCATGCTCCAGCTCTTCGCGCGTAGCCTCTCTGACATCGACGATTTCGACATCGAAGGTCAACGGCATGCCCGCCAGCGGATGGTTGCCGTCGATCGTGATATCATCGCCGTCGATATCCACGATCGCGACGATGCCGGGGCCCGCGCTGACATCGGCATGAAACTGCATGCCGACTTCGAGTTGGTCGACGCCTTCAAACATCGAACGCGGAATCACCTGCACCCGTTCAGGCATGAATTCGCCGTAAGCGTCTTCGGCAGGAACCCGCACGGTGAATTGTTCGCCGACCTCTTTGCCGGCCAATGCTTGTTCGAGTCCGGAAATGATGTTGCCTTTGCCGTGCAGATAGACCAGAGCGTCGCTACCGATGGAGCTATCGATCACTTCGCCTTCGTCATTGGTCAGCGTATAGTGGATCGAAACCGCCATATTGTTAGCTACTTGCATGTTGTAAACCCATAAAAATAAAAACTTCTATCATATCGGTTTAATCCGCATTTGTCAGAAAAATATTGCGATATATCAGTAAGAAAGGTTTCGTTTTAGGATTTACTTCCGCGTCTGTGTGCGCCACAAATTGACGATGTCTTCCACGTCGAGATCGACTTTGCCTTCGCGCCAGCCGGTGAAGTAATCGACGTCGTTACTCTTCGGTTCCGGGTTGGGCCGGTAAATCTGGACCCGCGTCGGCAGCGGCGCGGCTTCCCCTACGACCAGCGCCTCGCCGCGGCCGAGCGAAGTTAGAATATCGGTCAGGTCGCCTTCCGCTTCCGGCACGAGGCCGCGGATATAAGCCTGGTCGTCCGGGTTAGTGGTGCGCAGGCAAATGAACGAGCTGCACTGGGCCAGCATCGTTTCGGACAGTTCGGTCGGACGCTGGCTGACCACGCCGATCGACACGCCGTATTTCCGCCCTTCCTTGGCGATCCGCTCCATCATTTTCTTGGTGCCTTCAAACTGGCCGCCTTTTTCGCGCGGAATGTAGGCATGCGCTTCTTCGCAGATCAGCGTGATCGGGAATTCGCGCCGGTGCGGATTCCAGTAGTTGAATTCATAGGCGAGGCGGCCGACCTGTGCGGACACCGCCGGCCTGACGTCGGTCGGCACCGAGCTTAAATCGACGACCGTGATATTGCCTTTTTTTTCGCCCAGGCCGACAAACTCGCGCAGCAACTCGGCCATGCTTTCGGAGTTGTTCCGGCGTTTGGGTTTCAGCAGAAAGTCATAGCGCACATCGTTGAAGCGGCTCTGCATCCGGATCAGGAATTCGTCGAACTGGCCGAACAACGCGCCCTGGGTCTTGCCAAAATCCTTTCTTTCCTCGTTCGCGGCCTTGAACTGCATATACATTTCGGCCAGCGAGAAATAGATCGGCGTATCGATCGACACGGCCTGTAGCCCGATCTTCTTGGCCTCCTTGCGTTTGAGCTGCTGCAGGATTTCGCGCATGTATGACATCTGGATCGTCGCGCCGCTGTCGCTGCGGTCGATGAACAGGTCGACCAGTTCGGCATAGGTCATCATCCAGTACGGCATCTCCATTTCCATCGCGTCGATGTAATTGACCATGTCGTCCGGAAATGCCGATTGCACTACGCCGTCTGCGTCCTTCCAGCAATATTCGCCGTGCAGATCGAGCATGATCAGATGGGTTCTCGGCATTGCCCGGATCGTATTCTGGATCAGGCTGGTCACAGTCCAGGACTTGCCGGAGCCGGACTGGCCGAGAATCGCGAAATGGCGGCCGAACAGCGCGCGCGGATCTAAACTCAGATGATAATCCTTGTGCGTCGACAACTGGCCGATGTAAAACTGATATTCGCGGAATTTCGAAAAAATCGCGTTGATTTCGTCGAGTCCGACCGCATAAACCTTCGCGCCGGGCGTCGGATAATGGCGCACGCCGCGCACGAACTGGCCGTTGTCCTGAATCTCGCCGACCGGGATTAGCGAAATGAAACGGTCCGACTGGCGCGCGCCGTCGCCGTTATAGCGGTCTTTTTCCCAAATTTTGAACACCAGCGCCAGTACGCCGATAGTGGCCTGGCGGATCACCACATACGAGCCGATATGGCCGGCCAGAATTTCTTCGTTGCCGATTTTAATGATCGGCAACTCGCTGGCGTGTTCCTCGGCGATGCGGGCGTCCATGCCGTCGCCGCGGACTTCGGATAAATAGCCGATATGGATTGGGGCTTGCTGTTCAGACATTGCTTGACTCATCTTGATGGAAAATCTCCATTAAGACTAGTCCAGTTTGGGAGGAGTTGAAGCAGGGGTTGGCGCAATGAAAGTGATCAGTCCGTAGTCTCGATCGGAATCACTTTGTGTTGCAACCTTCTATACAAAATTGTACATTGAACAGAGATATACCCTGAAATATGACCATGCCACAGAGACAATCCAAAGAAGCCGTTTCCATCAATATCCGCGCCAAGGCTAAGCAACGCGATCTGATCGATCAAGCAGCCAGTCGTCTAGGTCGGAGCCGGTCTGATTTTATGCTTGAAGCCGCCTGCCGTGAAGCGGAAGAGGTCTTGTTAGAGCAAGCTTTTTTCTCGGTCGATACGGACACCTTTGCCAAATTTCAGGCGCTTCTCGACCAACCTCTGCCACCGACCGATAAATTACGCCGGCTGCTGAAGACAAAAGCACCTTGGGATAAATGACTGGATTAAATCTCAAGCCGCCCTCGCCGCTTACGGCCGATCACCAGTCAACCAATTTCGACAGTAGTGGCGAGCCTTCCCTAAACGCGTGGCTTAAAAAGCGAGCATTAAAAAAACAGGCAACTGGCGCTTCACGCTGTTTCGTGGTGTGTTCCGGCACGGACGTCATCGGCTACTACAGTTTATCTGCAGGCGCCATATGCCACGAAGCCGCGCCAAAGGCGATGCGGCGAAACATGCCTGACCCGTTGCCGATCCTTCTGTTGGGCAGGCTCGCCGTCGACAAGCGTTACCACAATACAATAGGGGCATCGGTCAGGCATTGCTGCGCGATGCGATGCTGCGGGCAGTCAACGTCTCCGGCGATGCCGGAGTGTTCGCCATGCTGGTTCACGCCCTAATGACCCAGCCAAACAGTTTTATCTGCCGCGCGGTTTCGTGGAGTCCTCTTTACAGGCGACAACGCTGATGATGACAATTGAAACCATCCGGTTAATTTTGGCAGAGCCTGATTGATAATCAACCCGTAGAGCGGATCTGCCATAGATTTGGGGATTGATGGCTTGCTTGAGCGAAAGTGCTGCATTTTTGACCTGCGCCTGGGAGATCAGAAAGTAGCCTCGATGGAGCCCACCTTTTCACCCGCCTGAGTTTGATCGTTCAAAATATTTTCCATCTTCAGCTTCGGGGTGGCATTTGTCATTAAGTAGCTTACAGCTATGAAAAAAAACATGTCTGAAATTCGTTATGCGATAGAAGCGCGTGCTTACGATATCATGGGGTTAGCCGCGCATGATTTCTGGGTCTTAAGGGATGAAAATGGGAATGTTTTAGGTCAATTGCATGGATTGGCAACGAATTCTGAAAACAAAATAAAACCGATCGGTACTTTTGGTGATAAGCTGAAGTTTTATCACTTTGGGCCGCGCGCCCGCTTATTCGACTCAAACCCGGCATACGATTTGAACTTCATCAGGGACGATCAAAAATTCAAGCGGACGTTTTCCGGAAACCCGGAGGTGATATTAGCCCGATGGGATAATGCCGTAAAAGCTCTTCCGTATCTGAATAGTCTCGAAGTGCCTTACACGCCTTTTGCCATTCTGGGTTTGGCCAACATCAACAGTAACACAGCCTATACCTTGTTAGGCAAGCTCATGGGCATACCCTTGCATAATTTCTCAGGTTACTGGCAGCCGGGATGGGGAAACACCCGTAAAATTCTAACGGCTTCGCAGTTGGCATCCATGCGATACCCGCTAGACTTCTCTGATACCGATTTTGCTTAATGGCCAATAGGCTCAATCTAAAACTGGTTTTTGAATCGATCAGTTCAAGCCAAAGTTTTATACTTTATCAACCCACTCATAAAGCTCGATCGACGCCGGATCGCATTTGCAGCAACCGCCGCCGCAGGCAGTGCCCGAGGGCAGTTTGCGCAGGTTCCCCTTGCTGATCCACTTGCCGAGCATGCCGCGCAGGGCGTCGGCATCGACGTTGAAATGATTGGCCAGATCGATCAGCGCGACGCGGCGCTGTTCCCTGATGTAATTGCGCAGGTCAGACAGGATCAATGGCGGCTCCCTTGTCGATGGTCGGGCCGGATTGTTTGCCGTACCACCACAAGCCGGCGATCACGCCGGCAAACACGACGGTCAGGCCGATGATCCAGGCCAGCGAATCGGCCGGGTGTCCGGCGAACGTCATCGCCTGATAAAAAATCGTCGCGGTCATGTAAGCGAGGCCGGTGGTCCAGAGCAGCACGAACACGGTCCAGCCGCGATTGGTTTCGCGGTAGATCGCGGCGGTCGCGGCGACGCAGGGGGCATACAGCAAGATGAACAGCAGGTAGGCGAAGGCGCCGGCCTCGCCGTCAAAGCTGTGCTGCATCGCGGCATAGGCGCTGGTTTCGACTTCCAGTTCGCTGCTCGCTACCTCGACGTTCAATCCCAAAGGATCGAGCAGTTTATTGGCGATACCGGCCAGATTTTCGGGAATGGTCGCAAGCGCTCCCAGCAGGGCGCCTTTCAGGTCGAATGCTTCATCTTCTGCAGGCGAGGCAGAAGCTGCGCCCATCTGGCTGTACAAGGCATTCAGGGTGCCGACGACCGCTTCTTTCGCGAGCACGCCGGTAAAAATGCCGACCGTTGCCGGCCAGTTGTCGTTCTTGATGCCCATTGGTTCAAATGCCGGCGTCAGGCCGCGGCCGATTTCGCTGAGCACCGATTTATCGCTGTTTTCGCGGCCGAAGCTGCCGTCGGTGCCCAAGGCATTCAGAAAATTCAGCACCAGCACCATCGGCACGATCACCTTGCCGGCATTGAACAGGAACGACTGGAGTCGGTCCCAGGTGCGGATCAGCATGCCGTGCAGGGTAGGGAGGTGATAGACCGGCAATTCCATGATGAACGGCGAGGCTTCGCCCTTGAACAGCGTATGGCGCATGATCAGGCCGGTCAGCACCGCGACGCCGATGCCTAAGAGGTACAGCCCGAAGACCAGGTTCTGGCCGTTGACCGGAAAGAACGCGGCCGCGAACAACGCATAAACCGGCAGCCGCGCGCCGCAGGACATGAATGGATTCATCAGGTTGGTCAGAATCCTATCGCGCGGGTTTTCGAGCGTCCGCGTCGCCATGATCGCGGGCACATTGCAGCCGAAGCCGACGATCATCGGCACGAACGATTTACCGGGCAGGCCGATCATGCGCATGAAGCGGTCCATCACGAAGGCGGCGCGCGCCATGTAGCCCGAGTCTTCGAGCGCGGACAAGAACAGGAACAGGAAGCCGACGATCGGGATGAAGGTCGCGACGACCTGGATACCGCCGCCGATGCCCTGGGTGAGCAATACGGTCAGCCAGTCGGGCAGGCCCCAACCGGTCAGCACCACGCCCAGACCGTCGACGAGCAACGCGGCGGCGGCCTGATCGAAGAAATCGACGAAGGCGCTGCCGATGTTGATCGTGAACATGAACATCGCGTACATGACCAAGAGAAACACCGGAATGCCGAGAAAACGGTTCAAGACGATGCTGTCGATCTTTTCGGACATATGCCGGCTGACTTCGTTCTCTTTGAAGATTGCACCCTGGGTCAGTTGATTCACGAAGCCGTAGCGCGCATCGGCGGCCAGGATGTCGATCTCGTCATCGGTTTTCTGTTCGATTCGGCGTTGCAAGGTGTTGACGGTTGCGGTCAGCGTGGGGCCTGCGATCTTTTGGGCCAGTGTATCGTCTTCGAGAAGGCGGACGCAGAGCCAGCGCAAGTCGCAGCGATGCAGCCGCGCGGTCTCCCGCAAGAGGGGGGCGAGATCGGCTATCGCTAACTCCAATGCGGGCGCATAGGCGATGTTCAAATTGGGCGTCGGCTTCGCGGCCGCCGCCTGATTGACCGCTTTTTTGAGCGCGTCGATGCCCTGCTTGGTTGAGGCGACGATCGGCACGACAGGGCATCCCAGGCGTTCGGCGAGGTAGGCCATATCGATCTTGATGCCGCGCTGTTTGACCGCGTCCATCATGTTCAGCACCAAGATCATTGGCGTGCGCATTTCGATCAATTGCGAGGTCAGATACAGATGGCGCTCGATGCTCGATGCATCGACGATATTCACGATCAGATCGGCTTCCCTGGCCGCGACGAAATCGCGGGCGACTTTTTCGTCGAGCGAAACCTGATCGTCGGAGGCTTCGAGCGAATAAGTGCCGGGCAAATCGACCAGTTCGATGGTCCTGCCTTCAAAGGCATACTCGCCGGTTTTTTTTTCGACGGTCACGCCGGGCCAGTTGCCGACGTGCTGCTTCGCGCCGGTCAGCGCATTGAAAAGCGTGGTCTTGCCGCAATTCGGATTGCCGACCACGCCGACCGTGAAATCGGCGGCCATCAAATCTTCTCGATTTGGAGTACCGCGGCTTCGTCTTTACGCAAGGTCAGGGAAAAACCGCGCAGGCGGATTTCAACCGGATCGCCCATCGGCGCGAAGCGGGTGACGCTGAATTGGGTGCCGGGGGTCAGGCCCATCGCCAACAGGCGCTTGCGGTAGGCTTTGCCCGTTTTGTCGAAGCCGACGATTTTCGCCAAATCGCCAACGGCAAGTTTTTTCAAGTCAATCAACATAAATCGGCCTTCAAAGTAAACTGGGTACTGAATTGACTAAGTTATCAATAATCATTCTCATTCATGCTAAATATAACATAAAATCGGCGTTTGTAAAACTGGCGCGACAATTTGTCAGCATGAAACCGGGATGCGGGAATTAGGGCGCAATAATGCGTCCTGAATGAGTATAATAATGTAAAAAACGAATCACAACGGAGACCCCTAGTCCATGGCCAATAAAGTCACCATGACCCAATTCCTGATCGAACAGCAGCGTGAATATCCCGGCACGTCAGGAACGTTTACGCTGCTGCTGAACGATATCGTGACCGCCTGCAAGCAGATCTCGCACAAGGTCAACCGAGGCAACCTGATCGGCGTGCTCGGCAGCGCCGAATCCGAAAACGTGCAGGGTGAGGTGCAGAAAAAGCTCGACATCATCACCAACGAGATCATGGTGGGGGCGCTGGACTGGACCGGACACTTGGCCGGCATGGTTTCCGAAGAAGTCGACGAGCCGATCAAAATTCCGGCGCAATATCCGAAGGGTAAATACCTGGTGCTGTTCGATCCTCTGGACGGCTCGTCGAATATCGACATCAACCTGACCGTCGGCACGATCTTTTCGATCCTGCGCTGCCGCGAAGGCGTCGACCCCGAGCCTGAGGATTTTCTGCGCAAGGGCGCGGAACAGGTCTGCGCGGGCTTCGTATTGTACGGCCCTTCGACGATGATGGTGTTGACCACCGGCCACGGCGTGAACGGCTTTACCCTGGATCAGGACATCGGCGAATTCATTCTGACCCATCGCAACATGACGATCCCCGAAGACACCAGCGAATTCGCGATCAACATGTCCAACCAGCGTTTCTGGGAAGAACCGGTCAGACGCTATATCGACGAATGCGTGCAGGGCAAGGACGGTCCCCGTGAAAAAAACTTCAATATGCGCTGGATCGCTTCCTTGGTCGCGGAGGTCTACCGTATCCTGACCCGCGGCGGCATCTTCATGTACCCCTACGATACCCGCGACCCCAAGAAGCCTTGCAAACTGCGCCTGATGTACGAGGCCAACCCGGTCGCCTTCATCGTCGAACAGGCCGGCGGCGCCTGCACGACCGGCCGCGAACGCATGCTCGACGTGAAGCCGCAAGGCCTGCATCAGCGCGTGCCGGTGATATTGGGCTCGAAAAACGAGGTGGATCGAATCGTCCAATATCATTTGGAAAGTTGAGTTAGACAACATTGCCCCGTTAGTAGAATTCCGTTTCGAGGAAATCATGAGCATCGATTGGCACACGACTTACGCCGCAGTCTGGCGGCAGCACAAGGGCTATTTGCGTCCGGTCGCGCGCCTGGACGCGATCCGGCTCGGGGATTTGGTTGGCATCGACAAACAGAAAGCGCAATTGAGCGAGAATACCGAGCGCTTCCTGTCCGGAAAGCCGGCCAATAATGCCTTGCTTTGGGGGGCGAGAGGCACCGGCAAGTCGTCGCTGATCAAGGCGCTCTTGAACGAATATCGGGAGGCGGGTCTTCGCATCATTGAAGTGGATAAACAGGATCTGGTTTATCTGCCGGAGATCGTCGATGAAATCCGCGAGCAGCCGCAGCGCTTCGTTATTTATTGCGACGATCTGTCGTTCGAAACGCAGGACAGTCGCTACAAGTCGCTGAAAAGCGTGCTCGAAGGCTCGATCGAGCTGCCGCCGGAGAATGTGCTGGTTTATGCGACGTCGAATCGCCGGCATTTGCTGCCGGAGCGGATGCGCGACAACCTCGATACCCGTTTGGTGGATGACGAGGTGCATTATTCCGATACGGTCGAGGAACAGATTTCGCTTTCGGACCGTTTCGGGCTATGGCTGGCGTTTTATCCGCATTCGACTCAGAACTACCTGGCTATCGTGGACAGCTATTTCCCGGCTTACGACGGCGACCGTGAGGTTTTGCACCAAAAGGCGATGGATTTCGCGCAACAACGCGCCGCGAAAAGCGGCAGGACGGCCAAGCAATTTTTCAATGTATTTGCAGAATTGGGCGAAGACGAAAAGGAGTAAACGCTTCTTTTGGCCCGGCGAGTCAATTGCCCTATTATTTAGTAGCGATACAAAACTATCGCCATTAAAATAATAAACAAGAAGAAAAGTTTTCTCCGATGCCTGTCAATTTTTTCCGTATAACTTGCGTAGCGCCTGTTTCGCCTGTTCGAGAGTTTGCCGCTGTTCCGTGGCCAGATTGTTGCCGGCGCGGTTGATATAAAAAACCAGCATCGACATCGCCGAGCGGAACGGCTCGGCCTTGCGGCGGGAACTGGCTTCGGCCGAATCCCGCAGCGACTCGGCGATGCGCTGCGGATCTTTCCAGGTGAAGACGCCTTTTTCGAGGCTCAGCGCATTGCTTTCGCGGGTGACCTTGGCGGACCATTTGTTCGGCGCGGGCGAGTCGGAATTGTCTGTCATGTTGGCTCCAGTGTTGGCTAATCGATAGCTTCGGCAGTTCAGGTTTGGAACCGGGCGTGCGTCTGCCGATTGGACTTGCCAGTGTTGGCTCAAATTCATCCTGTTTGTTTTCAGCGAGGCAGGGAAGCTGTCCGTATCGGCCTATGCCATTCTGCTGACAGGGTGGATTACTTTCTCGGCATCCGCGGCCGGAAAGCCTTTGCCGAAGCCGGCATGATGAGCACGCTCAAGGTCGAATGAGGGGCAATCGGATTTGACTCGGACCTGTTCGTTGCCGGCAACGGCATTTGACGAAATGTCCAGGATTTGGCGCCTGGATTCTGAAAAAGCGAGCGCGGACGTTTATTTTTGTAAACGGGGTGAAAAGGAGTAACATGAAGAACACTAGATAATGATCGTTAGGGCGAGTTTTTCAAATCCAGCCAGCAAATGGAGAGAGTGACTTTTGGGGTCATTATTGGAATGCATGGGCTTTCCGATGATTTGATAGTGAAATCAGAGTGACGAGCCGGGGGAATTTTAGAGCCGCCGCTACGGTTTTCAACGCAACCAAATCCGGGACGCAACACCGGCTAAGAAGACAACTGATTTTGCTTTGCTCGAGGAGTTATTTATGGCTTTTATCATTACCGAAGAACACTTGGCCGCCATTGCGGGGAAACCCACGCCTCTGATGGCCGATCTGGCGGCTTGGATCAATAAGATCTGCCCTGATTACGAGATTGATACGCCGAACGAATACGCGCACTTTTTGGCCCAGGCCTGCCACGAAACCGACCATTTTCGAACGCTTGAAGAGTATGCGTCGGGCAATGCCTATGAGGGACGCAAGGATTTGGGCAATACGCACGCAGGCGATGGTCCCAGATTCAAGGGCCGGGGCATCTTTCAAACCACCGGGCGCGCGAATTATTTAGAATTGGGTCTCAAGAAAGGGCAGGATGATTTGTTCATTAATTCCCCCGAATTACTCGAACAGCCGGAATATGCGGTCTGGAGCGCCTGCGAATATTGGACTTCCCGGCATTTGAACGACCCGGCCAATCAAGCCGATAGGGATATTTTGAAGAAAAAATATAAAAAGCAGGTCCATGACGTTTCTCCGGTCGAATTCATCAGTATTACGATTAATGGCGGGTTAAACGGCATTGATGAGCGGAAGAAATTTTATGCGCTGGCGAAGAGTGTTTTGATATGAATCCACGATCACGTTTTGCGGGGAATCATTTTGCCGGATTAAGCGCAATAACCCGTCTCAGATAACGCAAGGTACGCCCGGATGCGAAGGAGCAAATCACACCGCCGCGCTTAAGTCGGTTTTCGGCGTCCATTTGGCTGCATCGCTGACCGCAAACGGCGGTGCGAACGGAACGGAAGCGGAGTAGTTTCGAGAGGACGGCCCAAGGCGCCGTTTGTACGGTGTTTTGGGCCGGGTGAAGAAAAGTTATTTGCCCAGCAGGGCGGTCACTTCTTCTCTGTTGATCACTTCTTTTTCCTGCAGCAAGTTGGCCAGCTTTTCGAGCATCGGCCGGTTCACGGTCAGGATTTCACGCGCCCGGCTTTCGCCTTCCTCGACCAGCATCTTGATTTCGGCATCGATCAGGCTCGCTGTGATGTCGCTGTAGTTGCGGTATTCGGAGATTTCGGTTTCCAAGAACTGCAACTGCTGGCGCTTGCCGTAAACCAAGGGGCCGAGTTTTTTGCTCATGCCGAGGCTGCAGACCATGTTACGCGCGATTTCGGTCGCTTTTTCGAGGTCGTTTTGCGCGCCGGTCGAAATACTGCCCAAAATCGTTTCCTCGGCGATACGGCCGCCGAGCAGGATCGCAATCTGGTCCTTCAGTTCGTCTTCGGTCGATAGGAATTTCTCCTCGACCGGCAGCTGCAGGGTAAAGCCCAAGGCCGACACGCCGCGCGGAATGATCGAAATCTTATGCACCGGCTGGCCGGTCGGCACGATTTCGGCGACCAAGGCGTGTCCGGCTTCGTGGTAGGCGACGCGGCGCTTTTCCTCGGTATTCAACACGCGGTTTTTCTTTTCGGGGCCCGCCAGAATGCGGTCGATCGCGGCTTCGAAGTCCTGCATTTCGACCTGCTTATGGCCGCTGCGGGTCGCCATAATCGCGGCTTCGTTCGCGATATTGGCGAGGTCCGCGCCGACCAAGCCGGGTGTACGCTTGGCGACCACCGAAATATCGATGTCTTTCGCAAGCGGCATCTTCCGAGTGTGCAGCTTCAGGATTTCGATCCGGTCCAGCAAGTCGGGCTTGTCGACGACGATCTGGCGGTCGAAACGGCCCGAGCGCAGCAGTGCCTTGTCGAGGATTTCGGGGCGGTTGGTTGCCGCCATCACGACTACGCCGACCGAAGTATCGAAGCCGTCCAACTCGGTCAACAGTTGGTTCAACGTCTGTTCGCGTTCGTCATGTCCGCCCATCACGGCCGGTCCGCCGCGCGAGCGGCCGATCGCATCAAGTTCGTCGATAAAGATGATGCAGGGTGCCTTGTTGCGCGCCTGCTCGAACAACTCGCGCACGCGCGCCGCACCGACGCCGACGAACAGTTCGATAAATTCGGAAGCGCTGATATTAAAGAATGGCACCCCTGCCTCGCCGGAAACCGCGCGCGCGAGCAAGGTTTTGCCGGTACCGGGCTGGCCGACCAGCAGCACGCCTTTCGGCATGCGTCCGCCGAGCTTCTGAATCTTTTCCGGATTTTTCAGGAAGTCGATCGATTCGCCGAGCTCCTGCTTGGCGCTGTCAGCCCCGGCCACATCCTTGAAGGTGATTTTCGGCTGCGTATCCTGATGGATGCGGGCTTTGTTGCCGATATTCAGAAACGACTGCGGGCCGGCCGCGGTCGTGCGGCGGAGCAGCCATGACCAGATGAACATGAAGATGAAGATCGGAATGATCCAGTTGAAAATCAGGTTGGACAGCCAATTGTCGCCGCTTCTGACCACGAAATCGACCTTGTTCTTCGCCAGCATTTCGGCCAGATCGGTTTGCCAGAGCGGCACGGTCATGAACGGTTTGCCTGTGCTTTCCCCGCTTTCGGGCTTGGTCACGCCGCTGATGTAATGCTCGGAGACGACCACTTTGTCGACCTTGCCTTCCTGCACCAGCGTCAGAAACTGACTGAACGGCATTTCGCCCTGGCGGATTTCCTGCAGGTTGTTAAACGCGAGCAGAAGCAGAATGAAGGCGAGTGTAAAAATGATGATTTTTTTTTGCTTCGGGTCAATGTCCGGCGGTTTATGAAGATCGACCGGCGGCTTCTTGTTGGAAAATAAATTCAGTATGCTCGCCAAGAAACTTTTTAATACGTGCAAAAATTGGTTTAGCAGGGTAGTCAATAATTTCACTATAGCATTTTCGGGCTTTTCCATGAGGTTTTCCTGGGGTGGGTTATTTTATCCAGATAGAGCGGCGCCAGTCTTTTATCAATCGGCATCGATGATCGAACAATAGACAGTCATGATGTTGCGTTTTATTTTAATTTTTCGATTTGAAAAACCGAAACAGGAGCTTTCATTTTCCCGCCAAAATGGCCTCGACTTCCTCGTAGCAAATCGTATTTTTTCCGGACGCGAGTATATAGTCCGCAAGTTTGGAGATGGCTCGCCAATTATGGTAATTATTGATGAAATGGAATGCGGTCTGATGTAATTGATGCAGTTTGCGGTCGCGCTCTCGGTGATCGGCGGAATAACTGCGCAAATAGTCCTCAATCAGCGCCAGGTCGAAAGTGCCGCCGTAATTTCCGAGTGCGGGTGGGTCGATCAGTCGGTGCGTAAAGACCTCGCCATCGGTTTCGGCGACATATTTGGCTTCGGCTAAAGGCCCGGCGAACAGATTGATCACATCGGCTTCAAAGGCATTCAGCAAGTCTTCCTGCGTTTGAATCCAATCATGGCCGGTTTCTCTCGGCAGGTGTTGCAGATCGTCCAGAGTCGGCGGCAGCCCATGCAGCAGGAGGCCGCCCTCTACGCAGGCGATATAATTTTCATAAGCGGCATGGAAGTCCGCGGCGGCATCCGCGTTAGCTTCATTGAATCTGAGGTTGAATAAATGCGGAGGTATTTCGCGTGCCCGGTTGATCAAATAAATTGCGGCGGCGTGGCCGGCTTCATGAAAGGCTATGCAGCGTGTGCGTTTTTCCGGCGTGTAGGCGCCGGCATTGTTGATATGGAGATTACGTTTCATGGTGTGCCCCGTTGCGTTGTTCAGATGGATTGAATAATGTTTTGTAATTAGGATGAGTCGTTATCCGCTAACCAATAGCGGCATTGGTTGCTTATTTCTTGTTCGGCCTCAAGCCAGTCATCCAGTTCATGTCCACTTGCAAAATCTCTCCGTTCCGCTTTAAAGTAGGCCCTTTCCTCGACCATCTCTCTGAATTTGTCCGGAGTCATTTCTCCGCTCGCGTCACAACTCAGGTCGTTAACTTGCGTATTCATCGGAGTCTCCTGAAGTTTCAATGATCAGCTTTTTATGCTATCAACGAAAGTGGATGCCCGACAATTCGTACAAATACCTATATCGCTTTTGAGGTTTTTTCGAATAAACCGCGCCTTGATTTCAAGCAACCAGGATCATGGGCTTATTTCTTATATCATAGTCTAGTTAAAATAATATTTTTGATGTGTCTAGCAATAAGGCTTCATCGATACAATGCCGAGCGAATGGCGCCGCGCATGACGGCTAACGCGCAATCGGGCGCGAAATAAAAAAATGATGGATCTGTTTCGCTAAAACGGGTCGGTTTTGGTAATCTATTGAAAAGTGCGTAAAATTTGCAGACATCTTTTTTGCTAATCATTAACTCGAATTTCGTTCATGAACCCCGAAAGCTGCCAATCAGGCGCCGATGAGCCTTGCGAAACGATCATGGATGATTTTTTGCCGAGTAGCGCCGAGCTGTTCAATCAACTCTCAACTGCGCAAAAAAACTTGCAGGCGTCTGAGGACAAAATTAGGATGCTGGAGCAAAAATTGATCGAGCAGACCAAGGAGTTGACCGAAAGTAACCTCGCGCTGCAGCAGAATATCGACGCGCTCAAGCAATCGAAGCAGCGCTTGCGGGAGCGGGAGGCCCGGCTCAACTCGATTTTCAACGCCGCGGCCGAAGGCATCGTCACGATAGACCGGCACGGGATTGTGGTGACCGCGAATGCGGCGGTCAACGTGATACTCGGCTACACCGAGGAGGAATTGGTCGGGCGCAACGTCAATATGCTGATGCCGTTTGGTCATGCCGTGCAGCACGATCAGTACTTAAAAAATCATATCGAGACCGGTATTTCTAAAATCATTGGCATCGGCCGCGAAGTCGAGGGCTTGCACAAGAACGGCTCGACCGTGCCGCTGGATTTGTCTGTGGCCGAGTTTATGATCGACAGCGAGGTTTTTTTTACCGGTATTCTGCGCGACATCCGGCAACGGAAGCGGCAGGAACGGGAAAACCGCCAGCATCTGGAAGAACTCGCGCACGTGACCCGCTTGGGCTTGATGGGGGAAATGGCGTCGGGTATCGCGCATGAGGTCAATCAGCCACTGACCGCGATCGTCGCCTATACTGAGGTGAGCTTAAGCCTGTTGACGACGCCGACTCCCGATACGGTGAAGCTGGCCGGCATTCTCGCCAAAACGCATCAACAGGCGCTGCGCGCGGGGCAGATCATCCATCGTATGCGCGATTTTGTCCGCACGAAAACCACCACGCGGAAAGCGGCCAGCATCAATCAGCTGATCAAGGATTGCATCGGTATGTGCGGGACCGAGGTCAAACTGCAAAATATCACCCTCGATTTGGAACTGGCGGAGGATTTGCCATTGGTCTATATCAATGAAGTGCAGATAGAGCAGGTGCTGTTGAATTTGCTCAGAAACGCGATCGAAGCGATGCAGGATATGCCGCAGGATCATCCGAGCCGCCTGGTGATACGCACGCAGTTGGACGATCACCACGGTGTCGAAATCAGGGTCAAGGATAACGGGCCGGGTATTTCCAATGCCGATCGCCCGAAGATCATGACGCCTTTTTACACGACCAAAAAAAACGGCATGGGCATGGGGCTGTCGATCAGTCGTTCTCTGGTCGAGGCGCATCAAGGTGCATTACGTTTCAACAGCCAGCCCGGAAAAGGCTGCACCTTTTATGTTACCTTGCCGTCGAAGGAGCAGACCAATGAGTTATGAGCAAAGCAACGCGATCGTGTATCTGGTGGACGATGAATTTGCGATCCGTGATGCCTTGACGCTGTTGATCGAAACTGCCGGCTTCAATATTCAAAGTTTTGAATCCGCGCACGAATTTTTGGACCGTTACGATCACAGCCGGCCGGGCTGTCTGCTGCTGGATGTGCGCATGCCGTCTATGAGCGGTCTTGAACTGCAAGAGGAACTCAGCAAACGCGACATCAATATTCCGATCATTTTCATCAGCGGCCATGCCGAAGTGGCCGATTCCGCGAAAGCCTTCCGGGCCGGCGCCATCGATTTTCTGGAGAAACCTTTCGAAAACAGCGTCTTGCTCGAGCGTCTCGAGGAAGGCATCAGCAAGGACATTTATGCCCGCACCGAACGGGCCGTGAGGAGTGACATTCAACACCGCCTGGCGCAGTTGACGCCGCGCGAGATGGAGGTCCTGCAACTGATCATCAGCAGCCATTCGAATAAAGAGTCGGCGAAGATATTGAAGGTCAGCAACCGCACCGTCGATGCGCACCGGGCGCGCATCATGGAAAAACTGCAAGCCGAAAGTCTTGCGGACTTGATGAAGATCGCGATGCATTGTGATTTGTTGTGATCGCGATCTGCTGTGGAGTTTGCCCCCCCGCCAAGCCCTAAATATCCACCGTCTTGTTTAAATCAAACCCCGGCACCGTTCTCAGGCCGGTATAGCCGCGCGGATTGCAAAGAATCCGGGTCCCGGCGATCCGGTAATCGACCAGGCAATGCGTATGGCCGTGGAACCACGCGGCAATTTCGTGTTGATGCATCAACGCTTTCAGATCATTGCAGTAGGCCAGTTTCTTGACCGCGCTCGGCGCTTCATTCCAACTCCATTCCGACGGCGCATGATGCGTCACCACGACCGTTTTTCCCGAAAACGGCTGCGCCAGTTCGCTTTCCAGCCATGCTTTCGAACGCCGGTAGAACTCGGTATACTGGTCTGCATTCAGCGCCTTGCCGTCGAAGCGGATTCTTTTGAAATCGTTCAGCGACTCGCTGAGGGAATCGGTTTTTTCCTGGCCTTCGGCATAGAGATCGGCCCACAGCGTGCAGCCCAAAAAGCGTACCTGCCCGAAAATGAAACGCCGGTTTTCGAGAAACTGCACATGCGAGCCCTGGCATTGCTCGCGAATCAACAGCAAGGCTTCGCGATATTCATGCGTATAAAACTCATGATTGCCGGCCACATAGATGACCGGTTTGCCTAAGGATTTCAGCCAGGCGACGCCCTGGTCGCAAATGCCGATGTCGCCGGCCGCGATGATCAGGTCGGCATCGTTGTCCGGGGCTTCCAGCTTGCCGAATTCCAAATGGATGTCAGAAAAATAATTGATCCGCACGATTTCACTCTGCCCTTGACACGCTCAAGGCGTATAATATAGAACACTTTTTAAATTAGCCATTCCTTATTGAAAGTTTAATCTATGTCCATCAGTCTTAGAAAAATCACGCATCAGGTTTCGGTCGGCGACGTCAAAGTGGGCGGCGGCGCACCGATCGTTGTGCAATCGATGACCAATACCGATACGGCCGATGTTACCTCCACAGTCAACCAGATCATCGAATTGGCCGAGGCGGGTTCCGAAATTGTCCGGGTGACCGTCAATACCGAAGAAGCGGCGAAGGCGGTGGCGGAGATTCGCAATCAGTTGGACAAGAAGGGGTATACGGTGCCGATTGTCGGCGATTTTCATTTCAACGGCCACCGGCTGCTCGAAAAGTACCCTGATTGCGCGGCCGCGCTCGACAAATACCGGATCAATCCCGGCAACGTCGGCCGCGGTAAAAGCCGCGATCCGCAGTTTCAACAAATGGTCGAATTCGCCTGCCAGTACAACAAACCGGTCCGCATCGGTGTGAACGGAGGCAGTCTGGACCCGGCGGTGCTGGCCCGGTTGCTCGACGAGAACCGTGAACTGGCGAATCCCGAGCCCTTGGCAGCGGTGACCCGCAAGGCGATCGTGATGTCCGCGCTCGAAAGCGCCGCCAAGGCCGAGGAAATCGGTCTCGGTAAGGATAAGATTATCCTGTCCTGCAAAATCAGCAACGTACAGGATCTGATCAGTATCTACCAGGATTTGTCGAGCCGTTGCGACTATGCGCTGCATTTGGGGTTGACCGAAGCGGGCATGGGCTCGAAAGGCATCGTCGCCTCGTCCGCGGCGCTGTCGGTGCTGATGCAGCAGGGCATCGGCGACACGATCCGTATTTCCTTAACGCCGGAGCCCGGCGCGTCCAGAACACAGGAAGTGATCGTCGGGCAGGAAATCTTGCAAACGATGGGTTTCCGCTCGTTCACGCCGATGGTGATTTCCTGTCCCGGCTGCGGCCGCACCACCAGCGATTATTTCCAGAAGCTGGCGCTCGAAATCCAGACCTATCTGCGCGACCAGATGCCGATCTGGCGCACCCAATATCCGGGCGTCGAGGCAATGGAAGTCGCGGTGATGGGCTGCGTGGTCAACGGCCCCGGCGAAAGCAAAAATGCGAACATCGGCATCAGCCTGCCCGGCACCGGCGAATCCCCGGTCGCGCCGGTCTATGAAGACGGCGAAAAAACGGTCACGCTGAAAGGCGACCACATCGCCGAGGAATTCCAGGCGCTCGTTGAACGTTATATCGAATCGCACTACGGCGAAAAGGCCGGCGCGTAGTTTGTCGCCCTCGTTCCGATGCGCTGAGCGTCGGAACGAGGGCAACGCACTTGCCGATATCCTTCGGCCATCTCTCCGGCGGCGTTTCCACTTCCGCTAAGCCTATCTTTTATGTCCAAGCTGACGACCTTGTTTTCCGACTGGAAGTTTTGGAAAAAATGGAATCTTCACGCGAAGCATCCGTTTTCCAATCTACAGGATTACACCGGCAAGATCCTCAATCCGACCGTTGACGCGGAAGCCGAACAGGCAATCAATCACATCCACGCCAGCGTGCCGCCCCCGGTATTCTGGCTGCTGGGCAAGACCCAAAGCGGCAAAAGCGCGATCATCCGGACGCTGACCCATGCTACCGCCGCGGAAGTCGGCAACGGCTTCAAACCCTGCACCAAGACCGCAATGTTTTTCGATTATCCGGATACGGAAACTGCGTTTCTGCGTTTTCTGGATACGCGCGGCCTGTCGGAAACCGGCTATGACGCCGGCGCCGACATGGCCTGGAGCGAGCAGCAGGCGCATCTGTTGCTCGTGGTCGTGAAGGCGATGGATCAGCAACTGGAGGCGTTGCTGGCGGCGGTCAAACAGATTCGCAAGGCGCACCCGAACTGGCCGTTGATCGTCGCGCAAACGACCCTGCATGAAGGCTATCCGACCCGGACGATGGAGCATGTGATGCCGTATCCTTTCGCCAATGGGCAGATTGGTCACACGGTGCCGGCCGACCTGCGTTGTTCGCTGCTGAAACAGCGCGAGGTTTTCGCCGGCCTGAACGCCCGTTTCGTGCCGATCGATTTTACCCTGGCCGAGGACGCTTATGAACCGGCCGATTACGGCATCGACGAACTCTGGAATGCGATCGAAACCGCGTTGCCGCTCGGACTGCGCGGCATGCTCGATGTCAGCCGGATCAACGATGTGTATTCGAAGGCGGCGCATTCGCATATCGTCAGTTACGCGATCTTGGCAGGCTGCGCAGCCGCGATTCCGCTGCCGGTCGCGAGCTTGAGCACCGTCGTCATCTTGCAGGGCAAGATGTTTCATAGCATTGGCAGCGTCTACGGCCTGCCGTTGACCCGGCAAAGCGTCGGCGAAATCGTCAGCGCGATCGGCCTGGGTGTGCTCTCGGGCATGGGCGGCCGCGAATTGTTGAAGCTGGTGCCTTATTACGGGCAAACGCTGGCGGCCGGCATGGCAGGCTTGTACACCGCGGCGGTCAGCTATGGGCTCGGCAAGACCCTGTGCTTTTATTTTGCCGAGACTCGGCAGGGCAAGGCCTTAAGCGCCGAGGCGCTGAATGCGATGTTCAAGCAGGAATTCATGCGCGGCGGCGAATTGCTGCAGGGCGCTGTCAAACGCAAGCAGACACCGGCGCCATGAAAAAGTCGGCGCTGTTGATAGTCCTGCTCGTCCTGGTGTTGTTGCCCTGGCTGGCGCTGTTGCTTCTCGGCGGCATCTGGTTATGGCAGCAGCATTATTTATTGGTCGTCGCGCCCATTTTATTGTCGTCCTACGGCATCGCCTGGATTCTGAGCCAAAAACTGCAACAGGACGAGCCGCTGCCGCTGAACTTGCCGCGCGTCGATCCCGACGACCGCTGGTCGCCGGCGGCCAGGGAGATTTGGGACAAGATCGACGCCTTGGCGGGGGAACTGAATCCCGCCGACTACCTGTTGACCGATCCGGCGCGGCTTGCCGCCCTGGCCAAGCGGGTGATCATCGAAGTCGCGGCGCATTTCAAGCCCGAAGCCGGCCGCGCGGAGCTCGATGTGCCGCTGCGCAACATCCTGTTCATCGTCGAGCAGGTGTGCCGGGACATGCGGGAGCTTCTGGATGATAAAGTCCCGTTCAGCCATCTGATCACGATTCAGGACGGTTTGCAGCTCTGGCGCTGGAAGGAGATGTTCAGGCAGGCCAATTATCTGCGCCGCACGCTCGCGATGGCGGCATCGCCTTTTACCGCGATTCCGACCGAACTCGGCCATTTTTTTACCGGCAAGATTACCTCTTATCCGAAAGGCTTGCTGGAGCGCTGGCTGCTTCAGACGTTGGTCAAAAAGATCGGCTATTATGCGATCGCGCTCTACAGCGGCCATCTTCTGCCGCCATCCCTTGCAGCGAGCGAGCCGGAACCGGAAACGAACGCCCTCGCCAAACGCCCCTTGCGCGTGTTGATCGCCGGCCAGGCCAAGGCCGGCAAATCCAGCCTGATCAATGGGCTGCTCGGCGAATTCAGGGCCACGGTCGATGTGCTGCCGGTCGACGATCAATTGCGGCTTTACAAGCTTCAGCATCCGGGCATGGATGAGGTGTTGCTTTATGACAGTCCGGGTTACAGCGAGAACGACTTCTGGTTTCAAAAAAGCGGCTTG
>Ga0207968_100094_pt1 | contig 39106 bp, 41 predicted proteins | sample LakWasMet21_HOW5_2_FD_183867 | JGI IMG/M metagenome (GOLD analysis project Ga0207968, IMG submission 183867) | Freshwater sediment methanotrophic microbial communities from Lake Washington under simulated oxygen tension - Sediment Metagenome... | ecosystem: Environmental > Aquatic > Freshwater >...
ATAAAACTTCGCCTACTCCGCAGATCATTTTTATAACTTCGTTTGCCTGCAAATTACCGATAATTCCCGGAAGAACGCCAATGACACCATTTTGCGAACAATCTGGTGCTGTTTCGGGTGCCGGGGGTTGGGGAAACAGGCAGCGATAAGTTGGGCATTTATGGCCTTGATTATCTGTAAAATTTAATACACTCAACTGTCCCTGAAAGCGGTCTATTGATCCTGAAACAAAAGGTTTATCCAGGTAAACACAAAAATCGTTAATCAAATAACGGGTTGGAAAGTTGTCTGTAGCATCAACAACGACATCATATTGGGAAATCAAATCGACAGCATTTTCCGGAGACAATCTTTGAGTGTATGCCTTTAAAACAATATTGGGATTGAGATCCTTTAATCGATTTACCGCGGCTTCGGCTTTAAATTCTCCAACCTGCGAAAAGCCGTACAACACCTGGCGATGCAAATTAGAAACCGTAACTTTATCGGGATCTACAATACCAATCCTACCGACACCGGCTCCGGATAGATACATTAAAGTAGGGCAGCCCAATCCGCCTGCACCGATGACCAGTACTTTTGCTTTTTTTAAAGCCTGTTGTCCTGTTTTGCCAATCTGAGGTAAAATCAAATGGCGGTGATAATACTGAATTTCCTCTTTATTTAGGTTCATGGTTGCCTTTAAAAAATCAGCCCCCAGCAAAGGGGGGCATAACTGCGACCGAATCGTTATCAAAAAGAAGGTAATTGTCTTCAACCATTTGCTGATTTACAGCCATTCTATACGTATAGTCTATTAAATCCGGATAATTTGTGATTAATTTGCTTTTTAAGTCAGTCATATTGTCTGTGTCTTGAATCGTCAACATGTTCTTCCCCACCACATCACTCAGAACACCAAAAAAAATTACATTAACCTGCATAGTTTTCCTTACGTTTTAATGGAAACGGTTTATTTTTGTCTGTTTAAATAAAATTTATAGCTATTACTCTAATATCAATCCGGCTACCAATGTGATCGTCAGGTTTCGTGTGGCAAAAGAAATGAAACCAACAGCAAGCGCAACTGCCAGAGGTAATAGTGTTCTCAAGTCACCAATGGAGCCAGACCATTCCCAAAATAAAAATCTGTTTTTAAGTTTTTCCATCATCCACCTATCTGTGCCATTGAAAGATGATTTTTTGAAAAATGAACTGTTTGCTGCGTACGCTGTTCCGATTCAAATCCGTCTTTTGCCCTTTTGGCCACGGCATCTCTAATTGCCGTTTTTATTTCCTGATCACTTTTTCCTGAGCGCAGCATTTCTTTTAAATTAACGGCGCCATGATCATAGAGACAGGTTTTGAATGTACCGTCGGGAGTGATCCTTAAACGGCTGCATGTTGAACAGAATGTTCTGGAATGACCGGCGATGATGCCGACTTTTCCCCTAAATCCGGGGATATCAAAAAGCCGGGCAGTGGAACTCATTTTAAGATGTTCGATCATTTCTGGGAAAGAATTCTGCAAAGTTTTGATGATTTCTTCTGCTGAAAGTGTATCGTTTGAAAAGTGCCCGCCGTTAAAAGGCATTTGTTCAATAAAGCGGACTTCAACTTTATTACTTTTGGCCAACATCGCAAAGTCAACAATTTCATTGTCATTGACGCCTTTGAGAACCACCATGTTCAATTTAACGTTCAGATCCGTTAGCAGAATTTTATCAATGCTATTCCATACCCGTTCAAAATCATCACGTCGGGTAATTTTATAAAAAACGTCCCGCTTTAACGAATCAAGACTGATGTTAATACTGCCTGATTTTATTTTTTGAAACAATGGAATAGTATCTTCTAAAAAATAGGCATTCGTTGTTAAATTGATTGTTTCCAGTTTTTCATATTGATTTATTCTGATTAAAAAATCAGGCAGACCTTTACGCACAAAAGGCTCACCACCGGTAATGCGCACTTTGGTCACACCTAAATCCAGAAATAGTCCCAGCAGGTGTTCCATTTCCTGAAAACGCAGAATATCATCACGTGCTTTAAGATCAATTCCCTCCTTTGGCATACAATAAGTACAACGGAAATTGCAACGGTCGGTAACAGCAAGCCGCAGATAATTTAAATGACGCCCCTGGGGATCAATCAAATGGGAAGCTGTTGAATTTTTTTGGTGTGTAGTATGTAAATAATCTACGCTCATTTTACTCCTTTCCAAGTACGGGAAGCTTTGCTGTTTCCTGCAAAACCCTATCGGCCATGAACCCAATAATCATATTTAGGTCTGCAAGCTCGAAGTTAATTTAAATAGTGTGCTAAATATACAAAACGTTTTTACTGATTTTTTATTTAATAAGGACAAAAAAATCATTAGCATATGCAGTATTTCTTTTCATTAGGATTTTGGCTCTTTGGGTTTTACACACATTTTCCGTGACCGTATTTTATAAGCAGCCGAAAAGGCTGATTTATCCGGCTGTAGTCGGATCAATTACTGAACGAACTTCCACGCAAGAGCTCATGTTTATGTTTACGATTAAGGACGAGCAATCATTCCGCGCAAACTTTGAAAGAGTTGACGCTTTTACAGCTTATCGACTCGATGCTCTTCAAGACAGGAAAAACGATTTAGAATGGTTGTGGTAAGGAGCCTATCGATTTTAAATCCAAATGAAAGACTCCTTACCTGATCTAAGCGCTATTTCAAACTACTATTAAGCCCTATTGCCATATGCGTGCTACAAAGGTTTAAGCCACCGAATAGCTTGTTCCTTCTGTTCCATCCTCCACTTTATAGACCTTACAAGCCAGCCCTCTGAGTTGGAAGTTGCCTTGTTCCTTATCGCAGTATTCGTCGGAGTCTTGAGTGAGTACGGAATCCGCAGATTTCCAAAGGCTCGATAACGCCGCCCCAGGTTCTTCACTTCCAGTTGTTTCTGGATACCACCAACCATGAGGAACCCTGATTACACTAGGTTGGGTATCGTTACAAAGCCACGACCTGAGTTTGATTTTCTTTCCGGTGGTATTTTCCACCCATGCCCAATCTCCATCCGACAGGTCTAAATCGTAGGCCGTATCCGGATGGATTTGCATGCGAGGATCCGGCTCACGGCTGCGCAGCACTTCTGTGGAACGGCCGAGGCCAAAACTGTGAAACCAATAATTCTCACGCATCCCGGTGAAAAAGGTCAACGGATACTCCTTGGCTAACTCCGGCTTCCTCGTGTAGCTTTCTGGTGGTTCAATCCAGCTTGGCAACGGATCATAGCCTAGCTCTTCGAAAATGCTTGAATAGAGTTCAACTTTCCCGCTAGGTGTGCCAAAGCCAGTTTGTTCGTACTTCTTGAAAGTCATTTCAGGCGCGGAAGCTCGATCCAGGGTTGATAATTTTTCCCATGTTAAACCCGCAGGCTTTAACCGTTCATCGTAGCTCTCTTCCATGCTTGCTGGCCAATACTTCTCTTGTCCCAGACGGACGCCAAGCTCACGCCATAACATCCAGTCATGCAGACATTCTTCCGGTGCCTGGACCGATTGTTGTCCGCCCTGATAGACTGGAATCCAATCCCAGTAATTAAACAGGTTCGGCCTTTCAAGCCAATGGGTAGCCGGCAGAATATAATCTGCGATTTGTGCCGTGGGCGACTTAATAAGATCCATGACAACTAACAAATCCAGGTTCATCAACCCATCATAAACGTGAGTGGTGTTGGGATAACTGATTAAGGTGTTATTGCATTGCGATATAAGTGCCCTCAAGCGGTAAGGCTTGCCTGTTTTCATCGCCTCCCACATGCTCGCAGGATGCGCCATCGCGCCGCCGGATATCTGGTTTGAGTTTTTCTTGCCCCAAACCTTTTCCATTGCTGGAGCGGTCTTTTCGAGTGTTTCCCAGCTCAAGAGCTTAAACCGATCTCTACCGAGTTGTTTCTTGCGTTGTTCGGGCGATAACTTCTCATTGAGTTCGAATTCATCATCCGATGAAATTTCCGGATGGTACCCCATCAACAATTCGCCGCCGGGCACATCGAGGTTGCCGGTGATGGCCCTCAATATGGTTAAGGCACGTAAGGTCTGCGTGCTATTGGCATGGTGATCCGGTACTGCTCCCCAGGGGATCACCGCCGGACCCGTAGTGGCATACATGCGGGCAGACTCTCGAATCTTATCCGCCGGCGCCCCGGTGATTTGTGACGCCCATTCCGGAGTGTATTCCTTCACTCGTTCAGCGAGTTGCTCAAAACCAACTGTCCATTTTTCTACAAATTCTTTGTCATAGAGTTCTTCTTCTATGATCACATTAATCCAGGCCAGTAAATAGGCACTATCCGTAGCGGGTTTAACCTGCAGAAAGATGTCAGCTTGATCACTGTAGCTATTACGGCGTGGATCTGTGACGATCAGCTTTGCGCCCCGATCCAGGGCGCTCTTAATCCACAGGTACTCAGCTACCCATCTCTGCGGGCCCGGAGCGTGGCCTAAAAGCACGATGCATTTGGTATTCTCAAAGTCTGGAAACTGCATCAAACCGTATGTCACTTTACTGGGCACCGTGGAATTGGCTAAACACACATATCCCGTCCAAGTCCAGTTCGGACTCCCCAGTAGGTTCATAAATCTTCGTGAGGCCGCACCGGCGTTAGAGCTCCAGCCATAGGTGCTGCCGATTGTTTCCGGCCCGTCTTCGGCTATCAACTGCTTCATCTTATCGGCAATCTCATCTAAAGCTTGCTTCGTGCTAATTTTTTCCCACTGACCTGAGCCGCGCTCACCAACTCTTTTCAGCGCATGCGTTAGTCGGTCGGGGTGGGTAATGTACTTATTTGCGTTGGCTCCCTTGACGCAGATCGAATTCGGCGTGAGGGGGTGATCCGGATTTTTTTTGATCGATTTCACCAGACCGTCTTCAACGGTGACAAGAACTCCGCAATTGATATCGCAGGTACTACAGATGGCCCATTTCGTTTCTTTGCTCATTTTTTAGCCTCTCAAAATTATTTTTACTGATTAACAATCATCTTCAGCCAGACTTAGTTATCCCGCCAATTCGCAGTGGCGACATAACGGATGAATCAACATTAATCTAGGCATGTTAATTTGTAAAATATTGATTACCTATAATTAAATAGGCTAAAACTATTTATTAGTTGAAGATGTAACAATTTTTAATCCATAGGCAATACCTATGTTTTCATAGATAATTAGTCTTTTACAAACTAACTTAATTTATTATATGATTTATTAAGACACATCAATAAAAGGCTTGCGCTCATTAGTTTACCTTTCTAAAGCCAAAAAAATAAATCCGTGTCACTTTAATAACTTTATGACAAATCTAGTAGTAAGTATATATATACAAAAATTTTGATCTGATTGAAGGTACAGGCTTTTCTCAACTTCTTACGCTAAGATAAAATAATTAACGGCGAGACAGGATGTTTGTATTTGAGGTAGTACACAATGAATAATATGAAAAAACTCTTTTTAGCGCTTGGGCTGTTATTTTTATTGATTCAACTCATAACATTTATACTGGTTGGAATCAAAGGTATCTGGTCAGGCTATTGATTATTAAACACATAAGCCAAGCCTAAATCGAACACGAAATGTATTTCAGGCATTTCAAACGTATCAAGTTACCTAAGAAAGCTTTTAAATAATGGTAGCAAATGGTCCTAACTCGATACGATCCTATAAAAGGAGAAACAGAATTTGGAAAATATATTTAAAAAACAGTATTATCGATTAACAGAAGCAATTCGCCCGATATTATTATTCGTGTCTAAATACAGATACCAATTTGCACTAATTTTGGGTTTTCTTATTGCCTTTATTCCTTCAATAATATTCCTTTTCTATAGCGTCTTCGGTTTAAAGGAATAGCTTGTTAAGCGCTTAACAACAAGTCGGCATGTGTATAAAGTTTAAGAATTTACCCAGATAGCCAAGGTAAGAAATACGAGTCGTCCGTATTGAAGTGGCTGAAACCGAGAGAGTTGTTACAAAACAGCATAAAGAAAGGCAGCGAAGCGACTGGCGAGAACGAGAGCGGGCCTAAACGATTATGCTGTTTGCCGAAGGGCACATGACGTTCGAAGTGGCGAATAGCAAGGTGTGCTGGTGGAGGCGATCCGAGAGCGATGGAGCAAATGGTTCAAAAAAGATTTCGCCAGCTTCCCCGACCAGCCGCGCAGCGGCGCGCCGAGCAAGTTGAGTGATAAACACCGCGTGCGGTTAAGGGAATGGGTCGCCACCGAACCGTTAACCAGTCAGGCCTCGGTCAATCGTTTGAAAACCGATTGTGGTGTTGGCATCAGTGCCGGCACCTTGCGTAACGAACTGAAACGGATGGGTATGTGTGGAAACGGACACGTTACAGTTTAAAAAAAACGCGACCCCGAGCGCTTCGCGCAACCCCAACCCCAACCCCAACCCCAACCCCAACCCGATATAGAGGTTCTCATTGCCCAAGCGCAAGCCGGTACTATCGAGCTGGCTTATGTCGACGAAGCCGGGTTTGCCCCACACCCCCCGAACCGCTCGGCTTGGACTAAAAGCGGCGAAACCCATGCCATCACGGCAAAACGGGGGCAGCGGCTGAATGTGATCGGTGCCCTGCTGTCATTAGGCCAGTTAGTCATGGCGAAATTGTGGCAAAGTGTCAATGGGTTATAGTTCTTTGTGTTTTTGATGGCCATGCTGGAAAGGATCAACAAGCCTCCTTGGTCGTGATCTTGGAATGCCTCCATACATACGGCTAAGAAACTCAAAACCATATTGGGACCTTTTGGAAGAAAAAGGGATGTAATTTTATTTCCTGCCGCCTTATAGTCCCGAGCTGAACCGGATTGAGCTGCTTTGGCACAAGATGAAATACGAGTGGCTCCAATTTAAGCTGTATACGCCGGAGGAATTGGAAGAGATCATCGAGAGGGTATAAGAATTTTTGTGTAAACGGTCATAAGATAGGCAACGGCTGTTCCTTCTAAACAGGAGTAAAAAAAGGACCGTGCCCTAAACCTTCCCGCCCGAACTGCTGGATACCTTACTATTATGGGGTTATCAAAAACCCGAAGATTTGCTTGGCGAAAACGGTCTTCTAAAGCCATTGACCCAGGCATTAGTCGAGCGTGCCCTGGAAGCCGAGCTGCCGAGCACCTCAGTCATGTCCGACATGAGCCGGTAACCAATTCTACTTGCAACACCCGGAACGGAAAATCGAAGAAGACGCTCAAGGGCGATTTCGGTGAATTGCCGATTTAGATGCCGCGCGATCGCCATGGCGGCTTCGAACCGCAGCTCATCGCCAAACACTCAACGCGCTGGACGGGCTTCGACGACAAGCTCATTTCGCGTTAGGCCCGTGGACTGACGGTGCGGGAAATTCAGAGCCATTTGGAAGAATTGTATGGCGACGAGGTGTCGCCGGCGTTGATGTCCTCGGTGACAGATGCCGTCATCGACGAAGTAAGAGCCTGGCACTCACGCCCGCTGGAACCAATTTACCCCATTTTTATCTCGATTTTATCCACGTCAAAATCCGCGATACCGGCACTGTGCGGGGGAAAGCCGTCTCTCTGGCGATAGGGATCCACCTGAATGGGGAGAAGGACGTGCTGGGACTGTGGATTGCCCAAACCGAAGCCGCCAAGTTCTGGTTACCAGTCGTCACCGAACTGAAGAACCGCGGGATACAGGATATTTTATCGCCTGTGTCGATGGGCTGAAAGGCTTTTCCGAAGCCATCGAGACCGTATAGCCTCAAACCGCTGTCCAGCTTTGCATTGTGCATAGGGTGCGCAACAGCTTAAGTTATGTCAGTTGGAAAATGCGCAAGCCCGTCACCGCCGACCTCAAGCAAATTTACCAAGCCGCCACCGTCGTCGAAGCCGAGCAACGACTGGCCGAATTCGAGACCTTCTAAAACGCAGCCTATCCTCCATTGCCCAGATTTGGCGACGCAACTGGGATCGCATCATCCCGTTTTTCGACTAGCCGCCGGAGATTTACCGGATTCTCTACATCCTCCATGTGATCAAGATTCTCTACATCCTCCATGTGATCAAGTGATGAATAGGAGTTTGCGGAAAATCACCAAAATCGGGGCTCGTTTCCCAGTGATGAAGCCTTATCAAAGCTGTTCTATCTTACTTTGATGAATATCAGTACAAAATGGACCCTGCCATAGCATGGCTGGAAAGCCGCTTTAAATCGGTTTAGCATTCAATTTGACGACAGGATGCCAAACCATTAATCAACCCCGTTCACACAAAAAATTCAGGACACCCTCGCTATCGATGAAATTGGCGAAGGATTCGGTGATTTATACAAGCTGCAAGAAATCTCAGGGTTGTTTACAGAGAGGTTGATTGAAATAAGCGGTGAGTATTTCATAAGGGGTAGCATTATTCAAACTCTTATGAGGCTTCCCGGTATTGTAGAAGTTAATGAAACGAATCAATTGAAGGCGACGGTCAGCGCTGTCCTTAAAGCAAGTCTGATTGTGCCACATCTCCATTAAGGTGCGAATTACCCGTTCAGCTTTACCGTTGGTTTGAGGCCGATCGACACGGGTAAACTGCTGGCCGATGCCGTGTTGCAGGCAGGCTTGGACAAAGGCATGCTGACCTGTGCCCTTGTACTCCTTGCCATTATCCGAATAAGCGTAATCGATTTGGTACGGACACTGGGCAATGACGGTTTTCGTGAGAAAGTGAGCGGCGCTGTCCTGCGTTTTATCCGGCAGGATATCGGCATAGAGCTCCCTGGAGAAGCCATCAGTGGCTACAAACAAGTACTCGCGAGGTTCGTTGGCGGATTGTCCTTTCAGTAAGGGGAGCCGCTTGGTATCAAAGTGGACCAGCTCGCCCGGATAGGATTTATTGTAGTGTTTGGCTTCCTGTTTCAAACGATCCTGGATCGCTTGTTCGATCTTGGCTAGGCGTTTGAGGCCGTACTGCAGTGTCTTGAAACGATGGTTGGAACTGTTACGCGGGGCAAACTCCTGCAGCCTAGCCTGCTTCAGTACTTTATAAATCGTTAGCCGACAGACTCGGAAACGCTCAGCCAGCTGAGTCACTTTCCACAGGCGGGTTTGATAGAGACGCCAGATTTCCTGGCGATCCAGTAAGGTCAAACGGGTGCGTTTATGAATGTTCATTTACAGTATTTTCCAAAATACCTCTGTACGCGACAAAAATGTTATTCACAGGCTTACGCTCATTAAGAGCTATTATTCCCGGATTCTGTCCGTCAATAACGATCATTTCAGGGAGACACAAAAACAATACACACAACCTGAGTCTGTCCTCAATTTTTTGGAGTCTCTATAACAGGCTATTGGTCAGATAATCCATGACATAATGGAACAAACTCTGCTCCAGTCGCCCATGTTTTTTTGTTTTCAAGGGTTTGACCGCCTGATGTTTCCACTCCCCCGTCTTATGCGCCCAGCAAAAGGCAAGCGCCAACAGTGCCATCACCTTCTTGATCCGAAAATAGCGGGTCAGTCGCGTCTCCTCCAGATGAAAGCCACGCCCTTTCAGGCATTGGAACAGATGTTCGATTTCCCAGCGCCGACCATAAATTTCCTGCGGCTGCGAGAAACGGTGGTTGCCCGCCAGAATCAACCGTTCACCTCTGTCCAGCTTAATTCCGCTGAGCCATACTCACTGTTGGCCGATGCGGCGCCTTTTTCTCAGCGCGCGGCTTGTGCCCGCTTTCAGGTCGGTGAACGCCGAGCAGACAGGGCGCTTATCACCCACACGCGCCGTCAGCAACTGGTTTTCCTTCATCCGGATCAGATAAGGATGTCCTGTTCGTTGAGACACTGCCACCCGTGACCGCCAATAAACTCGCGGTCGCTCAGCACGCCCAAAATCCCCCGGCGGCCAAACTGAGCGATAAATCGTTGCAATAAGGCGATGCGCTCGCGCTGGCTGGAGTTGCCCTGTTTGTTCAGAACCAGGCAAGACACAGGAATCGCTGAGCCTTTGTAGACGATACCCAGCGTCAGAATGTTGAGGTTCTTTTCGCCCCACTTCCAGTTCGTGCGGTCAAACGTCAGATAGTACGACTTCTCCTGAAAATCAAACAGCTGCATGATCAGATGTAATCAACTGAATCACTAAAAACGGCAAACCCAGCCCCAGTAATAATTTTTTTACGTCTTTCATAACCTCATGCCCTCTGATCTTAATGAAGACCGATGTAAAAAATTGTTATTCGTCTGCTCATTACTAAAAGCATAAATCGAAGAAAACACGATGGGAGTGAAAAGGTTGGTTTCACCTATCGGTTTTCACGGCTTTGAAAAACTCGATCATCGCTTTGTTTCTTCCCGGCCATTCGGGATGCGGGCCGCTGCCTTCGCAATACCAGGTTTGCACGCCGTCTTTACAGCCGCTGTAGGCCACGCAACCTTCTACGCCTTGGACAGGAACGGTATGAGGTAAAGGTTGGCCGATTTTTAGATCTTTGGCTTTTTGTTCAAGTTCGTGCCGGTAATAGCTTTCCCAGCGCATGGGCTTGCCGGATAAGGATTTGCGGTCCTCCAGGTTGTACTTTTTGGTGGCGCATTTATTGCAGTTCGCCCACCATTCGATCGCCTCTTTCCCATAATTCGGGAACAGCTTGTCGCGGCGACTGTGCATCATCATGACCGGTATGGGCTTCGCACAATTGCGGTCTGTCAGATCATCCCCACGAATGCCCACCGCGCTGGGGGCGATGGCGGCGGGTATATGCTTGGTGCCGTTGAAAAAGGCGATAGCCATCGTGGTTGTGCCCCCGTCGGAGTGTCCTGTCAGAAAAACCCTCTTGGAATCGATGCACCATTTTACTTCAACCGCTTTGGGTATTTGGGCCAGACGCACAGCCTCTTCAGGCGATAACTTGCGGTGGTCCGCATACGCGATAATAAAGCCTGCCGCCGTAGCTTCCCGGGTCAAATGGGTAAATTCTTCGGCTTCTTCCCGATCCCTGCCGGCCGGCGCATAAACCACCAGTAAAGGATGGGCGACGGTATCTTTATAATTGGTGGGTGTCCTGACTGAAAAACGAATGCCGTCGTCCGTTTCTTCCTCGTCGCTGGCACCGGCCAGGCCCGGTTTCGAGCCAGGTTGACAGCCTGCCGCAGAGAGGCGATCGGTATAGTCTGCTGCCGCCGGGATGACGTCTTCCTTGGCCGCTTCAATAGCCCCTTTATCGGCGGAAAAGTAGGTTTTGCTCGCGCCGGTAAAACCCGCCATGAACAGGCCTGCAGCCAACACGAAAGTCGTTAGGGGGGCCGGCTGTTTGCCACGCAACCGCAGCCATTCGGGTTTGAACAAACCCACCAACAAAACCACGGGCGCTGAAATAATCAATAATCGGAAAAAGAACAGGAGGAGTGTGCTCATCGGTTTACCTCGTCGGTTGACCGCAGTCAAAGGAAACAATTAATGAAGGAGGCCGACCCGTACCGGGCTGGTCACAGACAAAAGCTTTGGAGAGTCGGATATTTCTTTATCGATGCCAATCCCTATTGCCAGCTGATTCATGCAGTTGACAACCGCGCACAGGAAAATCGCGTCGAGAAAGCGGCGTTCGTCCCACCCTGCCTCAAAAATGGCCTTAACGTCCGTCTGAGAGATCCGTTGCGGGGTTAATGTCAGTTTTTTTACAAAATGCAGGATCGGCTTTAATTTCGTTTCCACATTCGCGCTGTCGATGTCGGCTTTTAATTGGCCGAAGACGACCGCTTCAACACCTAATTCCATGGCTGAACGCTGATGCGTCTGATAGCAGAACGCCGACTGGTTGAGTCCCGAGATGTAGGTGATCAGAAGCTCACCCATCCCCCTGTCTTGCGGCGAAAAACTCGCCTTGACGTTTTCCAACAGCTTCCACAACAGGATGCCGCTTCGGGGATATTGGGCCAGTAATTCGGCCAGCGTGGCCATATCCGGACTTGAAGGTAAGTAAGACATAAGAGTCCTTGGAATAATCCGCGGTGGCCCGCTTAAAAAATGAAGGTTTCGACTTCCGCAATCAGGAACAAAGGGGCGCCCCCGCTCGAGATTTCGACCGCATGCGCCGCCGTTTCCTGGCCTCCGGGTGAGCTCAGGCAGCCTTCCAAGTCAGTCATGGACGGAAAATAAACTTCGGCGATCCGGTGATAAGGAGCCTGCTCCAGTCCCGGTGCCGAGGCAATCAAGTTGGCGTCAAAACGGATTTTTCCGGCCAGTTTTTCGACCGCCATCGGCACATGTTCCTGAGCGTATCGGCGTTCGAACACGGCCACATCGACAGGTGTGGGATACATGACTATTAACTTTGCAGCCTTCATGATTTCTCCTTTCATAGTATTTGTTTATAATGGCAGCTATAATAGGTTTGAAATACAAGGTTTGTATAATACAAACTTTCTATGAAAGAATAGGTTTTAGCTATACTTACTTGAGCAAACACTTATGGAACTCCACCAAATCCGTTATTTTTTGGCGGTCTGCGACCATGGCAGTTTTACCCGCGCCGCCCAATTCAGCTATATATCCCAGCCGTCGTTGACCCAGGCCATCAAAAAACTGGAAGATGAATTAGGCGGTGAATTATTCACGCGGGACCGTTCCGGATGCTTGTTGACGCCGCTCGGCCGTATGGTCGAGTCTAATTTACGGAACATATACAAAGAGACCTTGGCCACCAAAGCCGAAGCGATCCGCTTTACCCGGTTGAACAGTGTTCCGCTGCGGATAGGCATGATGGAAACCGTCGGCGCACAACGATTAGGTTCTGTCTTTGCCTATTACCAGCAAGAATTCCCCAATGTCGAATTTGAGCTGATTATCGGCACTGAGGCCGATTTGCTGAAGCAATTGGAAGCGGATTTGCTGGACTTGGTGATCAGCGCCCCGACTCAACTCTTGGCGCCGCCGTATCAATCAACGCTGCTCTATACGGAACGCTACGTCGTGGCTTTTCACAGCAGCCACCGCTTTAATCGCCTGTCCCGGATCGACTTGAAAGACATACAGGCGGAACCGTATCTGGATCGGCTCAACTGCGAATTAAGGGAAAAACTCAAGGCAGTCTGCCAGGATCAAGAGATCAACCTCTACGCTTCTTACCGAAGCAACAGCGAAGACTGGATCATTAACCTGATCCGCGCCGACCTTGGCGTCGCCTTGATGCCGGAGTATACATTGCCTTTGAATGCTCAGGACGTGCAGTGCCGCTATTTGGCCAATCCTGAAATCAGCCGCCAGATTTATGCCATCTGCTTGCCGCAAAGCCGCAAAAAAGCCGACATTAAGACTTTGCTTGCAAGTCTATCCAATCTTTAACTGATTTCTTGAACTCGGTCTCCAGTCAAAGTTTGGCGACAGCATTCCAGAACCCCAATGCCCCCTCTCCGACAGCCAATATAGGTCTTTTCTATCGTTACCCCCAAACCAGATTTTGGCCCTATTTTTCTTAACAATTTTTTACGAAGCAGCTGATACGGCTCCAGGCAGGAGGGAATCCGACATCCACAAATTTGGAGAGAGACCTTTCAGTTCTCAATGGCCTTTTCTTCGGATTCACAATCGTTATCGTTTTCAGACATTGTCTCCGGTTCAGCCAATAACCCCGAGTCTTCTCTGGCTGAACGTACTTCTTCGCCTTTCCCTTGAGCATAAGCCGCCTGATGTGCCCGCTGTTCAATCGAGACGATGCGCCGAGCTAATCGGTGTAACCGCTGTTGCCATTGGTACCTCGCGGTTGAGCATTGCTTACTGGTCAATATCTGGCATAGCCATAGCGTATCCATGGCGATCATCAGTTGATCCAGCAAGCGGATCAACTCCACAAACTGAGCGATTTGCGGTGAGGTGATGCGCGCTTTGAAATCCGTCGGGTGGGTATAGCGCGGCGATTCGGCAATGCCGTTATCGGCGCAGAGTTTATCGAGCCGGGCTTTTTCCTGCTGCAGTTGCAGCGCACAATCGCCGATCATTTGACTGACGATCTCCTCGATATCATCGATCGCCTGTTCCGCGCCTACGATTCGCAAGGTGACATCAATCGCATACAGCGAGCGAATCAAGCGGCCATAGCTACGGCGAATCACCCGAATGGCTTGTTCGCTCTGGATTTTGATGGTGCGTTCAAAAACCGGTCGACTGATGGCCGGACGAACGGTCTTCTCTGGTGCTGTTGTGTCTGCCATGCCTTTTCCTTTGAATAATTGCCGTATCTCGCCCGATAGTAAGTTGCTTTGTTCTGACTAACCGTGCAAAAAATGGCCGATTGAACAATTTATTGCTGCCAGTGATACAGAGTTATCCGCTTCAATGTCCGGCGATGGCGCTGACTTTCGTTTTTGAAATCAGCCTGGCTTTTTCCATGGGTACTTTTTTGCTGATCAAGTGGAAACATAACATTTCCTGCCGTCTTACGAGACGTTGTGGACCGACTCTTCGTCGGCGTTCCGCCTGCAGGCGGCGTGGATGATATTTATCGACGAGTCGGGTGCGTTAAGCCCGATGATGTGAATGCATTGTGCATTTGTTACTCCTGTTCTGGGAAAGCCAATTCCCCGGCCGGGGTGATTCGCCTCCCGAGCATCAAACTCACAGCCGTGCCGGTGGGTTTTAATTCCAGTCTTGAACCGGGCACGGACGGAGGAGGTTAGCCGTATGGCAAATCGCGGAGTTAACAAAGTCATCCTGGTCGGCAACTTGGGCGCCAATCCCGATATCCGGTTTTCAGCCAATGGCGACAGGGTTACGGTGATTCGTCTGGCAACGGGCGAAGTCTGGAAAGATCAAAACGGCACTCCGCAGGAGCGCACCGAATGGCACCAGGTGGTGTTTTATCGTCGCCTGGCTGAAATTGCTGGTGAGTTACTGAGGAAAGGCAGCAAGATCTACGTCGAAGGCCGTTTGCGAACCCAGCAATGGGAGAAAGACGGTGAGAAACGCACGACCACCGAAGTGGTCGCCAACGATCTGCAAATCCTGGATCGGGCAAACGGTCACGAGACTGCTGTCGGGAACAGCGATAAGCCGAGTTTCGCCAAGCCTCGGCAACACCGATCGAACTCATCGGCTCGACGTGGATGAGAGGGGTGGTGATCAATTGGTGAGTTAATTCTTCAACTCACAGAAAAAAGCTTTTCAACTCGAGTATTTATTAACCCTGCCGCTGCAGTTCTCGCTGTTTCGGTATTTTTTAACCCCATGGGGATGCCATTCCCCGTCTGGGGCATTGCGTCCTCACTTTATCAAGGAGAAACGCAATGAGCTATCCATCCAAAAACACGCAGCCAAAAACCCGGAACCTGCCGATGCCGGTCGACGCGCATCAGGTTTATGGTCTCTCGGAGCAATCCTGGAAAGTGCTCACCGAAGTGACCTTTCCGACGGCCAAAACCCCGGAAGCCATCATGATGGCGCTGGATTATTGCAGGGCCCGCAAGCTCGATATTTTCAAAAAACCCGTGCATATCGTGCCGATGTGGAGCACCGCCTTGGGACGCAATGTGGAAACCGTCTGGCCCTCGATTATGGAGATTCAGACCACGGCAACCCGAACCGGGCTTTGGGCGGGCATGGATCGGCCGGTCTGGGGGCCCGATGTCACCCATACCTTTACCGGCAAATTCAAAGACGACAACGATACCTGGCAGGAAAGCACGATCACCGTGACCTTTCCCGAATGGGTGGCGGTCACGGTTTATCGTCTGGTCGGAGGACGCCGCTGTGCCTTCACCGAAGAAGTGTACTGGATGGAGGCCTACAGCACCGCGGGCGGTAAAAATTCCCAGCTGCCGACGGCCATGTGGATCAAACGTCCCAAGGGCCAGTTAGGGAAATGCGGTAAAGCCGCCTCGCTGCGCGCCGCCTTTCCGGAGGAGTGCGGTTATGCCGCCGAGGAAATGGACGGCAAAAGCCTTGACGACCTGAACGACGGCGCTGTGATAAACGGCAGTGCTAGCCGACTCGATGCGGTCGATGTCGACACTGATGCCGATACCGGTTCCCGTGTGATCGATCTGTCGATGATCAGTCCCAAGGTCCAAAAAGCGGTCGCGGAACTGGTCAGGCGCACGGCCATGGCCGGTGCCTGGAAAGCCGCCTACGACTACGCCAACAACAAGTTCGCGGGGCTGGAATTGACCTACGCCATTACCGAACTGGACAAGGCGTCGCAAGCGGCCAAAGCGACATCGAATGCCTTCGATCCTGGAAATCAGACCATCGACGAAGCTTCGATGCCGCCTGTTTCCACGGTAGCCTCGGAAGCCTTACATAAGGCCCGTGAGACCTTAGGTTCGTTACGCTAAGTGAGGTAAACCTTTACTTTTCACGCCGGCCATCCGCCGGTTTATCCCTCTTCTAGGGCGTCATGTTTCGCCCACGGGGTGAATTTCATGACGTCCTGCATTAAAAGGAGATGTCATGAACGCCATTGATCAATCATTCAATCGAATACCTTGCCATACGGACTGGCATCGCTACGACTCGCCCACCGTGATCCGCCGCCATGGCCGCAGTTTTTTGGAACGGGCCTGGAAACCGGAAGGGGCAGTCAAAAACACCGCTAAATTATCAAAAAATCAGCTTCACAGTCTGGTCGAAAGCTATGGCGGTCACTGTGTGACGACAGCTGACTCCATTCTACTGATCTTTGATGACTATCACTGGACCCGGCGTTGTGATGCGCAGCTCGTCAAGCTCGGGCAATCGACGCTGCGTTGGGGGTGCTACATCCAGCTGCACGGGGTGGAGTGATGAAAGTCATCAATGTTTCGCAGCGCTCGCCCGAATGGCGGTTGTGGCGGTCTCAAGGCATCAGCGCCAGTGAGGCGGCGATCATCATGAACCGCTCGCCGTACAAGACGCCCTGGCGGCTATGGGCGGAGAAGAAAGGACTCGTGCTGGAACAGTCGCTGGAAAATAATCCGTTGATCCGCGTGGGCCTCGAATGCGAACCGCAAGCGCTGCAGCGTTTTGAAGATAAGCACGAGGTGTTGTTATTGCCGCTCTGCGGGGAATCGGAGCGTTATCCCCTGATGCGGGCATCGTTCGATGGCTTGTCCGAAAGCCATGAGCCCGTGGAAGTGAAATGTCCCCATGAAAGCACTTTTCTGGATGTGCTATTAAACCGCGAGCAGTCGGCGGCTTATCAATTGTATTGGTGCCAGGTGCAACAACAGCTTCTGGTCGCCGAAGCCGCACGCGGGTTTTTGCTTTTTTATCATCAGGGGCAGGACGTCGAGTTCATGATCGAGCGTGATGAAGCTTTTCTCATGCAACTGATCGAAACGGCCATGGATTTCTGGTCGGCCGTCAAAACCGGACGGGAGCTGAAAAAAGAGCCTGAACGCGATCTTTATCTGCCCCAAGGGGATGATGAGCAGCAGTGGCAACGATTGGCCGCTGACTATCGCCAGAATGCGGAGAAGATCGACGCCATCAAAGCCCAGCTCAAAGCCATGGAATTGCAGCAAGCCACGATCGAACACACGTTGGTCGGTTTGATGGGACCCTTCCTGGCGGCCGAGCACTCCGGATTGCGGATCAGTCGCTTTCAGGTGCAAGGGAGCATTGATTACAAAGCGGTCCTTAACGCCATGCTGCCGGAAGTGCCGGAATCGGTGCTGGAATCCTACCGGAAAAAACCGTCCGAGCGGGTTCGCATCACCTGCCGCGATGACGACGGCAAGCGCGCGGAAGTGCCTTTCGATGCGGAAGCGTTGAAAGACCTGGCCGGTGTCGATTACTGGTTCTGAAGGTTGTCTTTGATGGAACTGGACCCCCTGCATGGCCTATTGGGCCTGCGGGGTGTCCTGATCCTTTTGCTGGGCCCGGCATCGCCGAGGATGTCAGTCTGATCGTCCAATTTTTATGGTTTTTCCTCTGTCCTTGCGCGCCAAGGCTAGCGGAAAAGCCAGAACATTCAGGCGTTCCTTTCGAGGAACCCCGGATCCGGCACTTGCCGGCGTTCCGCTGTTGAGCGGCAGGAAAGGTTAACCCTCTCCTGTATCAGGTGCGTCAAGCCTGATGTTGTCGTCCCGTCGGGGTTCATCGCCCCGCCGGGTCAGGGTGGCCCCTTGTTTTAATTAGAGGAGGTCCCTCATGAACAAAGACTTTTGGAAAACCTTGTATGCCTGGTTGGAAACGGCCAGTCTGGAAGAGATCAGGATCAAACGGCAATGCGTGCGGCAACTGCTGGGTGAAAGCAGCGATCGCGACTTGAAAGCCGACATTCGCCGGATCTTGCGCTTTATGGACGCAGAGATGGTTGCCCGCGCCGAACTGGCGAGCGTCATGCGCTTGTCCATGGCCCGCTGATCTCGATTGCTTTACGTTTACTCATCATTCATCCCCTGGATTGCCAGGGAATCTACTCACCCGAAGGGGACACAGCGCCCTTCAGGGGCATGGTGTGTCTCCGGTTTCGGGTTTCAACCCAAAGCTAAGGAGTTCACCATGATGCAACAGTATCCGATTGCCGACACCTTCGGCATAGCCGCGCCCGCTTCGATGAAAGTGGAAGGTTTTAGCCCGGCGCACAATCCGTATGTGCCGATCAAAAAGTCCTATGTGTTTCGCAAGGATCATCTGCGCGATGTCCTGGCGTTTCTAAGCTCGGCTAATGGCGATGGCTTGTATCTGACCGGTCCCACCGGCTCGGGTAAAACCTCGCTCTTGGAGCAGGTGGCCGCACGGCTGCATTGGGGCGTCCATTCCGTCACCGGACATGGCCGCCTGGAGCTCAACGATTTGCTCGGCCAGTACATGCTGGTCGATGGCGGCGCCATGAAATGGATCGACGGTCCGTTGACACTGGCGGTTCGTCTCGGACACATCTTGTTGATCAATGAAATCGATGCGGTCGATCCGGCTGAATTGATCGGTTTGAATGAAGTCGTTGAAGGCAAGCCGTTGACGATTCCGCAGACCGGGGACGTGATCCTACCGCATCCCAAATTTCGGCTGGTCGCCACCGGCAACAGCCAGGGTGCAGGCGATCAGTCGGGTTTGTATCAAGGGGTGTTGAGACAGAACCTGGCCTTTCTGGACCGGTTTCGTTTGATGGAAGTGGGGTATCCCGAGCCCGAAGACGAAATGAAACTCCTGGCCGATGTCGTGCCGAGCATGCCGGAAACGCTGCGCGAAAGCATGATCAAAGTCGCCAATCAGATCCGCAAGGTCTTCATTGGAGGTCAGGATGGCGCCGGGATGTTATCGGTCACGCTGTCGACCCGCGGTTTAGTGCGGTGGGCGACCTTGGTGGCGACCTTTAAAAGCGCTCCCAATGCCTTGGCCTATTCCCTGGACAGAGCCTTGACCTTCAGGGCGGAACCGTCGGAACGCGAAGCGATTCATCGCATCGCCAAGGACGTGTTCGGCGATGATTGGCAGGTGTAGTCATGGCGATCTGGCGTTTATACCGTTATCGCCACAGCGATGGCCGCTCGAAAGACTGGGCAGTCAGGGCGAATGCGGATGGTACGATCACGACTCGTTGGGGCAGAACTGCTTCGCGCCTGCCTGGGGTAAGTACCCGACGTGGTGTGAGGCAATTCGATCTCGAAAAGCAAAAACAGGCCAAAGGCTATGTATTCGTCGCCGAGGTGGAGATCGACAGCGAAGGACACGTGCTTTTTTCTGAGCCAGCCAAGCGCGATCCACCGCCTTCAGGAGGTGGAGCCTTGTATTGGCATATCGATTGCCGAGCCAAGCAGGAAGTCTGTCTGGCCTTGGCCAGCGAAATCAGGTGTCTGATCGATGTGATTCAATCCTTGCCGGACAATGCCGCGATGCCCCATCCCATCCGGGAAGGCTGGCAGCGGTTGAGCGATCTGGCACTGGGCGCCGAGCCGTTTTCGCAAAGCGGCCAGATCAAACCCGCCCATGGCGTTCTGCCCTGGTTGTTTTTGATGACATTGAAACAGCAGGGCTTTGCCGGCGTTGAGATCGGACTCGCGACCGAAAGCAGCCGCGAGGTTTCCGCCGATCTGAAGGCTGAACAGGACGTGTTGGATTTTTTCGGCACGGATCTCGACCGAATCAGAGGAGCGGCTGAAAGGTTAGGTTTACTGAAACCCCGGTTGAATCTGGCCTCGGTGTTGTCCGATACAGACGATTGTTGGTTTTAGAAAGTTATTCCCGCTCATTTTTATTTAACCCGGAAGGGGCGCGCTTGCCCATCCGGGCCGGGCACGCCTCTTTCCCAAGGAGGTTTGTATGACCCAAGCAGCCACTATCATTTTAGACCGCGTCGTGTTGGTGAAAGTCGAAGCCAACATTTACGGCGCCCGCAAAAAACTGAAAAAGGAAGACCTGGTGCTCGCCGACGGCAGCAAATTGCCGCCCGAGGATTTGGCCAGTCTGGGTTCCAAGCGTTTGCTCGATCCGGACCGGCTGACGGTGTTCAACCGTCTGAAAAAGGAAGCCGAACGCATCTGTTTGCGGGTCGGCACCCGGTTTTTGGGCGGTTTTGCGATTCCCAGCGAATCGGCCGCCGGCATTACCCTCGAACTCGAACGGATTGCCCAGGACTTTGCCCATGCCAAAGCGGAGTTTTTGGCCGGCTACGATGCCGCGGTGACGGACTGGGTGGTTCGCCATCCGGAATTTGCCGGCATTATCGAGCAAGCGGTGGATTCGGTGGAGTTCGTCTCGACGCGTTTGTCGTTTGACTTTTTGATTGTTACGGTCGGCGTGCCGGAAGCGTTGCCAGCGGAAGACATTGCGCGCCTGGAAACCAAAATCGGTTCCTTGAGCGAGCAGATGTTTTATGAAATCTCGGTAGAGGCCAATCACTTGATCGAGCAATCGCTATTGGGTAAGGATCAGGTCACGCGCAATGCGCTCCGGCCGATCCGCCGCATGCGTGACAAGCTCGATGGTTTGGGTTTTCTCGATTACCGGGTGGCGCCCGTGGTCGGCACTATCGATGCGCTATTGGCCAGGATTCCTGGCAAAGGCGCGATTACCGGCAGTATCCTGCAAGAGATTCTGGCCACCGCCATGCTGTTGGCCGATCCGGACAAAACCCGGCGCCACGGCGAAGGGCTGCTAGCCGAGCAAAGTCATGCGATGGACGATGCCGGAACGGAAGCGGAGGATGATCTTGCAGAAATCCCTGATTTGCGGGCAACGGCGGATCAGTCTTTACCGTTGCCGCTTTTATCGCCCTTAGTACTGTCTGGCAGTGACATCGACGTGGCTTACGGGCAGGATGACCCATCTGCCGCGGTCGAAACCGAGGAAGGTGGGGGCACGATCACATCCCGAGAAAATAACGAAGCCAGTCCGGACAGCGAGCTGTTTTCCGGATTGTTCGATGGCATTTTCGAGGACGAGGGGGCAGGGGATATGGAACAGGGTGATCACCGAACGGAGGGTTTGAACGAACCCACCCCAATGGCCGAAAGCATTGGCCTGCCGTCAAACCCCAATGTTCTGGCAGCCGTAACCATCGAGGCATCCAATCCGGACACGTCAAAATTGTCTACTGCGGAACCGAACACGGTGATGACGGTAGACGATGATAATGAAGAGACGGGTACAGACTCCGATTATTGGTTTTAACGAATAGCGTTCATTTATTTGATACCCAACGGGGGCAGTTCATCGTCCCATAGGGGGCGGTGGGTTGCCCCTCATTTTTAGGAGCAAGCCATGAAAGATAACACCTTACACCATGCTTTTCCGATTGTGGCGGCCGCCATCGGTAACCGCTTCGGCATTCAGGTCAAAGTGGGCGGCGATCAAGCCTATACCGACGGCAAGCTGATTCAATTGCCGGCTTACAACGGCAACGATCCGGATTATCAGGATTATGCCTGGGGATTGTTGGCGCACGAAGCCGCGCATCTTCGCTATTCCGACTTCACCCTGGTCTATGGGCCGTCGGTATTGCGACGGCGGCTGTGCGGCGCCATTGAAGATGTCCGCATCGAATATGAACTGGCCAAGGACTTTCCCGGTACCCGACTCACGCTGCGCACGGTGATCGAAAAAATGATCGCGAGCGGCGGCTTTGTCGCCGCCACTCAGGACGATCACCCGGCCAACGTGTTGTACGGCTATGTGCTGAAAAGCCTGAGGGCGCGCGTGCTCGGTCAGACGGCCCTGGATTCTTTGGTCGAAATCAGTGAACAGGTGCTGAAATCCCATTTTCCGACCGGTGCGGTGATACGACTGAAAGGGCTGCTATCGGAAGTCCCGGATAGCCTGACATCGGAAGCCGATTGTCTGCATTTGGCGGATCGCATCTTGACTCTAATTGAACAGGAATGTGAAAACTCCGTACAGGAAGACGCGCAGCAACAGCAAAAAAACCAGGCGGCTCTAGGAAATGCCGATACCGAAGCGAGCGGTAGCAAGGGCGAGACTGAGCCTGACGATGATCATGATCGTTCGGGTACAAACATGGATGATGCTGATTCTTCAGCGGGATCTTCCGGTCCAGATGAAACCACCGATAACGATGACATGGTCGGCATGGATCTCATGCCAAGACAGTTGTCTGACAATGAATTGGCCGGGCAAACAGACGGATCGGACTATCAGTCTTTGATGGCAACGCTGCAATCGGCTTCGGATGCAGATTTCGACCGTGACGTGTTTGATGTGGTCAAGTCCGCTTTGGCGCTGGACGATCGGGATGCGCCTGAGACGGTGATGCCGGCCGGGCTCAAGCCGCTGGGCAATGCGGCGGCAGGCCTGGGTCTGCTTAATCAGGTACAATGCGAATCGGTGAAAATCCGTGCCGCCTTGCAAGGCTGGGTGCAATCGCGAAGCCTCGATCGAAGTCATCCCGCAGGCCGGGGCCGGCGCGTCATCGGTCGAAAGCTTCCTCAACTTGCTCTGGGCGATCCCAAGGTATTTGCGCGCCGTGTCGTCAAACCTTCGCCGAATACCGCCATCCATCTGCTGCTGGACAAGTCCGATAGCATGAATGAACCGGTATGGGGCGGTAAGAATCAGTCCGTGACAAACCGGTTATCGATCGCCTTGGAGGCGTCCATGTCACTGGCTTTGGCATTCGAGGGCATCGCGGGGGTGAATCCGGGCATGACGGCCTTTCCCGGGAGGGATGACACGTCGGTGTTTCGTTTGCTGGAACACGGCGAACGCGTTCGCGCCCATTCGGCGGCGTTCTCGTTACGAGCCGGCGGCACGACGCCGATGACGGAAGCCGTCTGGTTTGCCGCCGCGGCGTTGCTCCGTTGCCGGGAACCGCGCAAGGTGTTGCTGGTGATGACCGACGGTCAGCCCAACGACATCCTGAGCACGCTGGAGATCTTGCAGCGGTGCCGTAACAGCGGGATTGAGACCGTGGGCGTGGGCTTAGGCCTTGATGTCAGCCATCTGTTTCCGGTGGCGATCAAGATTAACGAGCTGAGGGAACTCAGAACGCAATTGTTCGCGCTCTCGAAAGCGGTGCTGTTAGCGGCGGCCTAAATACCAAACCGTTATCCGTAGCCCAATCCCTGAGCAGATGCAAAGGGATTGTGGCTATGGATAGCCGATTTGCCAGTGCCTTTTTCCCATGATATTGGACAGACCGAGATCATAGGAAAAACAGACATTTCATGCATTCATTTGAGAATGCTGAATCCGGCGTTGGCCGGCGTACCGTTAGCAGGCGGCGCATAGCCTCATCTATGCGGGTCGGGTGCGTTAAGCCCGATGTTCAAGCGCATTTTGCAACCACAAGCTGTATTTCACTCAATCCCGCTTCGGGCGATCATCGCCCGCCGGGCGACGGTTCATTCGAAGACAGGTGTTTAACAAGCAAACAGGAGACCTTCAATGAACTTTATCTTTGGCATCATCATCGTGGCAATGTTCATAATCGCGCTGCGGGTGATCTGGGCAACGGCCTTTCAGCTACTCGTGATCGTTAAAAATGGTTTATCGGCCATACGGCGCCACACTGCGGGGCGGTCGGCCAGAAAGGCCGTGCCGGTCATCATGCCTCGAATCAGCCAAGCCGTCGATTGGGAGGCGATGTCGGAAACGGTGCGCCGGGAAATACAACGGCGCAACAGCGGCTCAGGCAATGAACTGGATCGTCTGGAGCTTCAATATCAAGCCAAACAGAAAACCATCAGGTTGTATGAGGCGGAAATTGAAATCGCCAAGCTGGAGCGGGAATTACACAAGATCAAACCGGTGGCAGTGACTGAACCGGAAGTCAAAAAACGCCGTAGGGCTAAAACCCAGCCCGCTCAGGTGGTCACCGATGACTATTCATCCAAAAACGCCCAGCAGGTTTTTCAGCTCAGGGAAGCCTTGAAGGGTGGCGGAACGACGCCGGCTAATAATCAGCCCGCCCGCCATTGAACACCTGCAAGGGTGCGCCGGTTCGCGTGTGAGCCGCGCGAACCGGGCTGTCGAGGGCAGGGGAGTCAGCGCTAAAGACCCAACTGCCTTCCGGCAACAGCGATAACAGGTCGCTCTGGATCTCGCGTCTGAGTTGCCGGATTCGACATAAAAAGGGCCAGGCTTGCTCCGGGTTGGCAATTCGGCTCAACACCTCGGCTTCTACCGCATCGAGTTTTTTGAAAATGTGTTCGCACTGTTGAACGGTTTTGAGTCTCTCATCGACCGGAATTGCCATCGGTTTAGGCGGCTGATGCCGAGCCTCTGTCCGGTTAGGACTGAGAAAATCAAAAATGCGCAAAATCGGCTCAAACATGGCTTATTTCCCGTTAATTCGTGAAAGATAGCTACCATAATCCGTTTTTTATGCAAAATCAAGCGGGCTGGACAGGCTGTTTTTGGTCTTGTCCGCTCAATTATCCGGCTGGAACAGCCATCCAGACGGATGGGTTTCCTGCCACATTCTTTTGGAGATCACTCATGTCCCAATCCCGTATTCCTATCAGCCCAGCAAGGGCTGATGACACGATAGCCAGGTACCTCAATGATTACCGCTGCCCGGATTGCCTGCTCGATTGGCAGGATGAATGGGACGGCGCCTGTCATGATCGCTGCCCGGCTTGTCACAAAGAAATCGTCCCGCTGCATAGCGAAGACATTGCACTTTAACCTGACGGGAACCTTCCTTCCATGGGAGGAGGCTTACCGTCGATCATCGTGGAGAATATTCATGACGCAACACTTTGTCGTCTCATATGAAATCGATTATGTCCACCGTGTCTCGGTGGGTATTGAAGCGGAGAGTCCCGAAACGGCCCAACAGATCGCCGAGCAGGCGTTCAATGAGGCCACGATCTGGGATGATACCGCGGCGATGCCGTTATTGGCCGACGATTACCAGGAGTCGGGTGATGAGAGGTTGGTTTGGGAATGCGTGGCCGTCGAACGATGGCCGTCTCTCGACACCTCGGTACAACAACTGAAAAAGGATCAAGCGGCGATGCACGTCTGCCGAGGACTGGTCGAAGCCTATCAACAGGGCGAAGCCAACGGCGGCAGCATCAACTGGGAAGATTTGGATCAGTGGGTGCCTTTGGCAATGAAAGCCTTGGGTAAGAGCGAGTTGCAAACCTGAGTCTTGCAGGCGATTGCTGGTTAAAACAGCGTTAATCATCACAACTCGAGTTAGCCCCGTCATTTGACGCGGGGTTCATTTTATCAACCCAGTCGGGAATGTCTCATTCCCGGCCGGGGATTCATGGCGTTTCCGTTTTTTATTTGAGGACAGTCATCATGAATCCAGAAATCTTTGAACATCGCTTCGGCAATGGCCATTGCGTTCATTATTGCCGTTTGCCATCCGGCACCTGTTATCATGCCGAGACACCGGTACCGGTCATCGAGCTGTTGGAACAGTTGCGGCAAAGCCGGCGCAAGATCCGGCTGTTTTACGGCGATCCGGCAACCGGTCAGTCCTGGCACGAGGAACACGACGTCATCGGTTGCATAGGCCGGTCGACGGGTTCCATCAAAGTCCCGTTATTGATCGAGCCCGGCGAAATCGGCGGGCCGGCTTTACTGGATCATTGCATCATCCGCATCGATACCCCGCGCAAGGCCCTCTATCAGCATGCGACGTTTCGGGTGGGCGACGTTACCCTGGTTAAGGGTGTTCTGCAACGCTTGCCCTGGGAAGTATGGATCGACGATGTCGTGCAGGCGCGGTTTCAGTCCAAACTTGAGGCCCAGCAGTATCGGGATTTCATGCAAGGACATCGGTTTGCACGGCGTTAGCGCCGGATCAAACCGACATGACACTGGGTTGACTGGGCTGATTCATCCATTCCCTGCGGGATATGCCATCCCGCCGGGATGGGTGATCAAGTAGCCTGCAAAGATTGCTGGTTAACGCCGGAGTTTACCGTTTGAGTAGTTGGCGCATAGCTCATAAAGGGCGCGTACCGCCTGTCTATCACGGCTGAAAGCGCAGTTGGACTCGCACTTGTGTTCGTAATAACGTCCGGTATTTTGTTGTCCGGCGGGATGGATCGCCAGCCAGACGGGCGTCGCCGCCCCTTGGTCCGGCGTTTCGTGACCGCCGAACCCCAGATTATGGCTTAATGTCGAATGGACGTCCCCGGGATGACAGGCATTGACGCTGATGCGGTAAGGCGCGAGCTGTTCCGAAAAGGCAACGCTCAGCATGCGGTCGGCCTGTTTGGACTGACGGTAGGCGGTGTCGTTATCGTAGCGTCGGCGGACAAATTCCAAATCGTTTAAATCCAGGCCCCCGCCCCAGTAGCTGGCGACATTGACGACACGTGCGGGTGCAGACGCTTTTAAAATCGCCGTGAATGCATCGATTAACCAGAAATAACCCAGCACATGGGTGGCAAACTGCATCTCGATGCCCTCGGGCGTCTCCTGGCGGGTGCGCGGCGTGCAGGCGGCATTGTTTGATCAACACATGCAGGGGACCTGTCCAGCGGGCCGCCAGTCCGCGGATGTCATCCTGCCTGCTCAAGTCGGCAAGCTCATAACGCACCCTGGAATTTCCGGTCGAATCGACGATTTCCTTGATGGCCTGTTTGGCCTTATCTGGATTGCGGCAGACCAGTACGACCTCGGAATCCGGGGTTGCAGCCAGTTGCCTGGCAATGGCTTGACCCATCGCGCCGGTCGCGCCGGTGACCAGAAAGATTTTGGCATCGGCATTTGGGTTATTTGAAGAAGGCGAGGGGAAAGCCATCATTTCAAAACCTCAGCGCATTTATTGGGAGTTTAACGTGTTGCTTTTGAAACAAGATGCCGAAATGCCGGAACGGCAATGCGGAAAAATGCAGATGCCCTCTATTGCCCTTTAGACGTTTATATTCGGGACGGATTGTCAGCCCTCCCTCTATAATCAATTTCATCAGGCTCATTGGCGATAAAATGTTGATGACCTCTCATTCGCACAGGTTCGGCTATGTCTCTTACGCTTTACTACTTCCATGATCCCATGTGCAGTTGGTGTTGGGCTTTCAGGCCTTGCTGGCAAGAAATCGTTGCGGGTCTTCCAGATCATATGCGCAGCCAACGAATCCTAGGAGGTCTTGCTCCGGACACGGATCAAACGATGCCAAAAGACATGCAGGCCAAGCTGAGGAGTATCTGGCAAGCTATCCAACAAACGGTTCCCGGGACGCTGTTCAATTTTGAATTTTGGGAAAAATGTGTGCCTCGGCGGTCAACTTACGCGGCCTGCCGTGCCGTCATCGCCGCCAGGCGACAGAATCCCGGCTATGAAGAAAGGATGATCCTGGCGATCCAGCAGGCCTACTATTTGGAGGCAAGAAATCCTGCCGACAGCCATACGCTGATTGAACTGGCCAGTGAGATCGGTTTGGATGGGGCGCTTTTTTCAGCGGATATCGAAAGTCCAGCCGTCCAGGAGGAACTGCTAAAAGAGATTGAATTCACTCGCAAACTGGAAGTAAAAGGTTTTCCGACTCTCTTATTGGAAAAAGAAGGTGTCTTTACCGCCATCCAATATGACTACAATGATGCCAAGACTGTACTTCATCAAATCGAGCGCTTAAGTTAGTCAATTAGCGTCAATAATTTTTTTAGTTCGGAGATGACTCGTAGCCAGAGTTTATCGTCCTCCAGGCAGAAGTTCTCCATTGAACTTTGGGAATATAAGCTTCCGTATACCAGACGCTGATAAAGTTATATTGTTATAGCAAAGTGAAATAGACAAGTTCGACCCAAGTCAGCCGATCTCCTAGACGGTCAAGGTGTCCGTTCACTGCCACAAAGCCGCCTTTCATGTACATGGGCCGAGTGGGCGGTTCTCGACCGGAAGCAAACGCTGAAGACACCGGCTGACCCATTGACGATATCTGGTTTCATCAAGTAACGAACGTATTGACATATTATGATTCCGGCTTATAGTTGAGCTTCACTCCGAGAACGTTTGTAGATGTCAGAGCAACCTTACGCCCATGTCATCAGCCAACTCGACAGCAAGGGAGTAAATGCTTTAAAAAAATTGATTTTTTTGATCTAGAAAAAAGGATCCCATGCGGCTGAGTAGAATTGTCATCAAAAACTTTCGCAATTTCAAATCGCTAGATGTTCGCTTGGGAGAGCATGCAGTGGTGCTCGGCGAAAACAAGGTGGGCAAAACCAATCTATTGTTCGCACTTCGACTGATTCTTGACCCTACACTCCCCGATTCATTGAGGAAGCTTCGGATTGATGACTTCTGGGATGGGCTAGCGCGCCCACTTAAGACCGCGGATATTATTGAAGTCTCGGTTGAATTTCGCGATTTTGAACGAAACGAGAACCTTTTGGCAGTGTTGGCGGATCATCTCGTAAAACCGGATCCGATGGTAGCAAGAGTTACGTACCGCTATCAGCCGGTACCGGGGCTTGAAAACCCTCCACGCAGCGAAGCAGACTATGAGTTCATTCTGTTCGGTGGCGACCGACCAGATAATGCAGTCGGTTACGATCTGCGACGTTGGATGCCATTGGATCTTTTTCCGGCATTACGTGACGCCGAATCAGATCTTGCCCGTTGGTCGCGGTCTCCATTGCGGCCTTTATTAGACCGTGCCGCAAAGACGGCGGATGCTAAGGTACTGGACGCGATTGCCAGTGAGGTACACGGGACTACTTCCAAGATTGCGGCGCTGCCGGAACTCGCCGCTGTCGTTAATAAAGTCAATACCCAACTCACCACCATGGTGGGTGGCAAGCACGCAGTCGAAACAGCATTGGGATTCGCCCCGACAGAGGCGGATCGGTTGCTGCGAGCGCTACAAATGATGATCGACGGCGGCAAGCGAGGTGTGGCCGAGGCAAGCCTCGGATCGGCGAATGTTCTTTACTTGGCATTGAAACATTTAGAACATCAGTACCTTGTGAATGAAGGGGAGCGCCAACACACATTTTTGGCAATTGAAGAACCTGAAGCTCATCTACATCCGCATATTCAGCGGCTGATTTATAGGAATTACCTTCAAGCACGTGATGAAACCGAGATTAATGCTGAACCACGCAGCATTCTATTAACTACCCACTCCCCCAACGTGGCAAGCGTGGCGCCTCTAGCTAATGTGGTTGTTTTGCGTCATATTACAAATGAAGGTCACACCGTTGGCCGCTCTCTGAAAAAAATTAAACTGGGCGACGAAGAGCGTAAAGACTTGGAACGCTACATCGATGCAACGCGCGGTGAGTTATTTTTCTCCAAAGCAGTCATCCTTGTAGAAGGCGATGCAGAGAAATTCCTGCTGCCTACACTAGCTAAGTTGTACGATCAAGATCTGGATTTCGATGCTATGGGCATCTCCATTTGCTCCATCAGCGGCACCAATTTTGCACCGTACATCCAGTTGCTGGGCCCCAAAGGACTCGATATCCCGTTCGTCGTGTTGACTGATTTTGATCCAAAGAATGAAGATGTGAGTCAGGAGGATGCAGATCCCGATGATGAGGGGGTTAGCGATAGCTATGGAAAAAATCGTGTGGTCAATCAGATCATGAAGCACATCCTTGATGAGGACGTCTGGGAGAAGAGTGATTACGCGCAGGTGTTAAAGCTTGCTCCAAAACACGGCGTGTTCCTGAACACATTTACGTTCGAAATTGATGTCTTCAAGGCTGGCGCAGAGGGTGAGTTCCTGAAAGCCGTCGAGGCACTTACCAGCAACAAGAAGATGCATGATCGCTTCTCTACACTATCAGCTGATCCGGCCTCACTTAATCCAGAGAAGTTCCTCAAAGACATCGACTCTATCGGCAAAGGTCGCGTGGCGCAGCGCTTGGCATCGGTGTTGATTGATGAGAATGTGGACGTCTGCCCTCCGTATATCAAAGCAGCATTGGATTATTTGAAGGCGGGGCTAGGATGACATCCATTGCACCTCTCTATCTCAAAGCCGCTGAAGATCTACGTGAAAACGAGGATCAATGGCGTGCATATACCTCGGAGAAGAGTTGCGCGATCCTGGCCGGACCTGGCAGCGGAAAGACTAAGACGATTACAATTAAAATCGCTCGGCTTCTTGCCGAGGATGTGCATCGTCCTCGGCGGTTGGCATGCATTACCTATAGCAATTCATGTGTTGGAGAGTTGCGGTCCCGGATGAACCGGCTTGGTGTTGATGACGGTGATCGCCTTCTGCTTTCCACGGTACATTCATTCTGCCTGACTGAGCTAGTTTTGCCCTACGCAGCCTTGGCCGGCATTGATGTTCCCAATCCCTTGGTTGTGACGTCGCCTGCGCAAGCTAGGCAACTCTTTGCCGAAGCTTATCGCCAACAGTTGGGAGGCAATGCACCAGGCTGGTTTCGGATGGCATGCGATAAGCTACGACGTACTATTCCAGACAAAGCAAGTGATGAATGGTCCGCATGGTCCGTCCAGGAAACAAGGGTGGTCGAAGCCTATGAAGCCCTACTGCTGGAAAACGGTTTGATCGACTTTGACGGGCTGGTACTTGCCGGTCTACAACTCGTCGAGAATCACGAATGGGTGCGCCGTGCTATCCAAGCCAAATACCCGGTAATCGTCATCGATGAGTATCAGGATCTAGGATTGCCGCTGCATCGCATCGTGTTGGCATTGTTTAGGGCGGGTATTCGAATCATTGCTGTTGGCGACCCTGATCAGTCCATATATGGGTTTACTGGGGCCAAACCTGGCCTGTTACGTGCGTTGGGCACTCTCCCGAAGATTGATTCCATCCGACTTAAACTAAATTATCGATGTGCCGATCGTATCATCAATGCGTCCAAGACGCTTCTTCCTGATCCTCCTGAGTTTCGTTCTTACGATGGACGAGCGGGTGAGATCCATATTCATGGCCTGAAGCGAAATATTCGTCAACAGGCTGACTTTGCGCTCGGGACCATCGTGCCAGCTCTTCTTGCCGCGCATCCAACATGGGCGCATGGAGACGTCGCTCTACTTTACCGCACGATGAACGAAGGCACTCCAATTGCGCAAGCTGCTGATGCCCTTGGTGTACGATATTTCCGACTTGACAACGGGACTGCTATCAAACGCACGCGTTTAACGGAATGGCTAACCGATGCAGCAAAATGGTGCTCTGGCGGTTGGCAGACTGGCACGGTACGATTGTCCCAATTGCTCAAATCTTGGCGATTGATGCGTCGATCGCTTACTCGAGAGTCAGAAGTGTTTGCTGCTCGCAAGGAGCTGATTGCGGCTTTATTCGCTCTCCGTGATGCTAATTGTCTTTTACATCAGTGGTTGTCTGTGTTGTACAGTGAGGCTTTGGAAGAAATGTTCCGGGAAGAGCCTGGCCTTGCGGACGAGAAAGATAACCTTGACGACCTGTTATTGGCATGCGCTGCGGGTGGTGCATTACAGTCATTTACGGTTGAGATCTTTGGAAACCAAGGGAAAAGTCCAGATCAAATCAATCTAATGACACTACACAGTTCAAAAGGATTAGAGTTTCAGGCAGTGATCATGATTGGCCTAGAAAACGGGGTATTTCCCAGCAGTTACGATCGGACCGACGAGCAACTTGAAGAGGCCGCTCGCCTATTCTATGTGGGAATTACACGAGCAAAAAACCAAGTTCATCTGACATATGACTCTGATGAATCTCCGCTTATCACATCAATCCGTCAAGCGTCATGTGCTTCAACTCAAGATAGCAATTGGTCGCATGGGACTGAGGCAATTAGATTGGAATAGACATAATTAGGAAGAAGTGGAGTGGAGCCGAAATTCGGCCGTTTATGAGACAGCAGCATTAGTTTTTTGAGGAGACGATGATCTTGATCTTGATATCAATAACCTATATGTAAAAATCTGAACTTGATCTGATGGCTTCAAAAAGAAGTCTCGACGGAATTTTACACCGAATGTTCGAGTTCGGCGCTTTGCTGCCTATCAGCAAAGTTTTCTGAATGGCGGTAGGTTGGCGAAAAGCAAACAATTTAAAAACGTTTAAGTATATGTTGCTGCGGTGTAATCGTTAAAGTTATCCAGGCCTAGCTATCACGGCAAAAATGCATATTATCCCGTTTAGAACATCTCGTCATACATAAGTCGGTTAGCTATTAGGTATTAAGCACTTGGAAACTCTCTCAAGACCGCCCGCTGTTGCTGACGTCGACAAAAAATCAATAGGTTAAAATAGAGATACTGTCCGTTCCGCCGAGATGTGTATAACGAGATGCGTTTAGAACTACAAGGATTTCAAGTGGAGATTGAATTAGACAATTGCTTTAGTCTAAAGATGTGCCGACCTAGATATTAATAAGTAATAAAATAGAATCATCGGAGTTAAAATGAAGCCAATATTCAACCTTGAATATGCGGATAGCTTTGCACCCAGGATTAAAATTGATAATGAATATATTGGGATTGTTGTTAAGAGCTGGTTTGATTCGGCCATTTCATCGGAGCAAGAAAAGGTCTATAAAGTAGTTTTTCCTAAGGGTTGCAGTAAAAATTTAATGCTACATCAGTCTGGTGAAATGCGCGGATTGAGAACAACATCTATAGTCGATGATGGAAATGGAAAAATACAGGCTACAGCGGGTCTTAAAGAGGTTCTTGAGCGAAATGAGTATAAGCTTTTGAGCTTTGCATTATTCGGATTGGTGGAGCAATACCTTGGCCATATATCTCGCTTCGTTCAAGAGCTTTATGATATAAAGCAAATGGAAATTAGAGCTAAATTCGAACGTATTTCATATGTGCTTGAAAGCACGTATGAAATACTGCCTGAACTTTTAGTGGACAAATCGCTGAGAGCTCCATATCTAAATCAAATAATAGATAGCAATAGCAACTGTTTTGAAATGTATGTATTTTTCAGGGAAACATTTAAAGCACGATGCCACAAGGTTGGAGAACAGGTAAGAGATGACAGAGGGCTTTCCCAAGCCAATAACCGCTGCTATTATCTAAAATCGCTGCTAAATGATAATGTATTCGCTGCTTTAGAACGTTTTGCTTATGGGAAGTTATGTGAAATATTCTTGAGTAATAATTTCACTGCGTCATATTTAAATAGCATCCAAAAGCAATTACATTCAATGATAGAGGAGCTTATCGATATTCTATGCTTAGCGACCCCTTGGGAAGATCATTTTAGACGTGATTGGAAATGGGATATTGATAATCGTCAGATCACAGCATCAGAGAGAGATCGTCTCCAATCCGATCTTAATGATTATGTATCTATGTATGAAAGCACTTTCGAACTGTTAAGGTCTCGCCTAATGATAAATTTACAAGGAGTTGAGGCCATTGCTCAGCACTCGCAAGCCATGGATATTCAGCTTTATATAAAAGGTGGCGAACTATATATTGATCAATAATGTTTATAGCAATTCGTTCAACTCATGCATTTAAAATCGGGCGAGAAGCTCCGATTTTAAATGCATGTTAGCTCAAACGTTATAAATAAGCAATTATTGATCTAAACCAGTCATTCAAAAGATATTTCGATCGGACCGGTTTTGGCCGACTGTCGCCTGTCAGTAACAGCTCGACGCGATCGACCAGACTAATCGGATAATCTCAATTTATCCGTAAACTGTTATGAGATTTAAAAAATAAAAATCTACATTTTCTATCGACCGATACAACTCAAGGAATGGTTAAGCTTATTGTGCAACTAGGAATCGTCCTCGCCGAGTGACTCGATCAAAACTGAAAACATGCTCTCTCGGACTTTCATAGCAGCGTCCAACCAATCGACGCGGATAATCAGGAGCGCCGTTTTCAAGATAAATGGTTGCGCCACAAATCGGACAAGGGGCGGAATAGCGAACAAGCCGGATCTGTCTTAAATCGCCGTCTCTCAGCAACTCATATTGCGCCGGTTTTTCTTTGATATTTAGAAAAATCTCATGTGCAAGCACGACTCGATCCTCGAATAGACGTACCCAGGGTCTAAGCAATCCAAGCCAGACAAAATAAGGAAAACCAAAAATGGTTAAAAACAGCGTGATTTCGCGGGTCGTAACCGGTTGAGGCCTCGAGAGCGAAAACCAGCCGACATACGAGAACACGAGCGTGCCAAGCCCGATCAAGAATAACCAGCCGACAATCAGCCAAATATGCCAGTGTTTTAATTGTATTTGGCCGTCGTGAAATAACCAATTGGCTAACCAGGATGGCTTCACTGCACCATGGGAGGCAATTTCGTAATGGGCTTGCAGCTGTCGGAATTCTTTCTCGGTAGACGCTGGAAATACATTATCTTCCTCCTGTAATTCGGGTAATGGCGCCGCTTTGATACAAAAAGTAGCCATGTTGCCAGGTCCGCCTTTGGTGCTGATACGCTCTGGCTTGGGATAAGACTGCAAGCCTTGCTGCCTAGCAAATTCTATAATCTGAGGTTCTTTGGTTTGCCAGTAATTCGAAAATGACCCTGGCCAATCGATCCATTTTTTGGGGTCGGCAGGTTTGGGCGATTCCTCTGCTGCAGCCACAAGCTCATCCGCGGTAAAACGTCGCTTACATTCTTCAAAGCCCGCTTTCTTCAACGATTCCTGCGCTAAGGCACGGAGTATGCGATGCGGCTTTTCATCGCTCGGATACTTGTCAAGCCAGTCAATCAGGCATTGAATCACTTCACGCATAAACCACCCCTAACAGGGTTGCTGAGGGTTTGTGGCTGGTTACCGGAAAATAAATTCATAAAATTCCTCCAAAACTTACGTTTCAGGTAATTAACGGGGAAGTCTCTTTTCAAGACATGCCCATCATAGGGTTGGGCCCACATGATTTCAGATTGAATAGATTATTGTGCGACTCGTTTTGAATTGTAGACAAAAATTATAGACGATAAAAAATGGGTGCATCTGCCGGTATAAGCTCGAGCTTTAGCTTGATTGACGCTTGGAAATTCGTAATCAAAAGCAAATCATTCCTTTCAGGACATTTTTTCAAGAGATGCGATGCCACAAATGGCCGGGCTTCTCGTGATTGATAGCTCAAAACCGTAATCTTTCGTACGGGACACTAACAAGATTAGTCATTAGCATAGACCACGATCGTGATTTAAGTAGGTAACACCATGTCGACCCTTGAACAAGATATTGCCCATCTGAATTTTGAATACCTGATGCTGGCCCGCGAATGCGCCAGAAATAACCCTATGGAAGCAGCATGGCGATTCGGTGTTGACCGAAAGCAGATTGAGGAACTCTCCGGATTTTCCGTGGAAAAAATCAGGGAGCTATCTGGCATTGCAAGAACCGTAATTACGCTGATTCCTATGAATACGCCCAAAAATGTGTCGTTGGCATCGCATGCCGCATTATTGACCTTTTCTAAAACAACTAATCTTGGAAGCTAATGATCCGGTTGCCCTTCATTCCTGAGACCGGTAAGGTCCATGAATTGGCTTTAGCCGAGGCGCTGTTTAAATTAGGCGCTCGGCCTCCGGTTGTGCGTTCTGTCTGCCATATCGGAAAAAAGACGGCGATACGGGTGTATAAGACCATCCACCGGCGATCGCCGAAGCAGGGCTTGCTGCCATATGACTCATTTTGGATTGTCCGCTCTTCCGTGAATACCATTCACGCTTCCATTTTCCTGGGGCTGATCCATGACTTATCACAACAGCAATCCCCGGCCGTCTTTAATGCCGAGCTGTTCATTACTGCCTATGAGTTGTACTGTCGAGTGGTTGCTCATAACCCTCAGCCAAGCAAATTGGAAGCCGGGGTTGCGCAGTTCATTTTGCTGGACATCAATCGAGCCTGGCAATTGGTTGGGCAATGGAAAGCGAGTGAAATAGGGCTGGCGATTTGCGAAAAATGCCATGCCCGTCATGTAGTGCTCAACAAAATGCCAAAACCCTATCAGCAATGCCCAATCTGCGATGTTTGGGCAGATAAAACGGGGCGTCGCCGGTGGGCTACGGTCAAGCCTAGGCAAAAGGCTTAATTAGGTGAATTGATTCATGTGCTGTTTGGAATGATTGACGAGTAAATTGCCGGCCAGGAGAAAACTAAATGTATATCGTTGTTAAGAACTTCAGCGACCTCAAAACCCCGCAACCGTGTCATGGCAAAAAACTGGCGAGATTGGCCCGCGAATGTTTTGCCAACCAGCAGATACTGACGGTTGATTTTGAAGGCGTGCAAGCCATTACCCATGGGTTTTTTCAGGAATTGGTTCTACCTCTGGTAGCGGAGTTTGGAGCAGGTTTTCTTAAAAACAAATTTCAGCTCGCAAACATGACGCCTGAGATAGACGAGGTCATGAAGTCAGCGTTTAACAATCTGGATGATTACTTTGAGCGACATGCCACGCTTCATAATAAAGCATGTGATGCCGAAATTTATGAACTGAATCTCACTTGGCTGATAAAAGCCCGTGAATTGGCGAGGGAAAATGCAATTCTTGCTGAGTTAATGATGGGCATTGCCGAAGAGGACATGCGCTTGGAGATTAGTCAATTGTCCAATGAGGACATTCAGCATATTGCTCAATCGGGCTGGTTATGTTTTTCGCCGCGATTTACACCTCACTTCATTCGTAGTATGACCCGCCGTCAGCACGACATCGTTGATGTGTTGCTCGGGTTTAGTGGTTCGCATTAATGGAGGCGGCGGATGCTTAAGACCTTTCATCAATATTCCCTGGCACTCGAATTGCTGAGACGTCATGCCAGGATTTCAATTATCCATAGGGAAACAGGGTTACCTCGGCCACTGCTCCGGAAAACTTATCGGGAATTACATGGGTGTTCTCCGCATCCGGGGGCATTGAAATATTCAACGCAAGGATTGACCCGTAACATTAAGAAGTACAAAGAGGTGACGTTGTTTGCGGTTTGCTTCCAAGCTGTCGAATCCAACAGCTCGGAGAGCGATATCCGAAAAATCGTCATCGCTTTTGATTCCTATAAAAAATCACTTCCGAGCAGTGATTTAGATTTTTCCGCCGCATGGGTAATCGCAAAGGACCTAAGGTCGAGGCAGATTAGGCTGGCAAGATGTTTGAAGTGCAAAGCCGCTATATTGCTGAATGCTCGTGAAAGAGATTCTGAACGCTGCGAGATATGCAAAACAAGTTTGTGACGTGGAGTGCTTTAATTTTGGGGGAGACTGTCCTTAACGGGATACCTTGAACAATTAGAGTCTATTGCCCGAGAATCGATGGATGGAAAGAACATGAGCAACAAGAAACGTCAATCGGTATTAAAACCGATCATGATTGATCTTGAGGCCGTTGCGGAAATTACCGGACTATCGGAATCTACGGTGCAGTCCCTTATTCGTGCGAACGATTTTCCTAAGCCACGCAAAGCCTCTGCAAGGCGGTCATGCTGGTTATTGCGCGAAATCGAGGAGTGGGCGGAATCCCGTCCTGTATCAGATTTTTTACCGCCACCCAACACCGCGGCTGGCGGCCGTAATGGAAAGCCTAATTCTCAAAACGTTTTGCCAATAACTCAAGATGCTCAGACAGAGTGAGCAGCCATTTAAGCTTTTCTCCGTCATACTGGTGGCGGTTATAAGTGCCGACGACGCCTGGAAGCATGTGGCCCAAAATCATCTCGCCGACGGCGTCCGGACAGCCCAACTTTGCCAGCAGTGTTCGTGACGTGCGACGTAAATCATGCGGTGCCCAGTGCGTAACCGTCAAGCGGGAACGGGTCATTTCAGGTCGCGTCGGACAATAAGGCTGGCGATAGTGGACTTGCTGCTGAATCGTTTTTTGATCGACGTGGCCGGCTTTCTGCCTTGAGGGAAATAAAACGCCTCCGCCATAAAGCCTCTTGCGTCGCAACACGACAGCCAGGCCGCGACCATATAAGGGTACCCGTTGATCGGCTGCACCTTCATGCCTGGCGTTTTTGGTGCGAGATTTTGGGATTGTCCACCATACTTGGCCATTCTCTTCGGTCATTTCCGCGCCAGTCATACCGACGATTTCGGCTCCGCGTGCCCCTGTCCATAAATACAGGGTCAGTACATCGGCAATCAGTATGGGAAAATTAGGCAGCCAGGCAATCAGTTCGCCCACTTCATCCTCAGAAAGCACGCGTTTAACGGTACCGATCTTCTGGCCCGCAATAGCCTTGCCTTTTGATCGAATCTTGCCCCTTAGAATTAACCTCCACCAATTCACCGCCGTTTCTGGTAACCGGCCGGCATCCATTGCATAATCCCAGGCCGCCCCCAGTTCGCAGCGGAGTTTTCCAGCCTGCACCGGAGATTTTGCTGCATGACGCTGAATTAAATCAAACGCCATTGCCCTGGTTATCGCCGTGGCCGGCAATCCCTCTATGCTGCCCAGCATCGTGTCAAACATTCGGGTGATTTCGGTTGCGCCTTTTTTTGCCCTGTGCCGGTAAATATGCCCAGTTAGATACTCGTCGCACAACACCCGCACCGTATACGCGCTTTCGGCCTTTTCGGCTTGTTCTTTCTCAATTAATGCTTTGGCCTCGATCTTCTCCTGTTTGGCGGACAACACCGGATCACTTCCTGAATCGCGCTGGTTTTTCAAGGCTTCCCAAGAGACAATAGCGGCTGGAAAGGACATGGCCGGCCAATGACCTATAGCGACTTGCCGAATGCGTCCATCAACAGAGCTTCTATATCGATAAATCCAGGTTCGCAACTTAGCTGAAGCCGAGAGGCGAAGACCGGGATAATCGGTAAAGGTGATATGCTGTCCAGGTTGCAAAGCTTTGGCTGTGCGGGAGTCGAAGTGCATATTAGTATAGCTTTTTTAGTTG
>Ga0207968_100096_pt1 | contig 38812 bp, 31 predicted proteins | sample LakWasMet21_HOW5_2_FD_183867 | JGI IMG/M metagenome (GOLD analysis project Ga0207968, IMG submission 183867) | Freshwater sediment methanotrophic microbial communities from Lake Washington under simulated oxygen tension - Sediment Metagenome... | ecosystem: Environmental > Aquatic > Freshwater >...
TTGCTTTTGCCAAATTAGGTTTAACGCCTCAAGACTCATTATTGTTAGTCGTCAGCACCTTGGTGGGCAGCGGCATTAATCTGCCGCTCTTTACAAAGCACGCCAAACAACTTGGGCATATGGTTATGTCTCGCGACAAAAAGCCGGTGTGGGAAATATACCAACCCGCCAAGGAGGGGAAGGTGTTCATTGCCCTTAATGTGGGAGGATGCCTTATTCCAGTGGGTTTATGTCTTTACTTCATCTCATTACAAATCATTGAACCTTGGAAAATAGTCTTGGCGTTATCTGCGATAACCTCACTGAGTTATAACCTCAGTCGAATAATCCCCGGTTTGGGTGTGGGTATGCCCATATTCATAGCGCCGCTGGCCGCCGCCGCCCTTGCCTTGATTCTCGATCCCGACCATGCCGCCCACTTGGCCTATATCAGTGGTGTATTGGGTGTATTGATCGGCGCGGATATTCTGCGCTTGAAAAACATTATCGACCTAGGCGCGCCAGTTGCCGTCATTGGCGGCGCGGGTACGTTTGACGGTATTTTTGTGACCGGGATTATTGCGGCGTTGTTGGCTTAATATGTTTAACCTAAAAGTCTGTTAGCTGAACAAAACAAATAACATGTTGTTCTGTAGGTGCATATTCCACCCCAAACCAGCCAACCATTCCGATACGATTACGCCAGTAGTGAATGGCGGCTTTAGGACGTGGCGAATTGTCGCAACCGACCCCTAGCTGCCATTGGACACCCATTTTCTCGAATGACGGCTCGCAGTTCATTTTGCTGACGGTCAGATTTCGCTAGGTACACCTCAACAGCCATTATTTCCTTGCGTTTAAAGCAAAGGCGACCACCCGAAAGTGGTCGCTCAAATGTACACAAAGGCGGGATTAAACTTCGGTTTGTTCCGAGATTTCTAGTGCATCATCGACTTCAATGCCAAGATACCTGACCGTGCTTTCCAGCTTGGAATGCCCGAGTAGCAACTGGACTGCTCGCAAGTTTTTCGTCCTGCGATAAATCAGCGTGGCTTTAGTCCGACGCATGGTATGCGTTCCGTAGGCTGCCGGGTCAAGTCCAATCGATTTGACCCAGTTCTCTACAATACGTGCATATTGCCTTGTCGATATATGGGGAGAATTATGAATCCGGCTCGGAAACAGATACTGATCTGAGCGGAGATGGGCCAGGCTAATCCACGCAGTTAAAGAATCGCGGGTTTGCTCGGTGATTTCGAACTGTACTGGTCTATGCGTTTTTTGCTGCATGACCATAGTCCGCGATGACACTCTGTTACCTTGCGCCACATCGCAGACTCGTAGTTGCACCAGATCGCAACCGCGAAGCTTACTATCGATGGCCAGATTAAACATCGCCAGCTCGCGCGTTCGGTTAGCCAATTGCAATCGTATACGGATGGCCCAAATTTCCTTGAGCTTAAGGGGAGATTTCTGACCAATCAGCTTACCCTTATTCCAAGGAATGCGATGTTCAGTGTTTTGGGTGATAACATTATTCATGACAAACTCCTTCGCTTGGTGAGTGGAGTCTTATTGTCCTTGGATTGCTTCTTCAACGGACTTGCGAGTGTGTGCCGGTCACCCGAGTCACTGCACTATTGGCGCTTTTATTTGATATAACGCCACCTAAGCGAAGTCTCCCAGCTACGTTAATTAGTGTACTGTAGTTCAGTTGGACTACAATATACCCTTAACCAATAAGGAGCCAAGACTATGGCCGCCACCGCCTATGTACGCGCAAGAATTGACGAAAAACTTAAAGAAGAAGCCACTGCTGTGCTGGCAGATATGGGTCTTACCGTATCCGACGTGGTACGAATTGTGTTAACCAAGGTAGCCAAGGAAAAAGCCTTACCTTTCGAGATGCGCGTACCCAATAAACTAACTGCTGAAACGCTCGTTAAGAGTGAACGCGGAGAAGATATTCACCACGCTAAAGATGCCGATGACCTTTTTGAACAGCTTGGCATCTAATGCGGCAACCTGATTACTCCGGCCAGTTCAAGCGTGATGTAAAACAGTCTCAAAAGCGAGGCAAAGACATGAGTAAGCTCAAGACATTATTGGGTTTGCTCATAGAAGGTGAGCCGCTGCCAGCCAACTATCTTGACCATCCATTGAAAGGTGATTGGAAAGGATTTAGGGACGCCCACATTGAGCCCGATTGGTTGCTGATCTATAAAATCAAGGGCGATGTTGTGCGCTTTGAGCGCACGGGCAGACATGTGGATTTGTTCGAGGAATCCTAAGCGCAAAGCGCACCCCAACTCGGTAAATAACCATTCAGGATATTCATGCCCCCTCGATTCGCAAAAAAACATTCCCCTTTCATGACACTGCCGCGGCACAAACGTAGCGATGAGGTCATTTACCTCAAAGGTCAGATTAAGCGTAACGCTGACGAATATGGCGGGCTGTTTACCAGTCACTTGGTTCTTGATGAACCGGGTCGGCCGGACTTATACAATCAGTGGTTTGATTTCTATTTCACTGGCCTAGATCGGTTCACGATCTGGAATGCAACAATAGTTACTGCACGGAAGGCTTTGTGGGATGCCGCTCATGAACTTGCCTACCAGCGCACGGCAGCAATGTTGACGCCAGAAGAGTATGCGGCTGAGGCCATGATGGAATTTGAGCCAGAAGAAGTTTCTAATACCGGCAAAATCTTGAGTTACCGACTGATTGAGCGTAAGGAACTGCAATACGAGCAATTTGGCGGCCTGACTTTCGCCGAACAATGGACAAAACTGGAATCCGAAATCGTTCGCGAAGCTCCGCCGACTATCCATGAGAGCTGCCGTCTTGATCGACGCTATGCTTATGGTATTGGATTGCACATCGTTCTCGATGTAGATGTCATCGACCGGATAGCGATTGAGCAAGCCATCACCCAATTTCGCGAAATGGGTGAAACAGATTGGCAGTCTGTAAATCCGGTAGCGCGTGAACGACTGCCCGTTGTGAGCGAAAAAGAAGCCTTAGCGGCAATTAATGGTACGCGTAATAATAATCTTGATGAGCCAGATGCTTCAGTCAAGCCCAACATATGGGCGTAGACTGACCGGAAGCTAACCCACGAGGAGCGTGCCATGTCGATTAATCGCATTCAGTTCCAAACAAGCCTATCGATGCCTGACTTTCTCAACCACTTTGGTACCGAAGCACAATGTGTAGCTGCCCTGGAGCAAGCACGCTGGCCGCAAGGCTTTGCCCGCCCTTGCTGTCGGGCCACCGGCGCTAGTGTGTTTATCGTTGGTTCACACAAAATGTTTCAGTGCCGGACGTGTCGCCACCAAACCTCGCTGACTGCTGGCACGCTCTTCCCAAGTACCAAACTGCCGTTGACCACTTGGTTTTTAGCGATTTATTTTATCAGCCAGGCGAAAACCGGCTTATCAGTACTGGCATTGAAACGGTATCTAGGTGTCAGATACCCCACCGCCTGGTTGATTCAGCACAAGCTGATGCAAGCGATGTCCGAACGTGAAACGGCCTTCACCCTCACTGGTCACGTCCAAGTTGACGATGCCTATCTCGGCGGCGAACTGAGCGGTGGCAAGGTTGGTCGAGGCTTGCGAAAATAAAGTGCCATTTGTCGCCGCCGTTTCATTGGACGACAACGGTCATCCTTTGCGTATTAAATTAAGCCCGGTCACTGGCTTTACCCTCAAGGCTATTTCAAGCTGGGCTAAAGCTAATCTGGTGCCGAATTGCTCGGTCAGTTCTGACGGCCTGGCGTGTTTCACTGCGGTAACACAGGCAGGTTGTCAACATCATCCCATTGTCGCAGGAGGGCGCAAGCCTAAAGAGCTACCAGAATTCCTGTGGATTAACACATCTTGGGTAATCTCAAGAGGTTCATATCATGCCTTTGATTTTGCTAAATACGCCTCACGCTACTTGGCCGCGTTCGCCTATCGATTCAACCGGCGCTTCCAACTCGATACACTGCCAACCAGGTTGCTGGTCGCTGCCGTTGCCATTGGGCCTTGCCAGGCTAACTGGCTTCGGTTAGCTAGCTAATCAGGATAATAATTGACTCCGGACAGGTCATTTTCGTGTAATTGTCGCCGAGCTGATGCCATTCGGTTAGACTCTTCGAAACTTAACGAAATTATTCGTCGAATAAAAATAACAAATTGTTCATATATTCAATAAGTAAATATATTAGTTAAATGGAATATCTGCCATTTCGGGACTTTCGGCAAATAGCCATATTGATATTTATGAAACTAAAATCTGTTTTTCTCTCAATTTTACCTAGAATACGCATCTTACTCTGGACGCTGATGATATCGTCTCCTTTATGTTGCTCCGCTTCAGATTTTCTTAAAGTGGATGGAGCGGACATCAGAGACAATTATGGTGTGGGTAGAGATGTTCATCTTTACGGCACCAATCTGGGAGGCTGGAGGGTACATGAACCCTGGATGTCGCCATTAGCCGGAGCATCAAATGAGTGGGATGCGCGAAATATTCTTACCGATCGTTTCGGTAAAGAGGCTGTCTGGGATCTGTACAACGCTTACTGGGATTCATGGATCACGGAAATTGATTTTAAGAACATCGCCGAAGCCGGTCTCAACTGTATCCGTTTGCCGATATATGCGCTTAACCATATGGATGATGAGGGCAACTGGAGACTGGACGCTAACGGCGCCATTGATTTATCCCGGATTGAATGGACCGTAAACAAAGCGCTGGAATATGGGCTCTACACCATCATTGATCTGCATGGCGCGCCGGGTTCACAAAACGGAGCCCATCATTCAGGTCGGCAAAACGGCACTCTGCTTTATTCCACCCCGCTCTATCAAAATCAACTGGTAGAATTTTGGGAAACCCTTGCCTTGCGTTTTAAAGACAATGCCGCCGTGGCTGGTTATGACCTGTTAAATGAACCCTCCGAGACCTTTCCCGGAGGGATGGGGTCTGAGGTGGTTAATCTTTATGACCGCCTGTATCACTCTATCCGAGCGATTGATCCCGACCATATCATCATTATGGAAGCTATCTGGTGGTGGAATACACTTCCCAATCCCCAAGAGAAAAATTGGGAGAACGTCGTCTATTCTTTGCACTATTACCAATGGCAAAACAATGAAGACTTCACAGTGATGAAAAATTCTGTGGATGGGTGGATACAGGACGCTCAAAAATGGAGTTCGAAATATAACGTACCGCATTTTATAGGAGAATTCACGTTGTTCGAAAATGCCGAATCCTGGAATTACGGACTTCAGCAATTCACAGAAACCGGCAGCCACTGGACAACTTGGTCTTATAAGGTGTTGGGCCGCAATAACTGGGGCATGTACAACACAGCAAAGCAAAACAGCAATGTTGCCAATATTGCTACGGATGATTTAAACACTATCAAATACAAATGGAGTCAGTGGAACACGCCAGAATATTTTTCACCCAACCCTACAGTCATTAACGCCATGCAAAAAGCAACCTTAGGCCGTAACCTGAAACGACCCACTCAAGCCCTTGGAGCTAAATCAGAAAAATTGGTGGAACAAAATAGTATTGGCATTGTTAATTAAATATAGCTTTAAGTCCCCCATTCCATTTGAGTATCGGAAGCAAGGCGGAATACTCAGCATAACCTATCAAGAAAATCACGAAACAAGCTGGGGTTAATTAACCATTGGGGACTAGCAATGCCATATAAACTAGCCGGAGTTAATCCCGGCAATATCCAGCATCAATTATCTAATGGCTTCCCGCCATGACTAATACCAATCTCAATAAGTTTTTATTTGAAACCCTCATCCTAACCTTCTCCCGTTGGAGAAGGGATAGTGTGCGAACTTATTGGGATTGGTATAACTCGTTGGATCGGCCATGGCACCAGTATTTTTTAAAGACGCCCTTAAGATTTTAAGCGGTCCTTCTCAGGAACGACTCGATTAGATATAGATATGGGGTTAATTGGCTGCATTGCCGCTTCTTCGTCTTTAATTTCCATGGCCTTAACAAGTACATCAAGATTAGTGGCAAGGGATTTGAGGACATTCCCAGGTATATAAAATAGTGCATGCTGCAATATGCCCTGTGGCGCTGAGGGGGCGTGGTCAATTAAGTCAACTCCCTGAGATGTTAAATTCAAAGTAACCACTCGCTGGTCTTGACTCACGCGTTCGCGAACGATTAAGCCTTTTTTTGCCAGCTTATCTAACAAGCTACAGGCCGTTGAATGGTGAATCGACATGGCCTTCGCCAAATCGGTGACCTTCAGCCCGGGTGATTTTGACAGTTCCCACATAGCCCAAAGTTGGGCGCTGGTAACGCCGTATTTAGTTTCAACCGACTGTGAATGCTGCTGAGTGGCTTTGAATATCAGCCGAAACTGCTTAAGCACTTCAAGTGACCACTGTTTTGCCTGATTCGCATCGTCAATATCCATCGTTAATGTTTTCTTTGTTTCACGTTTCATGCGCGGTAATTTCTGACTCATAAGGTGTATATCCACCATTCTATCAGGTTCATTTCACCCAGTCAGAGCTTAGTCAAGATCGACTGGAGTTGTAACTTATTGTAATTAATCAACTATTCGAAATGGCACATAAAGTGCTTTTATGTTATCGTAAACACTGTTTGCACAAACATTATTTTACGCTTCCATGACTATTAGCCCCAATGGCTAAACAGCCACTAATTTTTAGGAAGGGATAAAAGGTTTATTCGGATTAAACAGATCTGACGTCGTCAGCACCACCGAGGAGCAGAAGATGAATGTAATAACTAACAATGCAAGGTTCTTTTTCACAATGCAGGCAACATTACCTAAACATAGTAATAAGATAATTGAATGGCTCAAGCAGAAACCCAATAACAAAACGTAAGCTGCGGTTTATATTTCACGAAGCGGGGCATTCAGCGGCTATTTATTTAAATAACAAGGCCAGAATGCTTCCCCCGGTTTTTTTTCTAATCAGCCTTAATGGCTTTAGTAATCTGTCAGAAAATAATTTTAAGTTTGATCAGGCTAGTCATAGTTTTATGGAAGGTGGACGGTTAATAGAATCACCGCCTCCTTCAATTGAAGCGTTAGTGCATCAATCTGCAGATCCAAAGGCGTTAACAAATGAGTACATGAGCGTCCTTGAAGCGGACATCATTAATCTCCTTATCGGCCCTCTGGCTGAAGCTAAGCATGTAGCTGAGATTGATAATGAACCATTTAACCAGCGTTTAGTTAATCTGCAAGCGCTAAAAAACTATGGTGGCAGTTCTAAACTTGAAGTAGTCGACGACTATTTACAAGGCTTTTCGACCTCACAACAGGAGCGAGACAAAAAACTTGATGCTTTGTTTACCGTTGCGTTCAAATTCCTCAATGATCATGAAAACTGGGCTGCAATTGCCAAACTAGCAAACCATATTGTCATTAATGATCAAAATAGTATTCGCTATGAAGACGTTGCTTCGGTACTGGAGCCTTAGCGAATATTTAAATCCAATACTTTCACGCCGTTTCACTCTTTTTTACTTAAAGGTGTGACTGGCAAAAACTCATAGCGAGACTTAGGGATTAATAATTAAATCACCCTACAGGGCAATCCAATGAACAAAATCAAAAACACAGTAGTTTTAAGCACATTATTGCTATTACAACCGATCAGCGCTTTTGCTGGCGGCCCTGACACTGTCGATATGCTCGGAGTATGGGGTTCGCTGACATTGCAAGGTGATTTCAAAACCTTGTCGCCTAATCTTGACAAGCTTAAATGGTCAATAATGAACCAGACACGCACCCGAGATGATTCACCTAAAGGGACTAGAGAGACCGAAAACTTATTGTTTTCCCAAGTCGGTTATCAACTAAATGATAACGCATCGCTTTGGCTGGGATATGTGAATGACTGGATTAATCCGCTAGACAAGCCTTCTTATCAGGAAAGTCGGCCTTATCAGGATTTTCAGTGGAACCAAAAGCTGGGGGATTTTAGTTTGATGGCCCGTACCCGTATGGAAGAACGAATTAACCAGGATAACGTTGGCCCACAAGTTAACGGATACCGTGCTAGGCAGTTAGTACAAATCAGCCACCCATTGCCGTTTTGGGATGGTCTGAGCGCCTATGTTGGTGATGAAGTGCTTGGATATGCCAATAAAAACACATGGGGAAAACAGGGGTTTTCAGAGAACCGAATTTTAAGTGGATTAAGCTATCAATTCACACCAAAATTGGGAGCAGATTTAGGCTATTTAGGCCAATATGTAGATAACCTTAGCGGTAATAATTTATTTACCCACAATATCCAAGCCAATATACGTTATAGGTTTTAGTTGGCGATAGAAAAGAATTATTAGTATGCCGATCGAACCATCTATGTTTTAAATGTATGAAACATAATCATGAGGGTGAAGCGATCATTAAAAATACGTTTAAGCTAGAAAATGACGGTGTACTACTTTTAAATAGGCAGCGACACCGCTTAATCTTACCCTCCATTTTGCTGGGTTTGCTGACGGGAACAGTCTCGGTCGGATTCCATCTTGCTCTGGATTACGGTGAAGTCATACGCAACCAAGTCATTGAATTGGCCCATCAACATACAACCCTTGGGCCTTGGGTAATTTTTGGATTGGTCCTGTTTGCCGTTTTCCTTTCTGCTGGTCTGACCATCCGTTTTTCATCGGAGTCGGCCGGAAGCGGCATCTCCCATTTGAAAGCGGTGCTCCAGGGCCTTAGGCTTTTTCGTTGGTTTCGTGTGTTGGTGATTAAGTTTATCAGTACCGTCATCGCAAGTAGCGCTGGGTTAATGGTGGGGCGAGGCGGGCCTAACGTGCATATGGGTGGTGCAATCGGACAAGCAATTGCCAACATTTGGCCTGACACGGTCATTAAGGATCGTTCGGTAATGGTGGCTGCCGGTGGCGGTGCCGGATTAACGGCCGCATTCAACTCGCCACTGGCTGGCTTGGTATTTACCCTTGAGGAATTGGACTCGCGATGTACTTCGTTTGAGTTTTTTGCCGCCGCCATTGCTTGCCTTACCACTGACATGGTGTGTCGCGTAATGCTAGGGCAGAGTCCGGCTTTTCATATAGCCATCGCGGAAGCCCCGGCCTTGAATCTTCTGATGCTCTTCTTGCCATTGGGCATTGTGTCGGGCATCCTCGGAGGCCTCTTCAACAAGTCATTGCTGGCATCCCAAAAGCTGCTCAGGTTGCCGTTTTATCCCAAATTATTCTGGTGGATAGTTTTGGCTGCGATGGTGGCCGCCGTCGGCTGGTGTACCCCGGAATTGTTAGGTGGCGGACAGGGGTTCATTAACAATATATTCGAAGGAAATATTTTTACGTTAAACACGGTCATGTTGTTTTTTGGCATCCGCTTTATTGTTACGATTGGCAGTTCCAGCTCTGGAGCTTCAGGAGGCATCTTCATGCCAGTCCTGGTTCTTGGCGCATTAATGGGTTTGGGGGTTGGCAGCATTATTCAACAGCTCTTTCCTGAGTTGAATATTGATACGAAATTGTTTGCCGTGGTGGGAATGGCTTCCTATTTTACGGGGGTCGTACAGGCACCCTTAACCGGCATCGTGTTAATTATTGAGATGACAGGGGACTATACGATGATTTTGCCCTTGTTTGTGGCCTGCTTTTCGGCGCATATCATCGCCGATTTGCTAGGGGTTGTGCCTATTTACGATGCGCTTATGCAAAATGATTTAAGATTAAATTCGATTGAAAAAACAACTTGTGATTGACAACTTAATTTCAACCAATCCCGGAGACACCTATGGAAAGCTATCCTTCTGAACTGCTGTTGATTGCATTCGTAGCAATGCTGGCACCGCTTCTGACCGAACTGCCCAAGGGATTCCGAATACCTGTTGTTGTTCTTGAAATAATCTTAGGCATTTTAATTGGCCCCCAGGTATTCAATCTGGCTACTCCTGATGGAATGATCGGTACTCTGGGAGAATTAGGGTTAACCTTTTTGTTGTTCATGGTTGGTCTTGAGATCGATTTCGACAAGATTCACGGCAGGCCTTTGTCTTTGGCAGTCGGCGGTTGGTTTCTTTCTCTGTCGGTGGCATTGCTTTGCATGTTCTTCTTCAGCACCATCGGCCTGATCCAGACGCCGCCTTTATTAGCAGCCATCGCGTTGTCCACGACTGCTTTGGGAATCTTGTCTCCGATTCTGAAAGATCGAGGGGAGTTAAACACTGAATTCGGCAAATATATGGTCGCTGCAGCAGCAGTCGGTGAGTTTGGTCCTCTTGTTGTCATCTCAATGCTGTTAATTCCTTCGCATAGTACGGTTGTGCAAACCTTGTTTATCCTGACTTTTGTCTTTATCGCGTTTGTCGCGGCTAATATTGCATTAAATGCCCGCCCATCTAAGTTAATTGAATTATTAAAGCAGACGATGCAGAGCAGTGGCCAACTACCGGTAAGACTTTGTATTCTGCTGCAGATTCTATTTGTCGCGCTCGCTGCAAAATTCGGTCTTAATATCGTGATGGGGGCTTTTACGGCAGGAATCGTCGTCAGTCTAGCCATAAAAGGGACCGACGGAGAACTCTTGCGGCATAAGCTGGACGCGATTGGGTATGGGTTTTTGATACCCATCTTCTTTATCGTTGCAGGTATGAAATTTGAAGTTAGTGCCTTATGGTCTGCCCCTCTTGCGCCGATTCAAGTGATGCTTTTGTTATCTTTATTAGTCTTGGTTCGTGGTGTGCCAGTGCTTTTATACAAGAAGGAGCTGACTCCAGAGGAAAAACTACCATTCGCATTTTATTCAGCTACCGGTTTGCCGCTGATTGTTATCATCAGTGAAATAGGTGTTTCCTCAGGCGTCATGCCTCCGGACAGGGCTGCTATTTTGGTGTGTGCAGGGATGTTGTCAGTATTGTTATTCCCGGTATTGGCTGTTCGTTTACGGGGGAAATTCAAATGGCTTTGAATCGGTATTATTTTTTTGGAAAGAACTGATCCACAAAGTGAATTTATGCAGGCATCCAAAACGATTTTTGAACCTAGGGAAGTGCTAAACAAATCGTGTCATATGGGATAATAATGACCCAGACTAAACCAAATCGACTAGCAGCAAGAACACCAAGAGTCGACCTTAATACCAAGGCCTGCAGCACTTGGTTCAACTTTTCCGATCGACAGGCGAATTGCCATGGGTACATGCGTATTTAGCAAATTTAGTATTCACCTGATCAGCAATTATCACTGCGTGTCAGATTGCTAAATACAGGAATATCGCAATGAATTTCGCTAACGCTTGAATCGACGCTACTGGAAAAAGCAAATTCCTAATTGCTTACTGAAATTATGCGTCAGACATCAAACAGTCTTGCTTCAAGCTGCGGTTTATTTATAACCATTTTAATTATTGTACAAGTCTTAGAGAAACATCCAATATTACGGCTTCGTCCAATTGGTTTCCTATAATATCTCTCAAGGCAGCAATATCAGTAGCCGAGATTGGTGCCGAACTGTGTAATTGCGCCAATATTTTGATTTTACCGTCAACTGGCTTCGCAGACACATCAGAAAGTTCGACCTGCTTGCCGTTTATCAGGTAAGTTTGAGTGCTAACAGTTTTTTCAATCCGCTGGTAAACGACCGTGTTCATGAAAGCCTGGTAAAGTGGGATGCTGACTAATACCGCCAACAGTAGGGAAACCCCAAGCCCTCTGTTGACTTTAAAGGCTGGGGCAAAACCGAGGCAAAGAAAAGCGAATATACCGGCCAGGGCAATCCCAATCAGGTTGGTAAGGAACAGCAGGCCTGCGCCGCTGAAAACCCCCCAGTCCATCCAGCCCAAGCCAATGCCCATAACGCAGGCCGGCGGCACCAAAGCAACCGCAATGGCGACTCCAGGTAAGCTTTTTTGTATATTTTCTCTGGCATGGGCATAAGCTGCAGCAATTCCGGACACGATAGCCACTCCCAAATCCAGCAAGTTTGGCTGCAAGCGGGCGCGGATTTCGTCGGTGGCCTGCTCGTAAGGCAACAGCAGCGCGGTAAAAGCGGCCACCAGTAACGTTAACCCTGTGCCTGCGGCTAAAACAAACAGCGAGTTTTTTAACAACTTATCGTCGCTTCGCAGGATACCCATGGCAAGTGAAACCAGAGGTCCCATCAGAGGTGCCAGCACCATGGCGCCAATAACCACCGGAGCACTGTTCAAGAACAAGCCGAGCGTTGCTAGCATCGTACTGAGAACCATAAGCAAAGTGAAAGGCACTGATAGACGGGCATAGTCTCGCAGCATTGCGAAGGTGTCCTTAAAGTCCTCATCCTGAGCAGTGGAAAACAGCGGCAGGCTTTGTTTCAAGCGCAGCAGGCGGTCTTCGCCTTGCGGCAAGGCCTGGATTTTCATTATATCTTTGTTATCTTGAGGCGACTCTGCAAAGCTCTGTCCTACATTAACAGTAACTGCCTGGGGTAAGATGCGAAACAGCAGTTGGCGTGCGCTCCGGCGCTGTCCGTCCAGGTGATAATCCATTTTCAAATCGCTTTCGATTGTCATTTGTTTCGTTTTGATATAGTTGATAGCTTTGGAAGCGCGGGGCATGGGTGACAAAGCCGTCGCTAAAAAGCTCAGATAATCCATGATCGAGGAGGGAGCAACTATAACGACAGACATATTGCCGTCCTGCGGGTAAGTTTTTTGGTTGGCAAAATGAGACGTCAAAGATTCGATGTCGTTTTCAATCACCATTGCGCCGATTATCGCCGTTTTCATTTTAGTATCTTTTTCGGTGGTGACAGTTATTGCTTTCGGATGCAAACTGAATAGCGATCGAATGCTGTCGGGAATGGCCTTGACGTGTTGCCAAAGCAAGCCTTGCTGATCGGCGATCTCTCGAAGTTCGATGAAGGGCACATCGCCTAAGGTCACAAGCCAGGTGACCACCTCGTCGTTGCACAACAGCAAATCCAAATTTACCCCATCTTCGCTTTGTAGGGCGAGCGGCATCGCATCTTCCATAGTGTGAGAAATACCAAACAGGCGGCAGACTTTGGATTTGGCATGCACTGGAAGCAGTCCCACAGTGGTTTTATGTTCATTCGCACAGAGTAATAGCTGTCCCAGATCAGCAGTTTCAAGCAGTGCTACGATATGACGTTGTTGAGCTAAATAGGTCGATGCATTGGCGACGAAATTTACCAATTCCACCGCTTCTAGTTCCGTACCGAGATGCTGGGCACAGTCCTGTGCGTGAGGAATTAAATGCCTTTGCGCTGGCTGATGAACCAACCAGCCATTCTTAAATGTTGCCATAATCACTCTCTCTATAGTTCGTTTATTTGGTTTGGTTCTTTAATCAACATTGAGGTTTCTTTTAAACCGCTACGGAGATGGAGATCTCTTTGTGGAAAGGGTATTTCAATACCGTATTTGCGCAGCGCAGTTTCCAATTCCCAGTAATAAGCCGCCCTGACTCGCTGCGGTTTTTTAACTGCTTGCGGTTCTACCCAAACCACGAGTTCAAAATCAAGACTGCTCTCACCAAATTTGGTGAGCCAAACTTCCGGTTCCCTGCCGATTCGATTTTTTAGTGTATGAGGTGTTTTACCGGCCGCCTCAAGACCTGCCATGCGTACTAATTCTTTATCGCTTCCATAAGCAACGCCAAACGGAATGTGGATACGTCGAGAAGCATCTGTTAATGTCCAGTTGATGACCTTGCCGTTTACGAACTCTGAATTCGGCACCAGTATCTCAACCATGTCCGTTGTGGTTACCAGTGTGCTGCGCACGTTTATTGCTCGCACTTCACCTGCCAATCCTGATGACAGCTCGACAAAATCCCCGATTCTCAAACTTCGTTCGAAAAGAACGATGAGACCGGACACAAAATTACTGACAATGGCCTGAAGGCCGAAACCAATACCCAAGCTCAAGGCACCGGCAATCATCGCGAAACTACTAAGATCAACTCCGACGCTTGACAGCCCAATACTGATGCCAATAATTAATATCAGGTAATGTGTTAATCGCCCTAAAGTATAAAGAAATGCTGAGTTTCCTTTCTGGCGCTCTCTGAGATGTGCCAAGCCACGACGAACAAAATGAGAAACACTCCAAGCCAAAGTAACGATAAGTAGCACCCGGAGAATTGCAAGTACCGTCACGGGGGTCTCTCCGATTTTGAACAAACTGTCTCCTAAGCTACTCCAAATCAATTCCCCGACCTTGTTGGTGGTCGTTTTGATGGTCTCCACCCCGCTTTTCAAGCCACCTTCCCGGTCAGCGATCAGAATCTGTAATCGGTCAGCAAACAGCTGGGCATCATGGAGTTCGCCATCCAGACGTTGCAGTGCAAGTAGTGTATTTTGCGCTTCGGCTAGTCGCTGCTGTGTGAGATTAATGAGCTCCTTGCTTTGTTGAGTCGTAGCCCCAAACAGCGCTGCCAGAGATTTTCCCGCTCGTCCCTGATCTCTCTCGGCCTCTTCGCGCCAAATCTCAAGTCTTGCCTCAAAATCGCCGATTTTATCTAAACCGTCTTGAAGTCGTTTTCTGAGCTCACTCGGTGAAACAATATCAGCTTTGATTAATATCTGAGTTAGTTCTAATTCTATTTGTTTGTGAAAGACTAATGTATCGGCAATAGTTTCCTCAATAGAACTGTGTCTAAGTTGTTGTTGAAACAGTAACGCTCGAGACTTACCGCCATCGGTTTCCAAATTGACTGCCAATGAGGATGCTGTCAGTTGGGAAGCCTTATCATGCGCCGCACTGAGTTCTCGCTCTGCCACTTCGACGTCCTGGTGAAGCCGAGGCAAATCACTTTCGTCAGCAGTCAATTTGTTTTGGGCGGCAGCGCTTTCTTCAACAAGTTGAGACAACTGGTTTTTCTGCTCTGTTAATACGGACTTTTGCAGTCTTAAATGCTCAATGTTTACTGCAACTTGCGACCACGTTGCCATTAACGCAAATCCATGCGTCGCTTTTATGTTGGATTGCTCAGGTAAAACTAGATAGGCTGCTGTAAGTGTATCAAAACTCTGGCGCATAGCTTTAAGCCGCTTTTCGTCGCTCAAAAGATCTTCATTTACAGATTTTATCTCTGCTTGAATGGTTCGCTGTTTATGGACAAGATCTAACCATTGTTTGAGAGTATATGTTTTTTGTGTAACTACAGATGGCAAGGTTTCCGGTTCAGAATTTTTTCGTAATTCTACAAGCGCCTGCATGTTTAAATTGAAGTGTTTTATATTTGCCATGTCATCAGCTTTGCCGCTTTCAGGCAAAGATTGCAACACTTTCTGAAATTGTTGAGTCGCGGTTTCGATGCGCTTTGGTAAAGCCGCATTCTCAACTTCAAAGTATTGCCACCAGTCTGCTTTCAACTCTATAGGATTTGGCGGAAGCAGTTCATCAGATTTAACTTGTTGACCCACCTCAGGGTGCTTTTGATCAACAACCAATCCGGGAATTTGCGTAATTGACAAAGCCGATAGTGAATAAAACCACAACAAATAAACTAGGTATTTCATAAAATTTGTATATTAGGCAGTCGGAAAAAAACTTAGCCTTAAGATGACGGTTTTTTATCGCTTCCTGCATCAGCTGGTTTAAACATTACTTTTGGGATAGTTGATTCAACGGCACCAAAAGTCAGAAACACAGGCCGCTTGATGTGATGCTCAAGAAACGCTTTAGTGACACGAATAACCACATCAGTCTGGAAGCTCTTTTCATACTTAACATCCAATACATACGCCTTGGCCGACAATTGCAGTGCCAGATTGTGGCCGATCAACACTTCCGAGGCGACAATGTTGACAGGCTTGGCCAGATAAGCGAATCGACTGCTTACCACTGTTTCATAGATAATGCGCTGCGCGGTTTCTATATCTGCATCAAGAGCCACATGAAATGGAATTACAATCATCATATCCAATGCTCCGGCATTACCAGAAGATACGACATCGCTGATAAAGCGGGCATTTGGAATAGTAACCAGGCTATCGTCAAGGGTTACAAGCTTAACCGAACGCAAGCCAATGCTCTTAATCTCGCCATAGACATCACCAAATTGCACGCGGTCGCCGACCAAAAAGGGCCGGTCAAACAGCAGTGTTAAGCCTGCCACTAAAGAAGCGACCAAGTCCTTTAAAGACAAACCGATAGCAACGGCAGCGCCGCCGCCCAAAGCAATCAATAACTCCTTAGCCGGACTGAGAGCGGCATAAACCAGGAAGGCGCCGCCGAAAATATAGATACAGAAATTGATGGTGGTGACAATTTGTAGAAACAGCAATCGCCGCGATGGAAATCGTTCGGAGAGTTGGGCTGCGAAGCGATTTAGGCCCCCGGCGATAAAAATCAGCACGCTGATGCCGCCCAGTAACAAGGCAATGCGCCAAACTTCGAACAGTTTGACCGTGTTTAGTAGTTGATTGACGTCTTGTTCATTCATAAAGGCAATGCTTGGCTTGTAGGTAATTGATCAATGGATATTGGTACAAAACGCCGAGCCGATAAACACCATTTTCTTCGCAATCCAGCAGTCTAAAGCGCACGCCCCACTCCAGTACCAGCCTAACTACCTCCTCAGACAACTGGGTTACCGCCATAGCCTGTGATAAGGTCAAATTTTCATGCCGGGCAATGCCAGCGAATACAAATAATGCATCTTCTGACAGGTCAGAGAAAATAGTCATTTCCGGTTCCTCGGGTAATCCGACCTGCAGCGCATTATTGCCAACCAACCTCAGCGAGGATAACCATAGATGGACTGCCAATCTGGGATTGCCGCGGGACTGTTGACGTAACAGACTAAAAAAACGGTTTTCTATGTACGTAATTTGTTCCGTATTATTTTGGCTGCCGGCGGCTTCAAGGATTTCGTCGTAAGAAAGTCTAAACGTTGTTTGAGTATGTCTCTCAAGTATCAATTCTTGAATTGCTTGCTCTGACCAAGGCGTCAAACGCACAACAGCGCCAAAATATTGGTGATGAGCATAGACGCCGTTAAGGTAGCTCCAGGCGTGATGATTAAAATCTAAACACCAAAAGAGATTACGAATTGGTCGATTGATCAATGCCAGCATATTATCAAAGCCTTCAAACCCTCCCAAGGAAGACAGGAAGAAGTTATGTGCGTCATCAATTAACACTATGGTTTTCGGTCTGTCTGCATCGATATACATCGATATATCTAGGTTATTAGTGAGCGGAATATTGAGCGCTTGACTGAAAAATTCCATAACTTGGATTCTACTTGTTAGTTTTTCAGTGACCGTGATGCGTATGACCGGAGTTGTTGGAGAATATTGCTTGAGATAATCAAGCATGCAAGTTTTGCCCGTGCCTTTATGGCCTACGATTGCGATGGTATGTACGGTGCTGGTTCCATTGTCCCAGCTTTCTAATAACCTGCGAATTTCATTGAGTGCAGGAATGGATGGCTTCATCAACTTTTCCGGCCTGAGCGCTCCAGCCAAAGCAAAATGTTTCCGGTATTCCTGTGGAGGTGGAACGAATACAGGCGTGCTTGTCTTGTCGATTGCACTTTCGAGCTGGTATCGAAAAACTTCTGCCGAAATCCGTTTGGTGAGCTCGAAATGACTACCCCAATTCCCCAGTTGACGCATCAATAACAAGAGAGCCAGAGCAAGCAAGGCGGGAATCGAAACCACCAATCCCCAGCGGCTGTTGCAAACTTTCGCGAGGTGATCACCCAACCTGCCCGGAATCAACTTGGTCAAGCCTGCGGCGATTACCCCTCGCCATTGGTAAGAAAATCCCATGGCAATCAGGATACCTAAATCGAGCATGGCCATGGTTGTAAAGTGGTAGATAATTCCCCGTCTAATTAGACTCTCAATGGCATTAATAAAGGAAAAAATCAAAAACGCCAACAGTCCCAGTGTTCTGGAGGCGACATCGACCTGGCGCCGTAAATCCCAAAGTTTGGCGGCTCTAATCTGCCGATTTACCCAAATGAAATCGCACTGCAAGAGCTGCCTGAACAAGCGATAAAAAATGTAGTAGCGCGCATAGGGCAGCAGCAATGTCAATTCTGAGAACACGGTCATGACCAGTAGCTTTTGCGCTATATACACGGCCAGCAACATCGCTAGCCAGCTTGAATAAGGCAATATTTTCTGGATTATTTGTGCCAATTTGCTTGCCCAGGGATTGGTTCTGCTCTGGCGCACCAAGCTGATTCGAAGTTGATTCAATTGTCTGGCAAGACGCTGTGTTAATAACCAAATGACCCAAGGAATAACGAAAAACGCAATTAATAACGCAACACTAAGAGCAGTGTCCGCCAATCCTTCCCATCCTTGGTTTAAGCGTCGACGAAAATCTTGTGTTCGTAGGTAAAAAGTAGCCGTCCACCGGTAGGGCACGATATTGAATTCGCGCCGAATATCCTGAAATAAATCGGTACTGATAGTTAGTGGTGAATAGTCTCCGTGATCCAGTAACTGGTTGAGTAATTGCGAGCGGATCTCTCCACTTTGCAACAACACGCGATAGTGAAGATCAACGCTATCCTGAAGCCTGGTACCAATTTTATCCTGTAGAGTTTCCCGAAATGCTTTGACCTCGGCATAAGTCTCAGCGTATTGCCGTGCTTCAGACGTATCGCCGATGCCATTGAGTAATTTTTGAGGATAGTCGGGCAGATCAGGCAGTACCCAATTATCACGATCAGTGACCACCTTGTACGTTTTATCCACTAACTCACGCCAAATACTGACGGATTTTTGGTATGCTTCGCTGAGCTCAGTTGCCGATCCTGATTGCAATAAGAATCGGCCTATTTCGGCAAGTTTTTCTGATGTCTCCTGATAAAAGGTTGCCTGCTGCTCAAGATCGGACAACCATTTTACTTGCAACGCAGTTATGTCACTCCTTGTTCTTTCCAGCTCTGCCCGCCCGGCAATTAAGTCTCCTGCACTACCGTTTTCACCAGTAAGCACATGCTCTTCTGCGCGTGCCAGAGCTTTGACTGCTTGTTTTTGTTCTTCGAGGGCCGAACGGTGCTCTTCCTGCAGTTGATTGACAGAGTTTGCCTGTGCAGTTGCTTCCATTTGAGGATGTAAAATGGCTTCTCTTTTTTCCGACGGTAGTGTCAGAAATTGCAGGCGCAAACGAATAATGTCTTGTTGCAGTTTAGTGATTTCAGTTGCTGTTGAGCGAAAACTATCCATTGATAATGCGCAACTAATAAATATATCCGTCGCATTTTTATCTGATGATTCGCCCTTTAATTGCGCCACTCGCTGATCGACTGCGTCGGCATCGTTTAGATCGATCATGAATAAAGCGGTAAGGGGAATATCTGCAACCCTTTTTCCACTCATAAACATATTCAGCCCTAATTCCAGTTTTACTAACTTATCTTTTCTTGCAGTCAGTTCAGCAGCTAACTCGCTGGTAGCCGGGCAATATTGGTTTTGATTTATTTGCGTTGCGAAGGCATCTCGGGGCAATAGTAAAACGGCAAGCAACAATAGCATGCTCGATAAATAGGGATGAAGACGGGAGAGCGGATTGAGCGTCTTACTCATGATTTTTCTGAATGAAGGGATTTATTTCTACTTATCCGCACATCCAATACCGGTGCGTCAACCAGATGAAATGTAGCTGATGCCATAGCCACTTTGCCGTTAGTATTATCAAAATCGTCAAGTATGCGGGTGAATAAACGATCTTTTTGGAAGCGTCGCTGCTTGTAATTAACCACATATCGAACGGTATACTCCAGCCAATTATCATTGGCCGCAAGCGTTACCATGGGGTCGATTCGTGCGTCCTCTATCAGATATTTATGCACCATCATCCCCCACTGCGCTTGTGCGATGGGGACATCTGTTCCTGCAATATCGAGAGCCGCCTTTATTAAGAGCTCTTTCGCCAACGTTCGATCGCTGCCGTATTTGACGGGAATTGTAATTTCATCCCAGACAAAGGAAAAATCTGCGGAGTAATTGAATACCGGCTCTTTAAAAACAAAGCTGTTGGCAATTCTGACAATGCGGCCGTTGTATAAATCAGCCCCAACCCAGCCGCCGCATTCCATCAAGGTTGTGCGCAAGATGCTGATGTCGATGACATCGCCCATGATGCCACCCAAAAGAACCCGGTCGCCCGGCCGGTAAAACTGTCCGAACGAAATAGCCACCCAACCTGCGAAACTGGCGATTACTTCTTGCAATGCAAAGGCGATACCGGCACCAACGACACCGAAGATGACGGTAAGCTGGCCAAGGCTATCGCTAAATAATCCAGCAATGTAGATTGTAATAACCAAATAGCTGGTAAAGGAGATGATTTTGCGCGTGTGATAGCGGGTTTCCGGCACCGTGATGCGTTTTGCCAATACCCTTCGCAATACGCCGAAAACGAACAAGATCAACAGTAGACCGACGACAGCTTCGCTCCATCTAATCAGCATTGGGTGGGTTAACCAGCTTGGGAGAGTTTCGACTATTCCGTTCATTATAGCGTTTACTTGTAAGCAATTAGTTAAGGTTAAATTACGAATTTACCGTTACACCCAAGGCCTCTAGCTTGAGCGTAACGATCGAAAAATCATTCAAGCTGGGATTGATTAGTGCTGTCGTGTGCTAAAAGCTCAGTGTCTGGACTAACTTCCCGTTTAAACTTGCGAGCGATACTGGGCGCTTCGAGATTGAGCGCATCCCAACGTTCCCTGAGCTTGTCGCACCATTCCCCTAAAGCCATGTCATCTTTTGGAGGGATAACTAACAGTTGATCAATTTCGTTAAATAAAGCCTGGTAGCGTGCGCTGGCGTTACGATGGTTTTCCGCCTGCAGGGAATATTTGAGAAAAGTTTGTAACGAAGCCAATATCGCCATCAAAAGAGCAAGCAACCCAAACAGCATCTTTACCCAGAACACACTATCCTGGTTGATGGTAAAGAAAATATAGGACGCAACTAGCATTGAGATGACAATCGTTGGAATACCCAGAACATAATTCATCATGCGAATCTTGCCGGATAGTAAATAATGCGTCCGCATCATTGTCCCCAATTCGTCACGCCAGGTTTTTAATAATTGTTTCTGTTCGACTTTCATAATTGATTCCTCTTTAATAATTCCAAAAATGGAGCACAGTTGCGATAAGTCCTGATGTTTTAACTTGTATGGCTAAGGAGTTTTCTGTATCCGTTCGTAGGCGCGTGGAAAGCGGTTTTTATAAACTTTTTCACTTTCTTCCATTTGAAGCTTACCTTCGGCAACCAGTTTTTTACCTTCGATGACCTTATCTTCCCCTTCGCGCATTTTTTTTCTTGCGTCCTCAATCATTTCGTTGCCTTGCTTGATTAACTTATCTCCCGTTTCTACCTTTTCATTAGCCTTGCTCCATTGCTTACCAAGCTCTTCAGTGCCTGAGCTCTGGTTTATCATTTGCTCACCAAGAGTAGGTTGGCTTGAGCAAGCGGACAATATTACTAATCCAATAGTTATGGTACCGATAAAAATATAATGATTTTTCATGTTTCAATCCTCTAGTTGTGAATTTTCGATTACTTAGCACTTGGTCAAGACTGAAGCCCCAAGTATCTATCTGTCAAGCAATTCCTCAAGCCATTGCATAGAAAACTAAGCATTAACCCGCTTTCTCTGCTGCCACTCTAGGCAACTCTGTGCCACAGATGCGGCAATAATTTGCATCGATTTCATGGCTTAATTGACGGCATTTTGGGCAAATTTTTCGATCGAGACGAGAGTGCTGTTTTTTCATTTCACGGGACAACTCATTAGTGATTATGCCTGTGGGCACGGCGATGATGGCGTAACCGATCACCATGACTACCGCCGAGATAAATCGACCCAATTCGGTTTTCGGGGTGATGTCGCCGAAGCCCACCGTGGTTAACGTGACTACGGCCCAGTAGATGCTTACCGGAATGTTAGTAAAACCATTTTCCGGGCCTTCGATCAGATACATGGTCGAACCGAAAACCACCAGCAAGGTCGAAATGGTAAACAGAAAAATAGCGATCTTCGGTCGGCTAGCTAATAATGCATTTAGAAGTTGATTTGATTGATTAACGTATTGCACCAGTTTTAACACCCGTAATACCCTCAAAATCCGAATGACTTGGAGATAATGTGAACCGGGGATAAAAAGACTGATATAGGAAGGCACTATCGACATTAGATCGATAAGACCATAGAAACTCACAATGTATTTCAATGGTCTATGTATGCAGAAGATTCTGAGTATGTATTCAGTAGAAAATAAAATTGTAAAAATCCAATCAACTATAAAAAACAGCTCCCCATACCTTTGGTTAATTTCAGCGACGCTATCCAAAACGATAGTCAAAACACTGACCAGTATTGAAATAATAAGCGCTATATCGAATGCCCGACCAGCGGTGGTATGGGATTGATAAATCACTTGGTACAAAGTGTGCCGTAGGGTTTCTATGTGCTTTTGCACGGCAATATCTCCTCTTGTGCAAGATCAAGTAAATCGATTTGCAATTCTTAATGGATAATCAAGTATCTGTTGCTGAAGACTCGGGGAGTATAAGCGCGACCACTGTCCAATCTGGTTTAGGCGATATTGCGTTGTCTACTGTAAAAAATTCAATAGTCCCTTTTGAAGTAATTGCCCAGAGGGGAATAGTTTCCTGCTGATGACTTTGAAGATAATGTTGATAATTATGCTGCTCTGTCAAAAGAGTTTTGTGGATTTTGCCGCCTTGGTTAAGCATGGTTTGCAATTTTTGGTTGGTTGTATCAGTGTCAAACAATAACCGCCCTGCAGCAGCAATACTGAAATGTGCGCGCGTGCCGACAACCGCGTTATTTTCTGTTTGCAGCGCATAAATGGCCTGACGACCAAATTCCGAGCGGTAACGTTGGCAAGCAAGTTGATTGATTTCCGGATGCACAGATAAAGCTAACATATGACCAATGCCAATCAATTCAAGATGCTGATCTGCATGATCCGACACAATATTTCCATAATAGGTTTGCAGGCCATCCATACGCGCTGCGCGGATATTGTCCCAGCTGGTATCGGCCAGTAACACATCGAATCCGCAATCGCGCAGGGCTTTGCCGATGACTCTTGCCAATTCATCAGCTCCAACAATTAGGATGCCTTTGGCATCGGGTTCGCCGACGCCAAGCCTAAGCGCAATAAAACGAGAGGTCAGGCTTTGTAACACTACTGTGCCGATAATGACCATAAAGGTTAAAGGCACCAACAAATCGGCTTGCAGGTATTCAAGAGGTGTCAAAACCATATGGGTCTGTAAATCGATGGTTTTTTCAGCTTCGCTGCCATGCTCTTGCAGGCGAACTGCAAAGACTGCGGCTGTCGCTGCAGCAACGATGCCTCTTGGTGCAATCCAGGCGAGCAAAAGCTTTTCACCCAAGCGTAAGGAAGTACCCCAAGTAGCGAGCAATACCTTTACTGGCCTGGCAATAAATTGGATCACCAGAAATATCCCCGTTGCATGCCAGCCCAGTGCGAAAAAATGATCGAAATTTATTCTTGCCGCGAGAATAATAAATAGCCCAGAAATCAAGAGGACACTCAAACTTTCCTTAAAGTTAAGGATGTCTTCCATTGGCACCCGCTTCATATTTGCCAGCCACACCCCCATTACCGTTACGGCTAGTAATCCGGATTCATGCTGTACTGCATTAGCAGCGGCGAAGACGCCAAACACTAAGGCCAATGCGGAAACATTATGAAGAAAATCAGGCAGTAAATGTTTGCGGATGAGTATTCCAAAGCCATAGCCAGCCAAACCGCCGATTGATGAGCTGAGAATGATGGTTTTGCAAAAAATCAGTAATGTTTGACCCAACGCGCCGCTATCGACTTCAGAAATAATGAATTGAAAAACAAGTACGCCAAGCAGTGCGCCAATCGGATCGATGACAATGCCTTCCCAGCGCAGAATATTTGAAACATTTGCCGTAGGTCGCACGGTACGCAGCATCGGCACAACGACCGTGGGCCCGGTAACGACGGTGATCGCACCAAACAAAAGTGATAGTTTCCAGGAAAAGCCCAGTAACCAATGAGTCGCCAGCGCAATAATGACCCAAGTGACCAACACCCCGGTAGTTACCAATCGTTGAACTACTGTCTGCAATCCCTGAATTTCCCTGAACTTCAACGTCAGGCTGCCTTCGAATAATATGACCGCCACCGAAAGCGATATAATCGGCAATAACAATTGGCCAAACGCTTGATCTGGTCTTAACCATCCAGTGATTGGGCCAGCGGTAATACCAGCCATCAATAAAAATAGAATAGCAGGGAGCTTAACTCGCCAAGCCACCCATTGACAGGCAATACTTATCAGGCCAATCCCGGCAAGGGTAATTATGATGTCTTCATGCATAAGAATTAAAGTATCTGGTTGGTTCGACAGCTTCACAGCAGCTAGATCGTTGTTTCAGGTAATGGAGCGTGAAGCTATCGCTAGAAAGTATTGTAAAAGCACAATGAGGCTGTGCAAAAATCCAGCTAACGCTATGAATTAGAAAAAAACACAACACCAGCAACTGTTAACAGCTTAGTTTTTATGCGTATATCACTATCTTTTTGTTAGAAGGGGTTGATGATAACGATACCGCTGACTACAACACCGTTGAAAACACGTCATATTGAAAATTATAAATCAAGGGAGATTTTGACTAAAAAACACTGGGGGGAATTCAAAAGCCTTGCACTATCGAGAAGTATTTTCCTCGGGTTGATAATGATCTAGCATCAATCTATTGATCTGGACAAAGTGCTTAATGTTGCTAGTACATAGTAATTCATTATGGGCTAAAGCTGTTGCCGCGATTAAGGCATCCCCCATTTCCATGCTATGACTAAGAGCAAACTCCCGTACTAACTGGCGGGCATGATAAGAAATGCCATGATCAATTTCATGGATGCTAAATTGAAAAGCCTGTAGCATTTTCTCAAAAATAGCTAGCTCTTGTTTATTGCGGCAAAAGGGTACGTACTCCATAAATGTGACTGCAGAAATTGACCGTTCCTGGGTGTTCATAATCAATTCCTTAGCAGATACCACGCCCCTATCCGCATAAATTAAGATATTAGTATCAAAGATCACTCAATATGCTCCGGCGACCTTTACGAATACTGCGCAATTCATCTTCAACGGAAACGGTGTTGCAATCGCGATGCATACCGAAAAAATCATTCATCGTGGATTCTTGTGCTTTTGAATTGATGGTCGGAGTTGCAGGGTGAACCACACCAAGCGTTTGCCCATGATAAGTTATCTCGACTGTTTCTCCCCGCTTGAGGGCATCAATGAGAGCTTTATGTTTTGATTGAAGTTGTGATGCAGTGAGCTGCATATTGCACCTATTATGTATTTTAAAATATATAATTTATCACAATTTTAATGCTTGAAGAGATCATTAATTAGATTTCAGGAGCTCAAAAACGGAGTAAAAAAATTTTTCTAGGTTGATATTGTTCAATGTTTATCAAAAATTTTCTAATCAATATTTATTTGTATGCTTAAAAGCCAAAATTGAAAATTGTGTGCCAATACAAATGTAGATCGGCTATTCAATGTCAGGTTTTAGCAGGGCAGCAGTCGATCAAAGAACTGAATTTGACAACAGTCGAATGACTGAAATTGGCCGTTCCAAGGCGTTCAAAATCTGGCTGGGTTTGTATCGGAATCAGTGGTGGTTTTGATCGGAATACGCAGTAGGCCGGAAACGCCCTCCCGCGCTACGCTTAGAAGGGCTTATTCAGGCCTACTTCGGCCAATCACCAACCCGTTTGCCGGCCCGGTATAAACTCCAGCCGAGCACCACCACCATCAAACCTATTGCCAGACCCAGAAACAACTTGCTGTTCAATAGTCTGACGAAATCAAGCTTATTCTCAATTGGGCCAGTAGAGTTTTCCGGGCCCAAGCCCGCCGCCGTGCTTTGATAGCCGCGACGCAGCAATTCCTGGATTGGCGCAGTGTCGTAACGGGGCGGTTCAGCTTTGTCTGAGCCGTATTGCAGCTGGTAGTTTTTACCGGGCTGCGGCAGAAACAATAGTTGATAGCCGTGGCCTGTGCCGATCACGCTGCTTATTTCCAGCGGCGGGTTGTCCTGATTATGGATGACAATGCGGTAATGCGGCTGGCGTTGTTCCGAGAAGCTGATGAGCGTTTGTTCGCGGTTGATGTCTTGAAAATGCAGCGCTTCCAACGTGCCAGTGCCGATAGTTTGCATGCGAATTTTGCCACGATGTTGTTCCGGGATTTGCACGTCGGCATTGCGGCTGAAACTGGCTGTGGCGGTTTTTAGGGTAAAGCCGGTGAGTGGTTGATTCTGCATGTCGATGTCGATCAAGCTGGTTTTATGTTCTGTATCTTGGCTGATGTTGAACGCGGCAACCGGGTAATCGAATGGTTGTTCGGTTTCCTGCAGGGTTTCGGTTTGGTTGTGCCAGAACTCGATACGGTCGATGTGCAGCGGCTCGTTCAGCAGCTCGAGTTTTTCGCTGAGTTGCGGTTTTTCGTCGCCGCGAATTGTTCGGGTCAACTCCAGCAGTTTGCCGATTTTGGCCTGGGCCGCTTGGGCGATGACGATCTTAAAATGCCGGTAGTTATTGCTTGGCAAGTTTATGTCGTGGTTGCTGACGGCCATATAACGCGAGTAGTCGTAAATGGTGGCATTGTCGGTCAATAACTGCCAATTCTTGCTGTCGCTATCATCACTAGCCCCGTAGATTTGCAAAACGTATTCGAAATCGTGCTGCGCGGTAATCACGGCCAGCCCGTCAGCGGCAGCTGCGTTTTTGTCTAAATCGACCATTACGACAATGCCGTCGTCGCCGGATTTTTGCAGAGTTTGAATTTCGCTACGGCTAGGCAAACGCTGGATCACGGTTTTGCGGCTGGTGATTTTTTGCAACAAATACGGTGTTTCGACGCCGTCCTGATCGGTGATTCGCAGGTCGCGAAAATCGGCGGCGCCGGCAGCGTAGACCGGGTTGTCCAAGGTGACGGTCAGCAGTGTTTGTTCACGGCTATCCTGGCGGACAATATCCCGGGTAAAACGGTAATGCGAAGAGTCGGCCGCAACAGCCGATGACAAAACTAAACCTGACAGCAGGGCAATTTTGGCGATCATGATGATTTCCCGTCGGCAGCATTGCCGATAAAAGTTTGTTGATAGCGCATATAGAAAAACGCGCCGCCCAGTGCCAGCATGCCCAGTACGATGAAGGCGATAATCCGGTAAATCTGGTCCAGCCGGGCCAGGTCGATAAAGAATACTTTCCAGGCCACCAGTGCAAACAACGCCAAACCGACCAGTCGGAATGCCGAGATTTGCCGTTTGATACCTGCAAACACCAGCGACAACCCGAATATCGACCACAAGATCGATACACCGCCCGAGCGCAGGCCGGGCACGTATTGATAGAGCATGGAGTTGATTTCCAAGCTGAGGAAAGTAAACAGCAGCACCAATGCCGCGCCGCCCAGCCATTGTCGGATGTTGCCGGTAGTTTCATTGTTGGTGGACAGGCGACGGAATGCGAACAGTAAAAAGCCGATGATCGCGGCAAAATCCAACAGCCGCATCAATGCCAATTGGAAGGAGTAACCACCGCCGTAACGCAAAGTTAACACGCTGTCATTGGAGGCAATTTGCCCCAGGTTTAAATCCCAGGACGGCAGATCAAAAAACAGTAGTTTGAGTACTACGCCGATCACAAATAAGCGCATTGCTTGCAACAGCCATGTGCCCGGCGTGGACAGATAACGCAGCAGCAACAGCAGGCTCATCGCCAGCCAGACCAAGGTCAGCACCGGCAGTTGCAGCGGCGGATACAAATAGCCGAAGCTGCGGTACAGCTCCAATTGCAGCACGATGAACAGCATACCGGCAGCGATAATCAGCGTTGCTTGCAACAACCAGTTATCTTTCAGCCACAGCGGCACGTCGTTATTTGCGTCACAAGCCAGCGGCGAGGCGGGCGCCGGTTTTTCGATCAGCCTAAAAGCTAGTGCCAACGAGGCTATCGGGATGCCGAAGCTGATTACACGTTCCAGCAGCCCGAACAGGAAGTCGCCGAATGGCTGGTCGCGGTTCATAGCGATACCGTATTGACTTGGTAAGTCGATAAAGCTGAAGCGGACAAGTACGATCAGGTATAGCAAATAAGAGACTTGCTGCAAAAACGCGCTACGCAGTTTTCCAGCCATCCACAGCATCACCAAGGCCTGCAACGACCAGCTGACGGTAATCCACTGGTTGGACAAGAGCAGCGGCAAGGTGATGGTGACAAAGAAGGATGCCAGACCGATGAAACTTATTAACAGTTCGCGATCTGCCACGCGCCGAGCGAGGCAGTAATAAACATGGCTGACATAAAACGCCGCCAGCGCCACGGTTACCAGTGCTACCCAGATTTGCCCGTAAGCTGTTTCAACGAGATGGTAGGCGGTGCCGAAGAAAATCGCGGCATTGATAATTAATGCCAGTAAATCTAACAGCGTCGATTTAGTCTGGTTGACCAGGCAAAACAGGAATACCGTGGTCGAATACAATACGAAAAAGCCGGTTAAATACGGCAGCACCTGCCAGAAATAGCTGACTTCGTAGTTTTGCATCGCGCCGAAAAACAGCAGGTAATTGAAGAAAAAGCTCAAGAAATTCAGCAAGTGCCACTGTTTATACCAGTTGATAGCCAGTATGCCGACACCGAGCAGCAACATGTAGCTGAACAAGCCGGGGAAATTAACTTGGCCCGTGGACAGCAGAATCGGCGTGCAATAACCGCCGATGATTGCGAAAATCGCCACCAGCATTGAATCCAGCCGTATCGCTAACGTCGCGGCGCAAGCGGTGACCAATATCATCAAGGCAAAGGTCGGATACGCCTCGAGCAGATGATAAAAACTGTGCGCGGCAAACACGCTGAAATACAGCACGGCGATGCCGCCGCCCAGCAAGCCTTGGCTAAACAGATGATAATTGCCGCCTACCAGCCGCACGCCGCTGACGATCATACCGACCCCGACCAGCACCGACAGCGCCACCCGCGCTTGTTCGCCGAGCAGGCCGTTGTCGATTGAGTATTTTAAGAAAAAGCCGATGCCGGTGACTAAAATCAACACGCCGACACGCAACAGCCAGTTGCTGGCGACCGCATATTCCATCGCCATGCCTTCCGGGCGATGGCCTTCACCGACGATGATCCAGTTCCAGATTTCTTGCAGGATTTGCTTGGCGGCCAGCTCGAAACGGCTGGGTTCGGCGGCTTGCCAGGTGCTTTGATTCCAGTCATCGTTTGGAGTGACAATTGTGGCCGGTTCGGCAACGATTTCAGTGATTTCCGCTTGCGGCGGACTGGGCTCAATGATGGCCTGGGTTGCCGGGATTTCGAACAACACCTGTGCTGTTGCCGACGTTTGCGGCTCGAATACCGCTGGCTGCGGCGTTTCTGCCACCGGTTCGATAAGTCGTTTTGACAATTCCTTTAGCGGTTTGCGATCTTCGCGCAGGGCTTTTTCTATCTGGCTTAGCGATTGGCTGATTTCGTCCCGGTAGCGGTTTTGCCGTGCCATCAGCATTGCCAACATTACGATTAATACGATGGGGACAACTATTACGATGAAGGCAATAAAGCCGAAAAAATCGTCCACTATAAAACTCCTGGGCTGGGTTAATCATTAGGTTGATTATGTTAGGAAAAGCATAGCCGGTCACGAACAAGATTACCATTCAAGCAATTTGGTTTGACCATGAGCAACTGATTGGCAAATAGTTAAAGCGATAGAGGCTACTAACCTGCGCTGATATACTTCGACGCTGTTTTTGAACGGCGTTCATCTATAGCGGAACGCCCTACTACCGGCCAGTTGAAGGAGTAATCTATGCCCGAGCTATTTCTCAGTTACCGCCGTGCCGATACCGCCGGTTATGCCGGGCGACTCTCTACTGTACTGCGCAAGCAATTCGGTGAGGATCAGGTATTTCAGGATATAGAGACCATCGCGCCGGGTAGTGATTTTCGTGCTGCCATTGAGACTGCAATCGGGAAGAGTCAGGTGCTGCTAGTGTTGATCGGCAATACCTGGCTGACCGAGTGTGATAAGCAGGGCCAGCGACGGCTGTCCGATCCGGCGGATTTTGTCCGGCTGGAAATCGCTATTGCATTGAGGCGAGGTTTAAAGGTGTTGCCGGTGTTAGTGGAGGGCGCGCGGATGCCGTCCGAAGAGGAGTTACCGGCCGATCTCAAGACGCTGGCTAGGCGGCAGGCACTGGAGCTGTCCGATTCCCGTTGGGATTATGATTGCGACCGCTTGGTGAAAGCTGTTGAAGCTCTTATCCGAAAGCCACCCCTAATCAAACATTGGCTGGGCGTCTTGGCTGTTGTGCTGTTATTGAGTGGGTTAGCTGGCGGGATATGGTTTACCCCGGAACGCCCGGCGGATGTATCCGGGCACTGGACGTTGCCTAACGGCAGTACCTGGTTGGTGACTCAGCAGGGCACGGATATTTCTATCGACGAAGTACATTACCAGTCCAAACAGGTCTGGAAGCGGGGTAAAGGAAGCATCGAGAGCAAACATTTGAGCTTCAATTTGGATTTGGTGTTCGATCAGCATGGTCCTCACTACAGTGGCGAAGCCGATATTTCGGACGATGGTAAATTGATCAAGGGTGAGGTTGTTACTCAAGGCTCAGCGAGGCGAGAGCCTTTGCTGTTGAGTAGATAGATGTGAAGGGCGAGAAGTCGGGTAAAGCCGGATTTGCTTATAAATTAATGATGTGTCCATGCGGAACTTGAAAGAGAGGCAGTAAGTTTTTTTGTTATGACAACCATTTACAGCTTCCCAGCGATTGCCGACGATAATGCTTGCATCCTGATTTTAGGCAGCATGCCCGGCAAGGCATCGCTGCAAGCAGGGCAGTATTACGCGCATCCCCGGAATCAATTTTGGCCGATACTCGGCGAACTGGTGGGGGCGGAGCCTGCGTTGGATTATGTTGAGCGAACGCGTGCGTTGATGTCTGCCGGGATTGCGCTGTGGGATGTGCTGAAATCCTGCTATCGATCGAGTAGTCTCGATGCTGACATCGATAAATCTTCGATTATTGTTAATGATTTCGCGGCGTTTTTTGCGGGACATCCGCATATCAGGCAGGTGTTTTTTAACGGAGCAACCGCTGAGCAGGCATTTCGTAGGTATGTGTTGCCAGATATTGACGCCGAGGATTTGGTGTTGCAGCGTTTGCCATCGACCAGTCCAGCCCATGCGGGAATGTCTTATCAACAGAAGTTGCAGAGGTGGCAGAGTATCAAATTAATCACAGAAGAAATCTGACAATCTGCCGGTTGAAGCGAATGATTTACAGGCTTAACCGTTTGTTCTGAGCGTGTCGAAGAATGATCGGTTAAGCCATTCGTGGTTCGATTGTTCGCATGCTCACGACTAACCACAAACGGCTTAACCTCTCATAGAGTTTTTACCCCTTCAACGCCTTCAACACCGCCTGCATAGTGGCATTCGCATCGCCAAATAACATGCGGGTATTTTCCAGGACGAATAACGGGTTGCCGACACCGGCATAACCTGAGGCCATACTGCGTTTAAGCACGATGGTGGTGCCGCCTTTCCAGCATTCCAGTACCGGCATACCGGCAATCGGGCTGTTCGGGTCGTCCAGAGCGGATGGATTGACAATGTCGTTGGCACCAATCACGATGGAAACATCGACATGCGCCCAGTCTTCGTTGATTTCATCCATTTCATAAACGATGTCGTAAGGCACTTTAGCTTCTGCCAGCAACACGTTCATGTGACCGGGCATACGACCAGCCACCGGGTGAATACCAAAACCTACTTTTTTGCCTTTTTCTTTCAGCAGTTTGGTGATTTCGTTGACGGTATGCTGGGCTTGAGCCACAGCCATGCCGTAACCGGGGATGATCATAATGCTTTTAGCTTCCAGCAATAATTGCGCTGTTTCATCAGCATCAATCGGTTGCACTTCACCTTCAATAACGGCTGCTTCACCGCCAGCAGTGGAACCAAAGCCACCGGCAATGACGCTGATAAAGTTACGATTCATCGCACGGCACATGATGTAACTCAAAATTGCGCCGCTACTGCCGACCAATGCGCCAGTCACAATTAGCAAATCATTGCTTAACATGAATCCCGTCGCTGCTGCCGCCCAACCGGAATAGCTATTGAGCATCGACACCACGACCGGCATATCGGCACCGCCAATCGCCATGACCATGTGTACGCCAAACACCAGCGCAATGCCGGTCATGATGGCCAATGGCACTACGGCTGAGCCGTTTTCGTTTTGTTGTAAAAATACTCCAGCTAATACCACTGCGGCAATCAACAACAATAAATTGAACCAGTGACGGCCAGGTAGTAATAAAGGCTTGCCGCTGATTTTTTCGCTGAGCTTACAAAAAGCAATTACTGAGCCGGAAAATGTCACCGCGCCGATTAATATGCCGATATAAATCTCAACTTCATGGATGGTTTTTTCTACACCAATAAGCGGGTGAGATGCATCTAAGAAATTGGCATAACCTACCAACACCGCAGCCATCCCCACCAAACTGTGCATGATGGCGACCAGTTCCGGCATTTGCGTCATTTCAACTTTTATTGCCGCTCTTGCGCCGATTGCGCCGCCAATAACTAATGCTCCCAGCAACACTTCATAACTGGTGACATAGCCGCTCAAGGCCGTGGCTGCTATCGCAATAGCCATGCCTAACATGCCGTAATAATTACCTTTGCGGGCGGTTTCTTGCTTGCTCAAGCCGCTAAGGCTAAGGATAAACAAGATGGTGGCGATGATGTAAGACATCGTGACTAAACTATGAGACATGATGCGCTCCCGTTATTTTCTAAACATTTCCAACATGCGGCGGGTGACCAAAAAGCCCCCGGCGATGTTGATAGATGCGATGAGTATGGCCAGTCCTGCCAAGATTTTTATGGTGCTGTCAGGTGTGGAAACCTGGACTAACGCGCCGATTACAATAATGCCGCTGATGGCGTTGGTCACGCTCATCAGTGGCGTATGTAACGACGGCGATACATTCCAGATCACCTGATAGCCGACAAAACAGGCCAGTACGAAAACGGTAAAGTGCGCCATGAACGCTTCCGGAGCTACCGCGCCAATCGCAAACAACGCCGCACCGCCGATGATTAGCGGTAACAATTGTTTTAATGGGCTGGCTTTAGGTGGCTCTTGGGGAACATAAGCCGGGGCTTCGGTTTGTGGGGCTGGGGAGGCCGATAATTTCGGCGGTGGTGGCGGCCAGGTAATTTTGCCTTCTTTTATCACCGTCGCGCCACGGATGACTTCATCCTCCATATTGACGTTGATTTCGCCATTTTTTTCCGGGCTTAGTTCAGTTAATAAATGCCTGATATTGGTGGAATAAAGCTGGCTGGATTGATTGGCCAAGCGGCTAGGCAGGTTGGTATAGCCGATGATAGTGACATCATGCCGGACTACGACTTGATCTTTTTCAGTCAGTTCGCAGTTACCGCCTTGTTCAGCAGCCAGATCGACAATAACGCTACCCGGTTTCATCGACTCGACCATGCCTTTAGTAATCAGCTTGGGCGCAGGCTTGCCGGGTATGAGCGCGGTAGTGACAATAATGTCCACTTCCATGGCTTGTCGTGCGAACAAGGCCATTTCCGCTTCAATAAATTCTTTGGACATGGTTTTGGCATAACCGCCGGTACCGCTGCCTTCTTCCTTGAAATCGAGCATCAAAAACTCGGCATCCATACTTTCGATTTGTTCTTTTACTTCCGGGCGGGTATCAAAAGCTCTGACGATTGCGCCCATGCCTTTGGCGGCACCTATGGCAGCAAGTCCCGCTACACCTGCACCGATCACCAGCACTTTGGCCGGTGGGATTTTGCCCGCGGCGGTGATTTGTCCGGTAAAAAAACGGCCAAAATGCTGAGCTGCCTCAACAATGGCCCGGTAGCCCGCAATATTGGCCATGGAGCTTAACGCATCCAATTTTTGTGCTCTGGACATGCGCGGCACGCTATCCATCGCCAATACAGTGGCTTGCTTAGAAGCCAATTTATCCATTAATTCGGGGTTTTGTGCGGGCCAGATAAAGCTGATCAGCTTGCCGCCTTCGCGTAACAGATCGGTTTCATCGGTGGTTAATTCGGGGTGTCGTTCGGGGGCGCGAACTTTAATGACAATGTCCGACTGCTCCCAAAGCGTTTTAGCATTGTCGACAATTTCGGCACCGGCTTCTTTATAAGCGTCATCGGAAATATTTGCGCCGATACCTGCACCAGTTTCAACTAGCACAGAAAAACCGAGTTTGATGATTTGTTCAGCTGCTTCCGGGGTGGTGGCGACACGTTTTTCGCCGGGGTGGATTTCTTTCGGTATACCAATCTTCATAACATCTCCTACACAGTGGTTTAGAGCATGACTAGCGAAGCTTTAAAGCGTCCAGGGTAAGACCCTGAGCGGTGTGAGGATAGGAGATTGAGCGCTGTTAAGCAATAAAAAACGCTATGGAGTTATTTATTTTGGCTGGACAAGCAGCGGTGAAGATAGCTGTTTAGAAACTGGATAGCAGTCGGCGCTTTATAAAAAACTACCGACTGCTTTTGATGCGGACTCGTAGGGTCAATTCACCTTGATATTTGTTAGTTGTTTTTGGCAGTTCTAAGTGCTGGCTTTGACTTGCTTGCAACGGGTTTTGTCGTCAACTTAGCGCTAGGTTTGGTAATTACTCGGCTGCTTTTACTGGCAACTACGGTATGTTTTGGTAGCTGGGTGGCTTGCCGCGGTTTAATGGAGCTTGCTGATTTATATGATAATTTATTGTTGGTTTTCTTGGTGGGCACTTTAATTACGGCAACTTTGTTATGGCCAACGCGGCTTCGCCCTGAACGCACATATTTGACGCGTGACGGTGCAGCTGCAACATGTCTGTGACGCGTTGAAGCTATGACGGGTACCCGATTGGCTGCTGCGTAACTATTACTAGCGCCGTTTCCACAATCCAACTGATACGGCGGTGTACCTGCAGAGCCAGTGGGCATGTTTTCGACTGTACGGTTGGGATCGCTATAACTGCTGGCAAAACCGGCATCCATTTTTTGCATCATTAGCTTGTAGCGCTCTTGACTGGTCATGCCGCCCATGACCACGCCAATCAGGCGTTTGCCGTTTTGTTGCGCTGAGCCAATCAAATTAAAACCTGAACCGCAGGTGAAGCCGGTTTTCATGCCTTCGGCACCAGGATAATTGGCAGTAAATTTATTGATGGCGTGTAGGTCTGAGCCTCTGAAGTTAAGGCTGTGGGCAGAAAAATAATGATAATGTTCAGGGAAATTGCGCAATGTTTTCAATGCCAGCAAGGCCATATCCCGAGGTGTGGATACCTGCAAGTCATGGGGTAAACCGGTGGCATTCATGAATTGACTGTTGTACATGCCTAAAGCATGGGCTTTCTCAGTCATTAAAGCGGCGAAATTTTCTTCGGAACCGCCGATATGTTCCGCCAATACCACAGAGGCATCATTGGCAGAGCGGGTAATAATTGCGAGTACGGCATCTTTTACGGTTATATGCTCGCCGGTTCTTAAGCCCAATTTGCTATTGGGTTGCCGAGCCGCATGGCTGGACGCGGTCATAGTTTCTGATAACTGTAGTCGGCCGGATTTTACGGCGTCAAAAGTCATATACACGGTCATCAATTTGGTAAGCGATGCGGGATACCAAGCATGCGTAGCATTTAATTCATGAAGCACAGCGCCGCTTTCGGCATCAATCACAATGGCAGCATGGCTCGCGGAGCTGACACCCGGCATAGTCAGCAAGCAAATAGCATTTAAAAGTAACAGCAAAAATTTCAGATGAGCCATGTAACAGAATTTATAGGTAGAGTGTGGAAGTAAAACCCGATGCCAAAAAGGCGGGGAGTGAAACGACAAAGATAATGTAGGGCAAATTTCAGATTTTTTGCATCAGTTTGTTAATAACTATTCAGTTACCTTCAAAATATTGCTTTTTACCAGCATACAAAGCGACATTTAAGCACTTCGGCTTGTTGTTAACTGCATCACATTCTAACAAACCCAGCGGACTGGCGAAAATGTAATTTTCCGTAGACATCAAGAGGGATAATTATTTAGAAGCCCGTCGATAAACAGAGCCCAAAGAAAAGCCGGGCAAGCCCGGCTATTTGTAGAACAATGGGTCAAATCCAGAGTGGATTTAAGCGGCCATTTTGCGTTTTTGTAGACCTAATAAACCCATCAACCCGCCCATCATCATCCATATAGCAGCAGGAACCGGTACAGCCGCTACATCAGTTATTTTTAAGCTGATGCCGTAACCTCTGGGGGTGATGTCATCATTGGAAGTTGTGGACGCGGCAAGTGCCGCTAAAGAATCGCCGCCGAAAACCACTGAATAAGTACCGGCAGCTAGCCAATAGTTGTTTAAGGCAACGCTGGATTGAAGATTGCTTTGATTTTGTGCAACGTGTGTGAGGTAGGTAATGGTGCCTTCTTCGCCATATTCGTTAGCCATGAAGGTGTTGCCCAAAGCATTCCAGGCACCGCCTTTACCCACAGGAACAGAGCTGTAATCTTCATGAGATTCGTCTGGTACCACGCCGGTGTACAGGCTTAAGCCGGGGTTAAAATCGCTGACTATTGAAGGTACTCCATCGAAGGTCTCGTTTCTACCATCGCTAAACACGCTCAAATTAATGTAGGCGCCATCAGGGTTAGTAATATCGAATTTTGCCCAGCCGGCGTGGTGGCTATTTCCCCAATCGCCATCGGCTGCATCAGCAAAGCCAAAGTTGCCATTTATCAGACCGGCTTGGCCGTAATAGAAGGTCGTTGAATCGGCAGTGGAGGTAATAGTCGCGGCCGGGTTATTAATTAAATCTAGGTACGCGACATGTGCCGAAGCTTGTTGAGTCGGCGCTAAAGCACTTAAGCCGATGGCGGCGACTGTTAATAATTTTTTCATGTTGACTCCAAAGGGCTAAAACCGCAAAAGGCTGGGCACTTTTAATAAAGTGCCCAGCCATATTACCAGCGTATTAAATCTATAAAGATTTTAAGCAGCCATTTTACGTTTTTGCAGGCCTAACAAGCCCATCAAACCGGTGATCATCAACCAAACAGTGGCTGGTACTGGCACAGCAGCAACAGTTGTTTGAATGGTAAAGCCATAGTTAGCACGTAATGCGGTAATTGCAGCGTTTGCAGCAGCTATACCTGCTGTATCAGCGGCATTGGTAGCAGCCAACAGTGCTTGGTAATTCAGGATTTGTTGTGCTGAGTTAGCTGCGTTAGTGCCACCTACCCAGATGCTGTAGTCGCCAGGTCCTAATGTGCCGGTCCAAGTTACTGTGTGACTGCCAGGAGCAGAAGAGGCAGCATCAATGTAATCCAGAGTAGTAACATTACCAGCGCCCAAAGCTAATGATGTTCCGATCAGGTTGCCGTTACCATAAGTAGCAGTCGCGCTCACATCACGTCCAGCAGTCCAGTCGGTATTGGAACGGTAAGCACCGATAGTACCATTGCCGGTGTAAGTATTGCCGGTGGTAGCTTCATAAAGGGCATCAGTAGCCGCTGAATATGTATATGCAGTGCCAAAAGGCCCAGCAGGATTATAACCAGCCTGATGGCTATAGTTTACAGGGTTGGCAGCAGAACCTTCATGAGAAGATTGTGGAGCCAAGCCTTTGAAGATAGAGAAAGCAGGGTTCCAATCCAGACCAGTCAAGTTGGTTACTGAAGAGCCGTTAGTTGCTTGAGTTTGAATTATAGATGCCGCAGTACCCACTGTAGTAACAGTAAAGCTGACTAGTGAAGTGCCTGTTAAAGAGAATGCCAAACCTTTGTTGTCATGGCTATTCGCCCAGGTGCTGTTGTCTTGACCTTGAATCCAACCATAGTCAGAAGCTGTCGCACGAGTTTGTGTGTAAGTGCCATAGCTAGTGCCGGTACCAGTGTTGGTGCCGAATGTGCCAGTTGCGTTAGCGCCGGTGCCATTGTTTGCTACGCCAGCCGCTAAGTTGCTGTTAGCCAATTGTAGTGGGTTAGAACCTGCATCGTTATATAAAAACGGACCTGAACTCCAATGTGCAGAAGCTTGACCAGAAACGGCCATCGCGCCGCCAATTAACAAAGCTGATACTAAATTTTTACGAAATTTCATGTGATACCTTCATCCAAATTAAAGTTGATAACTGCAAATCATGGGTTGCTTGCATGTTTCACTCGTACCATAAGATAAGAGGCGACCCGACTATCTTGGGTAATCAAGATTCGTGGCTTTCCGGCCCCGACTCGCATCGGGTGTGGCAGTGGGTCAGTTTAGTTACCCATGTGACGAAGATATTAAAACTGACAATAAATATAATGCAGGGTCTGTGCCATTTTAAAAATATGTTGCGAGATTAATATGTATGTATATTTAAGTGTTTGAAAATAAACATATTAATTTTATTGCATTCTTTGTCTTGATCGTATATTAGAGTTTAATAATTCTATAGCTTTAAAATTCTGTCGACAGTAGTCATTTACTTACAAAAACCATTGAAAAATAAGATTTTTTTCATACTAAGCCACTTGGTTTTTACTCAAAACGATATTTTTGATAGAGATTACTATGGGATATGACACAGCAAAAGTGTGTTAAATAACACAGTTTAATTAGAATGACGTGGGTGGGCGCTGATCTAAGGGGCTAGATCGTTTTCATCCCTTCTTTGAATGAATTACTTCGAAC
>Ga0207968_100097_pt1 | contig 38711 bp, 36 predicted proteins | sample LakWasMet21_HOW5_2_FD_183867 | JGI IMG/M metagenome (GOLD analysis project Ga0207968, IMG submission 183867) | Freshwater sediment methanotrophic microbial communities from Lake Washington under simulated oxygen tension - Sediment Metagenome... | ecosystem: Environmental > Aquatic > Freshwater >...
GGCCAATGGCAAGGTGGTCCTGACCGCGACCGCGACCGTGACCGACTTCGACCACGACACCGCGACGACGAAACTCAGCGCCGACCTCGGCGGCAACATCCGCTTCGACGACGACGTGCCGAGCGTGACGCCGGGACCGGTGAACGACGCCAACATCGTCCTGGCGACGCAGGATGCCGACACCCTCGGCGCGGCCAGCGACAGCGCGAGCGCGAGCTTCGCGGCGGCGTTCCTGGGCGCGGCGACGGCGAACTACGGCGCCGACGGCCCCGGGTCGGCCGTGGTCGGCGGCTACGCGCTGGCATTGAACAGCGCGGACTCCGGTCTCAGCAGCCACGGCGAGGCAATCACCCTGGCCAAGGACGGCAACGGCGACGTGGTCGGCAGCACCGCGGCGGGCGAAATCTTCCGGCTCAGCGTCGATGCCGCCGGCAAGGTGACCTTGACGCAGTCACAACAGATCGACCACCTGCCGCAAGCCACGAACGACGGCAGCATCGCGTTGGCCAATGGCAAGGTGGTCCTGACCGCGACCGCGACCGTGACCGACTTCGACCACGACACCGCGACGACGAAACTCAGCGCCGACCTCGGCGGCAACATCCGCTTCGACGACGACGTGCCGAGCGTGGACGTAGCGAAATACAATGAGTCAGCGACTGTGTTGACCACAAGCGATACCAACACCATCGGCGCTAACTTCGACACGGCGGTATCAACCGCCAATTTTGGCGATGTGTTTACGATAACGCCCGACTTCGGCGCCGATGGTGCTGGCACGAATGATTCGCACTATACCTTGCAAATCAGCAATAGCGATGGCATTGACTCAAATTTACACAGCCAGGGTGATACGATCCGTTTATACCATGTCAGCGACACCGAAGTCATCGGTTCGACATCGTCTACCCAGGCGGGCGTCACTGCCGACAACACAATTTTTAGCATTACGGTTGCGGCCAATAGCGGTGAGGTTACGTTGACCCAATATCAGCAAATCGATCATGTCGAAGGCACGGCCCAGGACGATATTGTCTCATTGGCGAATGGCTTGGTGACGCTGACCGCGTGGGGCGACGTGATCGATTTCGATGGCGACCGAGCTACTGACAGCCAAACGATCGATTTGGGGGGCAATATCCGCTTTCAAGACGACAACCCTGAAAATTTTATTGGCGAAGACGGTGCCGTGCTGAATACCGCCATCGCGCCGACCAGTTTCGGCCTGAACCTTGCCGGCACGCTCGGCGCGGATGGCCTGGGCAGCGTGGTGTTCGACATCGCGAACAACGGTATGGCGGCCAGGGATGCTGACGGTAATCTGCTCACATTCAACGGGCAGCAGATCTATTTGTTTGGTGACAACACCGGCATGCTGACCGGTACGACCAGTTCGACGAATGCGCCAGGGGCGCTGACTGCTTTCACGGTCATGCTGAATCCCGGTACCGACAGCTATAGCGTCGACTTGAACGGCACGATCAGCAACGGCTCTGAAATCATGATTTCGAACCTGACCAGTGCGAAAGCCGGAAACGTCGACTACCGCGGCATTGGCGCAAACGATCCGAGCAACCCCGCGGATATTTTGTTGTCAGGGCGTTCTAGTGATGGAAGCCAGGGTACCATCAATACCGATAACGACTCGATCGGTGTTGATAGTCAGTCCGTCAACCCGGGGGCTGCGGTGCGCATCGATTTTGTCAGCAATTTGACCATGCCCGCACCGACGGCCACCGGATTTGCCTACTCGGGGCATGTCACCGCCACCAGCTTCCAGCAAAAAATTGCGCAGGTGCAGGGATCTGGCAATGCGGTCACGATCGTCGTGACCGCATTGCTGGCGGACAACGATCAGGTGTTCGATAACACCCCCCTGTCGATCGAGGCTGGCGAAAGTAAGGCCGATATCAGCAGTGTCCGCATATTCGATGCCGGCGGTGCGGATGTGACCGCCTTGTTTAGCGACGGCAATGGGGCCAACGGCGAGATCAGCATCGTCAATGGCGTCGCGACGATTTCCGGATTAAAGGTGGATTATCAATACGAAGTCAATACCTCAAATCCGTTCAGCGCGGTGGTGGTCGAATCGTCCAGTAGCAACTCCCATGATTTCGATCTGGGCATCTTCTCCTTGCAAACGATCAATAACCAGACGCCGATCGATCTTTCCTACAATTTGGTCAGCGCCGATGCCGACGGCGACACGGCCGCGGGTTCCTTGGATTTCACGCTGCTGGCGAATAATGCGAATACCCAAATAGGAACGGATGCCGTCAATGATGTCTTGACGGGCGACAGCCATGACAACAGCTTGGCTGGTCTCGGCGGTAACGACACGTTGAGCGGTTTGGGTGGCAACGACCATCTGTACGGCGGCGACGGCAATGACGTATTGATCGGCGGCGTTGGCAGCGACACGTTGACTGGCGGGGCTGGCAGCGACGTCTTCAAATACGGCAGCGGCGACCTGGTCGGCGGCGCGGTCGACAAGATTACGGATTTCAACGTCAATGCGGAGGTAGGCAACGGTGGCGACACCCTGGATATTGCGGACTTGCTGACTGGATTCGGGGGGAAAAGCCTGACTGATGCAGTCAATGGCCATTTCGTGCAACTCGTCGATGACGGCGGCCAGACGGCCGTTCAGGTGGATGCCAATGGAGCTGCCGGTGGGGCTTCGTTTCAAACGGTCGCCGTGTTGCAGAATGTTGCGTTTACCGATGCCAATGCAGCGTTATCGCAGCTCGATCAGCATGTCATTGTACAGCATCCGTAAGTCAGGGCCGTCTTGCGAGGTAATGGGAATCGCGGCTTTTCGCCGATGTGCTCCGTTCGGGATGGGACGTCAACCCGTTCCGAACGGCTAACGTTTCTGCGGGCTTGAATGGCAGGGACGGGACGTGCGCCGCTGTCAGGATTTCAGGCGATCGCGATCGTTTCAACCGGTTCCGCGCGGAACCGGTAGTTTTTATTCAGGCAATGCTCCAGCCATTTTTGCAGGAAGTAGTTCAAGCGCCATTTGTAATCCATGATCTCAAGGCTCCGGCCGGGGTTCTTGTAGACGCTGGCGACCGACGCGCGGGTATGGTCGCTGATCACTTCGGCCAGTTGCAGGTCCAGGTAAAGCCTGATCGTCACGGCGGGTTCCAGAAACTCGTCTAGATTTTTTTTGAAGCTGTGGCTCAACAGAATCGTCAGCGTATAGGGCGAGCGTTCGAGAACGTCGAGATGCAGTGTCGAACCGCCGTCGGCAAGGCCGGCCGCGGTATCTCGGTAGTCGAGCAGATTCGGAATCAAACAGAAAAGTTTCTGATAGTTGGCGGCGCAGACCTGTTCGAGGCAGAAGGATTTGTTGACCGGATTCAGCTGGCTCATGGTCGCGGCGAGTCTTCGCTATAGCAGGCATAGGCGCTGGCGGTCTCCCATAAGACGACCTGGGACACGTTGAAACCGGCCTGCTTAAGGTAAAGGAAGATCATTTTGCTGAGCACCTCGGCGGTCGGGTGCTCGTCCAGGGCCAGAAAGCGTTCGTTGTTCGCGACCAGCAGCGGGATGATCGGGTCGTCCTTGTGCAGCAGAAAGTTATGATCGAGATAGTGGTCGATATAGGTCTCGACGCAGTCTCGTACATCCGAAAAATCGCAGACCATGCCGTGCTCGTTAAGCTGCTCCTGTTTGATCGAGATCGAGGCCTTGACGCTGTGTCCATGCAGGTGACGGCATTTTCCGGGATGGTTCATCAACCGGTGGCCGTAACAAAAATAAACCTCTTTGGTGATCGTGTACATCGGAATCAACATCCCTTGATGCTTTTAATGGCGGCGGCGATTTCGAAACTGCGCGTGGTCAATTGCGTGCAGCGGATGATTTCAATGAAGGCGGTGACCTGTGGGCCGAGCGCGCTTTTCTGAACATGAATCTCGGCGGCCTTGCCCTCCGGCAGCGGCTGGTGGGCGATGAACGAAACCCCCGCGCCGCTGATGGTTTTGCAGCGCCCTAATTGCTGTTCGGACGCGCCGGCCAATGTGACGGTGATCTCGCTGCCAAGCGTAATCCGCGTTTGGTGGCGTTTCTCATTTTGATCGGGCAAAATTTTAACCTTAAATTGAGTAGCAAAAAACAGAATGATTTGGAAGCCGCACGCCCTGGCCGCGCCGTTTAACCAAAGTTTACTATAAAAGTCCCGCGATGGGCTAAAAACGGACGCCTATTTTTCACCCGCCATTTGCCCTGCAAAGTCGTCTGAATTTCGGTAAGATGTATGGATGGCCCGATGCCGTTCAGGCTGGCGTATCAGCGATGGGGCTGGCCGGCATCGATTAGTTGGGCCGCATCAATTCAATAAGCAAAGATCAGCGAGTGGGAAGAATGAATAAAGCAACGGTACTCACAGGCATCACGACCACGGGCACGCCGCACCTGGGCAATTATGTCGGCGCCATCCGGCCGGCGATCGCGGCAAGCAAGAACGCCCATGTCGCGCCTTTTTATTTCCTGGCCGATTATCATGCGCTGATCAAATGCCAGGAGCCGGAACGGGTGCGCCAGTCCAGTCTGGAAATCGCCGCGACCTGGCTGGCGTTGGGACTCGATACCTCGAATGCGGTATTTTACCGGCAATCGGACGTGCCCGAAATTCTGGAGCTGTCCTGGCTTTTGACCTGTGTGACCGCGAAAGGCCTGATGAACCGCGCCCATGCCTACAAGGCCGCCGTGGCCGAAAACGAAGAGGGCGGTGAAAATGACCCGGATAAAGGCGTCACGATGGGTCTGTTTAGTTATCCGATCCTGATGGCGGCCGATATTCTGATGTTCAAGGCCGACAAGGTGCCGGTCGGCAAGGATCAGATCCAGCATATCGAAATGGCGCGGGACATCGCGGCGCGTTTCAACCATATCTACGGCGAGCATTTTACCTTGCCCGAGGCGGTGATCGAGGAGCACGGCGCGACCCTCTTGGGCCTCGACGGCCGCAAGATGAGCAAGAGTTATAACAACACGATTCCGCTGTTCGAACCCGAAAAAAAGCTCAGAAAACTGATCAACAAGATCAAGACGAATTCGCTGGAGCCGGGCGAGCCGAAAGACCCCGAGACCTGCACCCTGTTCAGCATTTACCGGGCGTTCGCGACGCCGGCCGAAGTCGCCGAGATGCGATTGCGCTATGCGAACGGCATCGGCTGGGGCGAGATGAAGCAGGCCCTGTTCGAATACATCAACGACCATATCACCCCGGCGCGGGAGCGTTACGAGGCGTTGATGCAGGCGCCCGATCATATCGAGGAGCAATTGCAGGATGGCGCGCAGAAGGCGCGCGCGATCAGCGTTCCGTTCCTCAAGGCGTTGCGCGACGCGGTCGGGATTGCCAGGATTTCCGCGTGACGAAACCCACCTTCAGCGCTTGGCTCAAAGACTCCCTGCAATTCATCGGCCGCGGCCCCGTGGTCTGGTTCGGCTGTTGCCTCGTGATCGGCCTGTTGATGGCGCTCGGACGTTTGTCCTTGGCGCTGGGCGTGTTCGTTTCGGTGACAAGCCTGTTCGTCGGGGTCGGCGTGTGCAAATATATCGAGTTGAAATACCGGGCGGATAAGCCGGTCGCCCTGCCGTGGGCGGTCAAAAAAAGCCTGCCGCTGGCGATTCTGGCGGCCGGCAGCCTGGTGTTTTTCTGGGCACTGTTTCGGACGATTGCCGGCATTGTCGCCGGCGATTGGCACAACATCGTCCGGTTTTTCTTCGATTGGGAGTTCACCCCGGAAAATTTGGCGCGGCAAACGACGACGCGCGAACTGGCGATCTGGCTGTTCGGCTATGCGAATGTCGCGCTGATTTTTTGCCTGCTGATGATGAACAGTTTCGCAAGCTGGTTCAGCTATCCGCTGATGTTGTTCAAGAATAGCCGTTGGAGCACGGCGAAGGAACAGGGCCGGGTGGCGCTGTCGGGATGCGCGAATGCATTCTATAAAATGCAGGGCTTCATCTTGCTGCAGGCGGTGCTATGCCTTTCCGTCACGCCGCTGTTGACGCCGGTGCTGTACATGCTGACCGCGACGATGATGTATGTGTCCTATCAGAGTTTGTTCGGGGGCAAGAGCTGATCGGCTTGGCGATCAGATTTTTTCGAGGAGCGGAAAGGACTGCCGTAGGGTCGGCAACTGTGCCTCGGGCAGTTCGAGCACCAGCTTGATCTGTTCGGCGAACTGCTGGTCGACGATGCGGCCGTGCAGTTTTTTGAGCGCATACTCCAGGGGCTGCAACTGGCTGTATGTCACCGTGAGGCTGACCGTTGCCATTTCGATGAAAGGCTCGATGTCGGCCTCGTCGATGACCCGCTTGGCGGCGTTGCCGTAAGCGCGCGTCAATCCGCCCGCGCCGAGTTTGATGCCGCCGAAATAACGGATCACCACCAGCAGCACGTCGATCAGGTTTTTGCCTTCCAGATGCTGAAAGATTGGTTTGCCGGCCGTGCCGGATGGCTCGCCGGCATCGTGAAAACGGTAGACGAAGCCCTGCGGCGTTTTGAGCCGGTAGGCGTAAACGATGTGCGTGGCGTCCGGGTAATCGTTGTGCAGGGTTTTCAAATGCTTGATGACCGTTTGTTCGTCCTGGCAAGGAAAAATCATGCCGATAAAACGCGACTTTTTGATAATGTCTTCAATCGTGTGTGGGGATTTGACACACTGCACGCATCCCTCCGAATGGGTCCTGTAAACCGCGTATGATAACAATACATCCGCATCCTTCCGAAAAAATTCACCACCAGGTCGACCGCAAGCGCCTGCTCGGCGCGTTCAAACGTGTATTGCCGCCCGCATCGATCCTGACCGAGGCGGAAGCCTTGCGGCCTTACGAATGCGATGGCCTGTCGGTTTATCATTGCCTGCCGTGGCTGGTTTTGCTGCCGGAAACCGTGGCTCAGATTCAACAGATTTTGCGGATTTGTCACGGCCATGGCGTGCCGGTCGTGGCGCGGGGCGGCGGCACCGGCCTGGCCGGCGGCGCCTTGCCGCTCGCAAACGGCGTGCTGCTGGCCTTGTCCAAATTGAACAAAATTCTCGCGGTCGATCCTGACAATCGACTCGCCCGGGTACAGCCCGGCGTGCGCAATAGCGCGGTCTCGGAGGCGGCGCGGCCCCATGGCCTGTTTTACGCGCCCGACCCGTCGTCGCAGATCGCCTGTACATTGGGCGGCAATGTCGCGGAAAATTCGGGCGGCGTGCATTGCCTGAAATACGGCTTGACCACGCACAATGTCGTGGAAGTCAAAATCGTGACGATGGACGGCGAGTTGGTCACCTTGGGCGGCGGCGGGCTGGATGGGCCGGGGCTCGATTTGCTCGCCGTGATGATCGGTTCGGAAGGGCTGCTCGGCATCGCGGTCGAGATCACGGTCAGGCTGTTGCCCTTGCCCGCGGAGACGCAGGTGTTGCTGGCGGCGTTCGACGCTGTCGACAAGGCCGGTCAGGCGGTCGCCCGGATCATCGCGGCGGGGCTGTTGCCGGCCGGCCTGGAGATGATGGATCATGCGATCATTCAGGCGGTCGAGGCTTTTATCGGCGCGGGCTACCCGGTCGAGGCGGAGGCGATTTTGATCGCCGAATTCGACGGCATCCGGGAGCAGGTCGAGGAGGATTTGGCGCGCGCGGCCGCTTTGCTGCCGGCGTGCGGCGCTTATCGGGTGACGATCGCCGACACCCCGGAGAGCAGACAAAAAGCGTGGGCGGGCCGCAAGGCCGCGTTTCCGGCCGCCGGCCGTATTTCACCCGATTATTACTGCATGGACGGCACGATACCGCGCCGTTTCCTGGCCGAGACGTTGAAAAAAATCGCCGCCTTATCGGCACAGTACGGCTTGGCGGTCGCTAACGTGTTTCATGCCGGCGACGGCAACCTGCACCCTTTAATTCTTTACGATGCGGGCAGGCCCGGCGAACTGGACCGGGCCGAGCGACTGGGCGGCGCGATTCTGGCGCACTGTATCGCGGTCGGCGGCACGATTACCGGCGAGCATGGCGTCGGCATCGAAAAAATGCAGCAAATGTGCTTGCAGTTTGGCGCGGGCGAATTGAGCCAGTTTCATGCGCTAAAACGCGCTTTCGACCCGCTGGGTTTGCTGAATCCCGGCAAGGCCATTCCGAGTCTGCACCGCTGCGCGGAATGGGGGGCGATGCATGTGCATCGGGGCCAATTGCGTTTCCCGGATCTGGAGCGGTTTTAGGCGCCAGGGGGGGGCGAATCCGCTCCGTTTGGAGGTCACATCAATTGGCCGAGCCCGAAAGCGCCCAGGTAGGTCGTGATGAAATACAGCAGCGCCAAGAGGGTGCTGGCTATGATATTGACTTCGATGGTCTTTTTGAATATGTAGGTGACCAGGGTGAAATCCCAGAAGATCAGCGCGAACAGAATGTAGTAGCTCAGCGGGTCGTCGCTGACCGTCACCCAGATCATCATCGGGATGATGAACAAGGCGACGACATTGGCGCAGAGCAGCATCGCGGTGGCGACCTGCACGAAGCCGTACAGCGTCTTGTTGAGAAACATCATCAGGCCGATAAACAGCAAGGTCAACCCGGTTTCGATCGTGACCTCGTAAAACGACTCGATCGGGTCGTCGGTCATGTTGGCCTGTAGGAAATACTCGATCAGGTAATAGAAAATCAGATTCTGTTTAAAAAAACCGGCTGACCGAGTCAATTCGAGAGGATTGTGTCGGTACCAGCATAAAGGCAGGTATTGCCTGATGATGTCGACGGCTGCCATGATGATGCGACCCGTTATGCGCTAGAGGCCTGGTGAGTTGATTTACGGCAGTTCCTTCGGCCCCCTGCTGTCCGCGAAAACGTCAAATAGCTGCGCATTGTAGGTGCTGAACGTATCGTTCAGCGACTGCACGAGGTCCTTGGTTTTACCGGTCAACTGCGTCAGGCGGCTTTTGGTTTTCTTGTTCCACAGCGCCGGCTCGGACGCCGGCAGCAGCATGCGCGCAAAGGTCAGGTTTTTTTCGAACAAGCCGGCCAGATTTTCGAGTAAATGCAGCTCTTTTTGGCGGCTGTTCAACTGATTGATGATCAGCTTCGCATGCAGCCGGCTGAAGATCAGGTGAATCGGCGTCATGATCGCGATCAGCGCGAGAATCGTGATCGGTCCCAGAATCGGATCGACCAGCGTCGCCAGGACGATACCGGTGTTGATTTCAGCGAACAGCGCCAGCACGATGAACAGGCTCAGCACCAGAAGGGTGGACATGTTGACCCGGTCTTTCCAGACCGTGACGCCTGTTTTGACTTCGGGGATCACCACGTTTTCGATTTCGGCGATGTTATCTTCGAGCGCCTGCAGCACCCGGTAAGTGCGGTCGTAACCGACATTCGCGAGGCGTTGGTCGATCAGGGAGAAATCGACCTTGCCGGGCAGCGGAATGAAACCCGCGTCTTGGCCGGGCAAAAGCATGAACTGGCCTGACGAGATGCCGAGATCGGCCAGCCGCCGTTGCCAAGTCGAGATGATTTCGCCGGTTCTTGAGGCGTTCAGGGCGGCCGGTGCGTCGATCAGATACACCAGTTTGTTGGTGTCCTGGTGTAACTTGATTTGCGCAATCAATTCCTCCAGCAACGGCGACGGCGTTTCGAAGGTGTCGGTAAAGACGAATACCGTGTCGGAGTTTTCGAGCGCATAGGTGAACAGAAACGAGGTGACCGCGTTGGCGGGGCTGGTGCCGATGCTGGGGGTTTCGATGAACAGCTTGCCTTTTAGGCGGTCGCTCGGCAAGGTCTTGAGTTCCAGATAGGAATTGATGCGGGCGCCCTCGCCATGCTGCAATTGTTCGAGCTTGCGGCTGATTTGATAAAACGGGAAGCGGTGATCGACATCGAGCGCGGTGCCGGGCAAGGTGGTCGGGCTGGTCTGATTGTTGTGCAGCAGCACCGAAAATTTGTTGTGCGAGGTCTGCAAGCCGGTCAATTGCAAATCGGAGCCGAAATAACCGTTCATGAATTTCGATTTGGCGGTCGAATTGCCGCCGATCAAACTGACGATCGGCCACCAGGAGCTTTTGGAGGCGGTGGTTTCGTCCGCTCCGATCAGGCCGAGGTCGTATTCCAGCTGATCGAGTTCATGAAAGACCTTGGCGGCTTTTTGTAAAATCGGGCTGTCGCCGGCAAAATATTTTTCCAGATTGGACAGGTATTTGCTTACAGTCTTTTCGGTCATTGTCTTCACACCGGTTTGTTAAATTTATTATTCTTGGTATAGGAAGCCGGATGCTTGCCGCCCGGTGTCGGGCGGGGAACCGAGCTGCATTATTCAGCATCTCAATGGCGTGGTCGGCCGCATCAGGCTCGCTACCGGTTTATTAAGCCGTGCTTTACAAGTTTTGATTCATCGGGTTGTTATTTTGATTACGAATGAACGCTTAACGAAGCGCTGACAAAAACCGTTGCCCCCTGCTCGGAAAAGAAAGCCGTAAATAAAGCGCGTATTGATAGGATGATACAAAAAACGGAGCAAATATTAAAGGTATTTTATCGTCGGGAGACTAAACTCGACAGGATGGCAAAGGCCTTGATCGGTTTATCCGGGAGAGTGCCGCAGTCGATGCGCGGCCGGCAACAGTTTTTTGCTCAAGGCCTTGTATTTGTCGTGGCGTGAAGGCCGGGCCATCGGACGGGCCGATGCGTGTATTTTTATCCACGGCGGGCGGCGAATTTGTGTATATTTGATCATTTTACACCGGGCCAGTGATCGCCCTGCACCGTTTTCGAATGACTGATCAACCATGAAGCGTCTGTATTCTCTTCGACTCGTTGTCTTGATGCCGAGTGTTCTGTTGACGGGATGCTCGCTGCCTTTTATCGGCCAGATGAGCGGCACCGGCCTGAGCAGGGAGGAATTTGCGCACTATGTCGAGGAAGTCTTCCGCTTTCAAAACCGGATGACCAGCGAGGTGATGATGTTGACCGCGGCTGATGACAGTGCCAATTTTTCCGCCGTATTGAAGTCCGAGCAACAGATGCAGCAGGCGTGCGCGCCGTTGAACGAATATGTCGCCCGGAATATCGACGGGCTGAGTAACGGGCTGGCATTGCAACGGCAAGTCGTCAAAAGCGCGCTGGAATGCGATCACGCCGCGCATGCGGTCGAGGTACAGCTGAAACGTTAGGCCGGCTTGATCGCCGGCCTGTTTGCGCGGGCGTTTTCCTATTCGCCCATCTCGTAAGTATTGCGCCCTTGCCGCCGCACCGGCTGCAAAATCGTCGGCCGCGGCGGCCTGCTCTGGTCGAGATCGGGATAATCGAGCGTGTAGTGCAGGCCGCGGCTTTCCTTGCGCAGCATCGCGCTGCGGATGATCAGTTCGGCGACGATCACCAGATTGCGCAGTTCGAGCAGGTCGCTGGTAACCCGGAAGTTGCCGTAATACTCGGCGATTTCCTTTTTGAGCAGTTCGACGCGGTTACGTGCCCTGTGCAGGCGCTTGTTGGTTCTGACGATGCCGACATAGTCCCACATGAAAATCCTGAGTTCGTTCCAGTTGTGCGAGACGACGATCTCTTCATCGGAATCGGCGACCAGCGATTCGTCCCAGGCCGGCAGCCGTGGCGGCGGGGCAATCCCGGGCAGGTTCCTGATCAGGTCGATATGCGCGCGCTCCGCGAACACCAGGCATTCGAGCAGCGAATTGCTGGCCATCCGGTTCGCGCCGTGCAGTCCGGTGCAGGCGACCTCGCCGATCGCGTACAGATTGGCGATGTCGGTGCGCGCATGGCTGTCGGTCAAGACGCCGCCGCAGGTGTAATGCGCGGCCGGCACGACCGGAATCGGCTGTTGGGTGATGTCGATATCGTAGTCGAGGCACTGCTGGTAAATGGTCGGGAAGTGTTCGCGGATGAAGGCTTCGGGCTTATGGCTGATGTCCAGGTAGACGCAGTCGATGCCGCGCTTTTTGATCTCGGCGTCGATGGCGCGGGCGACAATGTCGCGCGGCGCCAGTTCCCCGCGCGGATCGTAGTGTTGCATGAACGGCGACCCGTTCGGCAGGATCAGTCGGCCGCCCTCGCCGCGCACCGCTTCGCTGATCAAAAACGCGCGCGCCTCCGGATGATACAGGCAGGTCGGATGGAATTGCATGAATTCCATGTTGCTGACTCGGCAGCCCGCGCGCCAGGCCAGGGCGATGCCGTCGCCGGTCGAACTTTGCGGATTGGTGCTGTAGAGATAGACCTTGTTCGCGCCGCCGGTCGCCAGCACCACCGCGCGCGCGGCGATCGTTTTGACCTGTTGCCGCTGAGCATCGAGGACATACGCGCCGAGAATGCGCCTGCCGATCGGGCTGGCGTCATCGGCGCAGGGGCCGGTAATCAGTTCGACCACATTGTGATTTTCGTACAGATCGATATTCGCATGTTCGTGCGCGCGTTCGATCAGCGACAACGACACCGCCTTGCCGGTCGCATCGGCGGTATGCACGATGCGGCGGTGCGAATGGCCGCCCTCGCGGTGCAGGTGCAATTTGAACTCGCCGGACTCGGTTTCTTCCCCGGTAAAGACCACGCCCTGGCTGCGCAGCCAGTTGATCGAACTTTTGCCGTGGGTGACGGTCAAGCGAACGATATCCGGGTCGCACAGGCCGGCGCCCGCATCCAGGGTGTCCTCGATATGCGATTCGATCGAGTCTTCGGCGTCGAACACCGCCGAAATGCCGCCTTGGGCGTAATACGTGCTGCCTTCGGTCAGCGCGAATTTCGAGAGTACCGCGAGTTTTGTGCCGTGTTCAGCCAGTTTTAAGGCTAAACTTAAACCGGCGCCGCCGCTGCCGATGATTAAGACATCATAGTGAGTTGCTGAAGTGTGCATCTGAAGCTAAAAGAGGGTGTGCGGAATAAATAGTCAGCCGTCGACTGATGTTTCGCGGTATCCGAAAATACCCGCGAAGCCGAATTAAAAATGTCATTGATCAATGGCTTATGTTCTTGAGGTGCGGTCTCGCTGGGATCTATCGGTGCCTGGCAAAGGGTTGGGCTGGCTTAGTTGGCAAGCATCATGGATAATAACGATTTTTGCCGTGATAGCAATTTTTTTTGTCACGGTAGAACTAATGCGGTTTAATTCTGTCCATTCTACCATCCAAGAACACAAGTGAAGAGTCATTCTAGGGCGAGCGAACAACTGGACGAAGACCTGGTATTGCGGGTGCAGCAGGGCGATAAATCCGCCTATGACCTGCTGGTGATCAAGTATCAGCATAAAATCGTGCAATTGGTCAATCGCTATGTTAAAGATCCGAGCGAGGCGCAAGATGTCGCGCAGGAGGCTTTTATCAAAGCCTACCGGGCTCTGGGCAGCTTTCGCGGCGAAAGCGCCTTTTATACCTGGCTGTACCGGATCGCGATCAATACCGCGAAAAACTATTTGATGTCGAGGTCAAGACGCAATGTCGATATGCAGGTAGATGTTCAGGATGCGGAAGTCTATGAAAACCTGCCGCAGTTGCAGGGCCAGGAAACGCCCGAACGGGAACTGCTTAGCCGGGAAATTGTCGAGACGATCAAAACGGCGATCGCAAAACTGCCAGAAGAAATGCGAATAGCCATTATGCTGAGGGAATTTGAAGGAATGAGCTATGAGGAGATTGCTCAGGCGATGGATTGCCCTGTCGGAACGGTGCGCTCACGCATTTTCAGAGCGCGTGAAGCCATTGATAACAAACTCAACCCCCTGCTCGATTGACGGTGATATTCGATGCATGACGATCTAATGCAAAAACTTTCTCAATTTCTGGATGATGAGCTTCCGCCACCGGAAGCCTCGAGCCTGTTGCAAAAAATGCGGAACCACGCCGAACTGGCCGATACCTTGCGCCGCTATCAGGTGATCAGTCACGCGCTCAAGAACGAGGAGGCGTCGGTTTCGGCAAGACCTGATTTCGTCGCCTCGGTCAGCAGCCGGATCCAGCAGGAGCCGACTTACCTGATTCCGAATGCGGCGCGGCATCGGGTTCGCCATCGGCGTTTCGCGCGCTCGCATAAAATCGCTGCCGTGGCGGCTTCGGTCGCGGTAATCGCGTTTGTCGCGCACACCCAGCGTCCCGAACCGACCGGCAAGGTGCAGGTCGCTTCCGCCAAGGTACCGGCAGCGCAGGCCGCAAGCGCAAAGACGCCTCAGGATCTCTACCCGGTCAACCAACAAATCAACGATTATCTGCAGGCTCACAGCAGCATTTACACGAATGGTCAGGCTGATGAATTTCAGCCCTATGCGCAAGTCACTCATTACAGTCAAAAATGACCGTGGTTGTTCGCCTTATCCTGATCGTCTTCTTTTCAATCGGATCGGCCTTGGCCGAAGACAGCAAGTTAACCGCCAAGCAAGTCTTGGCAAACATGATGCAGGCCATGAGGGTTCTCAATTTCGAGGGCACCGTCGTGTTTTTGCGCAACAGCAAGCTTGAGTCGATGAAATATTTTCATGCGGCCGCGCGCGGTAGGGAGCAGGAACGCCTGGTCGCATTGAATTCGCCGCTGCGGGAAGTCGTCAGAAATGGCGCGCTGGTTAGCTGCCGTTACAACGATACACAAACCGTCGTCTTCGACCAGAGGCCTTACGAACATTCGTTCTTGGTCAATTTTTCGAGAAATCTTGATGAACTGACCCCGCATTACGACTTCGCGCTGTCCGGCGTCGAAGACGTAGCGATGTTTCCGGCCTACGTGATCGATATTCAACCGAAAGACGAATTCCGCTACGCACGGCGGATATGGGTCGAAAAACTGCAGTTTTTGCCGCTGAAGGTTGCGGTGTATGACCTCGGCGGCGCGCTGCTCGAACAAATCGTGTTTACCGAGCAGCATGTCAGGGCCGCGTTGCCCTTTAGCGAGATGAAGATCGCGCTAACCCCTCCGCTCGATCAGTCCATCCAGTCTATTCCAGGCAATGCCCCAGGCGCGCTGCCGTTCACGGTGATGAACCCACCGGCCGGTTTCAAGGAAGTCTACTATGTCCACAGAACGATGCACAATTCCCACTTACCTGTCGATCATCTGCTGATGACTGACGGGCTGGCATCGGTTTCGGTCTATATGGAAAACAAAAATTCCGAGATCGGGACGGGTCTCAGGTCGCTCGGTGCGGTCAATTTCTACAGCCGCAATCTCGAGAATTATCAGGTGACGGTGATGGGTGAGGTGCCGCCGTTAACGGTCAAAACGATCGCCGAAGGCATTGAGCTCAAGTACGCCAGGCACTGACGCAGACCAAGATGCGGGTGGCCGTTCGGTCAACTGACGATCCGCTCGGCAATTTGTATGCATCGGATGCGAACGGCCTTTTTAAATTTTCAACTGTATATTTCCGTACCTACGGACCATCGGTAAAATGGCGGGTAGGCAATCATATAATGTCATTGGGGGTTAGTGAATTTATGCTTAAAAGACTTGGTTGGTCAGTTTTTCTAGTCTTTTTGTTCGGTCAAGGGGCTTACGCACAGTTGCCTGATTTTACCGAAATGGTCAAAAAAAATGGGGTGGCGGTCGTCAATATCAGCACCACCCAAAAGGCTTCTCCGGAAGCCAACGCTCTTCCCCCTGAACAGCAACTGCCCGAAGACTTGCCGCCAGAAATGGAAGAGTTCTTCAAGCACTTTTTCAATGCCCCGGGCGGCGATGCCGTCCCTCGGGATACGCAGTCACTGGGTTCGGGATTCATCATCTCGGCGGACGGTTATGTGCTGACCAATCACCACGTCGTGAAGGACGCCGATGAGATCGTGGTCAAGCTGACCGACAGAAGAGAGCTGGTCGCGAAGCTGATCGGCTCCGATGCGCGCACCGATGTCGCGTTATTGAAAGTCGACGCGAAGGATTTGCCGATCGTGGCGATCGGTTCACCGGAGAAATTGCAGGTCGGCGAATGGGTGCTCGCGATCGGCTCGCCGTTCGGCTTCGAGCAGTCGGTGACGGCCGGCATCGTCAGCGCGAAAGGACGCAGTCTGCCCGGCGGCAATTATGTGCCGTTCATCCAGACCGACGTCGCGATCAATCCCGGCAATTCCGGCGGTCCCTTGTTCAACATGGAAGGTGAAGTCGTCGGCATCAATTCGCAGATCTACAGCCGGACCGGCGGTTTCATGGGCTTGTCGTTCGCGATTCCGATGGATGTCGTGATGAATGTGGTCGATCAGATCAAAACCAAGGGCAAGGTGTCGCGCGGCTGGCTGGGCGTGCAGATTCAGGACGTGACCCGCGAACTGGCCGAATCGTTCGGCATGAAACGTCCGCACGGCGCGTTGGTCGCGAAAGTGTTGCCGGGAAGTCCGGCCGAAAAAGCCGAAATCCAGATTGGCGACATCATCACCGAATTCAATGGCCACGAAATCGAAACCTCGGGCGAATTGCCGCCGATGGTCGGCATGACGCCGATCGACGAAAAGGCCGAAGTCAAGCTGATCCGTCAGGGTGAGACCATGACCGTGCCGATCAAGATCGGCTTGTTGCCGGAGCAGGAAGAAAAATTGGCCGGCGCCGGCGGCAAAGGCGAAATTCAGCCCGACAACAAACTCGGCATCGCGGTGACCGAATTGACCGCCGAGCAACGGGAGTCGCTTGAAATCGCGAAGAATGGCGTGCTCGTCAAAAATATCGGTAAGGGGCCTGCGAAGGACGCCGGCATCCAACCGGGCGATGTCATCCTGCGCATTCAGAGTAGCGTGATCAGAAATGTCGCCGATTTTGACAAGGTCGTCAAAACGCTGCCGGCGGGCAAATCGATTGCGCTCTTGGTACAACGTCGCGGCAATCCGGTATTTTTGGCACTGAAAATCGGCAAGAATTAATGCCTTAGCCGCATTGTTTTTCGGCCCAACCGAGAGCGACCGGTTGGGCCGGGAAAACAACGATCGTAAATAACGCGCTCTGATTCGTCCTTTACCGCCCGCGGCCGGCTTTCGCCGCCGTGTCTCCGTTACTGCAGCGGCTTCAAGTTTGCCCCCCTTGTTCGTTCAACAGCAATACGAGTTGTGCCTTGTTGTTGACACCCAGCTTTGAATACACGCTCGATAAATAATTACGCACCGTTGCTTGCGCCAGGCCCAGCTCGCGGGCAATTTCCTTTGCGCTGCGTCCGGTGGCGTAATGGCCGGCAATCTCCAGTTCGCGCCGCGTCAGCCTGTCCAGCGCGTGGCGCGGGCGACTCTCCAACAGCAGCAGGTCATCGAACGGATGTACGCACAGCGTAATTTTTGTGCCCTGATAGTGGAAATCGCCTTGCGTCGCCCATGGACTCAACACGGGCGCGGGCAAATCGGGTCCGGTCCAGTCGGGCCATTCCTTTTGCAATAAGGCGATAAAGCGCGGCTCCGCTACATGCAGCACGCCCTTGGAGTCTGAAACCGCGCGTGGCAGCCCGCTGTGACGGCGTTCGGCGTTGGCCCCCATGCGATGCAAGCGGTTCCGGCGATAGGTTTCCAGCAGATGTGGAATCAATGCTTGATGCCATTGACGTTCATGTTCTGTGAAGGGTCTCTCGGTGCCGTGGCGATAGAGCGCAATGATCTGGAAATTGCCGGGCAGGTGGTCATGGCGATACTGGCATAACATCTGCCATGCACCCTGGTATTGAAAACAAGGTTGGAAGCCGTTGTCCGCCGGCAGCGGGTTCTTCCGCTCGATCAGCAAGTGGTCGGCATGGGTAAAGAGTCTCGCGCTCATTGCCAGCGCCTGGGTTGCCGCACGGCTTTCACTGAACACGGCAGCCACCCGTTCGGCACAGGGATCGTAGAGATGGACGTGATGATTTTCCGCTAACTCCCCCTCCCGCCAGCGACCGCAGGCCCAATATGCGCAGTCGAAAGGAATCAGGGATCTGATCAATTCGAAGGCCCAGTCCTGAAACGTAACCAACTGCTGTTCCAGACAGCCATCGTACAGCGCGAGCAGGATTTTGCTGAAGCGGGCCAGGGATTCGTCTCCCCGCAGCACATTCCTTTCGGGCAACGGCGCCGTCATGCGCCGCCCCTGGCTACCGGAAAACGGAGTCCGCGCCGCCTCTCGAATACGCCGATGCCGGCGCCCATTGCCGACGGTAGTGTTATCGCCATATTCCTCCTCTGATCTCCTTGCGATAGATGCATTTGCATCATTGTCGATTTGTTACGCCGACGGTTATATTTCCGATGGCTGAAGAATTGTTCAGGTTGCGCCGGTGCATTTTTATTCTTCCTTTGCTGAATGCCCGCTGGAGCCTGGCGCGGGTCTCCCTGCGTAATAATCAAATAATAATATAGTGAAATAAAATGATGTTACATGCACACCTATGGAAAATTCTGTTGCTGACTTGGGTTGCCGGCAGCTTCGCAAGCTTGCAGGCGAGCGCCGCCATCGCTCCGGCCCCGAGTACAAAACCGGAAACCCCGTCTGTGCTGGCGCCAACCTATGGCAAACTGCCGTTGAGCTTCGAACCCAATCAGGGACAAGCCGAGCCCGCGGTCCGCTTTCTAGCGCACGGTCCCGGTTACACGCTCTTGCTCACGGAGCGGGAGGCGGTATTGGGTTTAATTCCGAAGGCCGCAGCCCAGGCGAAAAATAAAATCAGCGCCGAGGCGCGGCCGAAAGTCATCGGCGAGGACGCTCTTCCGGGCAAAGTCAACTACCTGTTAGGCAAGGATGCGGCCAAGCATCACACCGGCATTCCGACTTACCGGCAGGTCAAGTATCGGGGCGTCTATCCGGGCATCGATCTGGTGTTCTACGGCAATCCGCAGCAATTGGAGCACGATTTCATCGTCGCTCCGGGAGCGGATCCGCAGGCGATCCGCTTTGAATTCGGAGGCGCCACGCCGAAACTGCAAGCCAACGGTGATCTGGCGTTGGTCCTAGCGGAAAGCGAGGTAGTGCTGCGGAAGCCGGTGGTATATCAGGACGTCGCCGGCCGGCGCGAACGGGTTGACGGCCATTATGTGCTGCATCCGGCCGCTAAGGGCGCGCGCCCCGAGATCGGTTTCGAACTCGCCGCCTACGATAGGAATCGTTCCCTCGTGATCGATCCGGTGTTGGTTTATTCCACCTACCTCGGCGGGAGCAACGCCTCGATCAACGGCATGAACAACGAAAGCGGCGCCGGCATCGCCGTGGATGCGGACGGGAATGCCTATGTGACCGGCTACACGGCCTCCGCCAGAACAGTATTCCATACCAGGGCGGTGAAACCCGTCAGACCCTCGCGCTGAAGGCGCCGAAGGGCACGGGCGTGGACTTGGGTGACAGCGAATTCTGTGCCAGCAAGTCGTACACGGAGCGCAATTTCTTGGAAGGGCCATTGAACAAGAAATGGGGAGAATGCAACTAGACTTTTTCGTGGGCCAGCCGGCGCCTGCCCGGTTGGTCCAGTGTGTCTTCCTGAATAATCTTTAAACCGGGATCAAAAAACCCTTAAAGCGGTGTTGAATTTGATCGCTCATCGCGTCGATCCGTTCTTCCGTATACGGAATACGGTCAAATTTTCCCCACACCGGCGCGGGCCAGGCCGCGTCATTCTGGTATCTGACGATGTGATGAAGGTGCAGTTGCGGCACCAGGTTGCCGATCGCGGCGATATTCATTTTGTCGGCGCGGTACAGGTCCGCGAGCGTTTCCGCGAGCAAACTCGATTCCTCCATCAGTCGTAGCCGATCGAGCTTGCTTAATTGATAGATCTCGGTCAGTTCGGGTTTTTCCGGCACCAGGATGAACCAGGGATAATGACTGTCGTTCATCAACAGAAGCCGGCACAAGCCGAAGCGGCCGAGCGTGACGCAGTCTTCCGCCAAACGCGGATGCAGTGCAAAGGTGGGGGTCATGCGGGTTGGGATTCCTGATGTTCGGGAAGAGGGAAACGTTCCATTAAATAGCACAGGCAATCCTGGCTGATCACGCGTTCGTCCAGGGTCAGCATCGACGGCATCGTCGGCCGGGTGATCCGCAGATTGCCCTGGTTCAGTTCAAAAAACCGGTCGGTCACGTCATTGCCCTGTTCGTCCTCGGCGAGCAACGGCGGCAATGCGGCATGGAGGGCCTTCCCCAGAACCGTGCCCGGCGCGATCTCGGTAAAATTCATTCGCTCCAGGTCTGCGTTCAACAATAAATCGCAATCGCTGCGCGTAAAGCTGAACGAGACGGCGTCGGCGACCTTGACCTGCGCGACCGTATGGAATAGATCGATGTCGCGGGCAGGCACCGGCTGTGCCGGAAATTGGGACAGGTGCAGGCAACTGTCCAGAAATTCAAAGGCGTGATCGACGCCGTGCTGCTGGCCGGGGCGTCCGCATTCGAGCGTCACCGACGGGCATATCGCGGCGAAGGCGGCCGACTGCACGCCGGTCGGCCTTTTGAAATAAACGACCAGGCGGCCGAACAGCGCGGCCAACTGCAAAAAATCGTTATCGAGCCGGTTCACGCAGGCATAATGCGGGTTCAAACCGGTATTGTTGTGCACGTCGATGCTCGCGAAGACGTGACGCGCCCGCATGGCTTCGAAGACTTCGGCGGCCATCCGGGTTTCCGGGGATGCGGGCAATTCGGTGCCCGGCCAGATCCGGTTGTAATCGGGCTGCTGCGCCAGGCGCCTGACGTTTTCTGCGGCCGCGTCGATATTGCCGAAAAACAAAGACAGCGACCTCGGCAATTCCCGGTTCTGGTATTTGCTGAGCAGCCGCTGCAGCGCCAGAAAGCCGGTCGGTTCATTGCCGTGCAACAGTACCGAGATGAACAAGGGTTCCGCCAGTTTGCCGGGCAAATGCACCAAGGTGGGCTTCGGCAGCAGGTTCCGCAATTGGCGCGTGTCGGTTTCCAAAAGACCCGTCGGCAGCGCCTGTAATTGATCAAAAAGCGGCTCCGTCATCGCCACTCGCCGACCGCTTTGCCGCTGTTCTGGTTTTTCAGGTAAGTTCTTGTCATCTCGGTAAAATTTCGATCATGTTCGGTGGCAAATCGCCGTTGCCAGTGACTGCCGTTCTGCTTGCTCGCGAGGCGCTGGCGGATGATGCCTAAATACGCGGCGATGTCCGCGGCGTTTACGCCGAACGCGTGTAAGCCATCGGCCGCCCGCGGCAACAGTTCCGTGCGCAAGAGCTGGTCGATGCGGTGCCGGGAGCCGTCGAACCAGACGATTGCGCTGTCGAGGCCGTGGCGGGCGGCCTGATAAAAATTGTCCTTCGCGTCCGGAAAGGTCAACGGCAGGCCCTGGCGCACGATTTGTTCGCAAATATTATGCGCCAGACCGAAATAAAACGCCGCATTCGCGATCGCATCGAGCGGCGTCGGCCCGGAGGCGGGCGTTCGGTGTTCAATCCGGATATGCGGCGTGCCGTCACTGTCGAAGCCGACCAACGGCCGGTTCCAGCGCCAGATCGTGCCGTTGTGCAGACGCAGATGCGCAAACTGTTCGGGGCCTGTATCCTGGGTGACCGGCAGCAGGACCGGGAAGTGTGCCAGATTTTCTTCAAAGCATTCGATCACCGAGTGCCTGAGATAGCCCGAGCCGAAGCCGACCCGGTGCAGCGGTCCCCCTGCCGCGCCCGCGAAGCCCCCGGTTTCGACCGCCTGCTCGAACAACGGAATCCGGGTTTCCTGCCAGAGCTCCTTGCCGAACAGAAACGGTGAATTGGCGCTGACCGCGACGATCGCCGCCGAGGCGATGATCGAGGCATTATAGAAAGGAGGTGCGAGCTCCGGCGGCAATTGGATGTGCGTCTGCAGCGACGTGGTTGCCGCTTCGAGCATCACGTCATGATGATCGATTTTCAGATGCTCCGCGCCGCTGATGTCGATATGAAGCGGTTTGCCGCGCGCCCGCAGGACTTGTTCGTTCAACGCCTGGTAGCGATGCAGGTCGGACATGTTGCCGAGGTGCAGGTCGCTCTGCGCGAGCGTCGGCAGAATGCCGATCATCAGCGCGTTATGCTGCATGCGTTCGGCGTGGCGGCTGGCGTTTTGCCAGGTGCGCTCCAGTTGCGCATGGAGGCGGCTGAATACCTGGTCGGTCAGCGGCTCAGGGTCGCAGTTCAGCTCAAAATTGAACTTGGCGAGTTCGGCGCTGGCCAGGGGCTCGTTCAGCGTCGCCAGATACTGCCGATTGATCGGCGCCGGGCGCATCGCCTGATCGACCAGCCAGGCTTCGATCTCGAAGCCGGCGACGGGCCGCCGCTGCGAACAGGCTTTCCGGGCCAGCAGCTGTTTGAGCAAAGCCGTTTCCTCGGCAAGCTTCTGACGGAAGGCGATAAAATCGTCTTCCTCGAATCGGGTCAGAGTGATTTCTTGTCCCATCGCGGCACCCGGTTTGACGGCAATGCCTCATCATACGGGCTGATCAAAGCCAGCGTCAATGGCCGGCGGTTCATGGCGCGGTCATCAGGGCTTCCAACTGTTTCCAGCGATTCACGATCTTGCAGAACAAGGTGGCGGTCATTTCCGCATCATACAGCGCCGAGTGCGCTTTCTCATTGTCCCAGTCGAGGCCGGCGGCCTTGGCGACTTTCGCCAACACCGTTTCCTGATACGCCAGTCCGCCCAGGGTGGCTGTGTCGAAGGTGCTGAACGGGTGAAACGGGCTGCGTTTGTTTTGCGTGCGCTGAATCGCCGCATTCAGAAAGTTCAAGTCGAAGGCCGGATTGTGGCCGACCAGAATCGCGCGGGTACACAGGTTGCGTTTGACCGCATGCCGGATCGGTTTGAAAATCATATGCAGCGCTTCATCCTCGTCGATCGCCATCCGAAACGGATGGTACGGGTCGATGCCGTTGAATTTGAGCGCGGATTCGTCGAGTTCGGCATTTTTGAATGGAATCACATGCGCCGAATAGCGTTCGGTGATTTCCAGATCGCCGGTCGCATTGTATTCGACGATCACCGCCGCAATTTCCAATAAGGCATTTTTCTTGGGGTTAAAACCGGACGTTTCTATGTCTATAATGACCGGTAGATAGCCTCTAAAGCGCCGGTCGAGAGGGAGTAAGGAAGTTTCCATTGAAGATCGGATTGGGTGGGATGGAATGAATCTGCTTGTGGAGTGGATGCCGCGGTGAAGGGGCTCGAAGAGTTATTCTATTTGTGATATGTTACGCGCAGTTTGGCGGTATTGGAACCATGGCAAAATCGAGAGTGAACAAATGCAAAAATTTAGAATGTTAGCGAAAGGAGTTGTATTCGGTCTGACGGCGCTGGCGGCTGGCTGCGCGACCACGTTAAAAGATGCTCGGGACCCCTATGAAGGTTGGAATCGGGACGTACAGGGTTTCAACGATAGCCTCGATGACCATGTGATGAAGCCGGTCGCGAAAGGTTACCAATGGATCACGCCGACGTTCGTCGATCGCGGCATCACTAACTTTTTCAGCAATCTCGGTGATATTGGCGTCACCATCAATGATTTGCTGCAAGGGAAGGTGGTGCAGAGCGGTCAGGACGGGGCGCGTTTCCTGGTCAACACGACGGCCGGTGTGGCGGGTTTCGTCGATGTCGCATCGATGATCGACTTGCAAAAACATAATGAAGATTTCGACCAGACCTTGGGTTATTGGGGCCTGCCGTCAGGGCCTTATCTGGTGTTGCCGTTGTTCGGGCCCAGTTCGCCGCGAGGTATAGGCGGTTTGGTCGGCGATGCGGCGATGAATCCGATCAGTTATGTGGGCTTGGGTGTGTCTTCCGGTGTTTCTACCGCGATCTCCGGCGGGCTCTTTGGGGTCAATGCGGCCGATACCCGGGCCGACAATCTGAGCAACGAAAAAATCGCGAGCGAGGCGGCGGTGGACCGTTACGATTTCTTCAAGAACGCGTATTTTCAGCAGCGCGAATACCTGATACATGACGGCAAGGTCCCGCAAGACAAGGAACATGAGCAATTTGATATCGAGAAGGAATTCGATGAGCAAAATATGGCGCCGGTCAGTCCCTATTAACGCCGGGCGCTGATCTTTCGGGCATCTTCGCGGTTGCTCCGCTGGTTTTCGCGGTCGCGCCGCCGGCGCGGAGGGCGGGTGCCCTTTGGGAGGGGGGGGCTTACGGGCCTGTGTTTGAAAAATGCAGGGACGGGGTCGTCTTGATGCGAGGTGTCGATCATGCCCAGACCGATCGTGGATTACATCATCATTGGCGCGGGTTCGGCCGGCTGTGTGCTGGCCGGCCGGCTGAGCGAGGATCCGGGCCGCCGTGTGCTGCTGCTCGAAGCCGGCGGCGAGGATGCGGCGGCGGAGATCCAAACGCCGGCGCGCTTTGGCGAGTTGCAGGACAGCCCCTGCGACTGGGGCGACAGGACCGAGCCGCAGGCCGCGATGCACAACCGGCGTATCTTCTTGCCGCAAGGCAAGGCGCTCGGCGGTTCGAGTTCGATCAACTACATGATCTACATCCGCGGCAACCGCAACGATTATGATCATTGGGCCAGTCTTGGCAATACCGGCTGGCGCTATGCTGATGTGTTGCCCTATTTCATCAAGTCCGAAACCAACGCCACCTTTCGGGACCGCTTCCATGGCGCGTCCGGCCCTCTGTGTGTCTCCAGTCATACGCCTTTAAGCCCGGTCACCGAGCGTTACCTAGCAGCGGCCCACGAAGCCGGCATCGCCTTCAATCCCGATTTCAACGGCGAACGTCAGGACGGCTGCGGCCCCTTGCAGCGCACGATAGCCCAGGGCGAACGCTGTAGCGCGGCGAAGGCCTATTTGCATCCGGTGCGATCCCGCCCGAATCTGACCGTGCTGAGTCACGCGCGTGCCACCCGGTTGCTGTTCAATGGCCGGCGCGCCATCGGCGTGCAGTATTTGCACAAGGGTGTGATCGGGAAGGCCTATGCCGGCGCCGAAACAATCGTTGCCGCCGGCGCCCTGCGCTCGCCGCAACTGTTGATGTTGTCGGGGGTGGGGCCGGCTTCGGAACTGGACGCGTTGGGCATCGAGGTTGTGCATGACGCGCCGGAGGTCGGCAAAAATCTCCAGGATCATATCCATGCCAGGGTGCGCGCCGAACTATGCCGGCCGCTGACGTTCGCGCCGCTGTCCGGCAACGAGAAAGCCTTTGCGCAGCAACAATACGAACGCGAAAAAACCGGGCCTTTGGCCTCGAATTTTCTCGAAGCCGGTTGCTTTGTCAAAAGCCGGCCGGATGTCGATTATCCCGATCTGCAATTGTTTTTGTTCGGCAATTTGACGCCCGACTATCCGGAGGCGGGCACGCCGACGCGGCACGGTATCGCACTGACCGCCTATGTGAACAGGCCGCGCAGCAGGGGGCGGATAACCCTGGCGTCCGCCGATCCGTTGGACCGGCCGCGCATCGATCCCTGTTATTTCAGCGATCCCGATGACCTGCGCTGTCTGGTCGCGGGCGTCCGCTGGAATCTGAAGATTCTTCATGCCGGCGCTTTCGACGAGATTCGCGGCGAAGAGTTGTCGCCGGGCATCGCTATCCGGGACGATGAAGGCCTGACAGAATTTGTGCGGCGGACCGCTTCGACCACTTGGCATCCGACCAGCACCTGCAGGATGGGCGTGGACGCTTCGGCGGTCGTCGACCCGGCCTTGCGCGTGAACGGCATTGACGGTCTGCGCGTCGTGGACGCCTCGGTGATGCCGGCCATCGTCAGCGGCAACACCAATGCGCCGGTGATCATGATCGCTGAAAAGGCGGCGGACCTGATCCGAAACCCTGGCTAGTCTTTCTTCGCGAGCGTCCTTGTTCAAAAGTCGGCGCGGCGTAAATTTAGATTGTACAGGATTATACGGAGTGCTAAAGTTCGAGCATTGGCGAATGCTACATTCGCCAGTTTGGGCTCGTCCCCTTGAGACCGAAGTCGGGAGGCGTATCGATGACGAGAACGACGGAGCACGATGCGGATGAGGTTGCCGGCTATGTCGAGCGCGCGCGGCAAGCGCAGCAGCGCGTAGAGGATTATTCGCAGGAACAGGTCGATGACCTGGTCAAGGCGGTATGCTGGGCCGTCGTGCGTCAGGATCATGCGGAGCAACTGGCGAAACTGGCGGTCGATGAGGGAGGCTTCGGCAATTACAACGACAAGGTCACCAAGATTCGCAATCGCTGTATGGGCACCTTGGCGGACATTCTGACGGTCAAAACGGTCGGGGTGGTCGAGGAAATTCCCGAAAAAGGCCTGGTCAAGATCGCCAAACCGGTTGGCGTGGTCGCGGCGCTGATACCGACGACCGGGCCCGACGCAACGCCACCCTTGAAAACACTCCTGGCCTTGAAGGGACGCAACGCGATCATCGTGGCCGCGCATCCTAGGACGCAGAAAACCACCGAATTGAGCGTGCAACTGATGCGCGCCGCTTGTGTACAGGTCGGCGCGCCGGCCGACCTGGTGCAGGTGATCGAAAACCCCTCACTTGCGAAAACCCAGCGTTTGATGCAGTTGGCCGATCTGATTGTGGCGACCGGCGGCGCGGCGATGGTCAAGGCGGCCTACAGTTCCGGAACGCCGGCCTATGGCGTCGGCGTCGGTAATGCCGTGCATGTGGTCGATCAAAGCGCCGATCTCGACGATGCGGCGGTCATGATTGCGGCCGCCAAGCGCCATGACCATGCGACCAGCTGCCTGGCCGATAATGCGGTCGTCGCGCAGGAGTCGATCTATCAGACGCTGGTCGCCAAGTTGCGGCAGGCCGGCGGCCATCTTTGTACGGACGCGGAAAAGTCCAAATTGCAGGCGCTGATGTGGCCGGACCCCGCAGTCCATCTGCCGAGCGCTTTAGTGATCGCGAAATCGGCCAGGCATATTGCGGCGCTCGCGGGCATTGAAGTGCCCGAAAATTGCACGTTTCTGATCGTCGAAGAGCACGGCGTGGGCGTGGATTTTCCATTTTCGGGCGAAAAGCTGTCGCCGGTGCTGGCCTTGTACCGTTACCGGGACGGCATCGAGCAGGCGATCGCGACAGTCAATGCGATCACGTCCTATCAGGGACAGGGACATACCTGCGGCATCCATACCACGAATGAAGAGAATGTGATGGCGCTGGCGCTTGGGACCAAGACCGCCCGGGTCATGGTCAATCAAAATCTGAACGAAGGCGCCGGTAGTCCACGTAACGGCTTGCCCTACACGTTGAGCCTGAGTTGCGGCACCTGGGGCGGCAACATCACGACCGAAAATGTGAATGCCCGGCACATGATCAATCTGACCTGGGTGTCTAGGCCGATCGCGCCTAGAACATTCGATGAAGTGACGCTGTTTCAAAGCCATTGGCGCAAATATTCGCGGTAACACATCGCCAACCTATGCAGGAGGGGCAATGCCGATTTATCTTCTCAAATGTCCCGATTGCGGACACGAATTTGAAAGTCTGGTGCTGAACGGCGCCAAAGTTCCGGAGATTTGGGTCTGTTCCGGCTGCGGGAGCCGCGCGGCCGGACCGATCGGCGAGCGGCCGAGCGCTTTTCATCCGCTCGAAAAACCTCACGGCAAGGGCTGCCCCTGCTGCGGAGGTCATTGAGCGAGGTGAGTGGCAAGTCTACCTAGGTATTTCTACCTATGTAGATCAAAATATAAGTGTGATACTGTCAACCGACGATCTCTGGGCGCGCATCCGGATTGAACAGAGGGATTCTTTACTCACGCGGTAAGCGATCGAATGTCATTCAGAACATTGGGGAGCAAGCTATGAATAAGAACAAAGTATTGATTCCAACCAGCATGGTCGGCAACTATCCGAATCCGAGATGGTGGGATGCGACGTTTGCGAGGCATTTCAAGGGCGACCGGCAGCCGCCCGACGCGCTATTCCGAGAAGCGCTGGAGGATGCGACCGCCGCGCTGGTGACCGATCAACTGAAGGCAGGCCTAGACATCATCGCGGACGGCAGGTTGCACGGCGACAATTATGCCGATCAGGCGCTGTATTACTACTTTAACCGGCTCGGTTACGATCTGTCGGGCAGCCATTTGGGCTTTCCGATCTACAGCCGCCTGCATTCGGCGACCCTGACCCAGGAAATCAAACGCCGCGGCCAGATCATGGTCGAGCAGGCCCGCGCGTTGAAGCGGGCGACCAACAAGCCGGTCAAGGTCCAATACACCGGCGTGCAGGTGCTGGCGCAGTGTACGAACGATCTTTTTTATTCGAACAGTCGCGACCGCGCGCTGGCGATTGCGGAGGCGATCAACGAGGACATTTTGGAGGTCGATGCGTTGGGCGTCGATTATATTCAGCTCGACGAATTCACCTGGCCCTATTTCTACGAAGACTGGGCGATCGAAGCGTTCAATCGGGCGGTCGCCGGCGTCAAGCACGCGAAGATCGTCTGCCATATCTGCTGGGGCAACTGGGGCGGAACGCCGGCTTATTATCCGGACGACACCGCCGCGGCGGGCGAGGTTTTCGATTTGACCCAGCGCGCGCAAAACGCCAAAAAACCGAATCCTACCGCCTCTGTCGTGCCGAAATCTTATCAGGCGAACATCGACGTCTTCAATATCGAGGGTATCGGCCGTCTGCCGTTTGAGAATTCGGGGCTGGAAATCCTGAAGGAACATCCGATGCCGAAAAACATGATGTTCTGGGCCGGCGTGATCGATGTCAAAAGCACCGTCTGCGAGACGGCCGAACAGGTCGCCGCGAAGATCCGGCAGTTGCTGACCGTGGTGCCGGCCGAGCAATTGGGCGTGACGACCGATTGCGGACTGATCCTGTTGCAGCGTTACATCTGTCAGGACAAACTGCATGCGCTGGTCGAGGGCGCGAAGATCGTCCGCAAGGAACTCGGCGCGGCTTAGGGGGCGCCCATGTTCACGCAGGCAGACAAACGCTGCTCGTTGCCCGAATTGGTCGCTCACGTCGGGGATGGCGATGTCGTCGCGGTCGGTGGCGGCCTGTCCTGGCGCGAACCGATGGCCGCCTTACGTGAGCTGATTCGGCAGGGGCGCAGGGGGCTGAAGGTGGTCGGTTCCGCGCATGGCATCGATATCGACCTGTTGTGCGGCGCCGGCGTCGTGGCCGCGAGCGGCGAATCCTATGTCGGTTTCGAGCAGGACTTCGGCATGGCGCCGAATTACCGGCGCGCCTGTGAATCCGGCGAAGTCCAGGTCAGGGATAATTGCTGTTATACCTTGGTGCAGCAATTGCGCGCCGCGATCTCGGGGCTGCCGTTCCTACCGATCCGCTCGGGGCAGGGTACGGACTTTGAGGCGCTGCATCCCGAGTTCAAAACGATGACCTGTCCTTACACAGGAGAAAATCTCGTGCTGGTGCCGGCGTTGAGACCCGATGTGGCGGTCCTGCATGCACATTTCGCGGACCGCCACGGCAATCTGCACATCAAGGGGCCGCCGGTCGCCGATATTCTGTTCGCGAAAGCATCCCGCAGCGTGATCGTGACGGTCGAGGAAATCATCGAACATGAAGACCTCGCAGAAAAAGGCGTCACGATCCCATATTTTTACGTGACAGCGGTGTGTGAGGTTCCGTACGGCGCGCACCCGACCTCGTGTTATCCGAACTATGCCTATGACCGCCAGCATACGCGTTATTACTACGATCAAGCCCGGCAAGGCGCCGAAATTTTTCGGGAAAGCTATCTGAAACCGTTCGTTAACCAATGTCCCGATCATCAGGTTTATCTGGAGGCGATAGGCGGCCGTGAGCGCCTGAACCGGCTGGCAACATGGCGCGACAGCGCCGAGCAGTGGATGAGCCTGTATGACTGAGCCGATCCGCACCTGCACGCTCGGCGAGTTGATGATTTATCAGCTCGCATTGACGATCGAAGACGGCATCCTGGCGTTTCACGGTTTTGGCTCGCCCCTGGTGCAGCTCGCGCTGCATCTGGCCAAGCGCAGCCATGCGCCGAATCTGGTGCTGGTGGCGGGCGCGACGTATGCGGTCAATCCGAACCCCCTGTTTTTGACGCCGACCTCGAACGATTTCGCGATGAGCTTGGGTTCCGAATGCGACCTGGATATCGAGGAGTTGTTCGACCTGGCCGCAAGCGGGCGGATGGGGCGGATGTTTTTGTCCGGCCTGCAAATCGACCCTTGGGGCAATATGAATGTGACCCGGCTCGGCGATGCCGGCCATCTGAAGCTAAAGCTGCCGGGCGGAGGCGGCGGCTGCAATCTGTCCTGCGATGCGGAGCATGTCACGATCTGGACCGCGGCGCACCGCGCGCCCCTGGATCAACAAGGACGGCGCCGCTTTCGGCTGGTCGAGCGCTGCGATTTCGTGACCAGCATCGGCCATCGCACCGCCGACGGCAGGCCGCGTTCCGAACTGCCGTACCGGGGCAAGGGGCCTGACTGCATCGTAACCGATCTCGGCGTTTTCGATTTCGACGCAACCGGTCATGCCAGGCTGAATGCGGTTTATCCCGATACCACGGCAGCGCTGGTCGCCGAGAACACCGGCTTTGATTTTCCGGTCGCCGCTGATCTGGCTGTCGCGCGTTTGCCCGAGCCGGGCATGATTGAGCTGATCCGCCGTCTGGACCCGATGCGGATTCACCGCCGGGAACTCAGTCACGATGATCAGACCCGCGAATTCGCGTTATAGGAGCAGGCGAATGGCAATCACGAACGGCGGCATCCTTAAGGTCGGTCAATTAAGACAGCGGGAAAACTTCGTGCCGTTGCCCTACCGCTGCGTCAGTTTTCAGCCGTATGATGGTCCGATGACCGCGGAGGCCATCGAGCGTTATTTGCTGAGTCGGGAAGTATACCGACGCACCGATATCGTGATTCTGCATGGCCCGAAGCGTGACCATGCGGTCGCGGCGGTGCAGCGGTCCGGATCGGACAGCCTGTTTACGATGGCAGAGAAGGTTGAAATACTCGGGCTTCCGGCCGATTGTGTCTTGATCGAAGATCCCGGCACCGACCCCGCCAACCGTTCGGCGCTTGCCCTTACCGCGGTAAAGCACGGGGTCACCCCAAGGCAAACCGCGATCGTGATCGGTACGTTCGATCACATCAACATTATTCATCGGCCGAATCCCCTGCGCCTGCGCGTGGTTGAAGTGGTGCCGCCCCATCCGCCCAAATTGCTGCACATGGTCGAACAGGTGCTGAGTTATGCCGATTTGCCGCCGATAGTGCTGGAGCCTGTCACGATCGATTTACGCGATCTGGCCGCTACCGTAACCCCGGAAGCGTATCTGGTACCCTGCCGTTCGGGCGGATTGAACGACCTCGGCGCGCCGGTGTATTTTTTGGATGAGCGGCCGAAAGAGCGTGCAAACTGGACCTTGCTCGGCTGCGAGCGGAGCCTGCAATTTCACCGGCATTATTACGGCGATGAGCCGCCGCGGGTCGAAATGTGCCCGCGCAAGCTGACCGCGCCCGATGATCGACTTACGCTGCTGAAATGCTGCCTGCTCGAATACGACATTGAACGGGACGGCAAACGGGTGATCGTGCCTTGGGGCACCGATTTGCCGATGCTCGAAAGCGCCTTGCGCGAATTAACCGGAGACGGCGGCGATGTCTGAACTGGCCTGGGAGCATATCATTACCGGCGTACGCGATTCGCGAAGCGCGAAGCCGCGCAAAACCGGCTGCACGATGGTGATGGATGTCGGCAAGGGACTCCTCGAAACGCAAAGCATTTTGGAGATGTCGGAAGCGTATATCGATCATTGGAAGTTCGCGTTTGGCACCTCGGTTTTCGTTGAGAAAACCCGATTGCAGGAAAAATTGCGTCTATTGGCCGAGCACAATATTCTGACTTTTCCGGGCGGGACCCTGCTCGAGGTGGCGATGCTGAAGATGCATTGCCGGGTCTACATGACGCATGCGAAGGAACTCGGCTTTCAGGCGGTCGAAATTTCGGATGGCACCCTGCCGATTCCGCACTTCAGACGGCGGCGCATCATCGAGTGCGCGTTGAATGCGGGCCTGATCCCTATCACTGAAGTCGGCAAAAAAGATCCGAAGCGGCAGCCGACCGTCGATCAACTCGCGGACGAGATCTTGCGGGATCTGGAGTGGGGGGCGGCCTGGGTCATTTTCGAAGGCAGGGAGTGCGGCCAGGGTGTCGGCGTTTTTGATGACGCGGGCAATGTCGAGGGTTTCGAGGTCGAAAGGCTCGTCGAATTGCTCGGTTCCAGAATCGATGCGCTGATCTGGGAGGCGCCGCTGAAGCCGCAGCAGGTCTATTTCATCGAAAAATTCGGCGTGAATGTCGGCCTCGGCAATATCAGTCCGGATCAGATACTCGCGGTCGAGGCGCTGCGCAACGGCCTGCGCTTCGATACGCTGAATCGGGTCTCCGAAAAACTGTTGCGCACCGGCGGCTGGGATCCGAATGCGGTCGAGCAGCCGTAGTTATTCATTTTTGTTAAATTCGAGATCAGCATGACAGCCCGGCAGCCGGCGGAATCACTCCAACATCACGTGCTCGAAATCGGCGCCCGCCTGAAGGGGCCGCCTTCCGAGTTATTGGTAAATTCGGTGTTTGCCTCGGAACTCGCGCAGCAACGGCATCTGTTCGATGCGCTGGGCATCACCGACATCACGCAGACCCTGGTCGCTCTCGAACTGAGGACGATTCCCGAAGCCGAGGGACGCGCCTTGCTGGCGGCATTGCTGGAACTGCAACAAAAACCGGACGATTTTGTACTAAGCCCCGAGCGCGGAGACCTCTATACCAACCGCGAGGCCTGGCTGACCGAACGCACCGGCGCGGTCGGCTGGCTCGGCGCAGGACGCGCCCGCCGCGAAGCGATCACGACCGCGTTTGTGATCGTGATGCGCAAGGCCTTGCTGGACTTTGAGCTCGCTCTGGCCGGGCTGGGTTCTGTAATGGTCGAACAGGCAGCCATTCACCGGCTTTCGATCATGCCGGACTATACCTATCTGCAAGCGGCGCAACCGACCACGTTCGGGCATTACCTGCTGAGCTTCGCCTATCCCCTGCTCCGCGATCTGGAACGGCTCGATCTGCTGTTCGGCCAATTGAACCTGAGCCCGATTGGCTGCGGCAGCACCAATGGCTCCCTGATTCCTCAAGGCCGGCAACAAACCGCGCATCTCCTCGGTTTTGCCGGCGTGATCGAACATGCTCGCGACGCGATGTGGCAGGCGGATTTGTGCATCACCTGCGCCTCGATACTGAGCGCCAGCAGCATCACCTTGAGCCGTCTGGCGGAAGACCTGCAGATTTTCAGCACGCAGGAATTCGGATTGATCGAGCTTGACGACCGCCATGCGCGCGCGAGCAAGATCATGCCGCAGAAAAAAAATCCGTTTGCGTTGACGCATGTCAGGGCCTTCGCGAACAAGATGATCGGTTTGGGGGCAACCGTGGCCGCAAGTTCCAGAACGCCGAGCGGTCAGCCGGATAACCGCTTGTTGATTTACGGCGAATTGCCCGAAGCGGTCCGGCAGGCGACCGAGGTGAGCGATCTGATGGCCGAGGTGCTCGAACACTTGACGTTCAAAGCCGGCAGAGGCATGCAGCTCGTCGAGTCCGGCTGGACGCTCGCGACCGATCTCGCCGAAACGCTGGTGCTCGAATGCGGTCTCGATTTCCGCACGGCACATCAATTGGTCGGATTCCTGGCCGGTGAATTTCAGAGGCATGGCCTCAGCGCACTGTCTCCCGACGGCATTATCGCCGCCTGCGAGCAGCGCTTTGGACGGCGCATCGAATTGTCCCGCGCACAATTAGAAGAAGCGCTCGATCCTTTTCATGCAATTGAATCCCGGCGGGAGGCCGGCGGCACTTCCATGCGCAGCATGGCCTCCATGCTGAGCGCTTGTTCGGCGCAGTTCACCCGTTATCGGGAACAAGCTCTTCAGCGTCTCGTCCACCTTGAAGACAAGGAAGAGGAACTGCTGAGGCTCGCCGGGGCGTTGGCGGCAACATGATCGATTCGGTGCATATCAGCGATTCGACGATCTACGGCTCAGCCTGGAGCACGCCGCCGCTGCGCGCGTTATTCGCCGAACAGAATAAAATCAAGGGCTGGCTCGACATCATGTCGGTTCTGGCGGCCGTGCAGGCGGAGTTCGGTCTGATTCCGGCCGAGGCAGCCAGGCAAATCGAGGCATGCCAGGCGCATATCGAGATCGACGAGGCTTTCCTGTGTGAGGCCAGTGAAGGCTTCGTGAAGACGAACCACTCGCTGCTCGGCATCATCAACGTCTTGAAGTCGCGGCTCGGACCCCAGGGCGGCGAATGGCTCTGCTATGGCGTGACCGTGCAGGACATCACCGATACCCAGACGATGCGGACATTGGTGACAGTCCGGGAGCATTTCATCGAGCAAGTCTGCGCGATCGAACGTAGCCTACTCGAACTGGCCGCGCGCCATCGCGATACGTCGATGTGCGGCAGAACGCATGGGCAGCCGGGCCTGCCGATCACCTTCGGCTTCAAGGTTGCCTGCTGGTTGGATGAGATGGAGCGCCACCGCCGGCGCCTGGTCGAACTCGGCCCGAGGCTTTGTGTCGGGCAATTGGCCGGCGGCGTCGGCAGTTTGTCCTCCTTAGGGCCGAAGGCGCTGGCATTGCAGCAAACGGTTTTGCGGCGACTGGGGCTTGAATCCCCCACGATCTCGTGGACCAGCAGTCGCGACCGTCTGGCCGAATGGCTGAATAGCCTCGCCATGATCACCTCGACCGGCGATAGGATCGGTCAGGAAATCGTGCAGTTGCAGCGGCCCGAAATCGGCGAACTGAGCGAGGGTTTTGTCCCCGGCGCGGTCGGCAGCATCACGATGCCGCAGAAGCGTAACCCGGAGATTTCCGAACATCTCGGCACCTTGTCCCGAGTCGTTCGGCATCATGCCGCGCACATGGCCGAAAATCTGGTGCACAGTCATGAGCGCGACGGTCGCTCCTGGAAAGGCGAATGGGCGATCATTCCGGACGCCACCTTGGCCGCCGGCAAGGCGCTGGCTTTATTGAAGACACTGCTGGCCGATCTTCAGGTGCACGAGCAGCGCATGCGGGCGAATATCGACGCCAGTCGAGGCCTGATTTACAGCGAAAAGGTAATGCTGGCCTTGGCGAAAAAGATCGGCAAGCAAAGCGCGCATCATAAGCTTTACGAAATCGCGCTGCAGGTTGATCAGCAAGGGCTGCATCTGCGGCAGGCATTGCACGATGACCAATACATTACCGGCCTGTTGCCTGCGGCCGAAATCGATGCGCTGTTCGATCTCGGCGCCTGTACCGGGCATTGCGCGGAGATGGTCGAGCGGGTGATCGCTTCCATCGATCTTTCGGGGCCGTCATCGTGAAGCTTCCAATGACTGCCGCGGGGCGTCTCGATGTGGCCCGCGACCTCGAAAAGAAAATCCCGCACCAGAGACTGGCGGCCTATCCGACGCCTTTGCAGTCCTTCAACCGCTTATCCGCGATGCAGCCCGGTCCGAAACTTTGGTTCAAGCGCGATGATTTGATCGGCTTCGCGCTCGGCGGCAATAAGATTAGGGGCCTCGAAGTGATGCTGGTCGATGCCTTACAGGTCGGAGCCGATACCTTGATCACCGGGGCCGGTGTACAATCGAATCATGTGCGCGCGACCGCCTTCGTGGCGGCATTCGCCGGTCTGGACTGTATCGCGGTCTATTGGGGCAAGCCGCCACTGAATATCGACGGCAATTACCGTGTCACCACGATGCTGGATGCGCAGGTTCATTTCACGCAGAACGATGACAGAGCAAGTGTGGATGCCGCGATCGAAACCCTCGCGGACCAAATGCGCAGAAGCGGCAAATGCCCTTATCCGATTCCCCGAGGTGGCGCCTGTATGATGGGCGTTTTGGGCCATGTGCTGGCCGTGTGCGAGGTGTGTCGCCAATGTCTGGAACTTGCGATGAACCCGGACGCGATCGTGATTGCGGTCGGTTCCGGCGGCACCTATGCGGGTTGGCTGCTCGGAACGAAGTTGCTGAATCTCAATTGGCGAATCATCGGCTACAGCGTCAGCCGCGATCCAGCGGAAGCCAGCGTGCAAATCGCTCGTCTGGCTAATGAAGCGGCGCTATGGCTGGGCTCTGAATTTGGCTTCTCGGCCAAGGATGCGCCGGTGCAGGGCGGCTTCATCGGGCCAGGCTACGGCATTCCGAGCCCCGAAGGCGCGAACGCGATTAAACTTGCGGCTCGCTTCGAGGGCCTTTTGCTCGATCCGGTTTATACCGGCAAGGCAATGGCCGGTTATCTGGAAGGATTGGCGACAGGCTTGTTTGATGAATGCGAAAACGTGATTTTTTTGCACAGCGGCGGCGAGCCGGCATTTTTTGCCGGGCAGGGCGAATGGCTGGGCATTCATCCACGGGTCATTTAATCAGAAAAGGGGAATGACATGCGCATCGTGATCATAGGCGGCGTGGCGGCCGGGGCCAAGGCGGCGGCCAAAGCCAAGCGGGTGAATCCCGATCTGGAAATCATCGTTTTTCAGGACGAGGCCGAAGTGGCCTATTCGGCTTGCGGGCTTCCGTATTTGATCGGCGGTACGATTACGGATCAAAATAAACTGGTGATCAGGAAAGCGGAAGACTTCGCCAAAGACGGCATTCAGGTTAACACCGGCCGCCGCGTCGTCGCTTTGGATGCGGCAAACCGGCGGATGAGGGTGCGCAATCTACAGGATCAAAGCGAAGAAAGCATCGCTTACGACCGCCTGATCGTGGCTACCGGCGCGTTGCCGATCGTGCCTCAGGTGGCGGGCATCGATCTCGACGGCGTGCTGACACTCAGAAAAATAGGCGATCTGGCTAGGTTCAAAGCTATTTTCGAGACGCGGCGCCCGCAAAGGGCGGTGATCATCGGTGCCGGCTATATCGGTATGGAGCTCGCCGAAGCCTTTCATGAATTGAATATCCAGACGACGATCGTCGAGAAATTCCCGCGCGTTCTCCCGAAGTTTGATCCCGAGATGGCGCAATTGGTGCATGATCAGTTGGTCGAGCGGCATGTCGATTTGATGTTAGGCGACGGTCTCGGCAAATTGCAGGGTGAAAACGGCCGGGTCATCGCGGTTGTGACCGAATCCGGTAAAGTCATTCCGGCCGACCTGGTCGTGATCGCGATCGGCGTGCGGCCGAATACCGAACTTGCGGTGGCCGCGGGCATTACGCTCGGCAAGACTGGCGCGATTGCGGTCGACACAAGGATGGAAACGAGCATTCCGGGAGTCTTCGCGGCCGGCGACTGCGCCGAGACAATCGACCGGGTATCGGGTCAGCCGGTCTGGATGCCGCTCGGCGACATCGCCAATCTACAGGGGCGGGTCGCCGGCGCAAACGCGGCCGGCGGCAATGCGCAGTTTCCGGGCGTGTTCGGCACCGCGATCTTCAAGGTCTTCGATCTGAACGTCGCGACGACCGGCCTGTCCGAGCAGGCGGCGCGCGCGCTGGGTTTCGATCCGGTCTCGGTGCTGATCAGGCGCGGCGACCGGGCTCGCTATTATCCGGGCGGCCGGGAGGTCACTATCAAATTGATTGCCGATCGCCGGGATGGCCGCCTGCTTGGCGCGCAGGTGATCGGTCCGGGCAAGGCGGATAAGATGATCGATATTGCGGCGACCGCCTTGCTCGGCAAATTGACCTGTCAGGATTTGGAGAATGCCGATCTGGCGTATTCGCCGCCGTTCAGTCCGGTGTTGTCGCCGATGGTCATGGCGGCCGGCGCCTTGAGCAGCCGGCTTTCGGGCGTCGCGGATTGAATAGGGCTATGCTGCCTCCATTTTCCAGGACAATGTTTCTCCCGCCTTCAAAGGCGTTATCGCGACTTCGCCGTCTTCGTAAGCCGCCGGCACCTGCCAATCCCGCTTTTCGAGCGTGATCGTGGCCCGGTTTCTCGGCAGCCGGTAAAAATCGGCGCCGTAAAAACTCGCAAAGCCTTCCAGTTTGTCCAGCGCATCGGCTTTTTCGAATGCCTCCGCATAAAGCTCGAGCGCGATAGGCGCGCTGAAGCAGCCCGCGCAGCCGCAGGCGTTTTCTTTCAAGGCGGTCAGATGCGGCGCGCTGTCGGTGCCGAGGAAAAATTTCGGATTGCCGCTGGTCGCGGCCTGCACCAGCGCCTGGCGGTGATGTTCGCGCTTCAGCACCGGCAGGCAGTAATGGTGCGGGCGGATGCCGCCGGCCAGGATCGCATTGCGGTTATACAATAAGTGTTGCGGCGTGATCGTCGCGGCGATGTTCGGGCCTTGGGCCTGCACGAAATCGACCGCCTCGCGCGTGGTCACATGCTCGACGACGATGCGCAGCGCCGGGAAATGCTCGACGATACGGCTCAGCTGGGTTTCGAGAAAAACGCGCTCCCGATCGAAGATGTCGCAGGGCTCGTCGGTCACCTCGCCGTGGATCAACAGCGGAATGCCCTGTTTTTCCATTTCTTCAAACAAGGGGTAAGCGGCCCCGATGTTCGCGACACCTGAGTCGGAGTTGGTCGTGGCGCCGGCAGGATAGAGCTTGAATGCATGCACGTGCTCCGAGGCGGCGGCTTTCCGGATCTCTTCGGCGCGCGTCGAGCCGGTCAGATATAAGGTCATCAAGGGGATAAAATCGAGCCCTTCCGGGATCGCCTGCAAGATTTCCTGACGGTAGGCCAAGGCCTGCTCGACGGTCGTGACCGGCGGTTTCAGGTTCGGCATGATGATCGCGCGGGCGAACTGGCGGGCGGTATGCGGCAGCACCGCTTTCAGCAGTGCGCCGCTCCGGACATGCAAATGCCAGTCATCGGGGCGGGTGATGGTTAATTTCTTCATTTGAAAGGCCGTTTTCTGTAGAATAACTTGATAT
>Ga0207968_100099_pt1 | contig 38528 bp, 27 predicted proteins | sample LakWasMet21_HOW5_2_FD_183867 | JGI IMG/M metagenome (GOLD analysis project Ga0207968, IMG submission 183867) | Freshwater sediment methanotrophic microbial communities from Lake Washington under simulated oxygen tension - Sediment Metagenome... | ecosystem: Environmental > Aquatic > Freshwater >...
CGCAACACCCACTGAGATTCAACAACCTTCAATCACGCCACAGTTTGGCGCGTACACCAAAAAAAGCGGTAGTAAATCTATCTACATCATAGGTATTGGCCTGATTATCATCGCAATTGGCTACACTATACTTTCAAACCCTGTACAGCTTGCCCGTATTAAAGAAATGCTAGGCTTTAATCAAGCTAGCATCAATAACAAGCCAGCCGTGAAGTTTGAGGCATCAAAATTTGGCCAGCCTATACAAGACAAATCGGCAGCTGCCGCAACATTACCGGAAGCACCTGCTACAACGCCAAACCAGCCGACTACAGATGTTTTAGACATTGCCACTGAGTCTGACGTCAGCGGCCCAGCTGTTAGCACTCCAGCCACCAATACCTTAGCAAAACCTAAAGAGCCCCCAGCTAACTTATTCGAGAGAACACTTAGATTTAGCCCGCAAACAATTAAAGATCAGCCAGCTAAAAACACAGGCAGCAGCCCAGCATTAGTGCAAGCTGAGAAAGTCAGTGCGGCAGCATCGAAAATAAAAGAGGCGCCAATAAAAGAATTGGAAGTTAAAGAGCCGGCAGTCAAGGAAGCTGCAAAAGGTGAGACCGAAAAGAACTTGAGCAATAAGAGTGTAAGTGCACCGATACTTGCCAATAAGCAGCCTAATATCCATAAAAAAATGAGCCCAGAACAAACGGCTAATAGTAATTATCAGCAAGCACTAGCTTATTTACAGCAAGGCAGAGTGTCAGAATCAGAAGCTTATTTAGCAAAAGCGCTGGAACTTAACCCTGCCCATCACGAAGCAAGGCTAACCCTTGCAAGCTTGTTACTAGATAACAAAAGGCTTAACGATGCAAAAGATGTACTCAATACAGGCTTGCAAATCAGCCCTGAACAAAATGAATTTCGTATCGCCTTAGCACGCCTGCAAGTTAACGCTGGCGACCAAGCCGCAGCTTTAAATACTTTAGAGCAAGGTTTGCCTTATGCAGCTAACCGTGCAGATTATTATGCGTTTCTTGCTACATTGTTACAGCGTAGCGGCCAGCATGAAGCGGCGATTAGCCACTACACTAAAGCCATTGCACTTGAAAACAACACCAACAGCGTAAAAACCAACACCTTGGTGGGCTTGGGTATTTCTTTACAAGCCGTAGGTAAGCTGGAAAATGCACAACAAGTATTTACTAGGGCGCAGCAAACAGGCTCACTAAGCCCTGCCCTTGCAAGTTTTGTTGATCAGCAGCTTAAAAAAATCCATCAAAACCTAAGCAAGTAAAAATACCTGCTGGGGTTAAAACGGTAGCAATCTCCCAGTAGATTCAACGCGCTATGATGGGCGCCAAAGCTTAAGCAATAGCGCATTAGAAATAACACTCACGCTACTTAATGCCATAGCTGCGCCAGCCAGTACCGGGCTTAATATGCCCATGGCTGCCAGCGGGATGCCAACTACGTTGTAGATAAATGCCCAAAATAGATTCTGCCTGATTTTTTGGTAAGTACGTTTAGAAATATCAATCGCATGTGCAATCAAGGCAGGATCGCCGCGCATGAGTGTAATGCCAGAGGTGTGCATGGCTACATCAGTACCGCTAGACATTGCAACACCAACATCCGCTACGGCAAGCGCTGGTGCATCATTTAAGCCGTCACCCACCATCGCAACCAGTCCGTCTTGTTTCAGTTCAGCTACGATAGTGGCTTTTTCATCAGGCAGTACTTGCGCATAATATTGTGAAATACCTAGCTGACTGGCAACATTAGACGCACTGCCTTGGTTGTCACCTGATATCAGCACCGTTTTTATACCGGCCTGTGACAACTCTGCAATTGCCTGCTGTGCTGTGGGTTTTATCGTGTCACCAAAGGCAAAAAAGCCTAATAATTTGGGGGCGAAATTATCGAGCATCCTTGCTTGTGCTATCCAGGAAACACTATGCCCAGCTTGCTCCAGTAGTAAAGAATCTTCTTTATATTTGGAAAGGTTGACCTTTAAGTCATTCATCAGGCGCGAGCTTCCGATATACAGCTTCTGCCCATTAACCTCACCCACCACGCCTTTACCTGCTAAGGCCTGTAAGCCGTGCGCCAACTGTAGCGATAAGCCTTTGGCATTAGCGGCATTCGTCACCGCCTTTGCTAATGGGTGCTCGCTACCGGCTTGCAAGCTTGCAGCTAACATCAGCAGTTTGTCGCTATCCTGAGCATCGCCTTCTTTAGTGGTGGAGTGCATGGCAATCAGCTTAGGGTGCCCCTCTGTCAGGGTGCCTGTTTTATCAAACGCCACGGTTTTAATCGCGTGAGCAAGCTCAAGCGCTTCAGCATCTTTAATTAAAATACCATGTTGTGCGGCAACGCCGGTACCCACCATAATCGCCGTTGGCGTTGCCAAGCCCAGCGCACATGGGCAAGCGATAACAAGCACGGTTACCGCGTTGATAATGGCAGCCTCCCAGTTGCCATTGTAGAGGCCCCACACCAGCAGAGTTAGTAACGCAATCACCATAACAATTGGTACAAAGACTGCGCTTACTTTATCCACCAAGCGCTGAATCGGGGCTTTTTTTGCTTGCGCAGACTCGACCAAGCGCACGATGCGCGCCAGTACAGTTTCAGCGCCCACTGCTGTAGTTTTAACATACAGCGCGCCTTCTCCGTTCATGGCACCGCCAGTGACTTTATCGCCTACTTTTTTAGCTACAGGCAGGCTCTCACCCGTAATTAAGGACTCATCTACTTGGCTGTCACCTTGCTGCACATTACCATCTACAGCAATTCGTTCGCCAGGTCGTACCAAGACTACGTCGCCAACCTTTACCATCGCAATAGAGACTTGCTGCGTTTGTCCATTGGCTACAACCGTCGCAAACTCCGGCCTTAAGGTGTTCAGGGCGCGGATTGCTTCTGTTGTTTGCGATTTTGCACGGCTTTCCAGCCACTTTCCAAACAGCACTAAGGTAATCACAATTGTCGAGGACTCAAAATACAAGTGGTGCTGAGCGCCGCTGTGAGACGGAAAAAATAACAAATAAACACTTAAGCCATAAGCCGCTGAAGTGCCGATAGCGACCAGCAAATCCATATTGCCAGCTCTTGCCTTAAGCGCATGCCAACCGGCCTGATAAAAACGCCAGCCCAGCCAAAACTGTACTGGTGTTGCTAAAAGCCACTGCACCCAACCAGAAATCTGCCCTTCCCACCCTAGCCATTGGGCAACCATTGCGACTACCAGTGGCAGCGAGAATATCGCGGCAAGTGCGCATGGCCACCATAGATGCTGCTTATCCGCACTTGCCAAGTGCTCTACTCTGTCCTGCTCGACGTTTAATGACTGTGCTTGGTAGCCTGCAGCCACCACTGCATCTACCAACTGCTTGGTTGTGACTTTATCTACAGCAGAAACCTGCGCGGTTTCTAAGGCTAGGTTAATTTCAGCACTGACCACGCCAGATACTTTCATTAGTGCCTTTTCAACACGGCTCGCGCAAGATGCACAAGTCATGCCCTTAATCGCTAATGTCCATTCACTATTTGCTTGATTAGCCATGATTTTTTAATATCGATAAAGATGATTATGTTGGTAATCTATTATAATCCTCGTCAATCCAATTCACCCTTAACTTTTGTGTAGAAACGAGCAATCATGGCCGGGGCAAGTCTTTTAACGCTGATTGATGATATCGCAACCATTTTAGATGATGTGTCTGTCATGACTAAAGTCGCGGCAAAAAAAACCGCAGGCGTATTGGGGGATGACCTTGCGCTGAACGCACAGCAAGTAGCTGGTGTAAATGCAGATAGAGAATTGCCCGTGGTTTGGGCCGTTGCCAAAGGCTCTGCTATTAACAAAATCATTTTAGTACCTTTGGCGCTGGTGATTAGCGCCTTAGCGAACTGGCTAGTCACGCCATTATTGATGTTGGGCGGCTTATTTTTATGCTTTGAAGGCGTTGAAAAGCTATTCCATAAGTTTTTCCATGCTGAAGAAACCGTACATCATGACCCTAAAAAAATGATAGGTTTGGACGAGAGCAAAACCTTAGAAGTACTGGAAGCAGAAAAAATCAAAGGCGCAATTCGCACAGACTTCGTACTCTCTGCTGAAATCATTGTGATTACTTTGGGCACAGTGGCAACCGCAACCTTTACACAGCAAATATTAGTACTGACAGGGATTGCTGTAATAATGACGGTTGGCGTTTATGGCCTAGTTGCTGGGATTGTAAAACTGGATGATGGTGGTTTGTATCTTGCAAGCCGTAAAGGTAACACCATACTAGCCAGCTTAAAACGTAAGCTTGGTTTTGGCATTTTATGGTTTGCGCCACACATGATGAAAACTTTATCCGTGGTTGGCACTGCTGCCATGTTTTTGGTAGGCGGCGCGATTTTGGTTCACGGCATTCCTATGCTGCATCACGCAATTGAGCATATGGGCAGCAACATGAGCAGTGGCCTTATGCAAAGTATCACCCCAACCTTATTAAATGGGTTATTTGGTGTTATTGCAGGGATTGCCGCCTTAGTGGCAATGCTGGTTGTTAAAAAACTATTACCAGTTGCTAAAGCGAGCTAATGTTGAACATGACAGATTTTATTGGTTATTTATCAGCATTTTTAACGACATTTGCTTTTGTGCCGCAAGCTATGCATTCTTGGAAAACCCGGGACTTATCTGGTGTATCACTGCCTATGTACAGCATATTTAGCTTAGGTGTATTTGGCTGGCTGGTGTATGGCATCCTGATGATGTGCTGGCCGATTATCGTTGCCAACAGCATCACATTCATGCTGGCCTGTGTAGTGCTATATCTAAAAATCACTCACTCAAATTAAGCAATACTTTAGTGCTTTAACAAACCAAAATCCGATAAAGCACTTTTTAAACCACTGGCCACTATGCGGTAGCCATCGGCATTGGGGTGCACCGGGTCTGCTTTTAGGCTATTTTTTGCCAGTACATCAGAAAACACATCTTCAACCAGCGGGGTATTGGTTTGCTCTGCCAGCTTTCCATACAAAGGGTGATCTTCCAAGCTGCCCAAAGCCGCCCCTATCGGACTAAACTTTGGGATAGCAATTAACACCGTGTTAATACTGTGCGCTTTGCTTTTAGCCAATATTGCGCTTAAGTTACGCATGGTTTCTGTTTCAGGAATATGCCGTAAAAAATCATTGCCACCCAACTCTACAATCAGCAAATCTATTTTTTGCGAGCCATCATCATGTGATGCTAACAATGCATCTAACCTATCCAAACCGTCTGCAGAGGTGTTACCAGGCACACCGGCATTCATGATATTCCACCCAGTGCTAGTGCTGAGCAAACTCACATAATCCTCACCACTTGCAGCACCTGTACCGTAGGTTAGGCTATCTCCCAGCACAACAACGTTAGCATTGGCCGAGAGCGCAGTGAACTGCTGGCCTGAGCTGCAAGCTGCCAGCAAAAGTAAGGCTGCAGCAAGCAATAAGCGTTTAATCATTGAATATCCTTATACATTAATGGAGCGCGTAAACCAGCACTTCATCCCCGGCAGGAAAGCCAAAAATGGCATTACCGCCTGCCACTACGGCTACATATTGTACGCCATCAATCTCATAGCTGATGGGCGGCGCATTAACACCTGCCGTGGCTTTTGACTGCCATACTTTTTGGCCAGTCTGACTGTTGTAAGCTTTAAAGTAACCATTGCCCTCACCCATAAATACCAAACCGCCGCGCGTTACCAACAGGCCGCCCATTAACGGCTGCTCAGTTTTTACCTGCCAGCGCATTTTGCCAGTGCTTAAATTAATGGCTGATAGGACGCCCCAGCGTGCATCATTGGTTGGCTCAGATGAAACATATTGTATGGCGGGTAAATCGCCTTTAGCAGGCTCATCTACCAAAGTGTATTTAATCGGCGCATGTATGCCAGCTACATAGCTAGTTTGGCTGTTTTCGTCCAGTGCACTGGGGCTCCAGTTTGAACCACCTAAAATGCCTGGATACAATACGGTGCCCTCTTTGGTTGCTTTGGCAAACATATTGTGTTGCGGTACAAAAGCCTCTGACTTGCTTAACAAGATGCCAGTTTGCCTGTCGTTCACGTAGTACCAGCCAGTTTTACCAGCTTGCCCAACTGCAGCAATCTTTTTACCGTTTTTCACATAATCAAACAGCACCGGCGGGCTCGCTACATCGTAGCCCCAAACATCATGCGGCACTTGCTGATAATGCCATTTAATCTTGCCGGTTTCGGTATTTAAGGCAACCAGAGATACCGTATATAAATTATCACCCGGGCGTGACACATCATTCATCTGTGGCGAAGGATTTCCGGTACCAAAAAACAAGGTATTGGTTTTGGTATCAATTGCCGGTGTGGTCCAAGCAGAGCCGCCGCCAAACTTCCAAGCATCTTGATGTGTTTTCAGGTTTTCTTTTTCAACAGCAATATCACGATTCAGCGATACGCCGTCAGAGGTAGTTTCTGCAAACTTTCCCTCCCAGCCTTGAGATGAAATCGTGTCAAATTGCCATACTTTGTCACCATTATCTACATCATAGGCAGCCAAGAAGCCAGAGCGCCCATACTGACCACTCACGCCGACGACCGCACCTAATGGTGCATCTATCCTCGGCTTATCAATGTGTAAACCATAACCTACACCAGTAACGCCCACAATCACTTTGCCACGATACACCACTGGTGCCATCGCAATACCAATCCCGGTACCGCCATACATTTCTTTTTTACTTTTAGCATCTGCTTTGCTGAGTAAGCCCGTGTTTTCTGTTAATGCAGTATCTTCTGCGACATCAATATCCCATAGCTTATGCCCAGATTTTGCATCCAAGGCAATGAGCCTAGCATCTACAGTACCAATAAATACTTTGCCGTCGCTTACCGCCACCCCACGGTTAGCGGGGCCACAACACATCTTCCAGTCCGCTTTACGCGTGTGCTCATAACGCCAAATCTGCTTACCCGTCTTAGCATCAAGTGCCGCTACATGATTAAAAGGCAAAGCCACATACATGATGCCGCCTTGCACAATTGGTGTGGCTTGAAAGCTAGCCGACACGCCGGTTTTAAACGACCAGGCTAACGATAGCTTGCTAATATTCTGCGTATTAATTTGCGTCAGTGGCGATAAGCGCTGGTTGGTGTAATCGCCGCCATGTATAGGCCAATCCTTTTGTGCGGCTGATGTATGTTGATTTTCTAAGCCTGAACATGCAGTCACTGCAACGGTAGTTGCTATTAACAGCGCACGACCAATTGGTTTTAACTGCGTCAAGCTCAATTGCTTATACATAAAAAGCATCCTTTTATTTAGCGTAAACCGGCAGGTTATTTAGCGTAAACCGGCAGGGTGTAACTTTAAAGTATACAGATGTGTATAGTTTTTGCCAACGCGCCTAATGGCTAATTATCTTATCTCTGCTAATTAAACAATATAGCGCTATACTCATCAACGGGGAGTATCAAATCTGTACTGTAATTTAGACATGTCATTTAACTGCGCAAGGGGTTTGCATGAACGAACGGATTCAACAATTACTTAATCAAATTACCGAACTTGAAGATGATTTACGTACCGCATTAAATGAACAACAGTCCACCATATTTTTCCAAATCAAAGGAAAGCGTGTTGAGTTTGAAAAGTCCATTAAAGATACACACAAGCGCCTTAAAAGAAATTTTTTTACATGGCTAATCACCAACCGCCCGCAAAACTTGATTACCGGGCCTATCATTTACGCCATGATTATTCCATTGGTCATTACCGATATTTTCATCACGTTTTACCAGCTAACCTGCTTTCCGATTTACGGTATTAAAAAAGTACGCCGGGCTGATTACATTATTTACGACCGGCAGCAGTTAAACTACCTAAACTTTATTGAAAAATTTCATTGCACCTACTGCGCCTACGGTAGCGGCATGATTGCCTACATTAGTGAAATTGTGGCGCGCACAGAGCAATACTTTTGCCCGATTAAACATGCCAGAAAGATATTAGGCACGCACTCACGCTATTCGCGCTTTATTGATTACGGGGATGCTGAGCATTATCAGGACAGGCTTGAGGAATACAGACGTGCGCTGAATAATGAGAAGTCAATTAATCGCGAAGTTAGCTCAAAAGCGTAGCAAGGCTAGCGGATTAAACACGGTATTTAATCCGCTTAGTTATTACGGTAATTGTTACCAAAAAACTCCATCATTAAGAAGTCTTCCAAACCAGCATTATCTTCTAATCGTGCAGACTGCGTGACCGAGCGCGCGAGTCGATGAGACTCCCAAGTAAAATCACCCTGATAATGCTCACGAATTAGCGCAATCATCCGTTTTACTATCATCAAGCGAATATCTTGGCCGCTGCTAGCCTCTACTTCAAAGTACTGTAGCTTGGCGTTGCTATAGTCATTGGTCCAGCCTTTAAATGCAAAAGTTGCGTGACGTGAGCTTTTGCTGGTAATTTCAAAGATACCGTTAGTGCCGCTTTTGAAGTTATTTTTAATGCGCTCATCCCTAAGCTGCTCGGCGCTCGGCCCACGCTCCTTGGCTATTGCCTCCGCATTTTGTCGGGCGGCGTCATACTCTGTGCCCTGCCTGCTCGCCTGCACTGCTTTCATGTAAGAGGCCATATCCGGGAACTTAGCAGGGTCCAGCTTATTCTCCTGCACCGGCGGCGGTGGCTTAGGTGCGTCTGGCACCTTAAAGCTTGAATCAGCCGTTGTGGTAGGTACTTTAGTAATCACCTTGTGCTTTGGCTTCACTACTGGTGTGCTTTTTACAGGCTCAGTTTTAGGCTCTACTTTAGGCTTGGGCTCGGTTTTAGGCTGAGGTGCTGCCGTAGCTGCTGGTGTATGCTTAGGCGGCGCTAGGCTTACCTCGATAGAGCTAGCTGGGCTAGATGGCGGTTGATCAAACTGAACTTTGGGTGCGAGAAAGAAAATAGCCAAGTGTACGAGAATAGAAATAACAATCGCGAGCAATGTATTACGGCTGATATTCACGCGTATCAGCTGCTCGTTAACAGGCTTGAATTTAAGCGCTCGCGCTAGAAATTCATCAAAGTTTTCATCAACCTGATTGTTATTAATTTGATCTGAATACATGGAAATTAAAAGCGCATGTCTGCCCAGGTTTTTTCAAGCCGCTTGAGCGACACGGGGAACGGTGTTTTAAGCTCTTGCGCAAACAAAGATACGCGCAGCTCTTCAATTAACCATCTAAAATCCTGCAAATGCTGCGGGATATCTAAATGCGCAGTATTCAAGGCATTGACTTTATCTTGCCATTTTTGCCAAACCAAGCCCACGCTTGCCGCATTTTTACCATCACGGTCTGGGTTGGCCGGATGCTTCTCAATACGTAGCCGCAGTGCTTTTAAATAACGCGGGATGTGCTGCAATTGCTCCCAAGGCGTTTGGTGAAAGCAGCCTTTGTACACTAACAAGCCAATTTGCTGCTCTAAATCTCGTTTTAGCCGGTTGGCAGCAGCAGCCATTTGGCCTTGCTTCTGCACCAGTAATTGGTATTCGGTGGCAATGGCCTGCGCTTGGCGCGCCACCGCTTGCGTCACGGCTGGCAAACGCGTTCTGGCGCGTTGCTTTAACACCATGAACTCTGCATTGGTACGTGGCAAATCATCTTCACCAATAAACGCACGGTCTGCAATCGCTAAAATCATATCCTCACGCAAATCATCTGCCTGCATCACATTACGCAAGACCAGCGCATACTGATTAAAGTTTGGCAGGCTTTTTTCCAGCTGCTTCATCTGCTCTTTTAGTTCAAAGCGCATCAGGCGGCACACGCCTTTGCGATGACTAAGCGCAGCCTCACGCTCCGTATCAAACAGCTTAACCGCGATACTGTCATGCTCATCTTCTAGCGCGGGGTAGCCAGTGACTTTTAAGCCATCACGTTCAAAACTCAAGGTCTGTGGCAAATCACCAAAATCCCATTGTTTTAAACCAGTTTTTTCTATATCTGGCGAAGTATTTCTAAAGGTAAGCTGCGCGGCTGAACCCAGCTGTTTTTTAAGGGCGTTCCAGTCACGCCCCATTGCCAGCTCCCTGCCACCATCATCCAGCACACTAAAATTCATTAAATGATGTGGCGGTATGTCGCTCAGGTTCCAATCCTCTTTGCTAATTTTAAGCGTGGTTTTGCGTTGTATATAAGAAGCTAGCGCGTCTAACATAGGCTGTGAGAACTGCTCGTTTACGTCATCCAAAAAACCGGTCACAAACTCTGGCACAGGCACACACACACGCCTAAATGTTTTAGGCAGCGCTTTAATCAAATACGTAATTTTTTCGCGCAACATGCCCGGGACTAGCCACTCGGTTTGCACTGGATTTAACTGATTCAATAAGGCGAGCGGTACCGTTGCGGTCACACCATCCAGCACGTGGCCAGGCTCAAAACGATACTTCAAATTAGTTTCAACCCCATCTAATATGACTTCCTCAGGGAACTGCACTGCCGTAATCGCATCTGCACCATGGCGCATCAAATCATCACGCGTTAGGTATAGCAGTCTTGGTGATGTTTTTTCAGCATCTGCCCGCCATTTTTCAAAACTTGCGGCATTAAAAATATCAGCAGGTATTTTGGCATCGTAAAAGGCAAAAAGTTTATGCTCATCCACCAATACGTCTTGGCGGCGCGCTTTATGCTCAAGCTCTTCAACCTCTGCAATCAAGCGCTCGTTAGCGGTAAAGAATGCAGCTTTGGTGTCGAACTCGCCGTTTGCTAGCGCTTCACGTATAAATATCTCACGCGATTCAGCCGCGTTAATCGGGCCATAATGCACGCGACGTTTTGGAATAATGGTCAGGCCATACAAGCTCACGCGCTCCCACGCGTTGACCATGCCCATTTTTCTATCCCAGCGCGGGTCTGAATAATGGCTGTCGGTAAGGCCTCTGGCCAGTGGTTCTATCCAATCCGGCTCAATTTTTGCCACGCCACGCGCATACAGTTTAGAGGTATCTACCAGCTCGGCAGCCATCACCCATTTTGGACGCGTTTTCTTGAGCGTAGAGCCTGGCGCAACATGGAAGCGAATGCCGCGCGCACCTGCGTATGAGTCGCTGTCACCGTCTTTAAAGCCAATATTACCTAATAAGCCTGCAAGCAGTGCTTTGTGAATCTGCTCAAAGTTAGCCTCTTGTTCATTGAGCTTAAACTCCATCTCTGAAACGATATCTAGCAATTGCCCGTGTAGCTCACGCCACTCCTTCAATCGTAAGAATGATAAAAAGTTGCTGTGGCATTGGTTCAGCAAGTCTTTATTAGACTTTTTAGTTTTGAGTGCGTTATCGAAGAAGTCCCACAGTTTAAGATAGCTCATAAAATCTGAGCCCTCACCCGCAAACTTGGCATGTGCATTATCCGCCGCTTCGCGCTTATCCATTGGGCGCTCACGTGGGTCTTGTATGCTAAGTACACTGGCAATAATCAATATTTCTTTTAAGCAATGCTCGCGTTTGGCAGCAAGTATCATGCGCCCGACACGCGGGTCCAGCGGTAGTTTTGCTAATTGCAAACCAGTATCTGTAATTTGGCGACGCGCATCTACCGCACCAAGCTCCTGCAACAACAAATAGCCATCGGCAATCAGGCGTGATGAAGGTGCCTCAATAAACGGAAACTCAGTTACATCGCCTAAACGCAATGCCGCCATGCGTAAAATTACTGCGGCCAGCGAACTGCGTAAGATTTCTGGCTCGGTAAACTCTGGGCGGCCATTAAAATCCTGCTCGGAATAAAGTCGCACACAAATACCGTTTGAAACCCGGCCACAACGCCCTGCTCGCTGCTTAGCGGCGGCCTGGCTAATCTTTTCAATCTGTAGCTGCTCAACTTTTGCACGCGTACTATAGCGGTTCACCCGCGCCAGACCTGCATCAATCACGTATTTGATGCCAGGCACGGTCAGCGAAGTTTCGGCCACATTGGTTGCTAGCACAATGCGCCTGCTGCTATGGCTTCTAAATATCTTCTGCTGGTCTTCAATGCTTAAACGTGCAAACAAAGGCAGCACTTCTATGTGTTTAAGCTTGGCTGAGCGCCCTTGATATTTGCGTAAGTGGTCTGCTACATCACGAATCTCGCGCTCACCTGGTAAAAACACCAGAATATCGCCATCGCCCTGACGCAGTAAATCATCGGCAGCATCTAAGATAGCCTCTTCAATCGCCTCTTCTTCGTCGTCTTCTTCCAACCAACGTGCTTCTGTTTTGGCTTTGCGTGCAATGCCAAAAACAGTCTCATCATCTAAATCAAACTGTGCGTTCTCGGCCTCGGCCACTTCACGTGCGCGGAATCCGGCTGCGCCTAATGGACGGTAGCGGATTTCTACAGGGAAAGTGCGCCCAGAAACTTCAATCACTGGGGCGCCGTTAAAGTGTTGCGAGAAGCGATCGGCATCAATAGTCGCTGACGTGACAATCACTTTTAAATCAGGACGTTTGGGTAACAGCTGCTTGAGGTAACCCAGCAGAAAGTCGATATTGAGGCTACGCTCGTGCGCCTCATCGATGATAATGGTGTCATAAGCGTTTAAAAACTTATCACCCTGCGTTTCTGCCAGCAAAATACCATCTGTCATCAGCTTAACGTAGCTAGATTCTGATAGTTTGTCGTTAAAGCGTACCTTGTAGCCCACCGCCTCACCTAATGGCGTTTTGAGCTCTTGTGCAATACGGCTGGCGACTGACCTTGCAGCAATGCGCCGCGGCTGGGTATGGCCGATAAACCCTGAAACTCCGCGCCCGAGTTCTAAACAAATTTTGGGTAACTGCGTGGTTTTACCTGAGCCGGTTTCACCGCACACAATCACCACTTGATTTTTACTGATTGCGGTAGCGATTTCATCACGCTTTCCGCTTACTGGTAGTTCTAGCGGGTACTCTGGCTTAGGCAAGTGCGCTAATCGTAATTGATACTTTTGCTGCGAAGCATGCAGTTTTTGCACAACTTCATTCACCATGCGCTGAGCCTTGGCTAGCGACTTCTCATCCGCAAGTTTTTGTAGCGTTTTGATTTCCTGCATTTTACGGCGCAACGCATGCCTATCGGCCAGCATGCAGCTTTGTAGTGCGTGTTCAAAATTAGCGGGAATTAAATTATCAGGTTTACTCACATTCATAGGCGCAAATTTTATCATGCCGTGCTGCTCTACTTTAACAATCATGCAAAAGCATTTGCAAATAGCACTTAAATGCCATTGTACGCATGCTATAAGTACAAATCAGACGCAGTAAATCACTGTAAATGCTAAAAATAAGCCTCGCCACGCTTAATTAAAAGCAAAACAGCAACGGTTTGATTTACATCAAACCCAACTCAGGCAAAACAAAATAATCTGAGCCATACTCAATGAGTTTATTTGAACCCTAAGCGCTGTCACCAATGCCCGTAAAGAAACTAGCTATGTCAGCCATATTGTATGTATCCAAGGCAGGCAATATGATGAATGAAAGCCTTTCCTCAAAGCTTTCATTCAAGCACCCCAGATTTATTGTTTTTAATATCATGCTGTCGCTAGGGATGTTAATCATTTCCTCTGTGGCAATGCTCACGAGTACAGAGCAAAGCAAAATATCGGCGTATACGCTAGAGCAAACCTACCAGTTACTTAATCTCTCCAAAAATCTGCAGAGCGGATTTTACGACCACAAGTCGCTGATTGCTCAGTACCTGCACAACCCATCCCCTAGCCTGTTAGAAAACTTGCAGGCAATACGTTCCAATGTGTTCGAGTCATTGTCCACAATAAAGAAAATGGCAGGACAAAGCATTGAGATGCAACGCCAGATTAAAAGCGTAGAAGAGATTTTTAGGGAATCAATTAATGAGTCTGAGTCTATATTGCCGACCAAGGGTGGCTTAGTCATCGTTGGCCCAAGTATTTCTATTATCACTGAGGGCAACATTAACCATCTAACCAACTTACTTACCTCCAAGCTGCATGCATTTGATATTGCCGTGCAACATAGATCAAATGAGCGACAGAAGCTGGCATCACTAAAAGTAGGCATAGCGCAAATAGTCATGCTGATTAGCTTGTTGATTGGCATCGGCATACTGTTTTACACGCTAAAAACATTACGTGATGAAATGAGCAAACGGGTTGAAACAGAAAATAGATGGCGATTTGCAATTGAGGGGACAAGTGACGGCGTTTGGGATTGGAACCTTGAATCCAATAAAACTTATTATTCAAGTAAATGGGCAGAAATACATGGCTTAAGTCACAGCATCGTCAACAATGACATGGATACCTGGGAGAGCAACATCCACCCTGAAGATAAACCCCGTGTATTTTCAAGCGTACATGATTATTTAAACAATAAAACCAAGACCTACATTAGCGAGCATCGCATTATTGATATCCACGGAAACACCAAATGGATACTTGAACAAGGGGTGGCAGTCTCCCGCAATGAGTCTGGAGAGGCCACACGCATTATCGGTGTGCTGAGAGATACTACTGAACACCAACTCTCCAGACATGCGCTTCAGGACAGTGAATCGCGCCTCAGAGGCCTGCTCACCGCGATTCCGGATTTAGTCTGGCTAAAAAGCCCTGATGGTGTATATCTCACTTGCAATTCTAGATTTGAGAAGTTCTTTGGTAAAAAAGAATCTGAGATTATCGGTAAAACTGACTATGATTTCATTGATGTCACGCTTGCGGATTCTTTTTTAGAAAACGATAGAAAGGCAATGGCAAGCAAGGTGCCATGTATTAACGAAGAATGGATTACCTTTGCTGATGACGGCCATTCTGAGCTGCTGGAAACCACAAAAACTGCCATCTATGATGAGCAAGGCAATGTTACTGGCGTGCTTGGCATTAGCCACAACATTACTGAACGCAAGAGTATAGAAAATGAGCTGAAAATATCCGCATACGTATTTGAAGCGCAAGAAGGCATGATCGTTACGGACGCAAACAATATCATCCTCCGTGTTAATCATGCATTTACTGCCATTACAGGTTACACAGCTGATGAAACTGTAGGAAAAAACCCACGCATACTGAGCTCAGGTAAAAATAATGCTGATTTTTATCGCAGCATGTGGGAATGCATCGCCAATAAAGGCTCATGGAGCGGAGAAATTTGGAATCGGCGAAAAAACGGCGAAATCTATCCGGAATACCTCACGATTACCGCAGTAAAAGACCAGCATGGCACGGTAACTAACTATGTAGCCACCATGGCTGATATCACCTCCAATAAAGCTGCTGCAAAAGAAATTGAAGTATTAGCCTTTTACGACCCGCTTACACACTTGCCGAATCGGCGCTTATTCATAGACCGTTTAAGCCATGCCCTCGCCTCCAGTGCCCGTAGTCAAAGCAAAGGCGCTTTATTATTTATAGATTTAGATAACTTTAAAAACCTTAACGACTCGCTGGGGCACGCGGTGGGTGACATGCTGCTGCTACAGGTAGCAGAGAGGCTAAATAACTGCGTGCGCGAAGGTGACACCGTAGCCAGACTAGGTGGTGACGAGTTTGTGATTACCTTAGAAGACCTAAGCCTGCAATTAGACGAAGCTGCGTCTAAAACCAAGTTAATCGGTGAAAAGATTCTGTATCGACTAAGTCAGCCTTACCACTTGGGTGAGTACGAACACCAAATCACTTGCAGCATTGGCGCGGCGCTGTTTCACCACCACGAACAATCGCAAGATGAATTACTAAAACAGGCTGATATTGCCATGTACCAAGCTAAAAAGCTTGGGCGCAATGCGATATGTTTCTTTGACCCGGAAATGCAGACCAGTATTAACGCACGAGTTGAGCTTGAGCGCGACTTAAATATCGCTATCAATGAGCAGCAATTTAAGCTGTATTACCAAATACAGCTAAATAGCCACGGGCAAGCCATCGGTGCTGAAGCGCTTATCCGCTGGTTACACCCTGAGCATGGCATGATTTCACCTGCTAGGTTCATCCCGCTAGCTGAGGAAACTGATTTAATTATCCCTATCGGCACATGGGTGCTTGATACGGCTTGTGCACAGCTAAAACAATGGCAGCAAAACGCGCAAACCAAAGATTTAATCTTGTCAGTGAATGTAAGCGCCAAACAGCTGCATCAGGCAGAGTTTATCTCTACAGTACAAAATACAATTCACCGTTATGGAATCAACCCCAACCTACTGAAACTGGAGCTGACTGAAAGCATGCTGCTTAACTCGATTGAAGACACAATCAGCATTATGAGCAGATTAAAAACCATTGGTATTCGGTTCTCACTGGATGATTTTGGTACAGGTTACTCATCACTCCAGTACCTTAAACGCTTACCGCTTAACCAATTAAAAATTGATCAGTCATTTGTACGCGACATCACCGTGGATGAAAGCAATAGAGTGATTATCCGCACCATTATTGCCATGGCACAAAGCCTTGGTTTGGATACAATTGCTGAAGGGGTAGAAACCGAAGCCCAACGCGAATATTTACTCAAAAGTGGCTGTACGCATTTTCAGGGCTATCTGCTTGGCAAACCGGTACCTATTCATGAATTTGAGTCAGCACTTAAGCTTGAAACAGCACTCCAGTTTTAAACCGTGCTCAATTTTAAGCCACACTTGGTTAGCACCAACCTAGCGCAAAAAAGCCGGGGTAACTTAAACTTCGGCTGTTTCTTGCAAGCAACCACTTAGCTGTTCAACATCAATAATTTGCAGCATAGGCTCTTGTGGGTTCTGTGAGCTAGATAACACCAACGATTTCACTATCTGATTGTAAGCTGAAATTTCAGCGCCTACTGGGCGAATCTGCTCCACAGCAACATCCATCATTTCACCCAATGCATCTACAACCAACCCTATATATTCCCTATCAATTTTAACGACAACCACTTCTGTAATCTTTTGATTCACCGGCTTGGCACCACCTAACAGCATACAAGTGTGTATAAGCGCCAGTGAGTTACCTCTATACATCAAATAACCAGCTACTATATCTTGCTCGCCACCTGAAATTGGCAGGTGCGTATCCACCTGAATCGCACTGGCAACCTGATTAGCGCTGAGTGCCAGCCAGTTATTACCCACATAAAATGTAGCGAGCTGCATGTTGTAAATACTATTATGCATAGAGTGCTGCACATACACGGGTTTGAGCGACGCTACTTGTTGCACGGCCCGCGTTTCTTCGCCCAGATAAATCAGCACAAATGCAAACACCTCTTGCTGGTAATGGTCTGCAACACCTTTGTATTCGCGATAACCAGCCGATTTACTGCACCCTACCGCATAGTTCTTATGGTGGAATGTCACTGCTTTGCACATAGACTGCCCATGCGCCAGTGCAAAAAAATCATCGCTGATATCAAACAGGTCACCAGCGGAGAAACTCTTATGTGTAGAGGCAATCACTGATTTATCTGCATCAGTGTACACAGCAAAACTGTAATCAAGCTGCTCACCATGCTGACTTTGTAATTTGTCTTGTGGCAGTACATCCTGCAACATTGCCAAAAACTGCGGTGCGGCATCAAACACAATGCCTATTCCACCTAGCACTTGATTATCCTCTATTGCGTGGATGGCAGCCGCATAAATATAGCTGGGTAAGGCGTTATACAAAGGCGTAGCAATAAAATCTGAGACTACATAATCCTGCGCTGATCTTAATGCCAGCGCTTTCCTCACCCACGGCTCTGTCAGCACCTGCCCCTGTAAACTCTGCTCTTGCGGGTTAGACACAGCAATCACCTTACCCTGTGTATCAAACACGATGATATTGCCATAAACGGTGTACAGGCTATTGATATATTGCAGCACAGACTGTATCTCGTTTACATCTTGTGTTTGCAACGCCTGCTTACTCATCAAGCTTCTAAATGTTGTGGTAAGCGCCCACCAGCGGCAGTCGTTAGCGCGCTCGTATAAATTGCGGTCCATAATATCAATGGCGAGTGCGGCCATATTCATGCTGTCTTGCAGCACAGAGGCAATCACGGTTTTTTGAATATCCGCAATGGAGTTCTCAAAGATGTGCTTGGTTAACACCCCGGTGTGCTTAATCTCACTCAGCAGCACTTTAGACACAACCGCATCACTACTGCTTTTATCCGTAGCCTGCTGTACATTTCCGTTCCACACCAATCGATTCAACTCACGCTGAATCTGGCTTGCACTGACAGGGATATTTTTAATCTCTGCATTAAATAATGCGCCTTGCATGACAGAATCTAGCAATGCAGGCGCTAAATCTATTGCCACATTAGACTGCTGGCTAAATATTTTCCTGAGAGGAACCATCACAAACCCAAGCCAGCCTGAGCCATGGTAGCCTTGAAAACCATCGGTCTGCCGTGCGCAGCAAAAATATTCAATGCCTTCATAATTCACCAAGCTGTAATCTTGATCTAATGCTGGTTTAAACTTGGCGTTTAAAGCTAATTTGTCAGAGCTAGTTGCAATGACTCTACCCTCTTGATTAAGTAAGCTAACTATCGCCAATTGATCATTAGCTAGCAAACCTGCAAAAATGCCATCACACTCATTTTTGAATTTAAAGCACAGACATATCACCCCCAAGGCATGGCCATCATCAGGCGATACAACGCGATAGGAGTAAATTAGGCTATTTTGCTCATTAGGTAATAGGTCGCTATGCCTAAAATTTTCCACATAAGCGTTTTCCGTATGCAAAGACTCTATCAACAATGGGTCTTTAGTTTGCGTCACCGGGTTGCGCTGGTCTAACTGCAGCACCACATTACCTTGCGTATCTAACAGGATAATATTGTGATAAACAGAATATTTAGCAACATACTGCTCAAAACGGTCGAGCAAGTACTGACGCTTTTCACTTAAAACCTCAGGTGCAGGATCAGACTCAAGCAGCTTAAGATACGCACAAACATCATCGTCCGTTGCAATAAAGCCAATATCAGCGGTACGCTCAAACAGGTTGCGAATCATGATATTAATCGCCACTTGCGCTTTAAACGCATATTGACGTACTGACTTATTCAGTAGTTCCAGCCCTAATTGATTGAGTAAGGTTCCGGTCAACTGGGTAAACTCTTTACGTGTTTGTGATAGCTCGGTATCCAACTTTGCCAGTTGCCCTAATACCGATAAATAATCCCACGCTACCTGCTGCTTTTGCAAATCATCACGATAGTTTTCAACGCCATTCATATGTCTAATTACCCCATACAAACGATCATCTACTTCAAAGCCCTTGTAATAGCTCATCCTAATTACCTTTATATCCAATCAGCATCACTGCAACCGAATCATTACTGACAAAAATTTGGACGAAAAAAAAGGCGCATGACAACCGACCAACTCTTTAAAAAGAATAGTCAATTATCAAGACGCCTTTGTCTTGAACCACTTATTGAATACGAGCCCACGTTGGCTCTAAATGCTTGCGCTACTTGTTTAGTACAGAAATCCGCCGTTGGATACCCAAACCAAAACAATTTGTTACAAATACTTACATTTTATTAATCATATCAGAAAAATAAAGCCTGCAAACTAGTTATTCACGGTTAACTAGTTTGCAGGCCTTCAATAACACCCTGATAATTATTGTGCTTCAACAACCCATGACATTAGTTTAACCACAATAGGTCTTACAAAAAGTATGCATACAAACGCAGATGGCATGGCTAATGTGTAAGCATGAATTACGCGCTGCAAATAACCGGCACCGATACCGCTATTTGCAGCCACAATGATGGTACACATCAAAAGTGCCATGATAGTAGCCATAAAAAATGCGAACACGTAACCGGTATATCGGTGAGGAATTTTCATCATAGTCCTTGAAGATAAAGATTAGGATGCCACTTTAATCGTTAACTAAAACTATGCATAGGGCACTAACACTATGCTCAGTTTAAATATAAACTATCGAATCACCACAAACACTCGATAGTTATATGGATACACTAAGAAGCATAGAAAGCTTTGTTAAAGCAATAGAAGGCGGAAGCATTGCAGCGGCAGCGCGTATGCAAGGCATTACCCCCGCCGCTGCCAGCCAGAACATTATTAGGCTTGAAGCATCACTGAACGCACGCCTATTGACGCGAACAACCCGCAGCCTAGCTTTAACTGAAGCCGGTGCAATCTATTATGAAAAAGTGCGCCATGTCATCAATGATATTGAAAAAGCACAGTCTTTAGTAACAGAGTTCCAAGGTGAACCTCAAGGGCGGCTGAGAATAGCATCCTCTGCTGCATTTGGCCGGCATGTACTCTCGGCCATTATCCCGTCATTTACTGCTATGTATCCAAAACTATCCATTGAGCTAATTCTTACCGACCAGAATATTGACCACGTCAAAGAAGATATTGATATCAGCATCCGCTTCAAGCAACAGTTGGAGCTGGGCTTAGTTGCAAAAAGGATTGCCGTCATCCCAGTGCTATTTTGCGCATCTCCAGCTTATATTGCACGCAAGGGAGAGCCGCATACACCAGAAGATTTACAACGACATGACTGCCTGATGTTCCGCATGCCCACCAGCGGACGACTATTAAGCTGGGGGTTTCTGCGCGATGAGCTGCGCTTTGAGCCTGAGCTTAATCCATCCATTATCAGTAACGACATCAACTCACTGGCTGAGTTAGCCATTGCCGGTGCAGGCATCGCAAGGCTCGCTGCATTTATTGCCAACCCACTAATTAAAAGTGGGAAATTAATCTCGTTGTTCCAGCAAGATGCAGGCAACCCTTCAATCATGCATGCGGATAATGAACCACTGGAGTTTTACGCCTGCTTTCGTGACCACCACGCCATGACCTTAAAAGTAAAAACCTTTATCAGTCACTTAACTTCCGCCCTACCCACTACGTGGGACGTGATTTAACCTAAATTAGTTACTGTTAGGTTTGCCAGCCTCGTCCAACTCGAGTGCGAGCAGGTCTTTAAGGTCTTGGCGCCCTTTTTCAGACAGGCTTAGTAACGCATTCATATCGTGCTTAACGCTACGGGTTGCCTCAAGCTGCTCTATATCATGGCGCTCAAAGTGCTTAATGATTTTTGCGGCAGAGGTTGGCGTTTCACCTAGTGCCAACAAAGCTTGCTTGGCTGCCACTAATGATGAATAAAAGGTCTCGCGTATAGGGTCTAAACCTGCATCAAGCAAATCAAAAGCATCGGTTCTGCTGCGCGCCCTTGTAACAACAGCAAGCTTAGGCCAACGCTCCCTTACCAGTTTACCAATCTCAAGTGCTGCCACTGGGTCATTCACTGAAATTACCAATAACTTAGCGCTGGCGATACCGGCCTCTTCTAGTAGATCCAGCCTGGATGCATCACCATAATAACAACGCCATTTAAACTTGCGCATCAGATCAACCTGATTCGGATCATTGTCAATTAAGGTTGCGGTAATACCTTTGGCCAGCAACACCCTGCCAACAATTTGCCCAAAGCGACCAAACCCGGCAATGATTACCGTATTGTTTTCCTCAATGCTATCTTTAGGGCGCTCACCGCATTGCAGCGTCAAAAATCTATCGTAAAGCAACAACAATATAGGGGTGATGAGCATAGATACTGCCACAATCGCATTTAGCACATTGTAGGTCTCACGAGGGATGGTGTTTTGCGTGAAAGCGATACCGAATATCACAAACGCAAATTCACCAATTTGTGAGAGCGCAGCACCGTATAGTAAGCCATCTCTCAATGAATATTTAAATACATAGGCCAAGCCTAACAATATAGCGATTTTGACCATCACTATCAGTAAAGCCAGCCCGAAAATCATCAGCGGTGAGTTTGCCAATAACGATAAATCTACCGACATGCCAACCGCAATAAAGAACAAGCCCAACAGTAAGCCTTTTACCGGCTCGATATCCAGCCTAAGCTCATAGCGATACTCTGAATCCGCTAACAGCACGCCCGCCAAAAAGGTACCAAGCGCCATCGACAAACCCACAGACTGCATGGCTAGCGATACACTAATGACTAACAGCAATGAGAATGCGACGAAAATCTCACGAATCTCGGTCTGCGCAACAATGCGCATAATGGGGCGCAGCAAGGTTCTGCTGGCGATAATAATAGCGGCAATCACAGCCAATGCCTTTGCCACCGCCCACACATCAAAACCGGATTGGCCGCTATCAGGCGCTATAAACGCCAGCACCATAAACAACGGAATGACTGACAAATCCTGAAACAGCAATGTGGCAAATGATGCCTGCCCACCAGGTGTACTCAACTGTTTCTTCTCTGCAAGTGCCGTGAGGCCAATAGCTGTAGATGACATTGCCACGCCCATGCCAATCACGATGGCCACAGGCCATGAAAAATGCATCATATGAGCCACGATTGCTACCAAGCCCAGTGTGCCAACCACCTGTAGCCCGCCCAACCCAAATAAGATTTTTCGCAGTTCCCACACCTTTTGAGACTCAAGCTCTAAGCCAATCAGAAACAGCATGAGTACAACGCCAAACTCAGCGAAATGCAGCACATGCTCAGGATCTGGAATTAGCTTTAAGGCATAAGGGCCGATTAATATCCCTGCGATTAAATAACCCAGTACGGAGCCTAAGCCTAGCCTTTTAAAAAATGGCACAAGCAGTATGGCTGATGATAAATAAATCATCGTTTGAATCAGAAAATTAGAGGTGCCCATAGGATGTAATCGTTTTTATAATGAAAGTAAGGAGCAATTCATGCTCGAACTGTTTGCCATATCATATTGGCATTAGCAACATTGTAATCGCTAAATAAACATTTGCTTTGCGAGGTTAGATAAATCCTGGTTAATACGCATCGCGGCTATTTACACGCCAATGGTAAAAAGTAGCATTTAATTAATATTAAACATTAATATGTATACATAATTAATTGAATATTAATAATAAATTAACTTTAAAAGTTGCTGATAGCACAACAAGAAATCACTATATACCAAATGATAAAATTAAAGGAAGTATGACTAAAGGCTAACAAAAACACACGATTAACATAGTGTTTAGATGGCTAATGAAGACTTAGCTTGGCAAATAAAACATCATTAATGGTGTTTATAACAGCCTATGACTGATGGAAAACTGCCTGATTTTTACCAGTTGCTTTTGCTTTATACATCGCCTCATCTGCGGCGGAAATTAAAGTCTTAATGTTTTTTACCTGGTCAGGATAAATAGCAACGCCTATGCTGATCCCCATAAAGATATCAGTGCCAGCAATTGCAATTACCGGCTCTTTGAGCGCTAGAATAATACGGTTGGCAAGAATTAACAGCTCACTTGCGTCATTAAAGTTATGCGCAACTAACGCAAATTCATCCCCGCCTACTCTCGCAATAAAATCAGAATCACGTAATACATGATTAATTTTAGCCACTGCGCCAATCAAGGCATCATCACCAGCATCATGCCCAAACTGGTCATTGATTAATTTAAACCCATCCAGATCCATATATAACAGACCAATTTTTTGCTTATTGCGCCCAGCCTGTGAAATAGACTTTTTCAGGTATTGCTCAAAACTTCTTCTATTCGGTAAATGGGTCAATGCATCATGCATGGCAAGGTAACCAAATTCCTCAGCCAGTTCCTGACTAGACGATGCGTGCTCAAACAGTGAAATGGTTCTCTTATAATTAACCAGCAATATACTGATAATTAAAAATACAACCACTAATGAAGCCAACTTCAAGCGATTAATGGTTAAAGATAGCGTTACCTCAATACGATCATTTTCATCGCGCAAAATCTTATCGAGCTTATTCACCTCATTAGAAATTTCATCGGTCAGCACCTTGCTCGCGCCGGTTGAGAATTTCAAATGCGGAGAGTATGAGCCTGCCGTCAGTTGAACTTGCAGTGTAGATTCAATAGCGCTGAATTTTTCCTCAATCAGCTTATCAAGCGTAATCAGTATGGGGGTAAATTCTGTGAAGTCTTTTTCACGACTTTTGATTTGAGAAAACAACAAAGCCGTATCTTTGGCTGAACGATTATACGGCTCAAGAAACTGCACACTACCGGTGAGTAGGTAACCTCGCAGCCCAGTTTCGGCGCTCACAATAGTATTCATAAGCTTAGCTACTTCGTAGCGTGTGTCAGCAACTTTAACTTTGCGGTCACTCAGTACTAATAAGCTCTGCGCACTAAAAAAGACCCACGACATTGCAATCAACAGTATGCTTGATGCAACAATCGGCGGGAGTAGAATCTGTTTTCGGTAATTTAGAATAGAAAACTCCCCTTTCTTAAAGCACCTAAACCGGCAGCCATCACGGCTGATACACCTAAGCCTTAAAACACTAAATCATTCAATCAATTACAGTATACATAACGCACCAAATATGTGCAAAACGTATATACAGGCTGCTTTTAATTATTGCACTGCACCACCATCGCTTTTTATAATTTTTTTTGATTTCAATTTGTTTGGTATTTGGCATTGAATTTTATTCTTTATCATTAACCGTTCGAGTGTCGCCATTTCTTATGGTTCACTGTGTGTTTAATGTAGACATACCCCACCTAAACCTCTTTTGTTTGAGGAAAAAACTTAATAATAATTAAGCATATATACTGTTTTTATATTTCACTAAAATAGAATTACGTGTAGATTATTAACAGTGCACCATTTTATTTTCTTTATGATTATAAAATTGAAAAACAAAAAACTCTAAAGAGTGAAATATCTTGACAAAACATAGTGTTAAGAATCAACCAACCAGAGAAATGGTTAACCAATCGTCGCATCAGATTGGTGAGGCGAGGTATCGGGCACTCTTTGAATACGCGCCCGACGGCATTCTTATTGCCGATGCCCAAAGCTACTACATGGACGCCAACCCAAGCATCTGCAATATGTTAGGCTACACCCGTGATGAACTGATTGGCCTGCACGCCACAGACATCGTTGTGCAAAGTGAAATCCCCCATATCCAATCCGCCCTAGATACCATCCAAACAGATTCCGGCTACATGCGCGAGTGGCTGTTAAGACGTAAAGATGGCTCCGTTTTCAGTGCGGAAATCATGGCAACCACCATGCCAGATGGCAACCTACTAGGCTTAATACGCGACATTACCGTGCTGAAAGAGCAGCAACGTGAAATCTCTCAACTATCCCGGCTTTATGCTGCGCTCACTAAAATCAATCAGGCTATTATTTGGCTACCCACCAGAGAAGAGTTATTTAAACGGGTATGCCAGATTCTGGTGGATGAAGGTGGCTTTCAAATAGCGTGGATTGGCTGGCATGATACCGACACTCACCAATTAACCCCAGTGGCATCTTGGGGTGAGCATGCTGATTACTTTAATAACATCAAAATTTATACCGACGATAAGCGTGCAGTCAAAAGACCAATTAACTTAGCTTTTAGCTCCGGTGAACCCTATATCTGTAACAACATGCTGGAAGACCCGGCAATGCAGGCTTGGTGTGATGATTTAGTGCGCCTAGGCTTCCGCACCTCGGCTGCCTTTCCTATTCAGGCAAAAGATAAAGTCATTGGCATCCTCAGTGTTTACACTAATCAAACCATGTTTTTTCACGATAAAGAGATTGCATTGCTGGCAGAGGCCGCTGGCAATATTTCTTTTTCTTTAGAAAACCTGGAGCGTGAAGAAAAACGTAAAGAGGCTGAGCTTAATGCTCAAAATGAATCATTATTTTCAGACATGATGATTGAAAGCATGCCGGGAATTCTTTACTTTTATAATCACGAAGGTAGATTCTTGCGGTGGAATCACAACTTCCAAACTGTTTCTGGCTACTCTAATAAAGAAATCACCAAAATGCACCCGTTAGATTTCTTTGCACCTGAAGAAAAATCTCTCGTTGCAAACAAAATATCAGAAGTGTTCACGCAAGGGCAAGCATTTGTAGAAGCTTCGCTGTTATCAAAAGATGGAAAAAAAACACCGTATTTATTTACCGGTAGAAATGTCACCTTCAAGGGCTCAGACTGTTTAGTAGGCATGGGCATAGATATTAGTGAACGTAAAAATGCGGAATCTATGCTTAATGCAAGCGAGCAGAAGTATGGTGAGCTTGTAGAGTCTGCAAACAGCATCATTCTGCGCTGGAACGCTCAGGGCTATATCACTTTCCTCAATTCATTCGGCCTGCGTTTTTTTGGATATGCGTTTGATGATATCGTCGGCAAGCATGTGATTGGCACCATAGTGCCGAATACAGATAGCGCTGGACGTGATCTACAAGACTTAATGCAGCAGATCTGTTTGGATACAAAAGTATTTGAACAAAACATCAACGAGAATATACGCAGCAATGGTGAAAGCGTCTGGATTTCATGGACAAACAAGGTAGTGCTGGATGCACAAGGCCAAGTACTAGAAATACTGAGTATTGGTAATGACATCACCGAGAGGTTACACGCCGAACAAGAGATTAGAGAGTTAAACTCAAGCTTAGAAAAACGCGTTATAGAACGCACAGAAGAGTTACAAACTGCGCTAGTTCGGGCCGAAGCTGCAGATAAAATTAAATCAGCGTTTTTAGCCACGATGTCACATGAACTCAGAACACCATTGAACTCCATTATCGGGTTTACTGGCATTATTTTACAGGGCATGGCAGGCCCACTAAATGCTGAGCAAACCAAGCAGCTTGGTATGGTAAGAGGTAGTGCCAGACATCTGCTGGAGTTAATTAACGATGTACTCGATATTTCTAAAATTGAAGCTGGCCAATTAGAGGTGAGTAGCGAAGCCTTTGATTTGCCGCCACTCATTGATCGCGTAGTTAATTTATTAACACCAATGGTAGAGAAGAAAGGCTTACTCCTACACACCTCAATCAGTAATGAGCTAGGTAAAATTGTGAGTGACCGCAGGAGGTTTGAGCAGATACTCATCAATTTAGTTAACAACGCTGCCAAATTTACTGAAAAAGGCAGCATCACCATTAATGCAGAGTTAATCCGTGATTTCAAACCTTCATTAGATGCCTCCCCTGCGCCTTTCTTAAAACTAAGCGTTATAGATACAGGCATAGGCATAAAGCCTGAAGACCTTGATTTACTATTCAAACCATTTCACCAAATAGATAGCGGACTTTCACGCTTGCACGAAGGTACGGGGCTTGGGCTAGCCATCTGTCGGCGGCTGCTAGAGCTCATGGGCGGGCAAATCTCTGCCGTTAGTGAATGGTCAGCCGGCAGCAAGTTTATTGTTTTACTGCCGATGGAGGGTGTGGTTAAATCATGAAAAAAACCATCCTACTGATTGAAGACAATGAACAGAATAGCTACCTGACAACTTTTCTTTTAGAAAGGCATGACTTTAATGTAGTCACCGCAGCAGACGGTGCAACAGGCCTTGAGTTAACAAAAAAAATACTGCCTGACTTGATACTGCTGGATATTCAACTGCCAACGATGGATGGTTATGCTGTTGCGAATGCCTTACGAAAAATAGACTCATTAAAACAAGTGCCGATTATTGCTGTCACATCCTATGCCATGGTTGGCGACCGTGAAAAATGCTTAGCCGCAGGCTGTAATGGTTATATTGAAAAACCAATTAACCCAGAAACTTTTGTAGCAGAGATTTCCCTTTACCTAACCGTTTGATTAGCTGTCCAAGGAAGTTTATGACGCATATTTTGATTGTTGACGACAAGGAGGAGAACCTTTATTACCTACAGGCCTTACTGACGGGTAATGGTTACCTTGTTGAGCTCGCGCGCCATGGTGCTGAAGCGCTAGTCAAAGCGCGTCAGAACCCACCTCAGCTTATCGTCTCCGACCTACTCATGCCAGTCATGGATGGCTATACCCTGCTACGCCACTGGAAGAGTGATGCTAAGCTTAAAAAAATTCCATTCATCGTTTACACCGCAACTTATACAGAGCCTGAAGATGAAAAACTAGCGCTCAGCCTTGGTGCAGATGCTTTTATTCTTAAGCCATGCGAGCCAGAAGATTTTATTTCCCGCTTTATTGAAGTGCAAGCTAAAGGTGTTGTAGCCACGCCAGACAGTTCCAGTGCGGCAAATAGCGACCATAACGATACGCTCAAGGACTACAGCGTCATACTTATCCGCAAGCTTGAAGAAAAAACGCTGCAGCTAGAAGAAGCCAATCAATTTCTACAACAAGACATTGCCAGAAGAAAAGAAGCCGAAGATAAAATTCAACACTTGGCCTACTATGACCTATTAACTAATCTGCCTAACAGGCTGCTTCTGATTGACCGCCTGCAGCACACTTTAGCAATGAGTGCCAGACATCAAAACCATGGCGCCCTACTCTTTATTGACTTAGATAACTTTAAAACACTGAACGACACCAAAGGCCATAGTGTTGGCGACTTATTACTGGTAGAGGTTGCTCGGCGATTACAAACCTGCATGCGTGAAGGCGACACTTTAGCAAGATTAGGTGGCGATGAGTTTGTGGTGATATTACAAGACCTCAGTGAGGACTCATCGCAAGCTGCGGTCCAAGCAGAAACGGTTAGCGCCAAAATAATCTCTACGATTAACCTCCCCTATTACTTAGATAGCTATCTATATCACAGCTCAACCAGCGTTGGCGTGTGCCTGTTCCGTAACCAAGAGCTTACGGTAGATGAGTTGCTGAAAAGAGCTGATATCGCCATGTATCAGGCAAAAAATGCCGGGCGCAACACTATGCGCTTTTATGACCCCACAATGCAGGCTGCATTAGAGGCACGTGCTGCCTTAGAGAGTGATCTACGGTTAGCAATTAAAAGAAATCAGTTCCGGCTTTACTATCAGATGCAAATTGACCACGCAGGAAATGTGCATGGTGCCGAGGCGCTCATTCGTTGGCAACACCCTCAAAAAGGGCTAGTCCCCCCGCTGCAATTTATTCCATTAACCGAAGAAACCGGCCTGATTATTCCAATTGGGCACTGGGTAATGGAAACCGCATGTGCGCAAATTAAACGCTGGGAAAGTGACCCTGCGACCAGAGATTTGCAAGTGGCCGTTAATGTGAGCGCATGCCAATTTCACGACCCAAGTTTCGTTGAGCGCGTGATTGAAATGATAAGCCGCCATCATATTAAACCTGGCAAACTCAAGCTGGAACTTACGGAAAGCTTAGTGCTAGACAATGTAGAAGAAGCCATTATGAAGATGCATGCGCTCAAAAACTATGGTGTACGCTTTTCTATGGATGACTTTGGCACCGGGTTTTCATCACTCTCTTATTTAACCAAACTACCGCTGGATCAGCTAAAAATCGACCAGTCTTTTATACGCAATATGTGTATGAATAATAGAGATGCCGTGGTTGTACAAACCATTATTGGCATGGCTAACAACCTAGGCATCGAGGTCATTGCAGAAGGCGTAGAGTCGGAGACTCAACGTGAGTTTCTAGAGCAAAATAAATGTAACCTGTGCCAAGGCTATCTGTTTAGCCAACCCCTGCCTGTTGACGCTTTTGAAACCAGATTAAAGCAGATGCATGCGGCATACCAAACACAGCCTTAATCAGCATACATAAGCTCATGGATAACTGTCGAGGCCGTGCGCGCTCATCTACCTTAACAGGTACATTACATGGTAGATTTTATATAAATAATTAGTAGCTTGTGTCAGCTAAACCCAGCCGAATGCTGGGTTTTTTATTGGCTGTAAATAACATTCTGTTACAACCACATGGCTGTAATGAACCACCACTGACGGTTTAATTACAAGCAACAAAACTCTTTAACCAATTGATTTTATAGTTGAAAGTTAGTTGCCAACCTAATGGTATTAATTTTGCATAACTGAATCCCGTTTTAATAAATATTATAAATATCAAGATTCGGGAGATTTCAAGGGTGATACAAAATAACAGTAAAAATATAAAGGCGCGTACAAGTCACAAACTGCATCTTGCAGTTTTAGCCACTTTACCCATGTTGGCTATGGCATCGTTTAGCGTAAACGCAGCATGTGTTGCAGGCAATGCGTCTGCAGATGCAAATACCGTCATTTGTACTGAAGGTAGCACTTATGCAAATCCAAATGGAACTACGGTTAACAATACGGCTGATGTTACTACAGCCGGAGCAAGTAGCAGCGTAGTGAAAATGGTTGGCAATGGCAGTAGCTTTGTGAATGATGGCGTACTTTCTAATAACTCTATCTATTCAAATACAGGTGCAAATGCCGGACAAAAGTATGGCGCTTTTATTGCAGCCCCTACCGCAACAGTTGATGCGGAAAATAGCATTATTAACACGGGCACAATCAGTGCAACTATTAGCGATGCTAATATGCAGTCCAATAAAGTTAGGTTAAATACAGCTGCAGTAGTTGGTGTTGGTACAGATGCAGAAGCTGAATACACACTAACAAATAGCGGTACCATTAGTGCAACACACAATGGTATTGGCCGTGTAAACGGTGTAGAAGCCGGTGGTGATGTAGAGGAAATGGAAATCACCAACAGCGGCAGCATCATTGGAACACAAGCTCACGCAATTACAAAGACCACCAGCACCGCAACATCTTTTCAGGGCACGGTAACGCTAGGCGACTCAAGTAATACAGCGGCGGGTAATATTGGCGTAGCTGCAGGTATTTATGCGGAAGAAGAAGTCGTAGGACTAACAATTAACAACTCAGGCACAATCAGTGGCGTGGGCACTTATGCAAGCGGTATCTACACTCGCGCAGTTGAAACTGAGATTATTAATAGCGGCACAATTTCTGGCACAAAGATTGGCGTGGCTCAAGTATCGGATGGCAGTGAAGTTAGGTCGATGAAGCTAGAGAACACCGGAACCATTACAGGTGACATCATGTCTGTGAATGGCTCCGCGCTACGTTGGTGGTCTTTATCTAACGGCGAAGGCACTGGTGGTGTCACTCTGGACTCTAGATTAAATATTAATAGCCAAGTTGGTCAGGCAGATAGTGAAATTACAAATAGCGGTACTATCACTGGTAATCTTTATTACAGCAACGGCACACATTCACTCCTGAATGAAGACGGTGGAACAATCACCGGTAACATTGATCTTGATCAACGCAACACTTATGGTAATGCAGGTGCTGGCAATGGTAATGGTAATGGCAATATAATCGGTACTAAAAACTTTACATTTGAAAATGCTGGTGAGTTTGCCGGCAATATTACTATTCGTACGGCAACAGGCAGCTCTATCAATCTTGTTCCAACAATCACAGGCAGTGGAGTTGGTTCCAGCTTGAACTCACCATCATCTGAAATCTCAGGCATGGGTGGAACACTGAAAGTTTTTGATGGCACGTCAGCAACGGATGGAACAAACTCTACAGCAAGCCTTGTGACGATAGCACCTAAAACTTTGGTAACAGTGCATACGGGGGAATACTTTAAAGTAGCTGATAATTTGTATGGCACTGCCCTGCCTCAAGTTGATGCAGTGAATACACCGCTCGTTAATTGGGTTGTAGCTAAAAATGCAGGTGACAATCTGGTGATTGGTGTTAATTCTGTGAATAGCGCATCTACAGTTGCAGGTGTCAGTGCAAAAAGCGCAAAAGCAATTGATGCTTTGATGACTGGCAATACGTCAATTGGCGCTACTGTGCAGGGCTTAACTTCTGCTGCTGCTATCGAAAAAGCTGGCCAGCAACTGCGCCCGGAAGCAAATAATGCATCAATGCAAGCTACTTTAGCTAACGTTAATCATCTCACTTCAGTGATTGGGCTCCATCAAGACGCAGTGCGTGTTGCGGGCAATGGCAAGAGCGGGGTTTCTACAGGTGAGTCTGCGCCGACTTCTGGCTTTTGGATGCAAGGCGTGGGCTTTGTCGGTGACCAAGGTAGCCGTAGCGGTATCAATGGCTACGATGTAAATAGCGCCGGTATAGTATTTGGCGGTGATAAGCTAATAGAAAATAGTGATTTACGCGTAGGTGCTGCGTTAGGATACACTGCTACCAATGTTAATGAGAAAGAAGCAAGAACAGGAAATAGAACAGATATCGACAGCTATCAAGCCACCTTATACGGCTCTTGGAATGCAGGGGCATGGTATCTGGATGCTGTTTTAGGATATGGTCAACATAAGTATGATACCAAGCGCGCCGTGGCACTAAACAATGCTACGCTGACAGGTAGTCATGACGCTAACCAGTATCTGGCTAAAATTGGTGCCGGCTATCCGATGCAAGTTGGTAAAGTAACATTTACACCGATGACATCACTCACTTATGTGAATCTTGATCAAGATGGATACTCTGAAAAAGACTCATCTAACACAGGTGCTGGATTGACCGTAAAGGGTACAAATGTAGACTCATTCCGCTCTGGCTTAGGTGCTAAAATATCTGCCCCTTTATCTGAAGGCGATCTCAAATCTTCAATTGAAGCACGTGCAATTTGGAACCATGAGCTTGCTGATACCAAGCAAGATGTAGCTGCGCGCTTTGCGGGTGGAACAAGCTTTACGACCAACGGTGTGAGCCAAGCACGTGACTCTGCAAACCTAGGGTTAGGTTTGAGTATGAGTGGTAATGGTCAAACTTTATCAGCAAATTATGATGCCGAGGTAAGAAGTAGTTATGTAGGTCATACAGCTTCACTGAAATTCAGATATGATTTCTAATCACTAGAAATACTGCGAAGAAGTAAAACACAGCCGGGCACCCTCGGCTGTGTTTTTTTGTAGATACAAACTTGTACTGGAACTTAGGAATGTATAAGCAATATAAACAAAGCATACTCAACAAAATGCTATTGTGGGCAATATTGGTTATTGTCACACTAAGTAGCTGCTCAATAGTGACTCCTAATCAGCGCCCAGAACAACTCGCAGTTAACTCTGGCATGAAAAAAACTATATTCCTAGCCAATGGGTTTACACTAACAGCTTACTCCCGTACAACAGACAAGACTCAACCAATAAATATATATATTGAAGGTGATGGCATGGCATGGCTTTCACGTTATCAACTTTCACGGGACCCTACCCCCAAAGTAGCTATAGGCCTTCAGTTGGCTTTACTTGATCCTGCAGCAAATGTGGTTTATCTCGCCCGACCTTGCCAGTTCAATGACTTTAATCAAATGCCTTGCGACAGTTCATATTGGTCTGATAAACGCTTTTCAGAAAAAGTAATTGATGCGGTGAATCAAGAACTGGATTCATTTGTAAATAAGACTCAAGGGCAAAGAGTTAACTTAATAGGTTACTCTGGGGGCGCCGCAATAGCAGTTTTATTAGCGGCACGTCGCCATGACATTCAAAGCTTAAGAACAATTGCTGGTAACTTAGACCATGCCTATTTGAATCAACATCACCGAGTAAATGCAATGCCTGATTCGCTTGATGCTATTGATGTTGCGTATAAGATTAGAGAAATACCGCAGCTACATTTTACGGGTACTCGCGATAAGGTTGTGCCTTTGGAAATAGCTTTACGTTTTATTGATAAACAAGACAACTCTCATTGCTCTGCTACTGTTAAGGCTGCAGCTAGGCATCAAGAGGGCTGGGCTGAGCAATGGCAGCAATTATTAAAGATGCCAGTACCATGTAAAGATCAGACTTAAGCTTTTTTGGAAAGATAAGGGGCTGCCTCATCTGGATTTAATTGGTAGGAGATGCGAGGATCGAACTCGCGACAAACGAATTAAGAGTCCGCTGCTCTACCAGCTGAGCTAATCTCCCAAATACGACTGTTATTATAGACGGATGTAGCAGTTAGACGCTAAAAATTAAGTTTAGCTCTCAACATACGCATCACTTGAAATGATCAAACTCAAGCTAAAGCGTTATTGCTTAATACTTTACTGCCTAATATATTATTGCCCAGCGACTTATTGAATAGTGCAGTCTTCTACTCCGGTATTGCCGCCTTTAAACTCTGGCTCAAAGTAGAACTTATGAAAGCCCCACTGCCCATTAGCATTCTTTTTCATCTCGGCAATACCTGTACCGTAGTCTTTGGTACTTTGATCCTGCAACGCAAAGTGCATGGCCACGTGGTTACCATTTGCAGCAGCATGGCCTAAATAAGTGCCGTAGCTTGGCACTTCCAGCTTGAAGTCATAGCTCGCGTAATTTTCTTTACTGTGTGCTGGCTTTAACGCCATGGTCACCACCCCGGTATACTTGCCCTCATGTGCGTCATCGCCCGTGCAGTTATATACACCGCTAAAGTCTTGCACAGTAGCTTGCGCCGTATAACCGTTAAAGCTAGCCAACAACAATAAACTGCAAATAAAGTATTTCATCGTTAAATCCTCATTACTGCGCTAGAAACCTAGACTTCATGCTTTCAAGATTCAGTTCACTCAAGATATTGCCAATCCGCTCTTTTGCATTTTTACGCGGCTGTCCGGTGTATTTGGCAATGATTAACTCGTTTTTCATGGAATGCTCCCAGCCCACAAGCTCGGTCACTGTCACACTGTAACCAGCAGCTTCTAACTGCAAGCAGCGTAATACGTTGGTAATTTGGCTGCCAAACTCGCGCGTGTGAATCGGGTGGCGCCAAATCTCACTTAATGAGGTTTTACCAAAGCTTTCATTTTTATGCTGCCTTAATACTTCTGCCACCTCGGCCTGACAGCACGGTACTAACACCATATACTTAGCATGCTTTTTCAATGCAAATTGAATCGCATCGTCCGTTGCTGTATTGCATGCATGCAAAGCGGTCACAATATCCACTTTATTAGGGATAACGCCTGACGTAGTCGATTCTTCCACGGTTAAGTGCTCAAAACGCATACGTGCAAAGCTAAGTTGCTGTGCTAATTCTTTGGACTTTTCAACCAGCTCCGCCCGCGTTTCAATGCCCACAACCTCGCCTGCCGCTAGCTGTTTGAGCAATAAATCATATAGGATAAACCCGAGATACGATTTGCCCGCGCCATGGTCCACCAAAACGGGGTTAGGATTATGCGCCAACACATCATTGAATAATGGCTCGATAAAATTGACCAAGTGATACACTTGCTTGAGTTTACGGCGGCTATCTTGGTTAAGTTTGCCATCACGTGTGAGTATATGTAGCGCTTTAAGCAACTCAATGGATTGATTAGGCTTTATTTCTGGAATATTTTGCATACTGCTATTTTAATGGAAAATAATATTTTTATCTGACTTGTCGTCAAACAAATCACTACTGCGTTTTGTATAGCAAGGACACTTAACATTTGTGTTCCGGTGACAGAAATCAAACAAACCGAGATAAGGACATCATGATGAAAAACATACTTTCAATCACAACCATTTTACTCACGATACTTGCTTCAGCATCTGCAACGGCCGACGAAACCACACACGGAAAAGTAGGCTTGGATGAGCGTGGCGATCGTATTGAACAGCGCTTTGACAACAAAGGTGATCGCATTGAGCAACGTCTAGACAACCGTGGTGACGCTATTGAAAACCACTTAGATACCAAAGCTGACAAAGCGCGTGAAAATGGCAATGTAAAACGTGCTAACCATTTAGAACACAAAGGCGACCAAATTAACCAGCATTTGGATAACCGTGGTGAGCGTATCGATAACCACATGGATAGACAGGGCGAACGCATCAACAACCGCTTAGATAGACGCGCTAAACGTAAATAGAAGCAACGAACATTTCATGCATATGGGGCGCGATTTCGATAAACAATATCTCAGTATGAATCATTTTCTTGCAGATATTGAGGGTCGCGCTTTTCGCATGGCACAAATTGCTATTGGTAATCGCGACGATGCGCTAGAAATAGTACAAGACGCGATGATGAAACTGGTACAAAAGTACAGCCAGCACCCACCTGCAGAATGGAAAGCATTATTTTACAGCATACTGAATACGCGTATTTTAGATTGGCATCGCAGGCAATCTGTACGCAATCGCTTTAGAAGTTGGCTGAACTGGCATGATGACGAAGATGATAGTGCTGAAGACGCATTAGCACAGCACCCGGATGATAAAAACCACACACCGGACGCCAAGCTACAGGACAGCCAGTTTATGACCAGTTTAAATATTGCACTCAGCGCACTCCCGCTGCGTCAGCAACAAGTGTTTTTACTGCGCGTGTGGGAAGGCATGGATATCAATGAAACCGCTGCAATCATGCACTGCTCAGCAAGCAGTGTAAAAACACATTACGCACGCGCATTAGAGAAATTACGTGAGAAGCTAGAGGATCACCAATGAGCACTGAACTGACAAAGGAAACTACAAAGTTAGAGTCTAAAATTAAAGCCAGCCTGGATGCTAGCGTCATGGATTTAGATCAAAATACGCAGCAGGCATTAGCCTCCATACGTGAAAAATCACTCAAAAATCAGCATGCACGCACATGGCTAAATTTCAATGCATGGAGGCCTGTAAGTGCCTTTGCGCTTAGTGCTTTGCTAGCGATACTGTTCGTCTACCACCCGAACAATCTGGATGATGCATTGCAGCGCATAGCAACCCAACAAAGCATTAGTCATGAACAACCGGAGCAGATCACCATGCTAGAACTGCTCACCAATGCAGAAGATTTAGAAACTGCGACTGACCCCGATTTTTATGTTTGGATAGACGAAGTATTGGCAACTGAGGGTATGAATAATGCCGTTTAAATTACTGGCCTTAACCTTATTGGCGCTTATCAACTTTAGCTACTCGTCCCAGATTCTGGCTGCTACTAATCCGCCTTTAGATGTAATAGAGCTGTTGGGTGAAATAGACGACGACAGCATGCTCGCGGCAGCACTAGCCGAGATAGAAAACAAACCAAGCAAAAACCAAAAAAAAGATAGCACCCAAACCAGCAGCAAACAAAATACAGAGTCAGCCACACCTGCAGGAGGTAACAAAAAATGAACATTACTTTATATTCTCAGTACCGTGTTATGACGTGCGCCCTATTACTGGGTTTCAGCGTGTTTGCAAACTCAGCCATGGCAGAGGGCGTAGCTTGGGAGTCGCTCAGTGAACAGCAACAGCAAACCCTAAGTGCAGTCAAAGACCACTGGGATGAATTACCACCACATCGGCAGGAAAGGCTGAGCAAAGGCGCAGAGAAATGGGCGAATATGCCGCCTGAACAAAGAGAACGTGCACAGGAAAATATCACTCGCTTTAAAAACCTATCCCCAGAAGATAAGGCACGGGTGAAAGAGCATATACAAAAATTTAGACAACTGCCTCCAGAGCAACGCAGTGCGTTACGTGAGCGCTGGAAAAATATGTCGCCAGAGCAAAAAGAAGCGTTTAAAAGCCGTATCAGGAACATGAGCCCAGAACAACGCAAAGAATTGCGAGAAAAAATTAAAGCGAGAAAAATGGAACAAGCGCAATAATCAGATACTTGCATAAATATTCTATGGAGAATCACAGATAAAAACTTGAATTGAAGCCGTCAATGCTAAAATAACGAAATTCGTTTAAAGCAAATTTCGTTTCAACATAGCAAGGCACAAAGCCAAAGAAACCATGCTTTAGACACTACACTTTTATGTCAGCCAAGCAGTAGGCAACATAGTCAGAATTATTGAGGGAATAAAACACATGGCAATTCAATGGTACCCGGGTCACATGACCCAAGCGCGTAAAAAAGCCGAAGAGACCATGGAGTTTACCGACATGGTCATTGAGGTATTAGATGCGCGCGTACCTGCAGCCAGCCATAACCCGATGATTGATGAAATGCGTTTGTTTCGCCAGCGCCCGCAACTTAAGATTTTAAATAAGGCAGACTTGGCAGACCCTGCCGCTACCCAGGCTTGGTTAAACTACTTTAACGCACAGCCTAATACCAAAGCAGTCGCGCTTTCCTGTAAAAAGGCAGGCGATGCTAAAAAAATTCCGGCAATCTGCAAAAAAATCACGCCACATCGCGGCACTCATTTAAAACCATTGCGTATGTTGATTATGGGCATCCCTAACGTGGGAAAATCTACCCTGATGAACGCCCTGCTCAATCGCCGCGTGGCAAAAGTGGGCGATGAGCCGGCCGTAACCAAAAACCAGCAACGTTTTGATTTAGACGACACCATGAGCATTACCGACACACCGGGCATGATGTGGCCTAAAATCGCTTACGAGTCAGATGGCTACATGCTGGCAGCAAGTCATGCCATTGGCAGAAATGCGGTGATTGATGAAGATGTAGCTACATTTTTAGCCAACAACTTATTAAAGAGCTACCCAGCTTTAGTTAATGCGCGCTATAAACTAGACGCAATGAAACTTGATGTGACGCAAATGGATGGCGTTGATTTACTTGAGGCCATTGCAAAGCGCAGGTCTTACAAGCGCCATGATGGCCTATGGGATATGGAAAAAACCGCAGTTGCATTCTTAACTGATTATCGCAGCGGTGCCATTGGCCGTGTAAGTCTAGAAACGCCAACGTCTAGAGCAGAAATGATGGCGAGTTCACAAACCAACCCAGCCAGCAACTCAGAGCAAGCCACAGAAACTGACGATTCAACCAACACCGCACAATAGTAATCTGCAATGTTAAATTCAATGAATACGCCTCAGCGTGAGGCGGTAAAGTATTTAGACGGCCCTCTCCTCGTGCTAGCGGGTGCAGGCAGCGGCAAAACGCGC
>Ga0207968_100100_pt1 | contig 38388 bp, 60 predicted proteins | sample LakWasMet21_HOW5_2_FD_183867 | JGI IMG/M metagenome (GOLD analysis project Ga0207968, IMG submission 183867) | Freshwater sediment methanotrophic microbial communities from Lake Washington under simulated oxygen tension - Sediment Metagenome... | ecosystem: Environmental > Aquatic > Freshwater >...
CGCTAGTCAACCATTACAATCAGTAAATATTGAGTCACTTAGAACTGCATATCGTCAAGGTGGGGTTAATGCATTCAACAAGGCTATAGGTGAGCTGTTTAGTGCTAACCTATCATTCAAGCGGGACTGGCTAAAGCCAGCCCCTTAATTCAGACGTTATGCATCATAATAATTCGAGTATTTAATAAATATGAGCTATACATATTTTCTTTCAATTACTGCACTAAACGTCACCTTAGGCCTATTAGGTTTATTTCTTTTACGTAAAAATTCGTCCAATTTTCTTGGCTTTCAGTATTTTTATCAAATCCTGTTCTCTTTGTTAGCATCCTTCATTTGCCCAACTTTATTGTTCGCAGGTCACGGTGTAATCCCATTACCAACATTAACCGCTATAGTCATGCTCATAGTAGGTAGTGGCTCCGAGTATCAATTTGCATTTCCTAGTCTTGGTCTCAGCAATAGCACTGGTTCTGTATGGCTCATACCTGCTGTTTTTTGCTTTATTGTTGTATATTTTAGCTCTTGGTCAAAAGTCAAAAAATCATGTTCATAGTCATGCATAACCCATCATTCAAGCGGGACTGGCTAAAGCCAGCCCCTTAATTCAAACGTTAGGAGCTATATGGAAACACCATCAGTAGTTAAACAAGCTGTAATTGCAATATTAGCAACACTTGCTATTAGTACACTTCTTGTCATCTACCAAAAACTAACTGGCAGTATTTCAAGTGGGCAATTTATGGGCACCATCATCATTTATGCTTTTTTATGTATTCTTCCATATAAAATCAGTAACAAAAGCAATGCTGCTCGTTATGTTTACTTGGTTCTCGACATAGTCATGTTACTGTCCGCTTTCGCTATTGATTATGAAAAATACAAATTGGAGTTCATGGTTTCCTTTGCCTTAATTCCTATTGAAATATTCATTCTTTATCGGTTATTTCAAAAAGAGGCTTCAAATTGGTTTCTTTCAAAGTAAGCTCGCTCCTAACCCATCATTCAAGCGGGACGCCTAACGGCGCCCCTTAATTCAAACGTTAGGTGTAATAGTGAAGTATTTAGATGTTATTTCAATTTCTTTGCTTATGGCGCTTATTGTCCTAATGTGTATCGTGGCACATAAAAAAAGACATAAAATTCCAAGAACTGTCCTATTCTTTTATTGCTTTTTACCTTTTGCACTTGGTTTAGGATTGCTTATTATCACTTACATAGACTTCAACCTTGGCAAAGTAATGCCTATATTTTTTAAGGGAAAGGTTGCTGTCAGCAAACTTGACTCACCAAAGCTATTTTTTGTTGGCGTAGTTTTCGATGCTTTATTTTCTCTATGCATTGCTGCTGGTGGCTTAGTTGGTATGTTAATAGCGGTTACGAACACTAGGTTTAAGTTTAAAGAGTAATGCTTACACCTAACCCATCATTCAAGCGGGACGCCTAACGGCGCCCCTTAATTCAGACGTTAGATTACAACACAAGGAGCAAAAGTGAAGCCAAAAGTATTTATAGGTTCTTCGAGAGAGGGTATTGCAATTGCCAATGCAATTCATGCGAATCTTACATACGAAGCCGAGTGTACAGTTTGGAAAGATGGGGTATTCCAGCCATCGTCTTCAACACTCGTTGACCTCATGCGCATATTACGAAATTCAGATTTTGCAATTTTTGTATTCAGTCCTGATGATGTATCAATTATGCGAGAAAACGCAGACCAAGTAGTACGTGATAACGTCCTATTTGAATTAGGTCTTTTTATCGGTAGGCTCGGACAAGAACGCTGCTTTTTTCTAATTCCAGACTCAGAAAAGATGCGATTACCAACTGATCTTTTTGGCGTGAACCCGACCAAATATGAATCTGGACGCAGTGACTCAAACTGGGAGGCCGCTGTTAATCCCGCATGCATGCAAATACTACGAGTTATTAGCCAATTAAAATCATTTCAAGATATTGTCGATGAAAATACTACACCTTCAACAATACCGACACCCCTGCAAAAAAATTTAACACCTAATAAAGTTTCCACACCTTCATCCACAAAACTCACGCTAGAGACTTATAAAAAATCCTATCTTTTAAAGGGTGATACTAAAGCTCATAAGGATCGACTTAATGCGTTGGATTACTGCTCTTATAATAAAACTCTTAAAGCGTGGGTCATACCTCTTTCAAAAGAAACACAAGCCAGAAAGGATTTAGCTGATTTACTGTAATCTAACCCATCATTCAAGCGGACTGGCTAAAAGCCAGCCTCTTAATTCATACGTTAGGGTTCAAAACCGTGGCTAATGAATCTGATTTACAAGAAACCTTTGAGCAAGGTCTAAAACTTTTCATTGGGTTTCTTGAAGTAATGGCTATGGAACCAATAGAACAATGTGAAGTTTGGGGAAATTACAATGTGGCATGGGAGTTGGTGACGGACTTAAAAAACGAAGGTCACATAATTTCAACTTTTGAATGTAGCTATCTTACAGAACAGCAAAAGCACGAAGTTAAAAACTTTATAAACAGTTTTAGCTGCATTCCAGACGTACTGCTAACTCAAGCAACTACAGCAATAGAAAATCAGAAAGCCATGAGTCATCCAGTTTGGCTACCTATACGAGAAGATGCTGTTAAACTTATTGTAAATCTTCAATCTGCGGTCGTTAGAAATAAGGAGTATTGTGCATGAATATTAACCCTAACCTCTCATTCAAGCGGGACTGGCTAAAGCCAGCCCCTTAATTCAAACGTTAGGTAACAAATGTCTCGATTTGATGTTTTGTTGGGCGATGTTGTAATTGGACACACCGATTTGGAAATGGGTGACCCTGTGAAAGGTAGCGCCTTGGGTTCTCTGAGGCCAACTTCTATGTACACATCGACTCAATCAATAGATAGTTCAAAGTTATTAGTTCGTCTATCAGGGACAGAGGGCGAGTGGCTTAATGGAGTTGTTGTTATAGACGACTACTCTGTCGATATTGGCTCAAATGTAACAGCGATAGAGGTTAGCGTTACAGGCATTTCTCACAAAAACTTTCGTCATTTCTTTCCAGCTCATTTTGCTATTTATGAGAGGCAATTTAATGTTTAAGTTACCTAACCCATCATTCAAGCGGGACGCCCAACGGCGCCCCTTAATTCAAACGTTAGGTATTTGAAATGAATCGCCGAAATTTTCTTACCCTTATTCTTGTTTTACTTGGAACGTCACAAACGAAAATAGCTATGACAGAAGAAAACAATCAGGATGTTCAACTCCGCTCAGCAAAGGAGGTAGCTGAAAGGTGCCTTGCACTTCTCGCTATAATTCAACACTCAAATAAATCACAACAAAACTTTATTTCATGGTTTAAAGAAAATAACATCGCCAACTATTTCAGTTATGAAGAGAAATTGTTCTTTGAATCATCGAAACCAACTGAAGAACAACTTATTGCATTCAGTTGGCGAAGTGAAGCTTTGTTGCTTTTATTGTGGGCGCTGGGTCATATTGAGAAATTGCCACCGCTTAATGAGCAGGTAAGTAATCTAGGAAGTCTTCCTGGAATTAAATTAGCAAGTGATAATCCCAAGCAATTTCTCGCATCAGCGAAGCTTAGAAAAGATAGTGTTATTCAAGAAGCAGAGGAAGATTTGTATAACCAGCATTGGCGGGTTAGCGATGCTCAGTTAAATCAAAAAGAAATGCCAAAAGAGCTAGACCCAGGTATAGTTCTTGAGCGAAGGTATGCCCTTAGTTGGTTAGTCGGTTGGGGGGATAGTTGGGATGATGTACCAACTGATACCTAACCCATCACTCAAGCGGGACACGCTAAAGCGCGCCCCTTAATTCAAACGTTAGGCTCATGATGCTTATCACGCAAATAGTCAAGAAGACTACCGTTTTTCTCGCAAAGGTATTGGTTCTTTATCTGGCGCTGATCGTTCTCCTAATCGACCGCGTTTTATTTGAGACAGCACTCCCAAGATTCATTTTCGAGCAACAGCCTTTTGTCCAATCAGCGGTATTTACCTTAGCTATTTCAGCCGCGATATCCATCGCAATTCGGTCGAAAACACCGATCATTTTCACAGCCTTCTGCCTAGCATATTCCACCTTCTTCTGTGTATTCCCTTACCAATCCACACCGTTCATTGCACTATTTTGCGTGGTTGCAGCCGTAAATTTTCTCTATAAAAATAAAATTACAGACCCACTTCTTGTGATACTGCTTGTCATCGCGGGAGTTTGGGTATTCATTTCCTTTATCTACCCGTCTTACTTGACTGGTTGGGTCAACTACGTTGCAGGTCGGAAGGATTTTTCTAACTCGATATTTGAAGGGTTTGGTGCCGCAAAAGACTTAATTTTCTCAACCTTGATTATAATTCCAGTTGTTGGAATGTATTTTCTCGGCAAACATAGTTACGTGAGGTTCTACTCCGTTCTCAAATCTTTGCATAAATGAAAAACTGCCTAACCCATCATTCAAGCGGGACGCCTAACGGCGCCCCTTAATTCAAACGTTGGGCATCAAGGTAAGGTATGGCGCTACTTGCTGAAGAAATCGTTGAAGAATGGCTGAACCGCCAAGGTTACTTCACGATCCGAGGAATCAAAATGGGCGTTCAAGAAATCGACTTGCTTGCGGTAAAAGCGCAAGAAGACGGAAAAACTGATTGCCGCCACATTGAGGTTCAAGCGTCTATGCGCCCCGTCAGTTACATTTCTCGAGTGCCAAAGGAAAGCCAGAAAGCTGGCCGTGCCGCAAACAGCGCGAAACGTTCCGCTGATGAACTCGTGCAAGGTGTTGCTGAGTGGGTTGAAAAGAAATTCCACAGGCCAGTGAAAACATCACTCATGCGCACCCTATGGAATGGTGATTGGTCATCCGAGCTTGTCGTAAATGTCGTGAAATCCGACGAAGAACTCAATCTAATTGCAGGCCACGGCATCAAGATTCTTCGGCTAAATGAAATAGTTGAATCACTTGCAAGCAATAAATTCGTTGTTGCGAGTGCCGCTGGTGGAGACATTATTGATCTCATACAAATGGGCTCAGCCCTTAAAGAGGACGCATGATGCCCAACAAGTCATTCCAGCGGACCGTCAAAGAGCTGCGCTTTTTGCCGTCCACTGAATTCGCACGTTAGGTTCCAATGCCACGAGTATTATTCATTGCTCTCAAAATTGCTGGCGTTATTTCTATATCGCTTCTGGTGGCGGCACTTGCTACAGGTGCCGAGCTTTCACTTCACATTGGTACTTTTGCCCTTGTTCTTATCGCGAGCAGTGCTTGCTTCTTTGTAAAGTCTAGCTCTGTTCGCATGCAAGCGGCTTGCTTCTTGGTACTTGTTGTCGGGGTAAGCCACGCAGTAGATCGTTACTTTTGGGTAGGCGTCTGGGATCGTGGTTATCCTTGGCCTTATTCTCATGGTGGCGATTGCACATCATGTACTGGCTTTATTGGATCTATTGCTCCATTTATGAATGAAGTCTCTGTTGTCTGTTTCTCGGTACTTGCAGCTGTTGCCATTATTGCCATCGTTTGGCACCTAGCGGGACGCCTTGCGGCGCCCCTTATGTCAAACGTTAGAGCTATTAAAAACCTATGAGTCGCATCGGGAAAACTCTCTGTTTAATTTATGCTTTAATCATCGCTGTTTGCATCGTATTTGCTTACTCAGCAGGTGGTGATTTAAAGGGGCAGTATGTTTTTCTACAATTACCGATAGTTATTCAAATGGCTAGCATTGATGCAGTTGGTCTATCGCCAAAACTACAAAACCTATCTTGGGTGGGTGCTTATGGTCTATTGGGCCTGCCTACCTTTTTGTTTTTATATTTCGTTGGCTGGGCTATTGATGGTCGTAGCTCTGGCTCACTATTAAAGTGATTTTACCTTTCTTTACAATGTTTCTCTGTTGTCGGTATTTCCCATGCATAAGGTTTCTTGTATCCTTTGCTCTAACCCATCATTCAAGTGGGACGCCTAACGGCGCCCCTTAATTCAAACGTTGGAGCACATAACCTAAGGAGAAAAAATGCGTTATATGTTTGTCTGTCTGGTGTTAATCCTCGCACCATTTATGGCGTCAGCTGAGGACATTGTGGCTCGTTCCTACTCATTACAGAAACACGGAACATTAGAGTTAAAAGTACCAGAATCATGGAGCGACTCTATCACGCAACCAACCAGTGAACTGCCTCCTACAATTAAGTTATCACCTAAAAATGGGGCTCAGTTTACGATACTCGCCACTCCAATTTGGCTTGCTCAGGCAGACATAAAATCACCTACTCCAGATGAGCTGCGCGCTACTGTAAGGCAAGCTGCTGATATTGCGCTTCTGCAATCCATGGAAGACTCGATCGAAATAAAAGAACTCAAAGGACCTACCAACACTGGTTACTATTTTACGGCAACGGATCAAGCACCGCAGCCTGGGGAATTTAAACACCTTAATCAAGGAATAATTGCTGTTAAGGATCTCCTAGTATCTTTCACGATACTTACCAATGACGGTCAAGAGGCAATCGTGAAAGAGGCACTTTCTTTATTGTCATCAGCAGAGCGCCACTAATCATGTGCCCAACCTATCCATCAAGCGGGGCGCCTAACGGCGCCCCTTAATTCAAACGGTTAGCAAGCAAAACCATCCATGTATGTCCCAAAGCATTTTGAAGAGTCAAGAGTTGATGTTCTTCACGACTTAATTATTGCTCATCCGTTCTCGACGTTGGTCACCATGTCTTCTATAGGTATTAACGCAAATCACATTCCTTTGCACTTAATCCAAGAGGCTGGGCAATATGGAACATTGCAAGGGCATGTTGCACGAGCAAACCCAGTATGGAGTGACTTAGTAAACGATGTTGAGGCATTGGTTATATTCCAAGGTCCAAGCAGTTATATAACTCCATCGTGGTATCCAACAAAACAAGAACACGGCAAAGTAGTGCCTACATGGAATTATGTAACCGTCCATGCTTACGGCACACTCCGAGTGATTGATGACCCAACTTGGGTTAAAAACCAGCTTGAATCACTGACGACTCAACAGGAAGCCTCGTTTGACAAACCTTGGGCAATTTCTGATGCTCCGGTTGAATTTACCGATAAAATGATTGGCGCTATTGTTGGTATCGAAATATTGATTACTAAACTTATAGGCAAATGGAAAGTTAGCCAGAATCAACCTGCATTAAACCAAGCAGGGATAGCTCAAGGCTTGGAGTCGCTTGGCAGGTCAGAAGAAGCAGAACTTGCCACTGTAGTTAAAATGGCGCAGCAAAATGCCCTCTAACCCATCATTCAAGCGGGGCTACTAAAGCGCGCTCCTTATGTCAAACGCTAGGTCGCGTAGATATGGCTAGAATGACCACCAAGTCAGCTAAGAGAGAAAAAACCAGGGTAGTGGTCACCCCAAACCCCTATGTAATGGTTGTTTTCACGGCAGTCATTGCAGGTATCTTTTCAATTATCGGCAGTTACTACACAGCTGATTTTCAAACAAGGGAGGCTATTGCACAGAAGCAATTTGAGTATCGTATGTCGACCTACACCGCATTCCTTGAAAATACAGATCATACTAAAGCGCCTGCTATTAGCCAAATACTCACCATCGGCTCCATGGCGGACCATTTAGCCACAGATGGAGAAATTCAGGAGTTTGAAGATCGAACTGCGCATTTTTTGAAGAATTACAGCTCGCAAGATATCTTTTGGCAACTCAATGCCGATCTGAATAGTCTTCGGTTACAAGGCACTCCAAGAGTCGCAGAAATATGCGACGATATCTTGAAGTCTCTCCTTCTTAGAGATGATGAAATTATCTGGAGTAAGTACCCTGCTAAACTCGTGGCCGCTCTTAACAGTTTGAGTAGTGCTCAAGATAAAGGACAAGCCTATGGCTGGACCGAACGGGTATCGTCAGATGAACGGCTAATGATTGTGATAATCTCGAAACTCAACCAAGCACTTATTGACCAACTTAGAAAAGAAATACATGGTGAGTCGACTTAACTTTCTGCTCCACGGGCAGTTAGCCTTTGAACTACAACTTTAGGCAAAAGGAGTAACAATTGGATTTACAGGATACAACAATAAAATTAGCTCATCCAGGCAAGAGATTTCAAGGTCAGTTTATTGATGCAATAGTTGCTTACATTCTGGCAATTATTCCCTTTTATTTGCTACACACAACTATTGGGAAAGAGGCTTCTATTTTTATCGCAGTAACAATAGCTGTGACTTATTTCCTCCTTTCGGATGCACTACCGAATGGTCAAAGTATTGGGAAAATTCTGTTAAAAATAAAAGTGGTACATAAGAAAACAATGGCACCATGTTCCTTAGTTCAGTCATTTCTTCGAAACATTACTTTTCCATTGGGTATTTTTGATTGGTTTTTTATCTTTTTTGGATCACATCGTAGGCTAGGTGATTTTATGGCATCTACAGTGGTAATAAAAATTTGATGCATCTCTTGCATAACCCATCACCCCCTGAGTTATACAATAATCCACATAAGCTGTTAAACTCAAAACGATAGGTCTTCTGCAATAACTTCTCAGTTACATAACAACTAAGCTACATCCTAAAAAAGGAAAGCAGCATGGCAAAAAAAGTAATCATTCAGCACCCGGTTAATGGCCTCACTAGAAATGGCTACTATGGATATAGTTGGACATATCTTTTTTTTGGTTGGTTAGTGCCTTTATTTAGGGGTGAACTAGGCGTCGCCGCTCTGCATATGCTATTTACACTGTTCACTTTTGGTTTATGGCAACTGATTGTTTCCTTTTTATATAACAAACAGTACATGACGAGAATGTTAGAAAAAGGCTATGTGTTAAAAGACTCAGAGCAAACAATGGCTGAAGCCAGAGCATGCCTTAATATTGCACCAGTATAATTTTTTATCGCCAACAGACCCACTAACCGAATATTGTTATTCGCTTAGTGGGTTGCATAAATCTAGATCAGCGTAACTAAGTCATTGTGAACTCACAAAACTTAGGTAAAATCTCACTTCTATTCAATTGATGTTAGCGCTCATGTTTGTTCACCCCCAGTTTGACCCTATTGCGATTCACCTTGGTACTTTTGGCATCCATTGGTATGGCTTAATGTATTTGCTTGGATTCCTGGCATTTTTAGCTTTAGGCAAATACCAAATCAACCATAGAAGATGGCATGGTTGGACCATGCAAATGCTTGATGACGCACTGTTTTTTGGTGCATTAGGTGTAATTATTGGCGGGCGTTTAGGTTATGTACTGTTTTATCAGTTAAGCTATTTTAGCAGCCACCCCACTGAGATTTTTGCAGTGTGGCAAGGCGGCATGAGCTTTCATGGCGGCTTCTTAGGCGTGCTTGTGGCCATGTGGCTTTTTGGCAGAAAGTATCCGCAAAACTGGCTAAAAATCATGGATTTTGTTGCGCCACTAGTCCCAATTGGTTTGGGCGCTGGACGCATGGGTAATTTCATCAATGCAGAGTTGTGGGGCAGAGTCACCAACGCGCCATTTGGCATGATTTTCCCTAAAGTGGACACTGCATTACGCCACCCATCACAGTTATATGAGTTTGCACTTGAAGGCGTATTGCTGTTCTTAATCCTTTGGATATATGCCGCAAAACCACGTGCAACCGGCACTATTTCGGCCTTATTCTTAATCGGTTACGGTAGCTTCAGATTTATTGTGGAATACACACGTGAGCCTGATGATTACTTAGGTTTACTCTCTATGGGTTTAAGTATGGGGCAATGGCTAAGCCTGCCGATGATTTTAATTGGCGTGGTGATGTTTGCCTTGTGTAATAAAAAACGTGGCTTTTAGTGCAGACCGCACATTAACAACTTGATTCAACTACCCTAGCTGCATGGTGTACCTACGTATGTTTCGAGGTACACCTGTTGGACAGCATCTTCCTATCCCACTTCCAAAACTTCAGTTAACAATTGTTAACTTGGCGTAACTAATCATTAAGCTTATTATCTGACGGGTTATTGATCTGTTTATGTAAGGAGCCCTATTATTAAGAAACTTCTAAAACGTGTGTTTTTTAGAAAACATCAAGCGGCTAACTCAGGTCAGCTAGATCCAGCGTTTATCAGTACTCACAATAGCCATTCAAAGTCTGACTTTGAAGTGAGCGAGTTGAGCTATGATGAATATGTGGAATATGCCGGCCCTGAGCGCAGAGTGGTGATAGCAGAGGTAAATGAGGAGCGCAGGCGAGTTCAGTGAGCACTCACTTAATCTAGCCTATAGGCTCAAAGGCCTTTAAAACTGTTTTACTCGGTGATTCGCCTTATGCCTAGTGACTGCACCAGACCTTAACTTTGCGTGCTTAGTTGTTTGCCCATAGGTACGAGCGCGCCATAACTTGAATGAACTATGCTTTAAATGAGTACGCATCAATTTAATCACCCCATCCTGCTTGAGGCCGAACTGATAGGCGATGGCCTCAAACGGGGTGCGATCTTCCCAAGCCATTTCTATCACGCGGGATACTTGCGCTTCATCTAACGGCTGCAGGCCAACCGTGTTTAGCAGCATCGGTTAATACCCTTCCATTTACTATCTTGCCATAATTTAAAAAACTCTTTGCGCGAGAGTGCTGGTGGTGCATCTACTGTGGCTTGGTGAAACTCGGCATGATGCTTCAAGTATTGCTCATAAGCATCGTCACCTGACACATGCCGCACATAGCACCATAATTTCTTTAACATTCTTAACATACCAATCCCCTGCTAATCTCGCACCCAGTTTTCTACTAAGCGGCTTGGTTCGTGCGGCACTTCTGATAGCTTCAATACCGGTTTACCACCTAAATAACGCAGGCATAACCGCACCATATCCAGTATCACCACCCACAGCACCACTACAAAAAACATGGTGAGGTAGGCATCTAAATGCTGATTAAATATCAATTGCGGTGCAACAGCCACTTTATCAGTTGGTAACGTTCCTGCCGACAATTTTGCAGCCATATCATTCGCCGCAGCAAAAAACCCCACCCGCACATCGGCACTGAAAATCTTTTCATAAGCAGCGGAGGTGGTAATAGTCACCAACCAAATCAGCGGCATTCCTGTTACCCATGCATATTTCAATTTGCCAGACTTCACTAGAATGCCCGTTGCTACACATAAGGCAATGGCAGCTAACATTTGGTTCGCAATACCAAACAGCGGCCATAAAATATTAACGCCGCCATTCGGGTCTATCACGCCTATATACAAAAAGTAACCCCAGCCGGCTACCACAATACTGCTAGTCAGTATTACCGAAGGCGTGTATGAAGTTTCACCCAGTTTTTTGTTAAAGTTACCCAATAAGTCTTGCAACATAAAACGGCCAACCCGTGTGCCTGCATCCAGCGTGGTCAGTATGAATATCGCCTCAAACATAATGGCAAAGTGGTACCAAAGGGCCAGTAACTCTTTACCAAAAGCACTGCCAAAAATACTTGCCATACCTACCGCTAAACTTGGTGCGCCGCCAGTACGCGAGAACAAGGTTGATTCACCCATATCACTGGCAAGTTGCTGCATTTGCTCTACAGTCACCGCAAAGCCCCAACTGTTAATTTTAGCAATGGCATCTACCGCCTCTTTACCCACCACCCCCGCTGGACTATTGATGGCAAAGAACACGCCAGGCTCCAGCACGGTTGCTGCAATCATCGCCATAATGGCGACAAAACTTTCTAACAACATACCGCCGTAACCAATCATGCGGATATCGCGTTCATTACCTAACAATTTTGGCGTGGTGCCAGATGCGATTAAGGCATGAAAACCTGAAATGGCTCCGCAAGCGATGGTAATAAAAACAAAAGGGAACAGTTTGCCGCCAAAAATTGGCCCTGTACCATCCACAAACTGCGTCACTGCGGGCATATGCATATCTGGACGCAAAATCACGATGGCAATCGCCAGCAACATAATGGTGCCTAGTTTCATGAAAGTGGAGAGATAATCACGCGGCGCCAAGAGTAGCCAGACTGGCAATACTGCTGCTGCAAAACCATACAAAATAATGCCGTAAGCCAATGGCAAGCCATCATGGTCAAATAGCGAACGCAATGTTTCGTGATGATCCACCCAGCCACCCAACCCGACTGAGAGCAATAATAGAACCACGCCAATAATAGAAGCTTCTAATACGCGACCAGGACGAATATTTCGCATATAAACCCCGACAAGCATGGCAATCGGAATAGTGGCAGCCACGGTTGAAGTTGCCCAAGGACTGTGTTTCATAGCGTTGACTACCACTAGCCCCAACACTGCAATTAAGATAATCATGATGAGAAATGTGCCAATGAGGGCGGCGCTACCGCCGACCACACCGATTTCATCTCGCGCCATTTGCCCTAGGCTGCGTCCGTTACGGCGCGTAGAGAAAAACAGCGTGACCATATCCTGCACTGCACCGCCCAATACTGCGCCAATTAAAATCCATAACGTGCCTGGCAGATAGCCAAACTGCGCAGCAAGTGTCGGGCCAATCAAAGGCCCAGGACCAGCAATTGCTGCAAAATGGTGGCCAAACACCACCCACTTATTAGTTGGTACAAAATCCCGGCCGTTGTCCAACCGCTCTGCCGGCGTGGCGCGGGTTTCGTCTATCACCAACACTTTGGCGGCAATCCATGCTGCATAAAAACGATAGGCAATCGCGTAAACACACACAGCAGCAGTGATCAGCCACAATGCATTAATGCTTTCACCGCGGTTTAACGCTATGCCAGCAACAGCAAATGCGCCCAGCAATGCAACGGCGACCCAAAGCATGGTTTTAATATTTTTGTTCATGTAATTTAAGCGTTTTGAGTTAAATAAAAGTGGTTGGCAATAGTATAAATCACACAAGCACATCCCCACTACCGGAATTTTTTGGAACTAATTGTTTTAAATGGGTTTTATCAACAAAAATTGTAGATAAAAGCACTTTAGCAACTCAGCATGTTGCAATAAACGCTATCCCTGTTTTGTTTATCTGCTTATGCGTAAAAAATTAAAACAACCACCAACCCATCCACATCACCGAAACCTGCAACACGAGGCCCAAGGTTACCTGCTGAAAAAATGCTTTTCCACCTGTTACTAAAGCAGTAATTGCTTTAGAGATCGCATTGGTTGAAATCGCTACCAAGATTGCCACTGCGGCATTGGCAGGCGTAATTTTAATCGTGGAAGCTAAAGAAGCGACTGAAATTGTGGAAGCATGCACATCTGCCAAGCCAGCCAGACCCGAAGCAACCACCAAGCCGGCTTGACCAAACCACGCTTTCAGCGCTGCCGAGGCCACCAGCACCAGCGCAATGACGAAAGCCAAAGTCAGCGCTGTTTTTACACTAAATGATCGGCTGGGCTTGCCTAGCTCGGGCGTGTGGTGATGAAAAGAGTTTAAAGTCACCACCAAGCCATAAGCTCCGATGGATAAGCCCGCAAATAACAAAGGTATTGTTAATGTATGTAAGGTTAATGGGTGAATCGCCGTTAACAACATCACCAGTTGCAACACGGTAGATAAACTGGATAGTGTTGCGCCGGCCACCGCGGTGCCCATCAGCTCTGGCGTTTTTTTCACGCGTGCACCCATCGCACCAATCGTGGCAATGCTGGAGATAAATCCAGAGACTAACCCCACCAGCGGCAGGCCGGTGCGGCTACCGAGCAAACGTAACGCTAAATGCCCAAGTGCCCCAATAAACATTACCAGTATCACAATCAACCATAAGTTACGTGGATTAATCGCATCAAAGGGGCCAATCAACTCATTAGGTACCAGCGGCAACACAATCAAGGTGGCTGCCGCCAAAATCAAGAAGTCAATCATCTCGTCTTTGGTCACTACTCCACGTACAAAACCGTGTATCGGCTGCTTTGCAGCAAGTAATATCGCTGCGGCCACGGCTAAGCTAGCTGCCATAGAAGCACTCGTCATGGCTAAACCACCCAAAATCACAGTAAAAACAAGGCTGATTTCCGTGGTTAATCCTGGGTCGTCATCTTTTCTCGAGAAATAAGCGGTTGCCACAAAAATGGTGACACAAATAATTGAAACGACAAGTAACCAGAAATTAATCGAAGTACTAACTGCACCAAGTAGAGACGCGATGGTAAAGGTACGCACACCAGCAATCGTGCTATCGCCACCACTCCCCTTACTGCGCTCACGCTCGGCGCCAATCAGCAAACCGATGCCCAAAGCTACCGCTAAATTTAACCAATGCGCAGCATTAATCAACATACACCCTTCCCATTTACTAATTTTTAGCCTTTATTTACAGCAAACCACGCTCGGCAAATGACAGCGTTTGATTGCCTGCCACAATGAAATGATCTAACACGCGGACATCTACTAATGCTAAAGCCTGCTTCAACTGCTGCGTTAACAGCTCATCTGCTGCGCTTTGCTGCACGGCACCTGACGGATGATTATGCGCCAAAATAACACTGGCAGCATTATGATGAATCGCACGTTTGACCACTTCTCTAGGATAAACGCTGGTTTGAGTCAGCGTGCCGCTAAATAGCTCCTCTGCTGCATGAAGGCGATTTTGTGCATCTAAAAATAGCACCATAAAAACCTCACGTGTCAGCGCACCTAATTTAAGCACTAAATAATCGCGCACCTGTTTTGGTGATTGAAACACATCGCGCTGTTGCAATTGCTCATTCAATGCACGGCGGCTCATTTCAAAAATTGCCTGCAGTTGCACATACTTACTGCTGCCAATGCCATGCACTTGGCTCAAGGCATGCTCGCTTGCTGCAAAAATGCCATTTAAGCTACCAAACTGGCTCAGCAAATCACGTGCTAAATCGACCGCGCTCTTACCAACAACGCCTACACGTAAGAAAATTGCCAATAACTCCGCATCAGATAATGCCTCTGCACCTAGCTCTATTAACTTCTCTCTTGGGCGCTCGCTTGCAGGCCAATCAGTAATTGCCACTCCCCACCCCTTTCAATGTTTTCACACCGCAGTTACAGCTACATAGCCATCAACCCTTATGCCTTAAACCTACCCTAGTTGCAATTAGCATAATGGTTAGTACATGGCAAATACCGCTTATTTAAGCCAGCCAATTTCGCGCGCAGTTTTCTCACCAATCAGTGTGTGCCTCAAACTTTTAGGAATATCAGCTTCGGCTGTATTTTGCGGTACACGCCCACCCATCAGCTCAGCAAAATTCTGCGGGTATAGCGGCATCTTATTTGGTTCGGCATAACCATCAGGATAAATGGGCAGATTATTATGCAAATCGTATTTATCTGTGGCATTTAAAGTGTGCAATAACTCATGGGCAGTGACTACTAAGTTCTTTTTGGCATATGCCGTGCTTGCAAACAAATTGACTCGCCCGATTCGCCCTTTATTGAGCGCGGTAGAGTGCCCTAACATTGAGCTAGTGTTAGGGTCGTGATAAAGCAAATACAATCGGATATCAGGCTTAATATTGACCTTCGGGCTATTTTTCCAGGCAAACCATCTGAACTTTAAGCTCCATAACATGGTATTGAATATGCTGCCATTTCTAGGTGGTTCAGGCGGAATCTCATTCACGACTGTTCCAAGCTGCACTTCTATCGGACGCCGTAAACCTAATTTGTAAGACGCAGCCTCTTCTGCAAAATACTCAACCATCGGTTCAAAATCTTCACGGCTCAAGCCTCGCAAGTAAGCACTAACTTCCTCGCTACCATCAGCATTAATTGGATAAACAGCAACATAAAGATTATGTTTCCAAGCCAAATCTGCTTTATCCAGCCACAGCTCCTGCAGTACTGTTGCTAAAATCAGCAACAGAATAATGATTCTGAATTTACGCCACATTGTATATAAGCCGAATGAGTATTATTGATTTTTGTTACATCCACTATAAAACATTTTCTTTAATTTAGATGAAGCATAAAGAATATTTTATACAAAACAATGTTCGTATTAGAATGAATGACTTACATGAATGACCAGCATTATGCAAAATAAAAAATCTATCGTATTGGGAATTACCGGTGGAATCGCCGCTTATAAAGCTGCCGAGCTCGTACGCTTATTGGTAAAGAGTAATATTGAAGTACAGGTTGTGATGACACAAGCTGCCTGCCAATTTATTACACCAGTCACCATGCAGGCGCTTTCTGGCAAACCAGTATTTACCGACATGTGGGATGCATCTATTCCTAACGGCATGCCCCACATTGAATTAAGCCGCGCCGCTGACGCCATTGTGATTGCTCCAGCGAGTGCGGACTTTATGGCTAAACTGGTGCATGGCCGTGCCGATGATTTACTTTCCACCCTCTGCCTAGCAAGAGATTGTGACCTACTGGTTGCACCAGCCATGAACAAACAAATGTGGGAGAATCCAGCCACCCAGCGCAATATCACACAACTGATGCAAGACGGTATCAGTATTCTTGGGCCAGGCAGTGGAGAACAAGCATGTGGTGAAATTGGCTTAGGTCGCATGCTAGAAGCAGAAGATTTACTGGGTTTAATAGAAGCACACTTCCAACCCAAGCTGCTCAAAGGTAAAAAAATACTAATTACGGCAGGCGCCACCTTAGAAATGATAGACCCGGTGCGTGCCATCACAAACCTAAGTTCAGGCAAAATGGGCTACGCTATCGCACAAGCCGCCCATGAGATGGGTGCAGATGTTACGCTGGTAAGCGGCGCAACCGCACTCACACCGCCAAATGGGGTGCGCAACATTACCGCCACATCGGCATCCACCATGTACCAAAGCGTGATGCAAAACATCGCCAGCCAAGACATTTTCATTGGCGTTGCAGCCGTTGCGGATTACAGCCCATCTCAAACGCAGCAACAGAAAATCAAAAAAAGTGAACAGTCACTATCGTTAGAGCTGCTACGTAACAAGGACATTATTGCAGAGGTAGCAAGCCTGCCCAATCCGCCATTCTGTGTAGGCTTTGCTGCAGAAACTGAAAACTTACTAGAATATGCAGAAGCAAAGCGGCTCAAGAAAAAACTACCCCTTATTGTTGCCAATCTCACTAGCGATGCCATGGGCAGCGACAATAATAAGGTATTCTTATTAGATAAAGCTGGCACTCACCCACTTGAGCCAGCGGCTAAAATTCAAGTGGCTAGATCGTTATTAGCGCATGTGGCAACCATGCTCTAAATTTCGCCACTCTTAAATCCCACTAAAGATTAATCAGCCTTAACCCACCGCAATGTTTGATTTACATCAAACATTGCCAAAGGCATTAAGTAACTCATGAAAATCTTGATTCGGTGAAGTAATTTAGATACTAAAATCGCAGCAACTCATTACTAACAAATCAAAAAATCTCTAAGGCAACATATGTCATACACCACCACATTTCAATACAGTGTGCTCACACTCGCAGTGCTCAGCACCTTTAGCATCGCGCAACAAGCGCAAGCAGAAACAGCTGAAAAAATCGTCACAGCGCCAGTAGTTGTTACCGCAACACGCGTAGAGCAAAATAGCTTCGATCTACCAGTAGCGATTGATGTAGTAGAAAGCAAAGACATCCAGAATGGTCAACTGCAAATGACGCTTTCCGAAAGCTTAATTCGCGTTCCTGGCATCACCGCACAAAACAGAACACAATCTGCACAAGACCCACAAATTTCCAGCCGCGGGTTTGGCTCCCGCTCAAGTTTTGGGGTACGCGGCGTACGCGTTTATGTAGATGGCATTCCACTCACTATGCCAGATGGTCAAGGTCAGCCGGGCGTAGTAGATTTATCAGCAGTCAAAAGCATAGAAGTCATGCGCGGCCCGTTTTCTGCGTTGTACGGCAACTCCTCTGGCGGCGTGATTCAAATGCTGACTAAAGATGCCCCCAAAACACCTGAGGTGGGTGCAACTGTCATGTTTGGCAGCTATGACACTAAACGTAATGTATTAGAAGCATCAGGGCAACTTGAAGGCTTGGAATACATGCTAAATGTATCTAACTTTGAGTCTGATGGCTATCGGGCCAATAGCTCCAGCAACAAACAAATGGCAACGGCCAAATTTAAATTCAATTTGGATGAAGACACCAAGGTCACTACATTAGTGAACTGGTTTGATCAGGAGGCACAAGACCCCCTAGGCCTAGACCGAGCAAGAGCCTTTTCTGGCTCAACAAGAAACGATGTTGTTCCTGCAGCATTATTTGCAAACACAAGCGTCAAACGTGACCACACACAAGTTGGTTTTAATATTGAACACGCGTTCAACTCCAATAACAAAATCAGTTTTATTCCTTATGTTGGCACACGTAGTAATGCACAGATACTCACCACCACGGCTACCGCCAAAACATTAGCCACTACCACTGCGCGTTTGAGTCAAATAGAGCGATCTTTTTATGGTGCAGATTTACGATGGGATAACAATGGCACCTTGGGTAACATGCCTTACAACGTCGCGTTAGGCATAAATTATGGCAAGTCTTCAGACGATAGATTAGATAGAACCGTTTTGTTGACAGGTAATCCAGTAAATTCGCGTAATAGAGACGAAGAGAATATTGCAAGTAACTTCGACCAATATCTACAAGGTAGTGTTAGCCTAACACCAAACGTCGATGTTCATGCAGGCGTTAGACATACCAAAATTAAACTTGAAGTTAATGACAACTTCACTACCCCGGGCACCCCGGGGCAAGGTAACAATAGTGGCTCTGCCGACTATCAAAAGACCACTCCCGTGATTGGTAGCGTTTGGAAAGCTACGGAAGCATTAAACTTTTATGCTAACTTTGGCAAAGGCTTTGAAACACCAACCTTTATTGAAGCTGCTTTTGATACTGTCACAGCAAACGTAGCAAGTAAACCCAATTTATCTTTAAAAGCCGCAGAAAGCCGAAACATTGAAGTGGGGGCAAAAGCATTTATTACAGACGACATTAAAGCCAATCTTACTCTGTTTAAAATAGACACTGACAATGAAATAGTCACCCGACAAACTGTTTCTGGGCGTTCCAGCTATCAAAATGCCGGCAAGACAAAACGCACGGGTATCGAGGCATCATTAGATGCCAGCTTTGATAATGATGTTACTGCTTTTGCATCTTACACTTTGCTCAATGCCAAATTTGAAGACCCATTCATTACCGTGATTAATGCAGGAGGCACCACAGGCACCGTAAATTCAGGCAACCGCATCCCTGGCACTTATAAATCACAAATTTATGGTGAAGTTGCATGGAAATACCCAACACTAGGCTTCTTCTCGGCATTAGAAGGCAGGCATAATAGTCAAGTATATGTTAATGACATCAATACAGACAAAGCGCCTTCTTACACAATATTCAATATTAGAGCGGGCTTCGAACAGAACTTGGCCAACTGGCGGCTTAAAGAGTACGTGCGCATTGATAACATCACAGACAAAGACTATATCGGCGCTGTTCGTGTCAATGATGGCAACGCCCTCTACTTTGAACCAGCGGCAGGTAGAAACTATTTACTAGGCCTAAGCGCGCAATACAAATTCTAAAAGCGCTTCCAGTAACCAAAGCCGGCATACATATTAATAGCCGGCTTTTTTATTCACCATATTTAGTGTTTAATACAAACCTGAGCCAACCACGATAAAAATACAAACATTATGTCCATACTCATTGATCTAAAAATCCTAGACGACCGTTTACGCAGCCAGTTTCCCTCTTATGCAACACCAGGCTCTGCAGGTCTGGATTTACGTGCCTGTATTGAAACGCCAATCACCCTGCAGCCAGGGGAAACCACGCTGATTCCTACCGGCATGGCGATTCATATCGACAATACTTATTATGCTGCCCTAATTTTACCGCGCTCAGGGCTAGGCCATAAGCATGGCATTGTGCTGGGAAACTTGGTGGGGTTAATTGATTCAGACTATCAAGGACAACTAATGGTATCCTGCTGGAATCGCGGCAATACAGCGTTTGAGTTAAATCCGTTGGAGCGAATCGCACAATTGGTCATCGTACCTGTCATGCAGGCTGAGTTCCATGTAGTTGATGATTTTGATACCTCAGAACGTGGCGAAGGCGGCTTTGGTAGCACTGGAAAACACTAACAAAAAATAATATGTGAATTTACTGAAAAGAAACACATATTTAGCTTGAAACAAATAAAGAATGTGTACTATAATCACGCTCTTTCTCAAAAATAGAGTTCTTGGAGATAACCATGGCACGTGTATGTCAGGTAACAGGCAAAAAGCCAATGGTGGGTAACAATGTTTCTCACGCACAAAACAAAACAAAACGTCGTTTTTTACCTAATTTGCAAAACCGCAAATTCTGGGTTGAGAGCGAAAACCGCTGGGTAAGCATGCGTATTACTAACGCTGCGCTACGCACTATCGACAAAAACGGTATTGATGCTGTTTTAGCTGATATGCGTGCTGCTGGCGAAAAGATTTAAGCTGCTAACTTAACTTAGCAAATAAAGGAAAGTAAAATGCGCGAAAAAATCAAATTAGAGTCAAGTGCTGGTACAGGTCATTTCTATACCACTACAAAAAACAAACGTACAATGCCAGGCAAATTAGAAATCAAAAAATTTGACCCAGTTGTACGCAAGCACGTCATGTACAAAGAAACAAAATTGAAATAATTCGTTATTTCAGCAATAAAAAAGCTCACTATATGTGAGCTTTTTTATTGCCTAATGTTTATTGCCTTTTATTGCTTAAAATCAACTGACTGACTGCGTATAGAGATCGCAACTAAACTCCAAACCCAACGCTAAGCACCCAATAAGCGCACTTCTCGCTGCGGGTAAGGGATAGAGATATCATGCGCCTTAAACAAGCGCCAAATCGCCATAAAAAGATCAGATTGCAAGCTAGAAGTACCCTCTTCAGCATCATGAATCCATACCGTTAAGCGAACATCTATACCGCTCTCAGCAAAGCCCGTGACAACCGAGCCAGGCGCAGGCGTGACCAGCACCCTAGGGTGATCCTCTGCCGCCTTAATCAGTAACTGCAACACCAACTCTAAATCACTCTCATAGCCAACTTGTACCGCCACCTGCACTCTGGTATTTCTATCCATGCCCGAATGGTTAATCACTGGATTGATAATCAAAGTTTCGTTAGGAATGATCACCTCAGTACCATCCAACTTCTTCAATACCAGATAGCGTGTACGTAAATCTTTAATAATTCCGTAATGCACATCAATCGTCACAATATCGCCAATGCTAATAGATTTATCCATCAGCAAAATAAAGCCACTCACATAATTACTGGCGATACGCTGCAAACCAAAACCCAGCCCCACGCCTAATGCACCACCAAATACGGAAATTAAAGTTAAATCTAAGCCAACAGCCGAAAGCCCGATCAGCACGGCAATAAACAGCAAGCAAATGCGCACCACTTTAGCCAACATCACACGGGTATTGGCATTGAGTTGCGCTACCTGCATCAGTTTATTTTCAATAACGCGACTTAGCCACATTGCTACAAAAACTGTAATCAATATGGTGAGCAAACCTTGCAGTAAAAGTAATAAATTAACGGGGTTTTTGCCTATCTTGAATTTGACAGCTTCTAACGTTTCCAACATCTCAGGCAAAATACCACTTAAATGCAATGCCAATACCAGCCAAATCATCGTTGCAAGCGTATGCTCTATCGTTTTAAGCACGCCACCTGGCGCGATAATATAACGCATGGCATATACCACTAAGCGCACCGCAGCCATCGCCAAAAGCAAATTACTGGCAAGGTGAAGCATGGTCGTATGTTGCCAGTGCCCCAATACCCATTTTGAGAATAAAACGATACTAAGGGTGGATAACGGAAACAGTAGGCGATTAAATGTGCCAATGCCTATTTTCCAGCTCTCAGGCGCGTGACTCATCACGTAGGCACGTATGGCGCCATTGATCATCCAGGCAATGGCACAAGCCATCACAATCACACCAATTTGCCAGCCTGCGACAGGCGTTCCAATATCAGCTAATATTTCTTGCCATATGAAATCAATGCGATTACTCATGTTTGCTAAACCTAGAAATTAAATCAAAAATATAGTGGCCAACCCTAAAAAGATAAAGAAACCGCCACTGTCAGTCATCGCTGTAATCAGCACACTAGAGCCCACCGCAGGGTCGCGGCCAATCTTATTCATCATTAATGGAATCACAACTCCCATTAATGCAGCTAAGAGCAGATTAAGTGTCATTGCAGACATCATGACCAGACCCAATGGATAACTGCCATAGAGCGCATAGGCCACTGCACCAATCACACCACCCCAGAGCAAGCCATTAAGCAAGGCAACGCCCAGCTCTTTGGTAATCAGGGACTTCATGTTATGTGAGGCAACCTGCCCCAATGCCAAACCACGGACTATCATGGTAGTGGTTTGATTACCAGAATTACCACCCACACCTGCCACAATCGGCATCAGCGCAGCCAGCGCTACTATTTTCTCAATAGAGCCCTCAAATAAACCAATTACGCGTGACGCTATCAATGCAGTAATTAAATTAATCGCTAGCCAAGCCCACCTGTTCTGTACAGACTTCCATACTGATGCAAAGAAGTCCTCCTCTTCGCGTAAGCCAGCCATAGAAAGCATATCGCTCTCTGCCTCTTCGCGAATCAAATCCATCACAGCATCAACAGTCACACGCCCAACCAACTTGCCACTTTCATCCACCACCGGCGCGGTCACCAAATCGTAACGTTCAAATGCCTTTGCTGCGTCATCTGCAATATCTTCCGGATGAAATATCACCGCATCTTCAGACATCACGTCAGCCACTTTTGCATCCAAATCACTCACCACCAACCGCTTTAATGGCAACACACCATGTAGCACATCATCACGATCCACCACAAACAGCTTATCGGTATGATCAGGCAGACCACCCAACCGACGCATATAGCGTAAAGCAACCTCCAAGGTAATATCTTCGCGGATCGTGACAATATCAAAGTCCATGATAGAGCCAACAGCATCATCAGAATAAGACAATGCAGATTGCAAACGTGCTCTATTTTGCGCATCCAGACTATCTAGCAAGTCCTGCAAGACGTCTTTAGGCAAGTCTGGGGCTAGGTCAGCCAACTCGTCGGTATCAAGCTGCTCAGCCGCTGCCAGTAGCTCATCAGAGTCCATGTCTGCAATCAGCGTCTGCCGTACCGCGTCAGACACTTCGAGCAGGATTTCACCGTCACGGTCGGCTTTCACCAACTCCCAAACATCTAAACGCTGCTCTAGTGGTAAAGCTTCAAGAATATATGCAACGTCAGCCGGGTGTAAAAGTTCTAGTTTCTTTTGGAGTTCGTTAAGGTTTTGTTTATGGACTAAAGACTCAATCAGCTCGTGATTAGACATCTCTTGGTTATGCACCATATTTTCAATTAAGCGATGCTTTTCAAGGAGAGAAATAACCTGTTGCAGGCTTTCGCTCAAACTCTCTTTGGTTTCCTGAATGTCTGCCATAATGACCCAATACTATTTTCATTTAGTTACTACGCCATTATGATTTATTTTTAATTAAAAATAGAATCATTCAGCAAAAAATCTGCGTGAGTCCATACTGCGCAATGCTTTAATCTACATATACACAGGAACCACACCTACCATGTTAGCGCTCACGCTTTACACTACATCTCACTGCCATCTATGCGAAGAGGCTGAAGCAATACTCAGCAGCATAGCAAATGATCATGACATTACTTGGCGTACGATTGAAATTGCAGATAATAATCAGCTACTAGAAACTTATGGCACAACAATTCCAGTAATCCAGATAACTGGCACAAGCTCTGAGATTAAATGGCCATTTGGTGCAGAAGAGATATTAGCGTTAGTTAAAACAGACACAATGCCAAAATAGAAGTTTAACAACGTCAATCGCGTACGCTTAAAACTAAAAAACCAGCAATGTAGCTGGTTTTTTAGTTTTTATAACAACTGAAACGACCTACTCAGTCACTACTGCTTCGGTTGATGGATCTGGACGATCAACCAACTCAACAAGTGCCATAGGTGCATTATCACCATTACGGAAACCACATTTAAGGATACGTAAGTAACCACCATTACGTGTGTTATAACGTGGACCTAACTCAGCAAACAATTTACCTACGATGTCACGATCGCGTAAACGATCGAAAGCAAGGCGGCGGTTTGCCAAAGTTGCAGTTTTACTAAGCGTAATTAACGGCTCTGCAAACTTACGCAACTCTTTTGCCTTAGGCAAAGTAGTTTTGATGATTTCATGACGCAACAAAGATGTTGTCATGTTACGGAACATTGCAGCACGATGACTGCTTGTACGATTTAATTTACGATTGCTATTACCGTGACGCATAGTAATTCCTTAAGTTTTCTATATCTTCAATATCAGCTTGTATTAAGCTTTTTCCAAACCAACCGGTGGCCAGTTTTCTAATTTCATACCCAATGTCAGGCCACGAGTAGCCAAAACATCTTTAATTTCATTCAATGATTTACGGCCAAGATTAGGAGCTTTTAACAACTCGTTCTCTGTACGTTGAATCAAATCACCGATGTAAAATATATTTTCTGCTTTTAGGCAGTTAGCTGAACGTACAGTTAACTCTAAATCATCAACTGGGCGCAATAACACAGGATCAACTTGTGGAGCTGATTTAACTTCAACTTCACTAGGTGCACCTTCCAAATCAGCAAATACAGATAACTGACCCATTAAGATACGAGCAGCATCGCGAATTGCTTGTTCTGGCTCAATAACGCCATTCGTTTCAACATCCATTACCAACTTATCTAAGTCAGTACGTTGTTCAACACGTGCACTATCAACATAGTAACTTACTTTGTTGATCGGGCTAAATGATGCATCAACCATAATGAAACCTAAAACACGGTCATCATCATTAGATTTTTGACGCACTGGAACAGGTTGATAACCGCGACCGATTTCAACTTTAACTTCCAGGTTCAATTTGCCACCTTTAGTTAAGTGAGCAATCACGTGATCAGGGTTAACGATTTCAGCATCGTGACCTGTTTCAAAATCAGCTGCAGTAACAACACCTTCAACAGATTTATTCAATTTCAGAATAGTTTCTGATTTTGAGTTTAATTTCAGAGCTACACCTTTAAGGTTTAGCAAGATATCAACAACATCTTCTTGAACGCCATCTAAAGTAGAGTACTCATGCACTACACCATCAATTTTGACTTCAGTAATAGCGAAGCCTGGAATTGATGAAAGCAAAACGCGACGTAATGCATTACCAAGCGTGTAACCAAAACCACGCTCCATTGGCTCTAAAGTAACACGTGCGCGTAATGGAGATAACACCTCAACATCAACAACGCGAGGCTTTAAATACTCGGTAGGACTGTTTTGCATAGTTATACCTTTAATTTTTTAATATGCTCGTTATTGCTATGAACAACGAGTGATTAATTAGTTAACCCCAGGGCTAACTAATTAATCTAATCAGAACTTAATTACTTAGAGTAAAGCTCAACTACCAATGATTCATTGATGGTTGGTGGCAACTCATCGCGTTGTGGCTTAGCTTTAAAAGTACCTTTCAAAGCTTTCACATCAACTTCTAACCACTCTGGGAAACCACGTTGCTCAGCAGCTTCTAGTGCACCTTTGATACGCAATTGCGTTTTTGATGCTTCAGCTACACTGATAACGTCGCCAGCTTTAACTTGGTATGAAGGAATGTTAACGCGCTTGCCATTTACTAAAATACTGTTATGACGAACGATTTGACGTGCTTCAGTACGTGAACCACCTAGACCCATTCTGTAAGTAACGTTATCTAAACGGCACTCTAACAGTTGTAACAAGTTCTCACCTGTAATGCCTTTTTGGCGGTCAGCTTCAGCGTAGTAGCTACGGAATTGAGCTTCTAGCACGCCGTAAATACGACGAACTTTTTGTTTTTCACGCAACTGAACACCGTAGTCAGATAAACGTTGGTTACGACGTTGACCGTGTTGACCTGGTGGGAAGTTACGTTTTTCAATTGCACATTTATCAGTAAAGCATTTTTCAGCTTTTAAAAACAACTTCTCGCCTTCGCGACGGCACTGACGGCATTTAGGATCTAAATTTCTAGCCAAGATAGTTCTCCAGTAATCTTTTTCGCTTAGATGCGACGTTTTTTAGGTGGACGGCAACCGTTATGCGGTACTGGCGTCACATCAGTAATGCTGGTAATTTTAAAACCAGCTGCATTAAGTGCGCGCACAGCAGATTCACGACCTGGACCTGGGCCTTTAATACGCACTTCTAAATTCTTTACACCGTTCTCTTGCGCCGATTTACCAGCAACTTCAGCTGCAACCTGTGCTGCAAAAGGGGTACTTTTACGTGAACCTTTAAAACCTTGACCACCAGAAGTAGCCCATGACAAAGCATTGCCTTGGCGGTCTGTAATGGTGATGATGGTATTGTTAAAAGACGCATGCACGTGGGCGATACCCTCTGCAATATTCTTTTTAACTTTTTTTCTTACGCGTACATTAGCTTTTGCCATGTTGCATTTTCCTTACCAATAAATCTAACTTAAATTGTAAACTTCTAATCGTTTAGTCTACTAAAGCGCTTAACTAACAAAACGCTTTATAGCCGAGGATTACTTAGACTGCTTAATTGCCTTAACTGGGCCCTTACGAGTACGCGCATTTGTTTTAGTGCGTTGACCACGAACCGGCAATCCACGACGATGGCGAACGCCTCTGTAGCATCCTAAATCCATCAAACGTTTAATGTTCATTGAAACTTCGCGACGCAAGTCACCTTCAACTTTAAACTTCGCTACTTCATCACGTAACTTTTCAACATCTGCATCATTCAGATCTTTAATTTTTGCAGTTGCTAAAACACCAGCAGCAACGCAAATCTTTTGTGCAGTGTTACGTCCAATACCGTAAATTGCTGTTAAAGCAATTTCAGTGTGTTTGTTATTCGGGATATTTACCCCTGCAATACGCGCCATACTTTACTCCAAATTAGGCCCTACTGATTCACTTGCTTCAAAAAAGCCGATGATTTTAACAGGAAAACCATTTTTTATCAAATAGCTAATCTTCTGATCAATCAAATTATTGACCAACTTAAATTAATATGCAGCCTAAGCCTTTATTAATTTGGGTTAAATGAAGTTAATCAATTAACCTTGACGTTGTTTATGACGTGGATCTGTGCAGATAATGCGCACAACGCCACGACGACGAACAACTTTACAATTACGGCATAAAGCCTTTACTGATGCACGAACTCTCATATTTCACTCCAATACAACTAAACTGTATGCTTACAACGTTTATGATTTATTTTGCGCGGAACGTAATGCGCGCGCGAGATAAATCATAAGGCGTCATCTCTACGGTGACTTTATCACCAGGTAAAATACGAATATAGTGCATACGCATTTTTCCTGAAATATAGCCTAAAACAACATGACCATTTTCTAACTTAACTCTGAAAGTAGCATTGGGGAGATTTTCTAAAATCTCACCTTGCATTTCAATTCTATCTTCCTTAGCCATCTTGCAATTACTTAACGCTAGGTGCGTTACCTTTAAAATTAGCTTTTCTAAGCAATCCCTCGTATTGATGAGACATCAAATGAGACTGCACCTGTGTCATAAAGTCCATAGTAACAACGACAATAATCAACAAAGAAGTGCCACCAAAGTAGAAAGGCGTATTAAATTTCAAAATCAAAAACTCAGGTAACAAACATACCAATGTAATATAAGCAGCGCCAACCAAAGTCAAACGACCCATAATACGATCAATATATTTCGCTGTCTGATCACCAGGTCTGATTCCTGGAACAAAAGCACCACTCTTCTTCAAGTTGTCAGCTGTATCCTTAGGATTAAACTGCAATGCTGTATAAAAGAAGCAGAAGAAGAAAATTGCAGCAGCAAATAACAGGATATAAATAGGCTGTCCTGGTGATAATGCAGCAGCTACGTCCTTCAACCAGAAAGTGCTCTCGCTACTACCAAACCAACCCGCCAAAGTAGCTGGGAATAGAATGATACTAGAAGCGAAAATTGGAGGAATTACACCAGCCATATTCAACTTCATTGGCAAGTGTGTAGTTTGTCCACCATACACTTTATTACCTACCTGGCGCTTAGCGTAGTTAACTGTAATCTTTCTTTGGCCACGCTCAACGAACACTACCAAAGCAGTGACTAACACTGTTGCCACTAGCAAGAAGAATGCTAGTGGAATACTAAACGCACCAGTATTCACCATTTCAGCAGTAGAGCCAATTGCGTGTGGCAAACCAGCAACGATACCGGCAAAAATAATGATAGAGATACCATTACCAATACCACGCTCCGTAATTTGCTCACCAAGCCACATTAAGAACATCGTACCTGACACTAGTGTAATCACCGCTGTCAGTCTAAATGCCATACCTGGATCAAATACTAAATTAGGCTGACCTTCTAACATAATCGCAATACCTAGGGCTTGGAACATTGCCAGCACCACAGTACCGTATCGTGTGTATTTGGTGATTGCTCTACGACCTGCTTCACCTTCTTTTTTCAACTGCTCTAGTCTTGGTGACACAGCTGTCATCAACTGCATGATAATAGATGCAGAGATGTACGGCATGATACCTAAGGCAAACACAGTGAATCTAGACAAAGCGCCACCTGAGAACATGTTAAACATGCCTAAGATACCGCCGCTTTGTGAAGCAAATAGCTTAGCCAGCTCGTCAGGATTAATCCCTGGAACTGGAATATGAGCACCTAAGCGATAAACAATTAACGCACCTAAGACAAACAACAGGCGACTTTTAAGTTCGCCCATTTTTGCCGCTGTTTTTAAAATGCCTTCTTGTGCCAAGATATATACTCTTAAGCAGCTTCTAAAACTTTACCGCCAGCAGCTTCAACTGCAGCGCGAGCGCCTTTAGTCAATAGCAAACCTTGGATATTGTACTTAGCAGTTACATCACCAGACAAAAAGATCTTAGCGTTAGTTACTGTGCCAGAAACGATATTTGCTGCTTTCAAAGCCAACAAGTCAATCACTTCATTAGGAATCAAAGCAAGTTCGCTAGTACGAACGTGCGCTGTATTCGCTTTAGTTAATGATTTAAAGCCACGTTTTGGTAGACGACGTTGAATCGGCATTTGACCGCCTTCGAAGCCAACTTTATGAAAACCACCAGTACGTGATTTTTGACCTTTATGACCACGACCAGCTGTTTTACCTAAACCAGAACCAATACCACGACCAACACGGCGACGTTCTTTTTTCGAGCCTTCTGCAGGCTTAATCGTATTTAATTGCATTATCCCTCTACCTTTAATAGATAGCCAACGGTATTGATCATACCGCGAATTGCCGGAGTATCTTGTAATTCAACTGTATGGTGCATACGGCGTAAACCTAAACCTCTAACGGTAGCTTTATGCGCCTCAATACGACCAATAACACTTTTAACAAGAGTTACTTTAATGCCTGATGCATCTTTTTTTGCTTTAGCCATAATTAGCCTCTAATTTCTTCAACTGATTTACCGCGTTTAGCTGCGATTTCCGCTGGTGTATTCATTGACTCTAAACCGTTCAATGTAGCGCGAACTAAGTTGTAAGGATTGGTTGAACCAATACATTTTGCTACAACGTTAGTCACACCCATTACTTCAAAAATAGCGCGCATTGCACCACCGGCGATAATACCAGTACCTTCAGAAGCTGGTTGAATAAACACTTTAGCAGCACCGTGAACACCTGTAACTGCATGATGTAAAGTACCGTTTGTTAAATTGATTTTTAACATACCGCGGCGCGCTTCATCCATTGCTTTTTGTACCGCAACTGGAACTTCACGTGCTTTACCTTTACCCATACCTACAGCACCGTCACCATCACCTACCACTGTAAGTGCGGCAAAACTCATAATACGACCACCTTTAACCGTTTTACTTACACGATTAACTGCAATCATTTTTTCGCGCAAACCATCAGTCTGCTGCTGTTGCTGTTCAATTTCTTTTGCCATCATTAACCTCTTTAGCAATCAGACCAATTAGAAGGACAAGCCGTTTTCACGTGCGGCATCAGCCAACGCTTTAATACGACCATGATATTTGTAACCAGAACGATCAAAAGCAACAGTAGTTACACCAGCCTTGATCGCTTTTTCAGCAATTAATTTACCAATTGCCGTAGCAGCTTCAACGTTGCCACCATTTTTGATGTTTTTGCGAACTTCAGCTTCTACTGTAGAAGCGCTAACGATCACCTTATCACCAGAACCGGCAATAATTTGCGCATAAATGTGCGTATTAGTACGATGCACACTCAAACGAGTAACTTTTAGCTCTGCAATTTTGGCACGGGTTTTACGTGCACGACGCAAGCGATTATTTACGTTGTTCATTTTTTAAGCCTTATTTCTTTTTGGTTTCTTTAATTACAACAACTTCATCCGCATAACGAACACCTTTGCCTTTATATGGCTCTGGAGCACGGTAAGCGCGAATCTGTGCCGCAACTTGACCAATAACCTGTTTATCCACACCAGTTAAGATAACTTCAGTTGGTGTAGGTGTAGCAACAGTAACGCCTTCTGGCATTTTGTGGTTGATCGGATGTGAATAGCCTAATTCCAAATTCAACATAGCGCCTTGTGCAGCAGCTTTGTAACCAACACCAACCAGTGTCAATTTACGTGTAAAGCCTTCTGAAACACCTTTAACCATGTTAGCAACTAAAGCACGTAAAGTACCTGACATTGCTTGAGAATGCTGAGCGTCGTTAGCCGCTTCGAAAGTGATCGTTTCACCTTCGCGTTTTAGCAAAACCGCACCAGTCAAAGACTGTGACAATTTACCTAATGGACCACTAACATTAATTGCGTCAGCGCTAAGTACAACTTCAACTTTAGCAGGAATAGCTACTGGATTTTTAGCAACACGTGACATTTGCTTCTCCTTAAGCCACTACGCACAGCACTTCGCCACCGATACCGGCAGCTTGAGCTTTACGATCTGTCATTACACCCTTAGATGTAGACATAATTGTCACACCAAGGCCATTCATTACTTTAGGAATCTCTTGGCTTCCTTTGTACACACGTAAACCAGGCTTACTGATACGCTGAATTCGCTCAATTACTGGACGACCTGCGTAATATTTAAGACTAATGTTTAACGTTGCTTTATTACCTTCTGTTTGCACAGCAAAGTCTTCGATATAGCCTTCATCTTTAAGAACGCTAGCGATAGCTGACTTAACATTAGAAGAAGGCATAGTTACAACCGCTTTATTGACCATCTGCGCATTACGAATACGCGTCAACATATCGGCAATTGGATCACTCATACTCATAGATCTATTCCCCTATTACCAGCTAGCTTTGGTGACGCCTGGCACTTGGCCACTCATCATTAAATCACGCAACTTGCTACGTGCAATACCAAACTTACTAAACACACCACGTGGGCGACCAGTTAAAGCACAACGGTTACGTAGACGCACTGGGCTTGAGTTACGTGGAAGCGCTTGGAATTTCATACGCGCTTCAAAACGGCTTTCAGCAGTAGCATTAACATCGTTCATTGCAGCTTCAAGTGCCGCACGTTTTGCAGCAAATTTACTTACAGTTGCGCGGCGTTTGATTTCGCGCTCTGTCATACAGGTTTTAGCCATATCTTAACCTCTGAAAGGGAAACTGAATGCAGCAAGTAATGCTTTTGCTTCTTCATCAGTTTTCGCAGTAGTAGTAATAGTGATATTCATCCCACGAATCGCATCGATTTTATCGTATTCAATTTCAGGGAAAATTATCTGCTCTTTAACGCCCATGTTATAGTTTCCACGGCCATCAAAAGACTTAGCAGAAATACCACGGAAGTCACGGATACGAGGAATAGCCACTGTTACTAAGCGATCCAAAAACTCGTACATGCGCTCACGGCGCAAAGTAACTTTACATCCAACAGGATAATCATCACGAATCTTAAATGAAGCCACTGATTTCTTAGCTTTGGTTACGATTGCTTTTTGACCAGCAATTTTCTCCATATCACCAACAGCATGCTCCATCACTTTCTTATCAGCAACAGCCTCACCAACACCCATATTAAGTGTGATTTTTTCGATGCGAGGCACTTGCATCACAGAAGTGTAACCAAATTGCTCAGTCAATGACTTAACAACTGAGTCTTTATAGTATTGTTTTAAACGCGCCATTATTCTTCCTATGCGTCAACTGCTTCGCCATTAGATTTGAATACGCGAATTTTGCGACCATCTTCTAATGTCTTAAAGCCTACGCGATCACCTTTTTGTGTCGCACTGTTAAATAAAGCAACGTTTGAGATGTCAACTGGCATCTCTTTAGCAATAATGCCACCAGCGATACCCTTCATCGGGTTAGGTTTTGCATGTTTCTTAACTAGGTTAAGACCCTCTACAACAACATGACCTGAATCAAGAATACTTAACACTGTACCTTGCTTGCCTTTATCTTTACCTGTATTCAGGATGACTTGATCACCCTTGCGAATTTTATTCATGTGAGCTCCTACAAAACTTCTGGCGCTAATGAAACGATTTTCATGAATTTTTCTGAACGTAATTCACGAGTCACTGGCCCAAAAATACGTGTGCCAATCGGTTCGAGCTTGTTATTTAACAACACAGCTGCATTACCGTCGAACTTAACCAAAGAGCCGTCTGGACGACGAACACCTTTAGCAGTACGCACAACAACCGCACTGTACACTTCGCCTTTTTTAACGCGACCACGAGGCGCAGCATCTTTAATGCTCACCTTAATGATATCGCCAATACCAGCGTAACGACGTTTAGAACCACCTAACACCTTGATGCATTGCACAGAGCGCGCACCAGTGTTGTCGGCAACTTCTAGCCGAGATTGCATTTGAATCATGAGAGTAATCTCCAACTTAATCCGTAAAAACCAACACCGGCCATTTATAGTTAAAAACTATGTAGGCCGACAGACCACGGTCAGTATTGGGGCGAGAGCTTTGTGACTTAATAAAAGTCGCTCGCCGAAAAACAAAACATTATATACAGCAAAAAACATTTGCGCAATTACTTTTAACGGTAATTGCGCAATTAAACTACTTAGGCCTGTTTAACAACCCAAGTTTTAGTTTTTGATAATGGACGACTTTCAACGATAGTCACCACATCACCTTCTTTACAACTGTTTGTTTCATCATGTGCGTGAAATTTCTTAGACTGACGAACCACTTTACCAATCAAAGGATGTTTAACTTTACGCTCAACCAAAACAGTAACAGTTTTGTCCATCTTGTCGCTGACTACACGGCCAGTAAGACTACGCACTACTTTTGTTGTATCGGTCATATTATGCCTGCTTTGCTTTCTCAGCTAACACAGTCTTAACACGCGCTACATCTTTGCGTACTTTACCTAGCTGATCTACTTTATTTAATTGCTGAGTAGCCAATTGCATACGTAGTGAGAATTGCGCACGACGCAATTCAATCAACTCTGCATTTAGCTCTTCAACGCTTTTTGCTCTTAAATCGGTTGCTTTCATATTAGCTTCCTTGTCCTTAACTACCAAGTTGGCGTGTCATGAATGTCGTTTCGATTGGTAGCTTAGCAGCAGCCAAACGGAACGCTTCACGCGCTAGCTCTTCGCTAACACCGTCCATCTCGTATAACATTTTACCTGGTTGGATTTGAGCTACGTAGTACTCAGTACTACCTTTACCGTTACCCATACGTACTTCTGCAGGTTTTTTAGAAATTGGTTGGTCTGGGAAAATACGAATCCATACACGACCACCACGTTTAATGTGACGAGTCATTACACGACGTGCTGCTTCAATTTGACGTGCTGTCAAACGGCCACGGCCAATCGCTTTTAAACCAAAATCACCAAAACTTACTTTATTACCCGTAGTTGCAATGCCTTTATTACGGCCTTTTTGCATCTTACGGTATTTTTGTCTAGACGGTTGTAGCATCTTTAGCCCTCGCCTTTCTTACTCTTTTTTCAGGTTCTGCAGCTGGTGCTACAGCAGCTTGCGCAGCTTGAGCATTACCTGCAAAAATTTCACCTTTGAATACCCAAACTTTGATACCAATGATGCCGTATGTTGTTGAAGCTTCAGCTACACCGTAATCAATGTCAGCACGCAATGTATGTAATGGCACACGACCTTCACGGTACCATTCAGTACGTGCGATTTCGATACCATTCAAACGACCTGAACTCATGATTTTGATGCCTTGTGCACCTAAGCGCATTGCATTTTGCATAGCACGCTTCATAGCACGACGGAACATCACACGTTTTTCAAGTTGTTGCGCAATTGATTGTGCAATCAAAGTAGCATCAAGCTCTGGCTTACGAACTTCTTCAATGTTCAAATGAACTGGAACGCCCATCAAACCTTGTAAAGAAGCACGCAATGACTCAATGTCTTCACCTTTTTTACCGATAACAACGCCTGGGCGTGCACTGTAAATAGTGATTTTTGCATTTTTAGCTGGGCGCTCAATCATAATACGACTAACTGCAGCACTTGCTAGTTTCTTATTCAAAAACTCACGCACTTTGATGTCGCTTTGCAACATCGCAGGGAAGTTCTTACTATTGGCATACCAACGTGAGGCCCAGTTCTTTTGAACGCTCAGACGGAAACCAATTGGATTAATTTTCTGACCCATGATTATCCCTTAGTTACCGACAGTCACATGAATGTGACAGGTTGGTTTAGTAATACGACCCGCACGACCTTTTGCACGTGGACGAATACGTTTAAGCACAATGCCTTTATCAACATAAATTGAAGTAACTTTCAATTCGTCGATATCAGCCCCATTGTTATGTTCAGCGTTAGCGATTGCAGACTCAACTACTTTCTTGATGATCTCAGCACCTTTTTTAGGTGTGAAGTTCAAGATGTTAAGTGCGTGATCTACTTTCTTGCCACGAACAAGGTCTGCCACCAATCTAGCTTTTTGCGGAGAGAGATGCACACCTTTTAATATTGCAGATACTTGCATAATTCAGCTCCTACTTCTTAGCTTTCTTGTCGGCTGCATGCCCTTTGAATGTACGTGTTAACGCAAACTCACCAAGCTTGTGACCTACCATGTTTTCAGAAATCAACACTGGAATGTGTTGCTTACCATTATGAATTGCAATAGTAAGACCGATAAAATCTGGGAAAATTGTAGAACGACGTGACCAAGTTTTAATTGGTTTACGATCGCGAGTTGCCGCAGCAACTTCTACTTTTTTCGCCAAATGACCATCAATAAATGGACCTTTTTTGAGTGAACGTGCCATATGATTACCTTACATTCCTTGGACGACGACTAACGCGCATATTATCCGTACGTTTGCTGCTACGTGTACGGTAACCCTTAGTTTTAACACCCCATGGGCTCACTGGATTCATACCAGCAGCTGTTTTACCTTCACCACCACCGTGAGGGTGATCAACCGGGTTCATCACCACACCGCGAACGGTTGGGCGAACACCACGCCAGCGCATTGCACCAGCTTTACCAATTGAACGTAGTGAATGTTCTTCATTACCCACTTCACCTAAAGTTGCTTTGCAATCCACGTGTACGCGGCGAACTTCACCTGAACGTAAACGTAATTGAGCGTAACTGCCCTCACGTGCTAACAACTGTACTGAAGTACCAGCTGAACGCGCTAATTGAGCACCTTTACCAGGTTGCAACTCGATACAATGAATCGTGCTACCAACTGGAATGTTACGCAATGGCATTGCATTACCTACTTTAATAGGTGCATCTGAACCACTGATTAATTGCGCACCTGCAGCAATGCCGCGTGGTGCAATAATATAACGACGCTCACCATCAGCATAACAAAGCAAAGCAATGTGTGCTGTACGATTTGGATCATATTCAATATGCTCCACTTTCGCTGGAATGCCATCTTTATTACGACGGAAGTCGATTAAACGGTAATGCTGTTTATGACCACCACCTTGATGACGCGTTGTAATATGACCGTTGTTATTACGGCCTGCGTTTTTGCTTTGACTCTCCAACAGCGGTGCGTGTGGTTTACCTTTGTAAAGGTCTGGTGTTACAACCTTAAGTACGCCACGACGACCCGGGGAGGTTGGTTTGACTTTAACTAATGCCATCTCTTCTCTCCTTATTCGCCCGCTGCGAAGTTAATTTCTTGGCCTGGCTTCAAGCTTACATAAGCTTTTTTCCAGTCTTTACGCTTGCCCATATTTTTGCCAGCGCGTTTAGTTTTACCGCCAACATTAATAACAGCAACACTAGCCACTTCAACTTTAAAAACAAGCTCAACCGCTGCCTTGATTTCTGGTTTAGTAGCATCAGTACGCACTTTAAATGCGATTTGCTGATGTTTGTCAGCAATGTAAGTTGCTTTCTCAGTAATTTGCGGAGCTAAAATTACTTGCAACAAACGATCTTGAGTTTTAGTAATAGCGCTCATCATGCTAACATCTCCTCAAGCTTCTTCACTGCACCCTCAGTAGCAACTACATTAGGAAAGCGAACCAAACTAACAGGGTCAGCAAATTGAGCTTCAACCACCATTACATTAGTTAAGTTACGTGAAGATAAATATAAGTTTTCATTAAAGCTATCAGTTAGCACTAATACGCCACCTGCATAACCCATGCCTTTGATTTTTTCTGCCAATGCCTTGGTTTTAGGCGTATCAACAGAAAACTCTTCAACTACGCTTAAACGGTCTTGACGAACTAATTCTGACAAGATTGTTTGCATACCAGCGCGGTAAGCCTTACGGTTTACTTTGTGGCTGAAGTTTTCGTTAGGTGAATTAGGGAATGCACGACCACCTCCACGCCAGATAGGGCTTGAGCTCATACCTGAACGAGCGTTACCTGTACCTTTTTGTGCATAAGGTTTATGTGTCGTATGCGCCACTGTATCACGGCCTTTTTGAGCGCGTGTAGCAGTACGAGCATTTGCCATGTAACCAACAACAACTTGATGAACCAAAGCTTCGTTAAATTCGCGACCAAATGTACCTTCAGATACAGTCACGCCTTTTTTAGCTGGCTTACCATTTTTATCGATTAGTTTAAGTTCCATTATTTAGCCCCTCCCTGCGCTTTAGTCGCTTTAGCTTTAATGGCTGGACGTACAACAACATCACCACCTTTAGAGCCAGGGATAGCACCTTTAATTAACAATAGGTTGCGCTCAACATCTACACGAACAATTTCCAAGTTCTGTGTAGTCACTTTAACAGCACCCAAATGGCCAGGCATACGCTTACCTGGGAAAACGCGACCAGGATCTTGCGCCATACCGATAGAACCAGGTACGTTATGTGAACGTGAGTTACCATGAGAAGCACGGTTAGAACTAAAGTGATGGCGTTTAATCGCGCCAGCAAAGCCCTTACCTAAAGATGTGCCAGTAACGTCAACTTTTTGACCCGCTTGGAAAATATCAACAGTGATATTTGCACCAGGCGTGTAATTAGCTAAAACGTCGTCACCGACTGAGAATTCATGAATACCAGCACCTGCAGCAGAACCTGACTTGGCATAATGCCCAGTCAATGCTTTGTTGATACGGCTGGCACGACGTGTACCGTAAGCTACTTGAAGGCCAGTATAGCCATCGCTTGCGGTCGTCTTGATCTGTGTCACGCGGTTAGGTACAACTTCCAACACGGTTACTGGAACGCTTGCGCCATCCTCAGTAAACACGCGGGTCATACCCACTTTGCGACCAATAAGCCCTAAGCTCATGATCGTTTCCTTATATTTTAGTTAAAAAGTCGATTACAATTGACCGACTTCTGTGAAAGAGGCCGGATTATACCGAACCTCAGTTTTTTTTACAACTAGATTTTACTACTTAAGTTTTTTACAACTTAATTTCAACATCCACACCAGCAGGCAAATCTAATTTCATTAATGCATCTACTGTTTTATCAGTAGGATCCACAATGTCCATTAAACGTTGATGGGTGCGAATTTCGAATTGGTCACGTGAAGTTTTGTTAACGTGTGGTGAGCGTAAAATATCAAAACGCTCGATACGTGTTGGCAATGGCACTGGACCCTTAACAACAGCGCCAGTACGTTTGGCAGTTTCTACGATTTCTTGAGCTGACTGATCAATCAAACGATAATCAAATGCTTTAAGACGGATACGGATTTTTTGGTTTGTCATTTTACTGCCTTTCAAAAGAGCGAAACGGCAGGGTTCACCCTGCCGTTTGATTTAACTACAAAAATTACTCGATAATCTTAGCTACAACACCAGCACCAACAGTACGGCCACCTTCACGGATAGCGAAGCGTAAGCCTTCTTCCATCGCGATTGGTGCAATCAATGTAACAGTGATTGATACGTTGTCGCCT
>Ga0207968_100102_pt1 | contig 38121 bp, 31 predicted proteins | sample LakWasMet21_HOW5_2_FD_183867 | JGI IMG/M metagenome (GOLD analysis project Ga0207968, IMG submission 183867) | Freshwater sediment methanotrophic microbial communities from Lake Washington under simulated oxygen tension - Sediment Metagenome... | ecosystem: Environmental > Aquatic > Freshwater >...
TTAAATAGGTGTGTTGCAGTTAAATCTAGCTTTAAAATCAGCGTCATTGAAACTAAAGTAAATCATCATGGGATTTAATGTTAAAGCCGTCATGTTTGATCTTGACGGTACATTGGTGAACACTGCACCTGAAATTGCCTATGCGGCAAATCAGATGCTGGATGCATTAAATTTACCTAATAAATCACCGGCGCAAATTGCGCGTTATATCGGTGAAGGCGCACAAGTTCTGGTTAAACGCTGCGTAGCGAATGGGGCGCTAGCCGAGCCAGATGATGCTTTGCTCAATCGAGCTCAAGCCTTGTTTTTTGAACATTATGCGCAAAACGTGAGTAACAGCCAGCCATATCACGGCGCACTGGACACTTTAGCTCAGCTCAAACGCACAGGCTTTAAGCTGGCATGTGTAACGAATAAACCTGAGAAATTCACACTACCGCTACTAAGCGCAACCGGGCTGATAGATTTTTTTGAGGTGGTTGTCTCTGGTGATACGCTCGCTAAAAAGAAACCCGACCCGATGCAGTTGCATCATATCTGTAAAAAATTAGAGGTGTTGGAAACGGAATCTATGCTGGTGGGTGATTCTGATACAGATGTAGTAGCCGCGCACGCCGCAGGATGCTATATTGTTACTGTGCCTTATGGGTATAATCAAGGTAAGGCAATTGACGACAGTATGGTGGACGCCACCATCGACCATTTACCCGACTTACTTAATTTATTAACCTAGCAACATTTTTAAACATAACTTTCGAATATGAAGCACATCGCAGACGATTATTTATACGATAAGTTTCTTAATGATTCTTCCAGCTGGCGAGGCTCTTGGCAACGCTAATGCACGAAACGCAGCGCATACACGCAGATGTAGCATGCGATATTTAAGAACACGAAAATAATAGTCTTAGGAAGCTTATGTTAAATACCATTAATCAAGATGAATTCAATGCCTTGGCAGCACAGGGCTACAACCGCATTCCCCTCGTACTCGAAACTTTTGCTGACCTCGATACCCCGCTTTCACTTTATTTAAAACTCGCTAATCAGCCTTTCTCATACTTGTTGGAGTCTGTGCAGGGCGGCGAGCGTTTTGGCCGTTATTCCATTATTGGTTTGCCTGCAAAAATGCGTATTGTGGCGCATGGCAAAAATATCCAGGTATTGGATGGCGATACCGTGGTGGAAAGCGTTGAAAATACCAATCCGCTGGACTTTGTGAAAAGCTTCCAGGCACGCTTTAAAACGCCACCATATGAGGGTTTACCTAGATTCACTGGCGGTTTGGCTGGTTATTTCGGCTATGAAACTGTGCGTTATATTGAAAAACGCTTGGCAAACAATGTAAAACCAGATGCGATAGAAACCCCAGACGTGCTGTTAATGGTGTCTGAACAGCTGGCGGTAGTGGATAACTTAAGCGGTAAGCTTTATTTTATTGTGTACGCCGATGCCGCGGCACCTAGCGCGTACGAGCAAGCTAAGCAGCGTTTAAATGAATTGGTGCAGAAGTTAAGAAACACGGTCACCATACCAAAATCTATCGCTACGGATAAAACTACGGCAAGTTCCGAGTTTGGTGAGGATAATTTCAAAGCAGCGGTTAAACGTGCCCAGCAGTACATTTTAGACGGCGATATTATGCAGGTAGTGCTGTCGCAGCGTATGTCACAGAAGTTTTCTGCGCCGCCGCTATCGCTGTATCGTGCGTTGCGTAGCTTGAATCCATCCCCTTATATGTTCTATTACGACATGGGTGACCACCATGTGGTGGGTGCTTCACCGGAAATTTTAGTACGCCTTGAGAACGGTACCGTGACTGCGCGCCCGATTGCCGGCACAAGACCGCGCGGCAAGACGCGTGAGCAAGATATTGCACTGGCAGAAGAGTTGCTGGCAGACCCGAAAGAGCGTGCAGAGCATGTACAGTTAATGGACTTAGGGCGCAATGATGTAGGCCGTGTTGCGGTGACGGGGTCGGTTAAAGTGACTGACAACATGATGATAGAGCGCTACTCTCACGTGATGCACATTGTGAGTAATGTAGAAGGCAAGCTCAAACCGGGAATGGATGCGATTGATGTGATTAAAGCCACATTCCCTGCCGGTACGGTGAGCGGTGCGCCTAAAGTGCGCGCGATGGAAATCATCGACGAATTAGAGCCTAGCAAACGCGGTATTTATGCGGGTGCTGTCGGTTATTTAGGCTTTAATGGCGATATGGACGTAGCCATCGCGATTAGAACCGGTGTGATAAAAAACAATATGCTCTATGTGCAGGCTGGTGCCGGCATCGTGGCAGATTCTGTCCCTGAAAGCGAATGGATGGAAACGCAAAACAAGGCGCGGGCAGTGCTCCGAGCTGCTGAGCTGGTGCAAGATGGACTTGATATCAGCTAAGCGCATGTGATGCAAAACGCTATTGCACAATATCGGTTTTTGACTTCCAAAGGAAGGTTAATTACTTTTGTAGCAGTAGCGTTAGCTTATTTCATCACCGCCAGGCTAGGGCTGATGGTGCCCTACAAAGAATCTGTGGCAACTTTGATCTGGCTCCCCACCGGCATTGCCGTTGGCGCTATCATGCGCTGGGGCCGTGTCAGCATCCCCGCTATTTTTATTGCATCATTCCTTGTTGAGTTAACGGTTTTACCCTTCTCTACCAGCATTTTAATTGCAATTACCAATACGCTGGGCCCCATGCTCGCGGCATACCTTCTGCCGAAGTTTCGTTTTAATCACCATTTATACAAGCAAAAAGATATTTTTCTGATGATTGCCATCGCTTTAGTTGGCATGTCGGTATGTGCCACCGGTGGCATGCTCAGCCTATATGTTACTGGGCTTGCTACTGTCGATAAGTTGTCCAGTATCTGGTTTATTTGGTGGTTGGGAGACAGCCTTGGTGTGCTACTTGCCTTGCCGCTGGTGCTCAACCTTGGCAGAAAAGGTATGTTCAACTGTAATAACCGGTGCTATCAGCTTCTGGCATGGATTATTTTATTTGTTTGCGTAGAGCTCATCATCGTGAGTGCGGTGCCGGATTTAAATAAACAGTTTATTTTGTCCATGTTCGTGATTTTACCCATGCTGATATGGGCCTCGATGAGCTTTGGTTTGGTCGGCGGCTCGTTCTTTGTGATTATTCTATCCAGTATTGCTGTCTGGGTAACGTCACAGGGTAGCGGCAATTTTTACAGCCACGATTTAAGTGAGGGCGTGTTCTCGCTGTGGACTTTTATGGTGGCGCTGGTGGTGACCATGCTGTTAATTTCCGCTTTGCAGGCTGAGCGTAATTTAGCGCATATGACCATACAAAAAAATGATAAAAAACTGCGCTCAGTGATCGACGGCGCATTTGATGCCATTGTTACCATAGACTCTGCTGGGTTATTAGTAGAGTTTAACCCTGCCGCCGAGCGTATTTTTGGCTACAAAAAAGAGGATGTGCTGGGCAAGTCGATGTCTGAGTTGATTATTCCTGCACGCTATCGATCAGCACATCATGCGGGGCATCAGCAATATAAAATGTCAGGCGTGACGCATATTTTTAACCAACGTATCGAGTTGGTGGGGATGCGTTCGGATGGCAGCGAGTTTCCTATTGAGTTAACACTCACTGCGCTAAAAGATGCCAATTTGTCTTTAGTCACCGGCTTTGTGCGTGATATATCTGAGCAGAAAAGAGCCAGGCAGGAAATCGAGAATTTTGCATATTATGATGCCTTAACCAGCTTGCCCAATAGGCGTTTGCTGGCCGATCGCTATCAGCATGCCATGTCCATTGCACAGCGCGCCAAGACCTACTGCGGTTTGTTATTTATTGATTTAGATAAATTTAAAGTACTTAACGATACCAAGGGCCATGATGTAGGCGACCAACTGCTGGTTGAAGTCGCACACCGCATTCAAAGCACAGTGCGCGCCGGCGACACCGTAGCCAGACTTAGCGGTGATGAGTTTGTGGTGATATTAGAAAGCCTGGACCAGAACGCCAGCATTGCCTATCAGCAGGTAAGCGAGATAGCACAAAAGCTGTTGGCCGAGCTGAATAGAACTTACTACCTCAGCTTGTTTGAATTTGTCACCCCTGCCAGCATCGGCGTCACCTTGTTTAATGATAATGCACTGACGTTTGAGGATCACCTAAGGCATGCAGATACCGCGATGTACTTGTCCAAAGACAGCGGTGGCAACACCTACCGTTTTTATGACCAATTAACGCAAGAGAGCATAGAAAAAAGCTTTGCATTAGAATCGGCGCTGAGTCTAGCGCTGGTGAATCAAGAGTTATCTCTCAATTACCAGCCTATTGTGAATGTGGCTAAACAAGTGGTGGCAGCTGAAGTGCTGCTCCGGTGGAATCATCCGACGCTAGGGAATGTTAGCCCGGTTGAGTTTATACCGATTGCGGAAAAGACAAATCTCATTATAAAAATTGGGTATTGGGTGCTGGAGCAGGCATGTCAGCAACTAAAGGCATGGGAGGCTAGCCCTGCCCTCAGCCAAATCAAGCTCTCGGTGAACATTAGTGCTAAGCAGTTTTTATACATCAATTTTGTACAAGAGCTGCGCGACGTGCTGGCCAAAACCGCCATTAACCCTGGTTTGCTTAAGCTGGAGCTGACTGAAACCGCGGTCATTGATAACATGGATGATGTGATCAATAAGATGAACATCCTGCGGCAGATGGGGGTGCGCATCGCGCTGGATGATTTTGGGATAGGGCACTCATCCTTGGTCTATCTTAAAAAACTGCCGGTGACACAAATTAAAATTGATCAGTCATTTGTGCACGATGTACTCACCGACTCTAACGATGCGGCGATTATTCAGATGGTGCTTGCAGTGGGTAAGACCATCCATTGCGATATTGTGGCGGAGGGCGTGGAGCAGGTTGAGCAATTTGAGCTGCTCAGGGACTTTGGCTGTGATTATTTCCAAGGCTATTACTTTAGCCGACCTGTGGCGGTGGCAAATTTTGAAGAATTTGTTATCAATAGCTAAGGTGGATTAATAATTTCTTAATAATTAGGATGGCGGAGATAGGATATACTGCTGGATTGTTTTTGCACTACTATCTTGGTTTGGGCTTTGTTCTGTGGCGTTTGATCTAAAATTTAAACTTGATGCGTTTGTGGAATTTTTCTTACGCATCGTGGTCAATTAAACGTTCTACCTAATTACAAACCGCCAGAGATTCCCTAAGTTTTGACTAAAATATAATCATAGCGAATAACAATGTTTAAAAAAGTTGCTTATATCCTTGCGCTCGGTCTTTTGAGCAATCTGCCTGTTGCCTACGCCGAAGCTGATTTGGCACATTTAACTCTGGAAGCAGCCCAGCATTTATTTCATGAAAATAATAAAGAGCTAATTTCCGCTAAGCGCATCGTGCAAGGCGCCGAAGCAGACGCGATAACTGCCTCACAAAAGCCGAATCCTAATCTATCACTGGGCGTTGCCAGCTTTAACCTTAATCGCTCAGCTGCCAATAAAAACCCTAACGGCAGCAACAGCCTGTCGGACCAAACCCTTAACTCAACCGTGCAAATTAGCCAGTTGATAGAGCGCGGTGACAAGCGTGAACTACGCATGGCCTCCGCCAAAAATGCCATCAAAGCTTCCAATTACGACTTGAAAGACGCTGAACGGCAACTGCTGTTGAGTTTTAATGATGCTTATTACGACTTGCTGTTAGCACAAGAAGCCGAAAAAATTCTGGCGAGCAATAGTGCCGCCTACGAAAAAACCATTCAGGCTGCTGAATTAAGATTAAAAGTCGGCGACATTGCCGCTAGCGACGTTGCCAGAATGCGCGTGGACTTGCTAAAAATACAAAATGATATGCGTCAGGCCAAAGCAAACCGTGAAAAGGCGCAGGCTAATCTTGCCTATATGATGGGGCAAGAGAATGAGGCCGCACGTTTGTATGCGCAAGATGGCTGGCCTGCAGTTAGCCAGACTATCAGCACGCCGCAAGATATAGATGCGCGGCCGGATGTATTGGCAGCGGAGGCGCGCACCAAGCAAGCGGAAGAGAACCAACGTCTTGCCAATGCATTAAAAACGCGCGATGTGAACATTGCCCTGCAATATCAACGCTTCCCGGGGCAAATGCCAGGTGCTGACACCAACACCATTGGCGCCGCGATTACCATTCCATTATTTACTAACTACGAATATCAGGGTGAAATCAGCCGTGCTGAAGTTGACCTTACATCGGCGCTGGAGGCAAAGCAGCAGGCACGTGCATCTGCGGTGAGTGAAATCTCGCGTGCACGCGCAGATTTAAATGCAGCCGTCGAGAAAGTAAATCGCTTTGACACGCAAATTCTGACTGAGGCACAAAAAGCAGCAGATGCCGCTGAGTTTGCTTATAGCCATGGCGCTACAGGTATTACCGACTTACTCGATGCGCGCCGTGTACTGCGCGCAATACAGTTAGATGCTGCCACCTCACACGCGGATTATGCAAAAGCCCTAGCGGCATGGCAGGCAGCCACAAGAATAGAAAATCAAAATTAAGCATTAATAAGGGAAGCACATGAAGCACGGACTCAGCTCTTTACTCACTATTCTACTGGTTGGGGCCTACTTCACGCTACCGACATCTGCTATGGCCGGCCCTAAGCCTTCCCCAGCTCAGCACGCCAAGCCAGAAAATGAAGTAATCCTGAAAGAAAACTCTGCGCAAGAGGCTAATTTGAAAATTGAGCCTGTTGCAGAGGTGCTAGCTTCCACCGCCGAGCCTCTTAATGGCAAAATCAGCTTTGATGAAAATTACACTTCGCGCATCAGCTCTCCTGTTTTGGGGCGCGCTATCAAAATACAAGCGCAATTGGGTGACCGCGTAAAGGCCGGTCAAGCGCTACTGACCATAGACTCACCAGACCTAGGCTCTGCCGTGGCTGACTACCGTAAGGCCAGTGCGGATCTAGACCTAAAAAGAAAGGCCTTGGAGCGCAGTAAAGTGCTGGTGGATGGCGGCGTAGTTGCGCACAAAGAGCTGGAGTCTGCACAGGCAGATATGGCGCAATCACAAGCGGAGGCAGAGCGTACAAAATCACGCTTACATAATCTGGGCATTAATCACGCAACTTTTGGCAATGAGAGCTTCACCTTGAAAGCGCCGATGGCGGGCATGGTTGTTGACCGCCAGATTAACATCGGCAACGAAGTGCGTCCGGATGCGCCCACTCCGCTATTTATTATTACCAACCCAGATCATCTGTGGGCAGTCATTGACCTCCCAGAGCGCGACCTTAATAAAGTGAGCCTTGGTCAAACCTTAAGCATCAAGGTGGATGCGTATCCTGATGAAGAGTTTCTCGGCAAAGTCCAATCCATCGGCACCATGCTGGATCCTGTCAGCCGACGCGTTCAAGTGCGCTGCTCGGTAGAGAGTAAGGGCAAATTGCGTCCGGAAATGTACGCGCGCGTGACCCCGCTCAACATGTCACAGCAAAAAGTTATTCGCATCCCTAACAGTGCACTGATTACAGAAGGCTTATACAGCTATGTATTCGTTGAAACCAGCCATGGGCATATTCAAAAACGCCGTGTAACGCTAGATTTGCAAGGGCGTGATTACGCTACCATTAAAGAAGGCCTCAAAGCGGGCGAACGCGTAGTTACCAAAGGCGCTATTTTGATTAACTCAGAGTTAGCAGCGGGTAAATAATGCTAGAAAAACTCATTACCTTTTCGCTGCAACAACGTACTTTCGTACTGATTGCAACATTTATTCTCGTGGTCGCGGGGATAGTCTCTGTGCAGAACCTGCCGATTGAGGCTTTTCCTGATGTTGAGGACGTGCACGTTGGTATCGTTACGCAAGTGCCAGGCCTAGCGCCCGAAGAGGTTGAGCGCGTGGTGACGCTGGCGATTGAGCATGGCATGAGCGGTGTGCCAAACTTAGCGCAAATGCGCTCAGTTTCAATTACCGGTTTATCGGTAGTGACGCTGACTTTTTCTGAAAAGACAGATGACTACTTTGCCCGCCAGCAAGTTTTAGAAAAACTACAAGCCGTCAATCTGCCGCCAGAGTATCAACCCACGCTGGCACCACTCACCACCGCCGTGGGTGAGATTTATCGATTCCTGGTCGATGCCCCGAAAGATATGCCACAGCGCGAGGTGCGCGCAATTCAAGATTGGCAGATTATTCCCGTGCTGAGAACAGTGCCAGGCGTCGCTGATATCACTAGCTTTGGCGGTGCGGTAAAAGAATACCAAGTCAAGCTCGACCCCTACCTGCTCAAGAAGTACAACATCAGCATCGACCAGGTTAACCAAGCGCTCAATAATGGCAGCAGCAATGTAGGCGGCGGCCTGATGCACCGGGGTGATGAGTCGCTGGTCGTGCGTTCATTAGGTTTATATCGTTCGCTGGATGACATTGCCGAAACCGTCATTTTGTCGAGTGCGGGCAAGCCTATTCTAATCAAAGATGTAGGCGAGGTTGTGATTGGTAACCGTTTCCGCTCAGGCATTGTGGCTTTTAACAATCAGGATGATGTGATTGAAGGCATTGTGCTGATGAACAAAGGCCAAAATCCTGCGAAGGTGATTGAAGCCTTAAAAGCCAAAGTGGACGAGGTCAACGCCAAACTGCCTGAGGGTGTGAAGATTAGGCCTTTTTATGACCGTACCAGCCTGATTCATCACACCGTGCATACAGTGACTGAAAACATGATTGTTGGTGCGCTGCTTGTGGTGGCTATTCTCATCATCTTTTTGCGTAACTGGCGTGCAGCGCTGATTGTTGCCGCGGTTATCCCGCTCTCGCTGCTGTTTGCTTTTATCGTGATGGATATACGCGGCGTTTCGGCGAACTTGATTTCACTGGGGGCGGTGGACTTCGGTATTATTATCGATAGTGCCGTGGTGCTGGTAGAGGCGCTGATGGTGAAGCTTTCGCTCGCCAAAGTGGATGAGTTTCCACATCATGGCACGCATTCATGGCGTGTCACGACACTTAAAAATACGGCGATTGAAATGGGGCGCCCTATCCTGTTTTCAAAAGTGATTATTATTTTGGCTTTCCTGCCGATTTTCACTTTCCAGCGAGTAGAAGGTAAAATCTTCTCACCTATGGCGTTTACCTTGAGCTTTGCTTTACTGGGCTCAATTCTGCTTACGCTCACGCTAGTGCCTGCCCTAATGTCTTACTTAATGAAGCGCACAGACATGGCCGAGAAGCACAGCACATGGATGCACAACACCCAAGAGTGGTATCGCGGCATTTTGCTTAAAGTAGTAAAAATTCGCCTACCAGTTATCTTGGCATCAGTTTCTTTATTAGTGCTCTCCTTGGTCTTATCACCACTACTAGGTTCAGAGTTCTTGCCCAAACTGGATGAGGGCAATATTTGGCTAACCATCAGCATGCCACCATCCACTGGCCTAGAAAAAACCAAGGAAATCGAACGCAATATTCGCAATGTTTTAACTAGTTATAAAGAAATTAATCTGGTGGTAAGCCATGTAGGGCGGCCTGACGACGGTACCGACCCTAAAGGCCCCAATAATATTGAGATTCTGGCTGATTTAAAGCCTAAAGATACTTGGAAGTTTAGCAACAAGGAGGCGCTGATTGCCGATATTTCCGCGAAGATACATCAAATCCCGGGCATTCCAACTAACTTCTCTCAAGTGATTCAAGATAGCGTGGAAGAGGCTTTGTCTGGCGTGAAAGGTGAGATTTCGGTCAAAATCTTCGGCCCAGATTTGGCAGTATTGGAAGAGAAATCGGATCAAGTTGCCACTGTGCTTAACTCGATTAAAGGCGCTACAGATGTTGCTGCTATCCGCATCTCTGGCAACTCGGAGCTTGATATAACTTTAGATCGGCAGAAACTTGCTCGCTATGGTATGAATGTGAGTGACGTGAACGCTTCTGTGCAGACCGCATTGGGCGGCACGACTACCAACACCTTCTATGACGGTGACCGTCGCTTCGACGTTACGCTCAGGCTAGCAAGAGATTACCGTGATTCTTTGGACGATATCAGCCAGCTACCTATTGCTTTACCCAATAACGCAGGCACTATTCCTCTGGGTGAAGTTGCGGATGTCACCATTAAGCAGGGCGCATCTAGGGTGGCGCGTGAGGGCGTTTCTCGTATCGTGGCAATCAAGGCCAATTTGATTGATCGTGACCAAGGTAGCTTCGTGAAAGAGGCAATGGCTAAAGTTAAGGAGCAAGTCAAGTTGCCACCTGGCTATACCATGACATGGGGTGGCCAATTTGAGAATCAACAACGCTCAATCAAGCGCCTCAAGGTGATTGTGCCTTTGTCATTAATGCTGATTTTTGTGGTGTTATTTGGTGCATTCCGGTCTGTACGTAATGCACTGCTGGTTTTGTTGATGATACCTTTCAGCTTAATTGGCGGGTTTGCCGGACTAGGTTTGGCTGGGCTGCATCTTTCTATCTCGGCCGCGGTGGGCTTTATCGCATTAGCTGGTATATCGGTACAAAACGGCGTGATTATGCTGGAGCAATTTAACCACCTGCTGTTAGAAGGTCGCAGTGTCGCGGAGGCTGTGATGGAGGGTGCTGTTGTGCGTTTACGCCCGATTCTAATGACTGCATTAATGGCTGGCTTGGGCTTGTTACCGGCAGCGCTTTCGCATGGGATAGGCTCTGAAACGCAGCGCCCATTTGCCGTGGTGATTGTTGGTGGCTTAATCACGGCCACGATTTTCACCTTGTTATTGCTGCCTTTATTGTTCCCGCTGTTCTCGGGAGAGCTAAAAAATAAAGTAGCCAATAATGAATAATGGGCAACTGCGGCGCTATTAATCAACGCAATTGCTTATGCTGCGTAAGCGCACGGCCTGTATCCGCTTTGATGTGATTTAGCTATAGGGTTTTATAGCTAAATCATCAGGCTCTTGCTGAGAGTTATTGGATCACACCGTTGCGGGTGCGGCGTTACCAGCTTTTTTTGTCAGGCTGGTGCTGGCGGTTACTTTTCAGCCGTCCAATGTCCAGATTTCCCGCCTTGTTTCTCAAGCAGTTTAATCTCAGAAATTACCATGCCGCGATCAGCCGCTTTGCACATATCGTAAATCGTAAGTAAGCACGCACTCACTGCAGTCAGTGCTTCCATTTCTACACCTGTTTTTCCATAGGTTTCTACTATTAATCAATTACTTATATTTTAAATATGGTTATCTCGTCTTTTATACCTGATGTTAATTGAGTGATTAGTATATAAGATTAACGAGAGTGTTGGACGAAATTTGGACAGGATTTATCTATGGTATTTTCTAAGAAACAACCTTAAGAAGGGTTGTTTTAGAGGCTACAGCTCTTCTAAACAGCGCTACTGGGGCCGTGGGGGGGGTAAACGGCCCAATGGAGGTCTAGGAGGCTCTCGCGTATAGGCGTAGCAAAATTAGTTGCAAATATAGGTGCAAATATAGGTGCTAGGTAAATTATATTAAATTAAAGAGACAGATAGGACGTTAACGGGCATACGTTTAAACGAGCCAATAAATATTAATTGAAAGCAGAACCTAGTAATCTAAGATAACAAAAACGCTCTTAGCAGTGTCGTATAGTACTGTAATTGAGTAAATAAAAGATGCTATTAGGGCTGCCTGAATTACATCTGATGGAACGTCAAAAGGAAAAGAACTAGCTCCGTCGATTGCGATTATTAGAAGTGATATTGCAACTAAAAATACTTGCTCTTTAATTGATAAAAGCATCTCGCTTCTTGTGGATTCAAATGCTGTTCGCTGACCTGTCTTGTCAATTAACTCTCGGATTTTTGTTAGTACGATACCAAGTGTTGCAGTATTAACAGCGAGAAGTGCAACCTGAAGATTCGTTATATTTGCTTTTAGAAAATTAAAAATGAAGTCGGACTCTATTTGATGCAAGAAGAACTGCACCAAGCAAGCTGCACCCAAAGAGGTAAACATAGTCCTAATGACGCCAGTATTCATCGCAAGGCTTCCCTTATTATTTCGATAATTTTATCAGGCTCAGCGGTAATTTCTATTCCTGATAAGTGTACCTCTCGTCTGGAGTTTGATGTCTGGAAGCGCTTTCTGATGCCTTTTATTTTAAGTTTTATATCTCCTGCTCCTTGGCTTGTATATTCTACTAGCCCATGGATAGTATTGTTTCCCTTGTCTAAATCAAGTGAAGATGATGGGTCAGAGCGAAGGGTTAGTTGCTCTCTAACTGCATTTGTTTCTTTGCCTAGGCTTTTAAGGGTATCAGCTAAAGACTTTGAAATATTAGCCATGTTTGGCGTTATAAACTCAAACTCTACCGACGTTATCTTGTTGTTATACTGAGTTACCAGACTCCAAAAGTACGACTCATCGAAAAGTGGTTCGACTTGAAGACTAAGACCAATTCGGTCTAAGCCACCTCTAGTACCGCGGAGTATTATGTTTGCAACCGTATCCGTGTTAGCGAAGGCGCTTGCTCGGTCTTGAATAATCAGCAGTTGGTCGTCAGGGCTATTTAATATATATACCTCTATGTGAGGCCAGTTATCAACTTTTTCGCGCTTGTAGTCATGAGTTTCTCTTGTCAACGGTCTGCTTGGTGCAAGTTGTAGTTTGAAGAGCTCTTGCCCAATTGAGACTATTGAAATGTTTAGCTCAACCCTTTTATGTGTTGTTTTTGGTAAGTGATTCAGTGCTTCTGCAAAGAAGTAATTTTTGCGGGCAATGATTTCTTCTATTGAAAGGTTAAGATAAAGGTCTTTGGTTTCATTTCTATCCAACGGAAGTAGCTGGTATCGATACGCCTTAAATATTGTGTGCGTGCTCATATGCTTTAACCCCTGACTGACTCGCCTGTTTTTTCTTATAGCTAGATTTTATTTAGATAATATTAACTAATAGCTAATGATAAGTGTAATACATAATCGATAGTTTCTGATGCCTGTTTCGGGTAGCTGATTTAAAGATATTCAGTAGCGGTTATAGAATTTAGCGCTTAACAGATAGCCATTAGGTTACAAACAGATGTGTTTTGAATCCATTTGGTGAGTCCAGCAAGTAGTTAAAATACAGATTGTGCGCTAGATTCTAGTACAGAATTCTTTTAGAGGATTTCTATGGTTCTACTTAACGATAGTTATAGAAATCAACACCAGAAAGAGGGTGCATTGCACCCGTATGCACCTCTATAAATCAATATCAGATTCCTTAGAGCTGCGAATGATAAACTTCACACTATTAAGAGACAGATAAGTCGCAGGTGAGTAGCTAATTAAAGAAGCTATTCAATTTGATTTAAATTGATTCACATACCATTTTGAGGTACAGAGGAAGCATCCCGCCGTAGTTTACATAGGCCTTTTCTGACTTGTCGTCCCAACTTATGGCGTCACCGTTCTTGTATTGTTTGTAACCATAATTATTGTCATTGTTTTGCATCCAAGATGAGTGCGTGTACATGCGACGTGTACAGTTGACCATCACTGTCTCTGCCTCTTCATTCGCTGACAGCTCAGACTCGGCAGACTCATCATTACTTCGCTCGACAAATTTTAACTCCACCAAATGGCGACCATGGATACGGTAATCGATTAAAACTTTATAGCTGTATGTTGATGAGCCTCCAGTGGAAACAAAACCTGTGCCAATTATTCCGTTGCGAAATTCATCTTGTGGTGTAATTGAGTAAGCTGCAATCGGTGAGACAAGTAGAGTAATTGCTAATACGAATTTTGTAGTGTTCATGTTTTTAATAAATATCCTGTGCTTGAGGTTGAGTTTTTATGCCCTCGACGATGTCTAGTTCCAAACTACGGGTGTGTAATAAAACTTCTGATAACTTCTTCTCGCATATTCACGGGAGACGTCCACGCCAAAAGTAAAAACACTCCCACTACTCTGGCTTGTGTATTGGATAAATTTTCTTCGCCAACAGCGCGAATCGTAGCAGGTAGTGCAGAGCCAAGCCACATCACCATGTTAGTGGTAGCCCTTTGCCGTTTTAATATAGCGGTAATCGTTTCTCGTTGCTTACTATTAATTGCACCCATTGTCCAAGCCATATGAATTGATTGATTTAAGAATGCTACGGCCATCCCTGACCGCTTGAATGGCGAGTCGGTTGTCTCGTACATTTGTAGCCATGTATCAAAATCAAGCGTCGTTTCTTTATCGTATTGTCGAACTCTCCAGAGCCATCCTAAGAATACAACAATAATTAAACCAATAATAAATTCCACGCACACTCCGAGTAGCAGCCAAATAATTGCTATAAATAACAAAATTATAAGGCACATACACCATTTTGTCACTCATAGAGCGTCGTCTTATGGTGGCCTAATTCTTAGCATATCTCTTTTGAGGTATTGCCATGGATGTTCGGAAATTGTTTGGTCGGAGGCTGGTTGAACTTAGGAAAGCTAAAGGCTGGAGTCAAGAAGCACTGGCGCTAGAATCAGGGATTGCGAGAAGCTATCTGGGAGGCGTTGAAAGAGGGCAGAGGAACATTGCCCTAGTAAACATCTGTCGCCTTGCGGAGGCGCTTGAAACAAGCCCTGATGACTTATTGAAGTTCAAGTATACATAGCTGGTTACTCTTAATATTCTATAGTACTACTTAACGTAGTTATAGAAAGCTCCACCAAATAGAGGGTGCATTGCACCCGTATGCACCCCTATAAATTAATATCAGATTCCTTAGAACGACGAATGATAGACTTCACAGTATTAATAGACATGCTCAGCAGCGTCGCTATTTCTGTAGGTCCTTTGCCTTCCACCCTAAGAGCTAACACCTTTTCAGTCGAGGTAGTGCAGCCTAGGTCATCAAAAGCCTCTCTAAGCTTAGTGCACTGCATCTGTTGCTCAAGCACATGAACCCTAGCCTCTAATTTGGTTATCTTATCGCTGGTCTTAAATAACATTGCATTGTTACTTAAGCTTTCTCTAAAGGTTCGAACACAGAGTCTCCGATTCATATTCTCCTTGCCATGAGTCACTTGCATAGCTTTTTCCATCGGATGATTACACACTGCTTCAGAGTTATATGCTTGCTTTCGACGTTTGTTATGACGGCTATTTCCAATACTCACAGCCTTCTTTGGATTATTTGGGAATGCAGCTTTAAGCACTTCGCTGATACTAATATTATCCCCCTGTAGCTGCAAGTCTAGCTGTTTGATAATTACGCGCTGAAACTCTTCCAAGCTGTGATGCTGTATATGAACACCTGCCGCCCTTAGAGCTATACCAAATTCTGCATTGGCCTTCCGTATTTTCTGTTGGTGCTGACCAAATGCTTGCTTATGTGTGGGGGCTTGGTTCTTGGTGGTTTCGATTGCTAAGGTAGCCCGCGCTGTGCCATACCTCCGTATTAACTGTTCTTTGCTAAAATTTTTAGCGTCTCTTAATGCTTCTTGCTCAAGCGTTAAGTTGTATGGTTTGGTTACAGTCTGCTTAATTAGAGAGTTAGGTGGTTGATAATTATTTTGTATCTCCGCAAATTGCGGGGAAAGTGTTTTAACGAGTGCTTGTATTGCTTCAAGATTACTGTGCTGCATGCTGTATCTCCTTTGCTATGCCCACTAGCTCTCACCCGACCCATAGCTGCAATCCCTCAACTGAGGGCTGGACTAATGGACACGGCAAAGAAGACAGTGGGATTGTTTATGAATGAACAGAAGTAGCCTGAGAGATTTCTTCTGTCCAATACGGGAGACTCTATTTGTGGAAAAGTTTGAAGCTGTGGTCGTAAAGGATAATTAAGTATGTGGTTGGCAATTATTCCAATAGCTTTTTAAAGACAGTTAACCAAGCTTCTTTGCTAGACTGGCAGGGTCTGGGTGGTAATACCTCTGTAACATCTTCAAGCTACGGTGTCCTGTAACTGCTGATAGCTCTATAACATTAGGCAGCTTATCTGCCATCTGGGTAATAGCCATATGTCTCAAGTCATGGAAGTGAAAGTCTATTAGATTTGCTCTAGCTATGGCACGCTTGAATAGTTGACTTATGCAGAACCCGTTCAGAGGGAAGACTCTACCATCGATGCTCCTAGGCATTCCTTGTAGTATCTCAACTGCAAATAGAGACAGAGGAATGTAGCGACTATCTCCATTTTTAGTAAGTGGAAGAAAGGCTAGTTGTTTATTTAGGTCAATATCTTTCCATCTTAAGCTGAGTAACTCCCCGCGCCTCATAGCAGTTTCAAGAGCTAACAATACTAGCGGCTTAAGCCATATAGACCTTCTACCTATTGGTTCTGTGGCGTCAATCAATCTAATTCGTTCTTCAGAGGTAAGTAGTCGACTCCTGCCACAAGGAGAGGAGGGCTTCTTTACCAAGGCTACAGGATTGGCTATATTGATACCCCATTCACGTCTAGCATGATTAATGATGCTAGAGAGGTAGGCTAGCTCTCGAATGAGAGTGTTTGCTTTTATTTGAGTAAGTCGTTCATCTCGGTAACTTGCAATCTTGCTGGGAGTTAAGGCAGTTAGGCTGAGTTTAGAGATAGGTCTACGGCTAATGGCATTAAGGCGGATTAAGTCATCTTTAGCTCCTCGCATGGTGGGTGTAACCTCTCGCATGTATCTTTGGATTAACTCACCTAAGGTAGTATGTTGAGCCTCAGTAACACTAGCATAACAACCTCTGTCCATTTCAGCTTCGATACCTCTAGCCCAGCGCTCAGCTTCTTGTTTTGTATTGAATGTAAGAGTCTCAGGTGCGAAACCTTTACGAGTAACTCTTGCTTGCCACTTATTATTCCTAAAACGTATTGACGCCATTTTCTATCCTTAAGTTGGACAGGAATTGGACGAGAGTGCATATCTATAAATATAAATGGATGTTGATGTTAGTACTTACTATGGCGCATTCCATGTACCAGACTTACCGCCGTGTTTTTCTACTAATTTGATATCGCTGATGACCATGCCGCGGTCAACCGCTTTGCACATATCGTAAATCGTAAGTAAGCATGCACTCACTGCGGTTAGTGCCTCCATTTCTACACCTGTTTTGCCATAGGTTTCAGAGGTGACGGTGCAGCTGATGCTGGATTGTGGCTCGTTTACATCAAAGCTTACCGCAATGCGTGTGAGAAATATGGGGTGGCATAGCGGGATTAGGTCTGAGGTCTTCTTGGCGGCTTGAATCGCCGCGATTCTGGCAATGCCGAGTACATCCCCTTTTTTGCTAGTGCCGCTTTGAATCAACGCCAGAGTTGCCGGCAGCATGCTGATGAGGCCTGTAGCAATGGCAATGCGGTGAGTTTCAGCTTTCTCTCCGATATCTACCATATGTGCTTGGCCATTTTGATCAAAGTGGGTAAGTGGATTTGTCATCTTGAAAGTCTCGGTATTTAAGGGGTTGCCGTGTTGAATTACATAGGTTGATGGCGGATAATTTGCGCAGCATTATGAAACATTCGACTACAAACGTTATCATAGTAATGATGAAATTAACTTTACCTACCATTATATTATTAGTTGTATCTGTTGCGCATGCATATCCAGCAATAGCGAATGAGTTGCCAGATTTAGGCGATGTTTCAGCCACAGTACTATCACCCTTGCAAGAGCAGGAAATCGCCGAGCAGATTATGCGGCAAGTGGCGGTGAGTGATGAGGTATTAAATGACGTAGAAGTATCTGACTACTTGCAGGGCTTGGGTGGAAAGCTGGTGGCAAACGGCCCGGACAAGCGTCAGTCTTTCAACTTTTTTGTGGTGCAGGATCCATCTATCAACGCATTTGCCATGCCGGGCGGTGTGATTGGTGTGCATACTGGTTTGATTCTAGCCGCAACCAGTGAATCTGAGCTTGCGAGCGTGCTTGGGCATGAAATTGGCCACGTCACGCAGCGCCATTTAGCGCGTATGCTGGCTTCGCAAAAATACGACACATTTAAGAACTTAGCGGGTATTGCCTTGGCCTTGCTGGTGGCAAGGTCTAACCCACAACTGGCGACTGGGGCGCTTACGGCATCTTCTGCGATTGGCGTGCAGAATCAGCTCGACTACACGCGTGAGCACGAGCGCGAGGCGGACCGTATTGGTTTGCAGATTTTAGATTCAGGCGGTTTTGATGTACGTGCCATGCCTGAGTTCTTTAAAACTTTGCAGCGCGGCTCACGCTTTGCCGAGGGCAGTGCCCCTAGCTTTTTGCGTACCCACCCATTAACCACGGAACGTATTGCCGATGTGGCTAACCGCGTAGAACAAATGCACTACAAGCAAGTTGCAGATAGCGTGGAATTTCAGTATGTGAAAGCTAAGCTGCGTGCACTACAGGGTGGTGATCAGGCCGCGGTTGATTTATTTATGCAGAATATCCGCGAGCAGCGTTATGCCAATGCCGCGGCAGAGCATTATGGGTTAGCTGTGGCTTTGTTGCGTAAGAGTGCCTGGGCAGATGCGGAAAAGGAACTGGCTTGGCTTAAGAAAAATGCCCCACCCCACCCCATGATAGAAAGCTTGGCTGCGCGTTTAGAAGTGGCTAGAGACAAACCGGCCGCAGCCGCCGAGAAATATGCGTCAGCATTAAAGACTTTTCCGGACAGCCGCGCTTTGATTTATGGCTATGCCGAGCATTACCTTGCTACCAGGCAAGCGGATCAGGCGATACAGCTGGTGAAAGCTAAGCAGGGTTTATACCCGAATGATGCTTATTTGTATGACTTGCTGGCTAAGGCGTACACTATGCAGAATAAAGTACTGCTTGGCCATCAGGCACTGAGTGAGGCCTACTATAGAAAATACGACCTCGCGCGTGCTATAGAGCAGATGGATTTGGCGGCGAAAGCTAACGATGGCGATTTTTATCAGCAATCAATTGTTGAGGCGCGCTTAAGGCAGCTCCGGCAAATGATGGGTGATGAGAAGAAAGCAAAACTGTAGGGGGCGATATGCAACGCAGAAGTTTTTTGTTGGGAATGCTCACTTTTATTGCGTTAGCGCCGCTTAAGGTGTGGGCTGCTTTATGGAATAAAACCGCGTTTGAAGCAGTGAAAATCAATGATGCAACTCGCTATTTAAATATCAATGCCGAGATTCCATCGCAAGATATTGTGATTATTGCGCCAGACCGCGCCGAGAATGGCGCTATCGTACAGGTGGAAGTGCACAGCCAAATTGAGAATACAGAGGCGATTGCTATTTTGGTAGAGCATAACCCTACGCCGCTGATCGCCAACTTTATGTTCAGTAATGGGGCCGAGCCATTTGTGATAACGCGCATCAAGATGGCAGAAACCTCAGACCTGAAAATCATCGTGAAGGCGGGTACGCAATATTTCACACGCAGTAAAAATATCACCGTGTTAGAAAATGGTTGCGGCTAGTGCTGCTCAATATGATTCGGCACCAGCCTACTACTGCGTACTAAGGAGTTCACATGGATAACAACATGAAAATGCGCGCCCAACTGAAGGGCGACTACACCGAAGTTAAAGTGTTGATGAGCCACCCGATGGAAACCGGGCGCAGAAAAGATGACCACGACCAACTAGTGCCCGCGCATTTCGTACAGCTGTTGACGGCCACCTTAAATGGAAAGCCGGTGATAGAGGCGCAGTGGGGCACTGGCATTGCTAAAAACCCATACTTAACCTTTAGACTAAAAGGTGCCAAAGTTGGCGATGTGGTTGAAGTGACCTGGCATGACAACCTGGGTGAAAGCGCTACGCAAAGTATTGCAGTGACGCCGGCTTAAGTTAGCAACGCATCTTCAGTTCAATTCAGTTTATTCACAGTAGTTGCGATACCGATGTTTCTTGCAGTCAGCTTTGATAAATTTAACTTATCATAATCATTAAAATGATATATTGGATTTATTAAAATTTATCTCTATAATTCAAATCATGAATTTATAGTTCTATTAACCAATTTTTTAATCAATAGATAGGAAAAACGATGTCATTAATCAATACACAAGTGCAACCATTCAAAACAGAAGCTTTCCACAATGGTAAATTTGTTGAAGTGAGCGATGTAAGCATGAAAGGTAAATGGTCTGTGGTGATTTTTATGCCAGCTGCATTTACTTTTAACTGCCCAACTGAAGTTGAAGATGCTGCTGACAACTATGCTGAGTTCCAAAAAGCAGGTGCTGAAGTGTATATCGTAACTACCGATACACACTTCTCACACAAAGTGTGGCACGAAACATCACCAGCAGTGGGTAAAGCAAAATTCCCATTAGTGGGTGACCCAACACACCAATTGACACGTGCATTTGACGTGCATATCGACGCAGAAGGCCTAGCATTGCGCGGTACTTTTGTGATCAACCCAGAAGGCGTGATTAAAACTGTTGAAGTGCACAGCAACGAAATCGCACGTGACGTAAAAGAAACACTACGTAAATTGAAAGCTGCACAATTCACAGCGGCTAACCCAGGCCAAGTTTGCCCAGCTAAATGGCAAGAAGGCGCTAAAACAATTACTCCATCATTAGACCTAGTAGGTAAGATCTAACTGGTAGGCAAGATCTAATTATTGGTTTAAGCAAAGCAATAACTGCGCTAACGAGCAAACATCTCTTAGCGCAGTGAAATAACAAGGGCATTATTCAAAAGATAATGCCTTTATTTTAAGTAAAGCTTGGTTGTGTTACGTCGCAACCAGATGAGAATTTAAAGAAGAGAGCAATCATGGCATTAGAGACCGGTATTAAAACCCAATTGCAAACCTATTTACAGATGTTGCGTGAGCCTATCGTATTGGCTGCATCATTAGATGAAACGCCAGCAGCTAAAGAAATGCACGAACTGCTGGAAGAAATCGCGAGCATGTCAGACAAAATTACGCTGACCATGGAAGATGATGCGCGTAAACCTTCATTCGCTGTAAAACGTGGTGCAGCTCATACCGCAGCGCATCAATCGGTAGGCGTGCGTTTTGCCGGTATTCCTATGGGCCATGAATTTACCTCTTTAGTATTGGCGCTGCTTCACACCGGTGGTCATCCGATGAAGCTAGAGGCTGAAAAAATTGCACAAATCGCGGCAATTGAAGGCAACTTTCACTTTGAGACTTACATTTCACTAAGCTGCCATAACTGTCCAGACGTAGTACAGGCCATGAATATGATGGCAGTGATTAACCCCAACATTACCCATGTGATGATTGATGGTGCGTTATATCAGGATGAAGTAAAAGCCAGAGACATTATGTCCGTACCAACCACCTATTTAAATGGTGAAGTGTTTGGTGCTGGTCGTATGGAGTTGGATGAAATTCTGCCAAAAATCGACCTTGGTGCGGTCGCGCGTGAAGCGAAAAAACTAGAAGCGCAAGCGCCTTTTGATGTGTTGGTGGTAGGCGGTGGCCCGGCTGGCGCATCAGCAGCTATCTATGCGGCACGTAAAGGCATACGCACAGGCATTGTTGCCGAGCGCTTTGGTGGGCAAGTGATGGATACGCTAGGCATTGAGAACTTTATTTCTGTAAAAGAAACCGAAGGGCCAAAATTAGTGATGGCGCTGGAAGAGCATGTGAAAAGCTATGATGTAGAAATCATGAATTTACAGCGTGCGGTTGCTTTAACTGAGCCTGGTAAACACGGCAACAAAAACGAAGATTTAATCGAGTTGAAGTTAGAAAGCGGTGCAACTTTAAGAAGTAAATCGGTGATTCTTGCCACCGGTGCGCGCTGGCGAGAGCTAAATGTGCCGGGTGAAAAAGAATACCGCGGTAAAGGTGTTGCTTATTGTCCGCACTGCGATGGCCCGTTGTTTAAAGGCAAGCCAGTAGCGGTGGTGGGTGGTGGTAACTCAGGAGTAGAGGCCGCTATCGATTTAGCTAATTTTGTAGGCCATGTGACTTTGCTGCAGTTTGATACTGAGTTAAAAGCAGATGCCGTGTTACAGAAAAAACTACGTACATTAAGCAACGTTACCGTTATTACCAGTGCGCAAACCACAGAAGTCACTGGCGATGGTAACAAGATGAATGGATTAACCTATACCGACCGCGTAACGGGTGAATCTAAGCATTTAGCGTTAGATGGCGTGTTTGTACAGATTGGTTTAATTCCAAATAGTGATTGGTTAAAAGGTAGTGTGAACCTAAGCAAGTACGGCGAAGTAGAAGTGAATCACCACAATGCTACATCGCTGCCAGGCGTATTTGCCGCTGGCGATGTGACGACTACGCCTTACAAGCAAATCATTATTGCGATGGGCGAAGGTGCTAAAGCTTCATTAGGTGCATTTGATTATTTGATTAGGCAATAAAGTAACTGGCAATAAAAAAGGCGGCTTTCGGGCCGCCTTTTTACTTATTCGTGTTTGGTTTTGCAGGTACTGATGCCAAATAAACCGTAGGCTGGGCAATAGTTAATCAGCCCAGTCACTAGCGGCACCACACCAATCCAAGCCCAAACCGGGCCGTTTGCAAATAATGGCCACGCGATTAAAGCAAGTCCTGCAATAATGCGCACGGCGCGTTCGGCTCCACAAATGTTAGCTTTCATCATGTAGCTCCTTGGGTGAACACTGACTAAAAAGTCAGCTAACTAAACAGTTAGAATAATTAGTGTACGCCCAACTTGCGCTACATGAAAGTATCCGTATTGATATTGCCGCTAGCTAGCACTGGTGATGCTAAGCGCTACTGCTTCTGCTACTTTGATGCCGTCAACCCCAGCCGATAAAATCCCGCCTGCATAGCCTGCACCTTCGCCGCAAGGGTATAAGCCTTTGGTGTTAATGCTTTCTAGGCTGTCATCATCACGCTTGATGCGGATAGGGCTGGACGTACGTGTTTCCACACCTGTGAGTACGCCATCGGCCAAATCAAACCCTTTTACCTGCTTTGCAAATTCCGGAATGGCCTCGCGGATAGCGGTAATGGCAAACTCTGGTAATACGGATGCTAGATTGGTAAGGTTCACGCCAGGCTTGTAAGACGGCGCTACTTCACCAAACTGGGTAGATGGCTGGTTTTGCAAAAAGTCACCGATTAACTGCCCCGGTGCATGGTAGTTACTGCCACCGGCGATGAACGCCTGACTTTCCAATTGGCGCTGCAATTCCATACCAGCTAGTGGATGGCCTGGATAATCTTGCTCCGGCGTGATGCCCACTACAATGCCGGCATTGGCATTACGCTCGTTGCGGCTATATTGGCTCATGCCGTTAGTTACCACGCGGTTAGGCTCAGACGCTGCAGCCACCACCGTACCGCCTGGACACATACAGAAGCTGTAAACTGAACGGCCATTTTTGGCATGGTGCACTAGCTTGTAATCAGCTGCGCCAAGCTTGGTTAGTAAGTCTTCACTGTAGCTCTTGCCGTATCTGGCTTTGTCAATGATGGATTGCGGGTGCTCGATACGGAATCCAATCGAGAACGGTTTAGCTTCTATATAAATGCCGCGCTTGTGAACCATTTCAAACGTGTCACGTGCGCTGTGTCCTACTGCCAACACCAAGTGGTTGGTGGCAAGGCGCTCACCAGTTTGCAGCACTACGGCTTGCACCTGGTTATTTTCAATTTCAATGTCATCAACACGGCTCTCAAAGCGGATTTCACCGCCTAGCTCGGTGATGGTTTTACGCATTTCCTCTACCATGCCCACTAAGCGGAATGTACCGATGTGCGGGTGGCTGACGTACATGATTTCTTCTGGCGCACCGGCTTTTACAAACTCTTGAATCACCTTGCGGCCATAGTGTTTAGGATCTTTAATTTGGCTATAAAGCTTGCCGTCAGAGAACGTGCCAGCACCACCTTCACCAAATTGCACGTTGGATTCAGGATTGAGCGTACTTTTGCGCCATAAGCCCCATGTGTCCTGCGTGCGCTTACGCACTTCTTTGCCACGCTCCAGTACTATCGGTTTAAAGCCGGCCTGCGCCAAGATCAGCGCAGCAAAAATGCCAGCAGGGCCAAAGCCGACAATCACTGGTCTGGCCTGTGGCGCAACCTCAGTGGTCGCCACAAATTTATAGCTGGTATCTGGTGCTGGTTTAATGTGCGCATCTTTGCGGAACTTGGCGAGAATCTTTTCTTCGTTCTTCACCTCCACATCCAGGCTGTACACATACAAAATTGAGTGCGATTTACGCGCGTCTACACCGCGTTTGAAAATATCAAAATGAATTAAGTCGCTTTCAGGAATTTCCAAGCGCTTAAGCAAGGCGGCTTTAATTTCATCGGTTTGGTGTATTAGCGATTGTGCGTTTTCAATCGGGAGTTTGATTTCAGTAATACGTAACATGTGTGGTCACTTTAATAAGGGGAGTGTTTATCTGCCAATGGTGTGATTTTACAGTATGTTGGGCTTAGCGAAAAATGGCATAGTCGCGATTGGCTCGTATACTTAGGAGAAACGCGAGTGCCTAATCGAATATTAGGCGTGGCGCCAAGCTAGGCTTCAAGGTTGTGCTGCAACAGTTTCTTGAGCATAGGCACGGTTACCGGTTTTTTCTCGGTGAGTGACCACACATCCAGCGCATCCAATACCGCCATTAAGGTTGGCAAATCGCGGCGCAGGTAGCGCAGGCAGTACTCCACCACTTCATCCGGCAATTTCATGCCGCGTTCTGTGGCATGCGTTCTCAGTGCTTGGGCTTTTTCCTCATCGGTGAGTGGGTGCAGTTGGTATACCAAGCCCCAAGCCAATCTGGTGGCTAAGTCATCACGTAGTTGCATTTGTGTAGGGGCTGCAATGCCGCTAGAAATTAAAATGCCGCCAGAGGCACGCAATTGGTTGAACTGATCGAACAGCGCAATTTGCGCTTCTTCATCTAAAGTGTGCGTGTCATCTGCAATAAATAGGGGCAGATTCGTTTGCTTGGCCATGCGCTCACATGCATGCAGCAGGTGCGACTTTCCGCTGCCCTGTGCACCCCATAGGTAAATAAAACGTGCCTCTTCGGCGTGAGTGAGTGCTTGCTTTAGGCTGTATAGTGCTTCTGCATTTTGCCCTTCGATAAAGTTATCTAGGCTAGGTGGTGGCAGCGGCTGAATGTCCAGCAATAATTGCTTAGTAGGGGATTTGTAATGAAGATCAGTGCTGTTCATACTGCTAACCTAAGTAAAAGTGACTGCTAAGATATTTTTGTTTGGCGTGTCTGAAACCTACGGCAATCGCGGCCGATACCGGTAGCGCCAGCAATACGCCAGCAAAGCCAAATAGCTGGCCGCCAGCCATCAGTGCAAAAATGACCACTAGCGGGTGCAGACCTATGCGGTCCCCCACCAGCCACGGCGTAAGCGCCATGCTTTCCACCAATTGCCCTATGCCAAACACAACTAGCAGCGGGATTAAGTCATGGAGGTTGCCAAATTGCAACACGCCGGAAATCACCGCTAATGTGAGGCCTAAGCCAAAGCCCAAGTATGGGATAAACCCTAACAAGCCGGATAATATACCGATGGGCAGCGCAAACTCCAAGCCAACCAACCATAAGCCAGTGGCGTAGAAAACGCTCATTAACAACATCACAGTCAATTGACCACGTAAAAATTCAGCGAGTACTGCGTCTATGTCGGCGCCAATTTCCTGAGTTTTGCCTAGGAGTGAGCGTGGTAATAAAGCGCAAATTTTCTGCAGGAGAATATTCCAGTCCACCAGCAAATAAAACAGCACGAGTGGGATGAGGATTAAATTACCTAGCCAGCCAATCACGGTCATGCCATGGCTGCTCAAGCTGAGCGCAATGTTTTTGGCAAAGTTGCCCGTTGTTTTCCAATTTTCGGTGAGGATAGCCTGGATCTGGGCAGGATCGATTTCTGCGCTGACTCCAAAGTTTCTTTGTAGCCACGGCTCAAGGTTGGTTTTGGCAGCATTCAAATATACGGGGATTTTTTGCGATAGTTGCACAAACTCATGTTGTAACAGCGGAATCATGATGAGCAGAATCATAATCAGCACTGCAAACAAAAATAACAGCACGAGCAAAGTAGCGATGCTGCGGCTGAGTTTGAATGAAAACTTAGCCTGTTTGCGATTGAATTGAATTGCTTCAATTTTACCCACTAATGGGTTGGCAATGTACGCCAAAATTGCGGCGATCAGGAACGGAGTTAGGATTGGGCCAAGCAGGTAAATGATGCCAAACACTGATAAAACAGCGACCAGCCAAACGGTATTTGTGTGTTTGTTCATTCTGCGCTTTCAGTAAAGTGTGGCTGTTTTGGAAAAGCCTGCGTTTTGAGGCTTGCAACATTTCAGATAACTAAGCATTTCGGTTAAAATAACATTATAACGATAGAACACACTTTTTGTAGAAAGCGAGAACCCCCTTGAGCGCCAATAATTCAGATAAAACTTCAATTAGCTACCGCGATGCCGGAGTGGATATTGAAGCGGGTGATGCATTAGTTGAACAAATTAAGCCGTTTGCCAAACGTACCATGCGTCCAGAAGTATTGGGCGGTATTGGTGGTTTTGGCTCATTGTTTGCAGTGCCGCAAAAATTTAAAGAGCCAATCTTGGTATCAGGTACCGACGGCGTGGGTACTAAGCTTAAATTAGCGTTTGAGCTCAATAAGCACGATACCGTGGGTATCGACTTAGTAGCCATGAGCGTGAATGATATTTTGGTGCAAGGTGCAGAGCCGCTGTTTTTCCTGGATTACTTTGCATGCGGCAAGCTGGAAGTTGGCGTTGCAGCACAAGTGATTAAGGGCATTGCCGAAGGTTGCGAGCAATCTGGCTGTGCATTGGTGGGCGGTGAAACTGCAGAAATGCCAGGCATGTACCCAGCGGGCGAATACGACTTGGCAGGTTTTGCAGTAGGCTGTGTAGATAAAGCTAACTTGATTAACGGCACGACCATTGCTGCAGGTGACGTGGTATTAGGCTTGGCTTCAAGCGGCGCGCACTCAAACGGTTACTCACTGATTCGCAAATTGATTGAGAAATCAGGCATTGATTTTGAATCTGATTTCCACGGTAGAAAATTCAAAGATGTGGTGATGGCACCTACACGCATCTACGTGAAATCTCTGTTAAAACTGATTGAAGCGATGCCGGTTAAAGGCATGGCGCACATTACAGGTGGCGGTATTACCGAAAATATTCCACGCGTATTGCCAGAAGGTTTAACCGCAGAAATTCAAGCATCAGGCTGGGAGCTGCCACCATTGTTCCAATGGCTGCAAGCACAGGGCAATATCGTACCGAGCGAAATGTACAAAACATTTAACTGCGGTATCGGCATGGCGATTGTCATGGCAAAAGAAAACGCTGCAGCAGCTAAAGCGCTACTCGAGGCTTCGGGTGAGACTGTGTTTGAAATCGGCCACATCCGTGCACAAAACGCAGGCGAAGCGCCTACTATTGTTGTTTAGTCCGGTTGTTATATCAGTTAGAAAAAACTGCTTGTTGTGTAACAAAAGTAGCGCTGATGCGTTGAGCATGATGTGTCTTAAAATTAAGGAATTTTAGTGATGAATCGAATCAAAGCATGGTGTGCGGTATTTGTGGTGAGCATGGGCGTGTTAGCGCTGATGCCACAAGCAGCTTTTTCTAAAACAAAACCAGCTAAAGAAGCTGCCGCAAAATTTACCGTACCGAAACGTATTAGTGCCACTTACGTGGTGACTAAAAATGGTGACCCATTTGCTAATGTGTACGAGCAGTTTACGGCCACTAAAAACACCTATACGATTGAAAGTGTGACCAAGGGCATTGGCGTATATGCATTGTTAGGTGAGCGTAAATTAACCAGCACCGGTGAGATTACGGCGCAGGGTTTAAAGCCTAGCCATTTTGAGCTGCATCAGGGCAACCAAAAAAAGAAATCATTATTCACCGATTTTGATTGGGCGAAAAAAAGCCTGGTGATGACGATTAAGGGTGAGCAAGAAACAGCTGAGCTTAAGCCCGGTACCCAGGATTTAGCGAGCTATCCTTATCAGTTCATGTTTGTGCGCGCATCGTTAAAAAATACGATTACCGTGCCACTGACAACGGGCAAAAAGCTAAAGCAATATAGCTATAAAGTTAGCCCAGACATTAAAACCATTGATTGTGCTGGTGTGCAGTATAAAACCTTGTATTTGACACCATCCGACCACGAAGGAACCGAAACCAAAGACCTCTGGCTGGCAACAGAGCAAAATTACGTACCAGCGCGCATTCTGGTGATTGACGAAGACGGACACAAACTAGAGCAAACCTTAACTGAGTTGCGTATCCAATAGTATTGGCATTATTGCCATGCTATTTACCAAGTAATATAAAAATATACAAAGAGAATCAATATGACGCCTAATTTAATTCGGCAAGCTTCAATCGTTTTATCTAATCTACTAACGTTTAGTAGCCCTGCTGATGCGAAGTTAAGTGAGTTTTTCCGTAATAACCGTGACCTAGGCACCAAAGAGCGCGCGTTTGTGGCAGAGAGTGTATATGGCGTATTGCGTCGTCTACGTTTCTTAAGCACAGTGACAGCTAATGATGAAAACGACCCGGATGATGCGCGTAAGCTGATTTTGGCTTGGCTGTTGCGCGTGCAGGGTATGAGCATCCGCGAGCTGGAGCCTATGCTGAGCGAGCAGCAAAAAGAGTGGGCGCACCTGATTAAAGCCAAGGCTACCGATAACTTGCCATTAGCAGTGCAGGCGGATGTGCGCGATTGGCTGTGGGATAAACTGGTAGCGCAATACGGCGAGGCTGAAGCCTTAACCATTGCGCGCAGCATGCATGAGCAAGCTACGTTAGATTTACGCGTGAATACAATCAAAGGCACGCGTGATGAAGTGATGGCAAAGTTTATTGCCGAAAATACTTCTGGTGAAACCAATGTGACGAAAACGCCTTATTCTCCGATTGGTATCCGTATGCCTAATCGTATGAATATTGGCCGCCACGTATTGTTTACTGAAGGCAAGATTGAAGTGCAGGATGAAGGTAGCCAGTTATTGGCACATTTGGTTGCGGTCAAACGCGGTATGATGGTGGCAGACTTCTGCGCTGGCGCTGGCGGTAAAACACTGGCGATGGGCGCACTGATGCGCAATACCGGCCGTTTGTATGCATTTGATGTGTCTGAAAAACGTTTACATAACTTAGGGCAGCGTTTAAAGCGTTCTGGCCTGAGCAACCTGAATGCGCAAGTGATTAGCAGCGAAACTGACCCTAAACTAAAACGTTTAAACGGGAAGTTTGACCGCGTGCTTGTCGATGCGCCATGTAGTGGTTTAGGTACTTTACGCCGTAACCCAGACCTTAAATGGCGCCAAACCCCGCAAGATGTGGCTGAACTCAATGTTAAACAAACCAATATTTTGGCGCGCGCAGCTAAGCTGACTAAAGTGGGCGGACGTTTGATTTACGCAACCTGTAGCTTGCTCAGCGATGAGAATGAGCAAATTGCCGAGCAGTTCTTAGCAACCCATCCAGATTTTAAATTGCTGAATGCCGCACAGATTTTGGCGCAGCACCAAATTGAGCTGGATACTGGCGATTACCTGAAATTGCTACCGCACTTACATAATACCGATGGTTTCTTTGCCGCTGTATTTGAGAAACAAGATGCGACAACTGCGCCGGTACCAAGTAAAACTAATGAGGCAGAAGCTACTGCAGCGGCTGCACCTGAAGCGGCATCTAGCCTAGAGGCAGAACCTACTTTAGAGGTTGCTTCAGTGGTTGAAGAGGTGGTGGCGGAGGAAGTGCCGACTAAACCAGCTAAAAAGACGGCAGTCAAAAAAGAGCCTAAGCCTAAAGTAGCTAAAGCGCCAAAAGATGACAGCGCGGCTGAGCCTAAAGTGAGCAAAGCAAAAGCGAGCACGGCTAAAACAAAAGCAGTTAAAGCCTAAAGCCAGATTAAGTCAGATAGGGTAAGATTAAAAATCTTACCCTTTTTTATTCAGTAAGCGCCTAGGCGCTTTTTTCTTATGTAAAGGCGTTGCAGCATGAAGTGGCCTAGCCTCAATTTGCAAATATTATTGGCATCCATCATTGGTGTTGCATTAGGGTTCTATTTTCAAGCGTTAGGGGCAGAGCACGCACTGGTGCAAGGGAGTTTGTATAGCGCTGGGTTAGTTGGCACGCTATTTATTGACCTGCTAAAGATGATACTTGTGCCTTTGGTGTTTTGCTCTATCTCCGTGGGCGTTGCTAATTTACGCCAGCATCAGCAAATGCACAAAGTATGGGTGAGTACCATGCTTTATTTTGTGACAACCACGACGTTAGCCATCACCTTAGGTTTGCTCGCGGCCAACTATTTTGAACCGGGTACCGGCATGCATGTGGCCATGTTTCAAGATGCCATGCATGGCTTTGAGGCAAAACAACTACCGCTACCTGAATATTTTGCACAATTTTTACATGGTTTGTTTGTTAACCCATTTGCTGCTCTGGCTAAAGGTGATGTGCTCGCGCTGGTGATGTTTGCACTGATTCTAGGGGTTGCACTGGTGGTTGGCGGTGAGCGTTTTAATCACCTGCGCACGCTGTTACAAGAGGCGCTGGACGTGACGATGCTGATTGTGGGCTGGGTGATGTATTTAGCGCCGCTGGGGATTATGGCATTGCTGATTAAGTTAGTAGCAGCGCAGGATATAGCGATACTGCATACTTTGGCCAAGTTTTCAGCAGTGGTTGTAGGCATCACTTTGCTGCATGGTGTGGTGGTACTGCCATTACTTTTATATTTGGTGACGGGTAAATCACCATTGTGGTTCTTTCGTGGCAGCCGTGAGGCCCTGCTAACTGCGTTTGCAACCAGCTCAAGCGCTGCTACCTTGCCTGTAACCATGCGCTCCACATTGCAGATGCAGGTAAAGCCGGAAATCGCGGGTTTTGTCGTACCGTTAGGCGCTACCATCAATATGGACGGTACTGCGCTATATGAGGCAATTGCCGCAATTTTTATTGCTAACTTGATGGGCGTAGAGTTGAGCCTAGTGCAGCAGATGATTGTGTTTTTCACGGCGATGATTGCTGCGATGGGCGCGCCGGGTATTCCTAGTGCCGGCATGGTCACCATGGTGATGGTGCTGCAATCGGTGGGCTTGCCTGCCGAAGCCATCGCGATTCTGCTACCGATAGACCGCTTGTTAGATACTGTGCGCACCAGCGTGAATGTGCAAGGTGATATTGTCGGCAGCTTAATAGTACAGAAGCTGACAATGGACGAGCCACATTAAGCGCCTGTTTAATCAGTGCATTCAGTAGAAGCTAAGGTTGGTGTTGTCTAGCTTAATTAGCATGCTGTATGTCTAGCACAATGAACTGTTAAAGTGGTAGCTAAGTGTGCTGGCGGCTGGCATGTAACTCACTGACCCAGCCGATAAGCAAGGAGTAAGCAGCTGGCACCACCACTAAAGTCAGCAAGGTGGAAGAAATCATGCCGCCGATAATAGCAACAGATAATGGCTTGTTGGTTTCTGAACCGGCACCTAAACCCATTGCCGCGGGAAGTAGCGCTAAAATAATGGTAAGGGATGTCATTAACACTGGGCGTAAACGCACTGGGCAGGCTTCGCTCAAGGCTGCATTAATATGCGCTTTGTTAATGACTACGCCAGTTTCTCGCACTTTATCTAATAGCTGATTGGTTAAATCTACCAAGAGAATGGAGTTTTTAGCCACCAAGCCAATAAGCAGCACTAGGCCAATCATGGAGTACATGTTGAGGCTGTCGCCAGAAATCAGCAGTGCAATCAGGCCGCCGATAATTGCCAGTGGCTGTGCCAACATCACCAGTAAAGGCTGTAAAAAAGAGTTGAACTGGCTGGCCAGCACCATGTATAGCAAAATAAACGCGAGTAAAAATACAAACTGTATGTTTTTAAAGGTTTTACCAAACTCTTCGGCTTGGCCTGTGAGCCTCAGCGTATATTCAGGTGGCACGATAGTGGCGGCAGTTGTTTTGACTAAGTCTACGGCCTCACCTAGCGGCATGTTCGGGTTGGCATAAAAATTAACGGCATACTGCAGGTCATAGCGACCAATCACCGCAGGCCCTAGCTCCCGTTTGAATGTTGCAACTGCATCCAGACGTACCAGTTCGCCGCTTTCGCTACGCAGATAAATTTTGCTTAAATCCTGTACGTTATTTAAATCACCTTCAGCGGCTTTAATGCGTATGTCGTAGCGTTGCCCATCCCCTGCGGCTTCATTGTATTTTGCTACATTAATGCCGCCTGCATATAGGCTGATTGCGGTGGCAATCTCTTGTGCATTCAGGCCTAGGGTGGCCGCACGTGCGCGATCAATATTCACATTAAGCTGCGGCAAGTCGAGTTGTACGTCTACATCTACCCTACCCATTGCCGTATTGTTGCCGAGCGCTTGTTGCAGTAGTTTAGAGATGCGCCCTAGCTCTTGTAGGTTATTACCAATTAAGTTGAACTGGAGCTTTTCTGAGCGTTGCCCACGCACCACAGAGGGAGGGGCTGGCATGGCGCGCGCACCAGGGATCTGATCCAGCTCCACTTTGAGCTCTTTGATTAGGTTTTGCTGGCTTTTTTTGCGTTGCTCTTTGGGCTTGAGTCGTACATTCACGCGCCCTTCATTCACCTGGCCGCGTGAGCCGGTGCCTATGGTAGAAAAATAGCTATCTACTTCATCTGCGTGATTTTTTAAAATGGATTCAACCATTTTCAGTCTAGAGTCGGTGTAATCTAGGCTGGAACCTAATGGTGTTTTCAGGCTGATATTAAAGCTGCTTTCGTCTGCCTCTGGTACAAAGTCTTTTTCTACATACTTGAGTGTCAGGTAGCCTGATGTTGCCACAAATATAGCGGTGAAGATCAGTACAAAACTACGATGCTTTAAGCTGATGTGTAATAGTTTTTTATACTGTGTATCCAAGTAATCCAAGCCGCGCCCTGTAAGGCGGTACACTGCGTTGTCTTGATGCGTTACGCTTAAATAGCGTGAGCAGAGCATAGGGGTGAGTGTAAGTGAAACGAATAGTGAAACCAGCACGCCAAAGGTGACGACCACGGCAAAAGACTTGAAGAACATGCCGATGACACCGTTCATGAAAATCACCGGCGCAAAGATGCAAACTAGAGATAACGATGAGGCTAGCACGGCAAACACTACTTCATTACTGCCGTGTCTGGTGGCTTGAGAGCGGAACAAGGCTACCTTGGCCGGGTTTTTCATGTCGGCTGGGCTCAGTGCTTCACCCACCTCGCCTGACATGTGGCGCAAAATACTTTCTCGAACCACAATCGCATCGTCTACAACTACGCCAATCAGTAATAGCAGTGCCAGCAAGGTCATGCTGTTGAAGGTATAGCCGGCAAAATACATAACCGCGATTGCGCCCAGCAGTGATACGGGAATCTCCAGACAAATCATCACGGTAGAACTGAACGAGCGCATAAAAATCAGCACAATTAAGGCGGCAAACAAGGTGCCTTCTACCAAGTGCTCTTTCAGTGATGCTACCAACTGATTAATAAAGATAGAGTCATTGGTTGAAATCTCCAGGCTCAGCCCAGGCGGCAGATTGGGGCGTATATCTTGCTCCAGCCGGCGTTCTACCTCTTTAATAATTTCTACGGTATTGGCATTGGCGATTTTTACCATGCCTAAGCCCACAGTGGGTTTGCTGTTGTAACGCGCGATTTGGCGGTTGTCGGTCAGCCCGTCCTCTATGTTGGCTACATCGCTCAGGCGAATCGGCACACCATCTTTGGTGCTCACGATTAAAGCGGATAGCTCTTTGATGTCATGAAACTCAAGGTCCAGTTTTAATAGCTGCTCAGCTTGTGCGCTGACCAAAAATCCGCCCGGAAGCTGGATATGCTCGCGGTTGAACGCATCCACCAAATCATTGGCACTTAGCTTATAAGCTGCCATGCGCTCGGGGCTCACATTCACACGAATCACGCGGTCACGGCGCCCGCCGATGGACACCTCACCTACGCCGTTAATGGTTTCAAATTTCTTTTTTAACACATTATTTGCATAAAGGTTGAGCTGCTGTATGGTGCGGTCACCACTTAACGCCAGCCAGATCACGGCTGACGCATTGGTATCAACCTTTTGGATGGAGGGTGGATCTGTATCTACAGGCAGGCGGCGTAATACCTGATTTACTTTGGCCTGCACCTCGTTATAAGCGACATCAATATTTTTATCTAAGGCAAAAGTGATGCTGATGCTGGAGACACCGGGAGAGGACGATGACTGAATATGCTCAATGCCCGGTGTGGTGTTGATGGCAGACTCAATAACGCTGGTGATGCTGGTGTCAACTACATCGGGATTTGCCCCGCGCAAGGTGGTATTGACCATGATCACCGGGAAGTCGATTGCCGGCAGGCGGTCTACCCCAATACGGTTATAGGCGATAATGCCAAACAGCACGATGACGCCAGATAGCATCCAGGCCAGCACATGGCGTTTAATTGAGAGTTCAGGTAGCGTCATGGTTTATGTAATTTACGGTGTGGCGGATTTGTCAGCAATTTTGATAGGTGCTTTGTCGGTTAGAAAGCCAGCCCCATCAACCACTACCACGTCATTCACTTGCAGGCCGTCGGTGATTTCAACCAGCCCATTTTGACGTGCGCCAGTCGTTACTATGGATTGCTGGGCTTGCTTATCTTTCACCACATAAACTACTTGGCCTGCTGGGCGCAGCACCACGCTTTGCTCTGGCACCATCATGGCTGCAGCACGTTCAGCTAAAATCACACTGGCGTTCACGCTGGCACCAGCCTGCCATCCCGCTACATTTTTAACGTCGGCAATCACAATAATGCTGCGATTGCTGGCTGTAATCAATGGCTTTAACTCGCGAATGACCGTTTCAATGGTGTTGCTGCTGGTCGGGGTGGTGAGCCGCAACTTTAAGCCGGCTTTCAGTAGTGAGCCTACCCGCTCCGGGAACGGGATGTAAGCGCGCAGCAGTCTATTGGAAATAATCTGCACGATAGGGTCGCCAACTTTTACGTACTCGCCAGTGTCTACAATTTTCTTTTCCACTACACCGTCAGTAGGTGCAAAAATCTTGGTTTTTCCCGTGCTGTTGCGGATAGTATTGATGCGTGCCTTAGCCGCGGTTAGTTGTTCTTTTAATACTTTTTGATCAGCCAAGCTTGTGTCTACTGCATTTTGCGAGATGAATTTTTTATCGACCAAGGCCTGGTTTCTGGCAACTGTTTTAGTCTGGTTACTGAGCAGTGCTTCAATTCTAGCCACTTCAGCTTGTGCTTCACGCTCTTGCAGATTGAATTCGGTAGGGTCTAGGGTTGCAACGAGCTGACCTTGTTTCACCGTATCGCCCGGGCTTACGTATACTTTGATAATACGCGCGGCAACTTCTGCCGTCAGTGTCGGGTCAACCAGACCTTCCAGCGAGCCTATACCGTCCTCAGTCATTTCTACCGGTGCGTTCTGCACCGTGGTGACGGTTACTAGCGTGGGCTTAGGGCCGTTTTTCTTGTCCTGCTGCTTATTGGCGTTTTCATCTGTTGCACCGCAGGCGAATAGTATGCTGGTGAGCAGCGTCAATACAGTCAAGCTAAAAAATCTTTGCATAAATTGGTAGTGATTAATGATGATGGTGAGTTAATTTTTGCCAGTCAAAATAAGGGCCTGGGTCGGTTTTTCTATCTGGCGCAATATCTGAATGCCCTACTATAGCTTGAATCGGGTAGTTGTTGTTGAGGCATGCCACTAATTTATTAAGGGTATGGTATTGCGCCTCTTCAAAAGCCTCAAAATCAGAACCTTCAAGCTCTATTCCGACTGAAAAATCATTGCAACGTTCACGTGTTTGCCAATTAGATTTACCTGCATGCCAGGCTCGGTCTAGGCAAGACACAAACTGTATCAATGTGCCATCACGTCTGATTAAAAAATGCGCAGAAACTTTGTAGGTATGAATAGTCGCGTAATACGGGTGTTCATCGGGGTCAAGTTGGTTGGTGAACAGTTCGATAATCCCGTTGCCGCCATATTGGCTGGGAGGCAGGCTAATGTTATGAATCACGATTAAACTGATTTCGTTTTCGGGGCGTGCATCAAAGTTGGGCGATGCAATCTGTTGCGCCTGCGCCACGAAACCATCACTATTTATCGCGTAATTTTCTATCATTGCTAATTTTATGCTGAGTTCAGTTTAAAATGCCAACATTAATGATGTGACGCTTGAAATAAAAGGCGCTTCAAATAAAAAGGAAAGTTAAATGGTATTTTTAGAACTGTTACTGATGCTCGTCGTGATTTTAATCGCGGCAGAGGTGTTTACCAACGCACTTGAGCATTTGGGCGAAAAATTGGGCATATCTGAGGGGGTGACCGGCTCTTTATTTGCGGCAGTGGGTACGGCATTGCCAGAAACCTCTGTGCCTTTGCTGGCGCTGTTGGCGGGTACACAAAATGCTGCCACCAATGAAGAAATCGGCGTAGGTGCCATTTTGGGCGCACCACTGATGTTAGCTACGCTTTCTATCTGTTTGATGGCGGTGTCGGTTTGGCGCAGTAGAGGGACGAACGGACATTTACGTCCTGAGCGTACAGGTCTAACGCGTGATCTTAGTTTCTTTATTGCCGCATTTAGCTTTGCTGCGATTGCGATGTTTGTACCGCATAGCCTGAGTGCAGTGCGTTATGGCTTAGGCTTTTCTATGGTAATGATTTATTTCGTTTACGTGATGTTGACACTGCGCGCGTCAAAAGCGCTGGTAGAAGATGGCCACGCGACTGAAGCTGGCGGCGATATGTTTTTATGCAAGCTTGGCTTGCCTAATAATATGGTCATTATTTTTGTGCAGTTGTTCTTGGGCTTGGCACTCTTGGTTGGCGGAGCTAAAGGCTTTATCGGCGGCGTAGAAGAAGCTTCACACCTGCTCGGCATTTCCGCTTTGCTGCTATCACTGTTAATTATTCCTATTGCTACAGAGCTACCGGAAAAAGTGAACAGTATTTTATGGATACGTAAAGGTAAGGATACGCTGGCTTTTGGTAATATCACTGGCGCTATGGTGTTCCAAGGCACGTTATTGCCGGCAATCGGTATTATGCTTACGCCATGGGAGCCGCGCCGCGAAGTGTTATTAGGTATCGTATTAACGCTAGTTGCGGCTATCTGGCTACGCTATCTGGTGCACAAAGGCGGTTTGCGCGTTTGGCATCTATTGGTGAACGGTGCTATTTATGTAACGTACCTATGCTTGGTGCTTGCTTAGGTTAGTGCTTGCTTGAGCTGAATGCTGACGCAACCCGCGTCAGCATTCAGCTTTCTTCTGTATCTGCTTCTAAATCTGTCTCTGTTTCTTTTGACAGGCCTAGCTTGGCGAGTCGGTAGCGCAAGGTACGGAATGTCACCCCAAGTAGTTTTGCCGCGGCAGTCTTGTTGTTGTTGGTTTTATCCAAGGCCTGAATAATGGCTTTCTTCTCTATTTCTTCCAGATAGTCAGTCAGATTGATTTCACTGGCATTATTGCTGGCAAACATAGGGTTTGGGCTAATCGCCGGCGCATCTGGGCTGCCTTCCGTCAATACGTCATCCACGACGATGGTCTGGCCGTCGCACAGGGCTAAAGCACGCTCCAGCATATTCTCTAGTTCGCGCACATTGCCCGGAAATGCCAAGCTGGCAATATACGCCTGCGCTTGTGCGTCAATTTTTGGCGTTGCAATATGCTGAGCCTGGCACAGTTTATTCAGCAGCATCTCGGTAAGTAGTGGAATATCAGCTGGCCGGTTGCGTAGCGCTGGCATCTTGAGTTGAATCACGTTCAGGCGGTAGTACAGGTCTTTTCTAAATTGGCCTGCATCCATCATTTCGGTTAAGTTCTTGTGCGTGGCACTAATGATGCGCACATCCACTGCATCTTCGTTCGTGCCGCCCACCATGCGCACTTTCTTTTCCTGAATCGCCCGCAGCAGCTTTACCTGCATGGCTAGTGGTAGGTCGGCAACTTCATCTAAAAATAGTGTGCCACCGTTGGCGGCCTGAAATAAGCCTTCTTTGTCCTGATTCGCCCCGGTGAACGCGCCTTTTTTGTAGCCAAAAAACTCACTCTCCATCAGGTTGTCTGGAATCGCACCGCAGTTCACTGCGATAAAGGCACCATCGGCACGCGAACTGTTCTGGTGTATGAGTTTGGCGGCTAACTCTTTGCCGCTGCCAGATTCTCCACTGATATAAACTGGCGCCTGACTGCGCGAGACTTTTGCAATCATGGTGCGCACATACTGAATC
>Ga0207968_100103_pt1 | contig 37827 bp, 24 predicted proteins | sample LakWasMet21_HOW5_2_FD_183867 | JGI IMG/M metagenome (GOLD analysis project Ga0207968, IMG submission 183867) | Freshwater sediment methanotrophic microbial communities from Lake Washington under simulated oxygen tension - Sediment Metagenome... | ecosystem: Environmental > Aquatic > Freshwater >...
CAGCAAGGTGCCCTTCGTATACCGTTCGAACTTCGATAGCCAGTGCGGGCGGCGGGGAGCTCAATCTATGACACAGGCTTTCAAGCCTCAGGATGGGCACGACTTCCCCGCTGCCCTCCCGATGATCGGTCGGGGATTCTGAACCTTTAAATACTCAGAATCAAGATATAAGGATGGGCTGACGAAGGAAGCCCATCGTTCGCGATTGATGGGCTTCGTACCTCAGCCCATCCTATCGGGTTGCAAGTCGGCTATAGTGGCTATGATATCCGCATCCGCGCTGAAGCCGCCAAGGGCAACAAGGATAAGGGCTTCAGCTACGCTACGGTCTGATCCAGGATGGCGACCGGCGTCACGCGGTAGTCTGGATGTTCGACTCGGCTCAATGACCCAGAGTCTTTGAAGATGCGGACCTCAATAGGGCTATTGCAACGTTTTAATGTATTCGATAACCGCCATACGTTCGGCATGGCTTAAATCCGTGCCAAATTCATGACCTGAATTGCCATTGCCCAGAGCCGCAGTATCGAGCAGAACGCTATGGGCCTCGCGCTTGGTCGAGAAGCCTAGGTAAACCGGATCAAACTTTTTACTGCCGACATAAAACTTATCAAGACGCTCTGCGGCCGGCAATAAAAGTTCATACAAGGAGGCGACCGAGCCATTGTGTAGATACGGAGCGGTAAAGGCAACGCCATTCAAGGGGCGTGCTTTGTAGGTTGTCAGTTGCGCAATCGTGGGGCTGAGCGACTCGCGGTAGCCGAGGTATTCGATCGGGCTTCTCAACGGGTCGCCATTCGTGAAGAACTCCTTGATAATCGCTGAACCGGAAATATTCAATAATGAAGCCACGGGGGCTTTGTTGTCGGCACCGACAACACCCAACGCGTTCGCAATGGGTAAAAAAGCGCCGGGTAACGCGCGGCGGGTTGCGAATGCCAATGCCGCCGTCGAGTCGGTTCGCAGTACGCTTAAAGGTGTCTCGAAATTCACTTTCGCAAAGGTGTTACCGTATTTGTTGGGCTCGGTTCGCGGTTGTGGATCCTCCGTGTGGCAGCTCAAACATTTCTCGGCAAAAATAACGTCCCCTTGGTTTGCAAGGGTGGTGTCGATCTTGCCCAGTAATTTTTCCGGCCAGGCGGGCGCATGCAACTTTTCTAACAACTTTTCCAGATCATACAAGTTATTGATGTTTGCACTGGAACTGACCGAGCCATCTTGACGAATTTCAGTCTCGGCAAAGACGCCCGTCACTTCACCGACATTACGGCCAAGAGGGCTATGGACCGACGAATTGTATTGTACCCAGTCAAAATCCGGCGTATTCCACAAAAACGGAAATTGATTGGGCGCTACCGCAGGGGCGCAGTTCTCCGGTATAGCCAGGGAATAACAGACAACTTCGTTCGCTATGATGGTAAAGGCATCGGTTCTGCTGGGCCCATGGGGTGTAAGGCCTTTGCTACGCTCAATACGGGCTTTCCACCAATCGCGATAATGGCTAACTTTTGCCATCAAGTCATTTCGTTGAGCATCAGAAGCCAATTTGCCAATAATGTTTTTAGAGAAGCGATCAAATTTTTGATCATCTGCGAGCGTCGCCTCCAATGAGGCCAGAATGCCATTTTGCAGTTGTTCAAGATCTATCATGCTTTGGCCGCCATCGATACGAACAGCTGAGCCGTTGTACTCTAGTTGACCTGTATGGCAGGCTGCACAGGTAAGGCCTATCGAATCGCCTTTGACAGGATCTACGTCCTTGGCAAAACCAACAGGTAATTTATCGGGATTAGTGCTGCTACGCTCACCGACTAAAAAGCCCATTGTCCTCAAATTAGAGGCTGCGCTTAATTTCTGGCGTCCTTTGGCCTGTTCCAAGTTCAAGAACCAGTCATAAGGCAACATTCTGGAGCCTTGCGTGGTCTGATAAAAGGCCGCCCTTTGTGTATCGCCCCAACCCTGCTCTAAATAAAACACTTGATTGTCAAGCGCTTTGGATAGTACGGACGTTAAGCTATTTGCGACAACGGGGCTGCTAACAACCGCTAATGCACTGCCCACAGCAAGCAAAGCCAACTTTGCATGATCAGATTTCATGACTCATTATCCAGATAATAAAAAATTTTAGCGATTAGGCGGTTGGGGCGTTGTGGAAACCCGGCACGCCCGTGTCCAGAAATGCTGGATTTCGTACCTCAACCCAACGGGCTAGAAAAATACACCCAAGCCAACAACACCGCAAGTAAAAAGGTAACCTGTAAGGCGTTTTCGCGATAGCAAAACTGCCCTACGGTCTTTTACCAGAAAGTGGTCTCGATGCCGCGCAGTGGAATCGATGGTTTTGCGGCTTTGATGTTCCTCGATTCCGCAAAGCTCCATCTAGGCTATCTTGCTGCCTGACCTTGTTTTCGACGATTAAAACCAAACAATCCCATCAGACCTGAACCAAGTAACCAGACAGCACCTGGAACAGGTACTGGATTAACTCCGTTGTATGTTACATCGTCAATTGTCCAAAAATCTGGATTACCATGAAAAACAACTTGGTCAATTAGGCCGTTATAGGTGTTAGCTACCAATGTGGGTATATTAGAAGGGTTATAAAGTTGACTAAATACTGTTGCTCCATTATTTAGCAGATCAATGGTAACAGAAAAATACCCTGATAAATATAAGCCTTGAAAAGAAACTGTTGAGCCAAAATCAATGCTCGAATTGTCAGTTAGAGTGTATAAACGAGTAGGCGGGCTTGAGGGATTATAGGGATCCTGGAAAGAATCGTAATAATTCCATTCCCCAGAGAAACCTACCCCATGATAGCTTGGTCCAAGAGGACCCTGGCCAGACAAATCATCAAAATTTAAAGTTGTGGCTTGAGAAGTATGGGAGAAAATAAAAAAAATAAAAAAAATAAAAAAGTTTTTCATGAAAATCACCTGAATAAAAAATGTTACCAAATGTAACCGCAGCTCTCATTAACAGTTGTCGTTGCCTCAAATCTTGAATTCAATGGTTGAAGCAGATGCATATTATCTGCGAATCATTTTTCTGGCGCATGACCCAAATGAGCTATAAAACCAAAAAAATTTTAACTTTTTCAAACCCTCGTCAACAAAAAGATCAACCTTACAAGGTCACTCTGCCTTCGGGTGTTGGTCTTGTTGAACACACTCTTCAACTGATTCCTAACCGTGTTGATACTGACACCGTACTTCTCTTCGTACTCCGTCAACGACAATCCATCTGATAACGCAAGACACAATTTTAATTCGGCCAAGGTCAACCCGAACAACTTTTGAAAGGCGCTCCATTGGGATTGAGAGATATAGTCGGTATCACACAACAACACCAGAATGGTAGGACCATTAGCGTTTTGTTCGGTATTCGATAGAGGGAAACAACTTAGCAGCAAGGGGGATTCCTCTCCCCGCTTCAACAAGAAAATACAACTTGATGGATTTTCGGGATTGATGGGTTGTTTGAGGGTTTTTACAAACGCCATAAACTGTTTGGCGTTATCAGGTTCAGTGAGGGAAAATTTAGGCTCCAAAGTAACCGGAAGGTTGTACCGGTTTAGTAAACCATCGACCTTGCCCGATCGATATAATACCTGTCGGTCACTATCTAACAACAACACATGTCGCCCGACTACTTCAAACGAATCAAAAATCTTCTGAAAGTATTCCGCTTGATAATCCGATGCACGTCGAAACCGTTGCCTCCGTTCATCATTATTAAACATATGTCCGTTAGTTGGTTTTTTTGTTGGCACCTTGAGTCCTAGCTTTTTAGTTTTTCACCGCTCGCTGCCTTCTCGCGTCCTTCGGATCATGCAACAAGGGCCGGTAGATTTCGACCCGGTCGGCCGGCTTCAGCGCCTGATCTAGGCCGCAAATCTTACCGAAGATGCCGACCGAGTTGACCGCCAGATCGATGTCCGGGAAGCGTTCTAAAAATCCCGAAGCCTCGATCGCCTGCTGCACCGTCGCGCCGAGAGGCATTTTCAGCATGATCAAGGCCTGCACGCTGGGGGTCGCATAGGCGACCTCGACGATCAGGTCGCCGGCGTCATGAGCGTGATCAGCCATAAACCACCTTGGCCCGCTCTGTAAACGAGGCGACCATCGTATTACAGATTTGATTGAATACCGCCCCGAAGGCCAGGCTGGCCAGCGCGCCGGGCATTTCGAACTCCAGGTCGAGCGAAATCTTGCTCGCGTCCTCGCGCAGCGGCATGAAATTCCAGACCCCTTCGAGGTAGGTGAAGGGGCCTTCGAGCAAGGAGACTGTGATCTTGCCACCAGGATCGCTCTGGTTCCGGGTCGAAAACGCTTTTTTGAAGCCGCCTTTCGCGATGATCAGTTCGGCTTCGACGACATCGTCCTCGCGCTTCAAGATCCGGCTGCCCGAACACCAGGGCAGAAACTTCGGGTAAGACTCGATGTCGTTGACCAGGTCGAACATTTGCCGGGCGGAAAATTTGACCAGGGCGCTTTTTTGCACGACGGTCATTTACAGCACTCCGACCACGTGCAGAAATACCAGGAACACCGCCGCCGGCGCGACATAACGGACCAGCAGCAGCCAGAGTTTGAACGGGAGCTTACCGCCGAGATTCAATTCCTGTTCGCTGTGACGATGATGCATGATCCAGCCGGAAAACACCGCGATGCAGAAGCCGCCGACCGGCAGCATCAGATTCGCGGTCAGATAATCGATCAGGTCGAAAAAAGTCCGCTCGAACAGTGTGACCTCGGACCAGATATTGAACGAGAACACCGTGCCGAGGCCCAATGTCCAGGCGACGAGGCCCGCCTGGACGCAGGCCTTTTCGCGGCTGACACCTTTGCTTTCGACCAGCCAGGCGATCGCGGGCTCGATCAGCGCGATCGACGAGGTCAGGGCGGCAATCGCCAGCACGATAAAAAACAGCACGCCGAAAAACCAGCCGCCGGTCATCGAACCGAACGCGATCGGCAAGGTCTTGAAGATCAGGCCGGGGCCGGAATCGGGATGCAGGCCGTGCGTGAACACGAGCGGGAAGATGATCAGGCCGGCGAGCAGCGCGACGAAGGTGTCCGTCGCCGCGATGATGACCGAGGTCTTCGCGATCGAGACAGTCGGCGATAAATAGGAGCCGTACACCATCACCGAGCCCATGCCGAGGCTCAGGGTGAAAAACGCTTGGCCCATCGCGGTCAGCACCGAGTCGCGGGTCAGTTTGCTGAAGTCCGGCTCGAACAGGAATTTCAGGCCTTCATGATAACCGCGGGTGGTCATCGCATAGCCGAGCAGCAGGATCATCAGGCCGAACAGGCTCGGCATCAGATAGCGCACGGCCTGTTCGAGGCCGTTGTTGACCCCGCGCACGACGATCAACAACGTGGCCATCATGAACAACGAATGCCAGAAGGTCAGTCGGAGCGGGTTCGAGACGAAATCGTCAAAGATCACCTTGACCGCCTGGGCGTCCGCGTCGAAGAAACTGCCGGCGAACGCTTTCAGCACATAGGCGGTGGACCAGCCCGCGATCACGCTGTAATAGGATAATATCAACAAGCCCGCCGCGACGCCCATCCAGCCGAGATAATGCCAGTTCTTGTCCGCGCCGGCTTCCTCGGTCAACATTTCCATCGTGTTGATCGGGTCCTGGCGGGTGCGCCGGCCGAGCATCGTTTCGGCCATCATCAGTGGAATCCCGATCAACGCGACGCACGCCAGATACACCAGCACGAAGGCGCCGCCGCCGTTCGCGCCGGTAATGTACGGAAATTTCCAGATGTTGCCGAGGCCGACCGCCGAGCCGGTGGCGGCGAGAATGAAAGCAAAGCGCGATGACCATTCGCCGTGAATCGTTTTTTTCGCATTCGTCATTGGGGTACCTGTTTTTAAATAGCACGGGATCGATTTTAATCGAGTAAAATAACAAAATAATTGTTTTACGTCAGTCGAAAAATTACAGTCCGCCCATCATGGCCGATCACAAATCCAAAAAAAGCAAGACTCAGCAAAATGCGACGATCGCGGTCAACCGCCAGGCGACGCACGAATATTTCATCGAAGAGCGCTATGAGGCCGGCATTGTGCTGGAAGGCTGGGAAGTCAAGAGCCTGCGCGACGGCAGGGTGCAGTTGAAGGAAAGCTATGTGACTTTCCGGCGCGGCGAGGCCTTTCTCGCCGGCGCGCACATCTCGCCGCTGCTGTCCGCGTCCACGCATGTGAAGCCCGAAGCGGTGCGCGCGAAAAAACTGCTGCTGAATCGTCATGAGCTGAACAAATTGATCGGCTCGGTCGAACGCAAGGGCTACACGATCGTGCCGCTCTCGCTATACTGGAAGCATGGCCGCGCCAAGCTCGAAATCGGTCTCGCCAAGGGCAAGCAACTGCACGACAAACGCGCGAGTTCGAAAGACCGCGATTGGCAGCGCGAGAAGGCCCGCATCATGAAACACGGCTGAGAACCGGCTTCTGATCAAGCCAAAGTGATTGTAACCCCCAGCCCGCTGCTGAAGGAATTCATGAACATCCAAACCACGCCCGATAAAAAGCTGTTCGTGCTCGACACCAATGTGCTGATGCACGATCCGGCCTGTATTTTTCGCTTTCAGGAACATGACATTTTCATCCCGATGATCGTGCTGGAAGAGTTGGACCGGGCTAAGAAAGGCGTCACTGAAGTTGCCCGCAACGTCCGTCAAGCCAGCCGTTTTCTGGATGAACTGATTCGCGACGTGAAACCAGAAAGCATCAAGGACGGCTTGCCGTTATCGCGCCTGGAGCCGAACGGCGGGGGCGGCGTGATCGGCAAATCGGGCCGCCTGTATTTTCAGACCAGCATCATGAGCGAGCTGTTGCCGGCGACGATGCCGGGCAGTCTTTCGGACAATTCGATCCTGAGCATAGTGCTGGCGCTGACCAAGCAATTGCCCGGCATCAAGGTGATTCTGGTGTCGAAAGACATCAACATGCGCATCAAGGCGGCGACGTTGGAGTTGCCGGCCGAGGATTATCACAACGACCAGGTGCTCGACGACATCGAGCTGTTGTACAGCGGCGCGATGGCGCTGGAAGACGATTTCTGGGACCTGCACGGCAGCAAGATGGATTCCTGGCAGGAAAAGGGCAGAACCTTCTACAAGCTCGAAGATCCACTCGTCGCCGAATGGTACCCGAATCAATATTTGTACATGGAGGATGGCTCGAATTTCGAGGCGATCGTGCGCTCGTGTGATGGCCGCACCGCGATACTGGAACTGGCACGGGATTACCGGAACAAACATCACAACATCTGGGGCATTGCCGCGAAAAACCGCGAACAGAATTTCGCGTTCAATGTGCTGCTCGATCCGGATATCGATTTCGTGACCTTGCTGGGCACGGCCGGCACCGGCAAGACCTTGTTGGCGCTGGCCGCGGGCTTGGCCTTGACGATGGAGCGGAAGCTCTATCACGAAATCATCATGACTCGCGAAACGGTGCCGATCGGTGAGGACATCGGCTTTCTGCCCGGTACCGAGGAAGAAAAGATGGCGCCGTGGATGGGCGCCCTGATGGACAATCTCGAATTGCTCGGCAACCGTTCGGGGACCACCGAATGGGAGCAGGGCGCGACCCAAAACGTGCTGATGAACCGGGTCAAGATCCGCTCGCTGAATTTCATGCGCGGCCGCACCTTTTTAAACCGCTATCTGATCATCGACGAGGCGCAGAATCTGACCTCGAAACAGTTGAAAACCTTGATCACCCGCGCCGGTCCCGGCACCAAGATCATCTGCATCGGCAACCTGTCGCAGATCGATACGCCGTATCTGACCGCGACGACCTCGGGGCTGACCTATGTCGTGGATCGCTTCAAGCATTGGGAACACGCCGCCCATATCACGTTGCGGCGAGGCGAGCGTTCAAGGCTGGCGGATTTCGGGTCGGATTATTTGTAAAAAACTCGGCCTGCGTTTCTCTATCTTGTTATTGGTTTTCCCTTTGGGCCAGCAGGCCGGCGGATGCGCAATTTGATTCTTCCTGTGGTTGCATCGAGATTGATTCCGAGTTTATCGGGTCTGTTATGTTGATCGGAGTTTAGATAAGAATATAAATAACGTTTGCCTAACTCGCGCAAAACTTCCGGCTCGTTGATGTATCGGGTTTCTAATTCAAGAAAAAACAGCACTTTAAGAATATCCAGTGGCTGCTCTTTGTCGATTTCGTCCGCCAACTTTTTCGGTATCAGCTTAGTTACGAGATTATTGCGGAGTATATCCTGCGCCAACATGCGGTTGGCCGCCTCCAACATACCGGAACGTATCCAGATTTGCGCAGAAGGATCGAAAAGTTTTTCTTCCAAGACAGGGCTTGATAGGTTTGCCAAGCCAATTCGAGTGCTTTGGTCTTCAGTCTTCCAGATTAGGGCGATGAAAATAGCCACCAAAGTCGTTAATTTTGTAAATTCTGGCGATAACTGGTTGAAATGCCAGTCTCGTTCGATTTCCCTGACCATGCTCGCGAAATTGCCCCGGCAACGGAGCCACAGGGCTTTTGTAAAAAATTTTTGCTCTCTGAAAGTTAAAGATGAACCGCTAAAATCGATCAAGCCTTGAGCATCTTGGAGACTCATCGGCCCAACGACAATTTCCTGCCGAATCGTAGTCGCCAATCTTCCCAGGGTACCATCATCGCGGGCGTGCCGATCCTGTTGCAGTCGCGTCAATACTGCCGGTCCGCCGATTAAAATCCAAAGGAACTCAGCACCCAAACTGGCTTTAAGCCTGCATAACATCAGCAAAAATTGGTCTAGTTTGTTAGGATCGGCGTGAGATTCTGTCGTGGCATTGATGTTGATATGGGATTGAGTATCAGGAGAGCCGGCCTCTGCTTTGGATTTCGCACCCGCGTTGGGATCGGCTTCTGACTTGGACTCGGACGGCTCTTTGTGTTTGTCTTTCCACCATGTATCCAGCATTTCGAGTTTGTCCAACTCATCAACGACCAGCACCGGCTCCAAGCCGCAGCGATGACACAAATAAAGATAGCGGCGCAGTAAATTGATCATCCAGACCGGGTTGTCCTTGCCGTATTCTTCGAGATGGTCTTCTTGGCGAACGAATAGGCGTGTTGCTGTGAACGTCAAGAACGTTGCGCCGGCAGCAAGAGGAACCCAATCATTTTTAAGCAGTTTGCTATACGACGAGCCGAAAAAGGAGATGTCGATTGCCCAGAGTAAGGGTAACGATGCGATTATCAGCCAGGGTACTTTAGAAATCCATTCGTTTTTTTGTTCTTGATTTACGTGCAGGGAGTCGGAAGTCCTAACACCGTTAACCAGAGAGTACAATTTTCCTGACATGCGGTCCAGCGACATTAAGTCCCACCAGCGAAGGAGTAGCCAAGCCATGATGCAAACCAGTAGCGGTAGGAGTGCCGCAAGGAGGGCAATCCATGAGTTGTATAACTTACTGACAGTTAAAAAAATGAACACCATTGTGCAAGCCAAAATCACTAACATAGTGTAAATGTATTTGTTATGTTCCGGCAGTTTTGAGTCTTTCCAAGGCATCGCATTCGGATCAAACCAATAGCGCCAAAACCCCAGTTTGTCGCGCAACGTTTTACCGTGCTTTCGGCAACTGTAACGGCAATCGATCGCGCAGGTTAGGCCAAAGACAATGTTGCGGATAAATTCAACGGTCAGCGCGGTCGTGTCGGTCTTGTCGGCGCCGAGTTCGGGGTAAGGAAAAACTGCATCGACGGCGATCGGAATCAGCGTGCGGGAAACGCCGCGCGGTTGCCGTGGTAATGACTTGCGGCGGCTGTTACTGATGTCGCCAAAAAATTGCTGCATCAAAGACGGCCGATTTGGACAGTTGCGTACATTCAAGGCCTCGTCGACCAGACGGGTTTTGCCGGAACCGCGTACGCCTGTTACCAGTAACATGCCGCCGCCGGCCGCTTGCTCGCAAAATGCACGAATGGCTTTCCGTTGCTGCTGGTGATAAGCGCCGACGAACTCGCGATTAACGTTTGGCATGCTTGCACTCGGCTTTCCAGAAACCGCCGAACCAGTGTTCGTCGCGATGCCAGGCATAGTTTTGGACAAAGATTTCCGGGGTTTCGGTATTCGGCAAGGGGGTCCGCCGTACCGCCCAATACAGCAGGGCCAGCGAAGCCGGTTGAAGGTAGTAGCTGCCTTCTTCTTCGCCCGGCCACAAGGTTAGCCAGCCGTCCAGAAGCAAATGACGCTTGTGCATCGTCAGCTTATCGTCGAGCAGTCCTTGCCAGCGTTGCGGCCCACCCGGATCACCCATTCCGTTGCTGGGCAGCCAATGGCCACGCTCGGAACGGTAGTAAGGTAAAAACTCGCAAAGCGCATTTACGTAATGATCGGCAGGTTTGCGGTTAAAAATCGATTCGGAGCGCCCGTGATAAAATGCCGTCAATTCCTTTTGCGAAAACACCAATGCATCATAGGCCTGGCGTGCCCAAGTGTCGAATTCGTTCGGTAGAGGATAGTCTTTTGAGCTTGTTATTGCATAAGTGGCCAGCGAAGCGCTTGGCCATCCCGCGCCGATCCATGCCTGACGGTTTCTGTGTTTTATGTCGCCTTGCCAAGCGGTTTTTTTCCACAACCCCCCATCGTCCCATAACAAATATTCGTGAAAATTGCTCGCGCCAGGAATAATCCCGCTATAACGCTCTCTTTCCAAAAACAAATCCCAGCAGCAAGCCTGTAATAGTGCAAAATCGGCACGGTTGTCATAGTCGTTACTGTGCAGTTGCTCACGCAATTTTTGAAGGAATGTTTGAAAGCCTTTTCCAAGCTTGCTTGTTAATCCATCGACTAAAATCAGCGGCGAACGACCATCGTTTGCATTCGACGGATAGCTATCGATTCCAATTTTTTCCATGTTTTCCATAAGCCTGGATAGCAGAAAAGATGTGCCTGACGGGTTTCTGGAAACGCCCGAAATCCATTTTGCATGGGTGTAAAACGCATGAAAACCATTCGCTTTGTTTATTATCTCCGAACCTGTCTGTATTTGCTTTTCGACAAAATCATAACTCCTAAACTTTGTTTGTTCATCCTGTCCGCTCATGTTTCTTTAACCTCGCGATAATGCATCCAAGCCAACAACAAGTTATTTGCAAAATAAAATTGATCTTTTTGGCTCTCGATGCCATTTACGATCGGGCTCGAGGAAAGATATCGGAGTACGTCCCTTAGCGTGTTCTCTTGGAGGCCGGGCAACAGGGCGTGTAATTCGGCGAAAGTGAAACGCTCGGGCTCATCCGGCCAACGGCGTATGTTGACTTTCGGCGCGAAATGCTTGGTGGCTCCAAGCTCTAAAAAAGCTTGCCACAGTCCGTCCAGGGCTTTCCATTCCTCATTGAAAAATCGGGAGTCCTTTCGTAGTTTCAATTCGTCGCGGACTTTGTCGGCAGGGATCTTTAAGCTTTTGAAGATTTCTTCAAGCACATCGTGTTTGGCCTGTCGCCAAATTTGCGCATCGACGATGCGCCGGCCTTCGGGTAAATGCTTGCACAGTTTTAAGCCGAATTCATGGGCGATCCAGGGAATGCCGCGGCCCAAGTTTAAATACTCGTCGCGATAGATCGGCGGCAGCAGCACACCCAAGCCCGATAATTTTTGATACAAATAGTCCCAGGCATCATGCGGAGACCAAGCGCCGATACGGATCGGTTCGAGAAAGGTGTTGACCAGCGGCGAGTGGCTGTTGTAGCAGGCGACGTTCAGCGCTTCCGAAGCGTCCAGTCCGAACGGATAACAGGTCGCGAACAAGGCCAGTCTTTTTTCGTTGATCAATTCGCGCAAGAATTTAAACAAAGACCACGGTTCCTTGGGATTCATGGTCGGCGCATCCAGGCGTACCAGGTTTTCGGTTTCGTCGAAAATAAATAACGGTGTATGGCCGGTATTAGCTTTTAATTTGTCCAGCAAGGTTCTTAGCCGGTCACGCGCCCGACTTCTCGCGCTTTTATCGTTTCTGTGCCCACGGCTCCAATCGGGTTCAAAGTCGATGCCTAACTGAACTTGAAAGGGCTTTTTTAACGCGTTCATAAACCAATATTCCAAACCGATGCCGCGGCGATTGTCCTCATCGCCGATACCCTCCCAATTCAGTACCAGGCAGCTTCTTCTCGCGGCTTGTTCAGAAAGAATCTTTTCGCGCAATGTCGTCTTGCCCATCCGCCTTCCGCCGAGCAGCAGTGCTGAACAGGTTTCTCCGCGATCGCCTGCGTCCAGATAATGCCGCAATTTTTTAAGTTCGTCGTCGCGGCCGCCGAAATGCTTTTTTATCCGCTCCGGACCGAGGCCGCCGACGCTTTTGAACACTTTTTCGGGAAAGGGTTTGTGTTGGTCCGCGCACCATTGGTTGAGTCGGCGCTGCGCTTCGGCTTTGTCCCGTGTATGCAACAGGCTCAAGGCTTGGTCGGACGTGAGGTTAATCGTCAAACCGGGCCAATCGTCAGGCATGCGAGTTTCGCCCAAACATAGCCAGAGTAGTTCGCTAGAGGTTCGGTTTCGAGCCCAAGCCCGTGCCTGCGCTCGCGCGGTGGCCGACGATTTGGGCAACACGATGCAATGGCTGTAGTCGTCCCAATTCAAGGTGATGTGGCCTTGCCCCCACCACAGTCCGGCGTCCGTATTGACGACCTCGATTTCCAAGGCGTTCAGCAGTGCTTTGACGGCCGCTTCGACGTCGTCGGAGACATGTTCGGCGCCGGCAAAGAGCATCGATGCGACAGCATAAAACGCTGCGCGCCGGCGGCGCAAGGTTTGCGAATTTTCCGTATCAAGCGTAAGAAATTCGGCCAAGTCTGCGTCCGGCACCTCGGCCGCATCGAAAATGCGCCACCAGCCGGCCGGTAAGGACGACGCCGGCGAACTGACGACCGCGTTTTGCTTGTCGTCACCTTGCTTTTCCCAAGAAAAAGGCTCGCTGCTACACCAAAGTCCCACCGCATCGCCGGGCAGTTTCCCCAATTGTCCAAGCACCGCCGCCGATTGCGCGGCTTCCAAGCCCAGACGAACCAACAATTGTTCCATGCTTTCGGCGGACGGTACGATGTGGTCACGGTTCAAAGCCCGGCGTACCGTCTCCGGAATCCGATGTCGGGTATTCCATAAACCTAATAGCCATAGTGGAGCGACTTCCGCGCCCATAGCTGCGACGATGTCGTGAATCTGTTCCAACTGTAACGCCGTTGCTCCACCCAAAGCCAAATCGGGCGAAAACAGGGGTGTGATGGCACCGGGTTGTTCCAGACTGTCGAGCAAGCTACGCGGGTCGATCGGCTTAGGCTTGCAGCCGTATTTGACGGACAATTCGATTTTAAGCAGACGCTTCTCTTCTTCCGTCCAAACGGAGCCTTCCAGCCAAAGCAAAGTCTTATCGTTTTCGTCTTGGGCGGCCAATAGGCGATTCAATCTCTCCCAAGAAGGGTGCCATTGCGTTTCGTCACTGAGCCGTTCGACGTTGCGCTTTTTTTCGATGGGTGGGTAGAGAACGTCGAATTTTTCACCTGACTCGATCCCGCGGAAATCGAGTCTCAATGCGCCGGCCAGGAGTCCGGCCTGCGCAGTATGGACAAGGATAACGAAGCCGGTGGCGACATCGGCGGTCGGCAAAAAAATCGGAACTGCGGGTTCGGAATTCAGCATCGCTTCGGCTTCAACGGAAGCCGACCAACCCACAGCATCGATCAACAAATCTTCCGGGCTGCGATTAATGAAATCCAAACGTAATTCAACGCGGTTTGCGCTGCGCCAACGGTCGTTGATATTCTGCAACGGTACATAATCGATGCGATTGCCGACCCAACGAGAGTGAAGTTGTTGCCTTTTCTCGTCGATAAACTTGGTCCAGTTTTGTTCCATGCGCGGCCACCACAATGCGAGCAGGGCCTGTTCTTGTTCTACCGAAAAGCGGTGCTTGCCGATCGATAAAATCCAGTCGCGCAGCGCTTCCAAGCATTCATATTCCCGCCTGGCATTATGCAGCGGAGCGGCCCCCACCTGCACCAAACCGGACAAACGCTCTTGAAGCGAAATCAACCACCTTTCCCAGGTGGTATTGTTTTTGAACAATTCGGTTAATCGTTCAAGCTCTTCCCCTGTGAACGGACGCGCGCGCGGTATTTCCAACGACAACAAAGGAAGCGGCGTACGTTGTTGTTCGCGTTTTCGCAACACGTTCGGCAGCCAACCTCGCCACAGGCTGCCTTGAGGCAGAAAACTCATCTCCCATTGGGTCAGCAGCAAGAGGCGACGCTGCAGATCGGTCACGTTTTGTGCGCCGCATTCCTTGGCCATCGCATTGCACCAGGCGGACAAAACTTCGGGTTCCGTCAGTTCGGCATCGCCGGAAATTTCCCGCCAACGTTTGGCGGCTTGATTCCAGCAGGTAGCAGCCAAAGCACTGCTACGATGGTACGGCAGATAATGTTTCACGGCATCGGGCGGCGTCCATAACCATGCTGCGAGTTCTTCTCGAAGTTCGCGCGCACGTTCTTTGCGCTCCTTTAACGCATCCAAACAGTCGAATAGAGGCGAAAGTATTTTGCAAAGCAGATTGATTTCTGAATTTTGCTTAACCCATGTTATTATTTCCAAACTCAGTGCCAGAACCAGATGAGCAAGCGTTTCATTTGGATATTGTTCCTTACACGCATTGCGCAGCCAATATAAGAAAACGACTCGGCGTTCCGGTGGTTGTTTAGCGAAAAACGAGGTGATGCGCGGGATCGCGGATAAGTCCTCGTTTGCTTTTAAATATTCGATGCAGGATTTCAGGCAGCACATCGTGCTGAGCGAATCGCTGTCTTCGGGAATCTCTAGCATCGCTTGCAGCCATTCCGGGTCGAGCGGGTGCCGATAGAGCCGTACCGGGTAGGCGGCCGCATCTTTCGGCAATGCTAGCAATACTTCAGTGTTCGCCGGTGGGTCAGTCGATGCAGAGGAATAGCCGTTCATTGCCATCAATCGACCTTCCTGTGTTGCCAACAACAATTTGGCCGGCGCGCCATTTTGTGCCGGAATGATGGCCGCCGCGCTGACCGGTCCGGCTTTTTCCAGTACGCCCAGTACGTTGGCGTCGTCATCGACGATCAAGCTGCTTTGATGATGGCCGCACAACAACCAAGCTCCGGATTTTGTTGGCGCACGGAAGAAAGGCAAGAAGCGGATACGGCGTATGTTGCCGGAACCGTTGACGACCCAACGGCACTCCCCGGCCCTGTCACCGTAGGCTACCGTCATCCCACCCTCCCCACCGCACGCTAAGAGGCTTTGCTCCTGGCATGCTTCCAACGCATGGAGCTTATGGATCGTTTGATGCCATACTGACGGGTCGGGGAGTTTTTGTACACGATTGAAAGGCGTCGGTAACGTCGTCCAGGCATATAATCTGCCTTGGTTGCGGTTAATCGCCCAAAGCCGCTTGCCGTCTTGCGACAGGCGGATCAGTCGTAACGAGCCGGAATGATCCGATGAATCGCGCCAAATTTGTGTCGGCCCTTCACGGCTTCCGTTGAGACAGTTTTTGAGTTTTGGGTAAGACCAAGCATAGAGCACCGCTTGCCGGTTCGGACTATGGCCACCCAGCAGCACACATTCGAGCGTCGGCGCATCGCGTGCGCAAATGATCGAAGCCTCGCAATCGATCGGTTTACCTGCGCTTGTTAAGCGGGCGCTTTGGTCGTCGTAAAGCAATAATCTCAATTCGCCACGAACCGTGCCGAGCAGCAGCGGGATGCCTTCCGTTTTTTTGCCGGCCAGATTGGGCAGCGCCCGCACAAAAAGAATTTGGCCGTCTACTAATTGTTCTGCAGGTAACTCCGCGCATTGCTCCCAGCGTTCAGGGTCGGCACGCAAACGATAAATGCGTATGCCATAGGCGTATTCGGATACCGCGATCAAGCCCTTGCTTGCGTCGATGACTTCGATATGGTTCGCATGGCTGCGCAAATGCCGGCTGCTGCCGGTTACCAAGGGACGCATCTCGGCAAGTCCGGGTAAAAATTGCTTGCGCATTTCTTGCAATTGATTTTCCCAGATTTCTAGCCGCCGACTGAAACTTGGATTATCGAGTAAGCGGGTTTGTTCGAGCCAAAGTCTTACCCAATCCGAGTTGCGCAACAGTGGTAACCAAAGATAGTCGGGAGCACTTTTGTGGGGGGTCAAAATATTGCACAGTAGATCGAATTGAGGCAATGACAAGGGGTGAGGCGCATTCGGCTCACTTTCCGGCAAAACGGCTTTATGTCTTCCCCGGATCAACATACAGATCAACTCGGCATGAATTTCGGTGCGTTTGGCGCGCTGCTGCGAAGAAAAACTCACATCTTCGGTTGTAAGCCATTCACACCATTGCCGGATAGACTCTGTGAGTTGTGCATTGTTTTGGAGGTTTAATAAATTCAACTCCAGCGACAGTCTTGCATGATATCGCAACCGATCCGGCTCATTTTCCAGCCAGCCTGCGGCCAGTACCCGAGTCAATTCGTATTCCGGCTTGCCAATGAAGTAATCCGATAACTGTTGCGTCGCTTGATTTTTGAGCGTGACAAACGCTTCCGGCGACGACAGGCGTAAAGGCAGCAATTCGCCCTGCTCGTCGATGGCGACTACGTCAAGGCCTCCGAAACCGATCAAGCGCACGACATGATGGTCGCCGGTAGGTTGCCAATACTTAATCTTAAGCGATTGGGACTTGTCATCCGCTGTTAGAAAGTAAATTTTTCCGTTTTGGGTGGCGGCCAATACACCGTGACCGACATCGTTCTGATTATCGACATCTACAACCGCCAACACGTCTAGCACCATACCGGCCATTCTGGGGGTTTCCCAGGGCTTTTGATCAGGCTGGTCTTTATCGACCCGGAACACTTTGGTTTGGCTGGACGCCAAATACACCCAATTGGGCTGGTTGCTCGGGCTATCAGCGCCGTTGATCCATCCCGGCTTAAAGTCTTGGGGGACCAGCGACTGATTTTTCTCGTCCAAAATGCTATCGTCGCGCCATCCTTTAATGTCATCGTGCGACTGAACATAAACCGTTTCCCTCATGTCGCCGAAGGAGCCCCGCTCGGCTCGGCACGATTTCGCTGTCGACTCGGAAATCCAGGCTAGTGCGATAATGCCTTTCGCAGTGTCGGCGGTCAAATCGAGACTGCCTTGCTGAAAAATCACTTGGATATAGCAACGGCCGCGCGTCTCGTGAAACAAGATATGCAAAGGCCGACGATTGGGTGGGAATTCGTTTTTCGAATCGTCGCTATCGACACAGTTGACGCTGAGTTGTCTGAGAACATGCTCTTCTTCAGTTACATTTGGCGACCACTCGAAAAGTTCGACCTGTAATTGGCCTTGTTCTGTAGCCGCAAGCGATAGTAGCCAGCGCACGTTGTTGCGCTGATCTTTGAATGGCGGCAGTAAATGTACGGCAAATGGGGGCAACGAGCAGCGTCTGGATTGTCCTTTGCACAGTAACAACGGAAATCCCCGATCTCGTATCGACAGGAGTTTTCCATACGCTTCCAGGCCACTTAAAAAATATGTTTCGTCGTTTTGTTGCTTTTGGTTTTCGAGCCAATTTTTGAGGCGTTTGAGTGCAGGGTAATAGACAATGAACTCAAGCAATTCATTATTATTATGATACATGCTTATATGCCTATTTTTCAGAATGGTTTAGATCATAGACTCTGGTGCTAAGATTACAAAATTTCAATAACTTATGCAATGTTACGCGCCTGGGTCATTAAATTTTGCTAAACCGTCGCATTGCGAAACAGTTATCGAATGGTCTAATTGCTGCAATTTCGTAAATTGTGATGGGGCTTCTTGATCAATGCTCCATCTCGTATCAACTACGATTGATTTTTTGACGGTGAATCGAATGGAAAGTCAGCACCGTCAATAAAGCGCACTTTCTTGATGGTGGTCGCCCAGCCGCGGCCAGGCCGACAGCACCGCCTTGACCACGGTGGCCAACGGAATCGCGAAAAATACGCCCCAAAAGCCCCATAGTCCGCCGAAAAACAAGATCGCGACGATGATCGCGACCGCATGCAGGTTGACCGCCTCGGAAAACAGGATCGGCACCAGCAAGACACCGTCGAGAGCCTGGATCACCGCGTAGGCGATCGCGATATACACGAACTCGTCGCTACCCCAGCCCCATTGAAAATACGCGACGCCGAGCACCGGAAAGGTGACCAGGGTTGCGCCGATATAGGGGATGATCACCTGCAGCCCCATGAACACCGCGAGCAGCATCGCATAGTTCAGATCGAAAAAGCGGAACGTCACGAAACTGGCTGCCCACAGGATGAAGACTTCGGCGAACTTGCCGCGGACGTAATTGCCAATCTGCATGTCGACTTCTTCCCAGACGCGCACGGTCAGATGGCGGTCGCGGGGAAAGAACTGCAAGAACCAGCCGATCAGCAGGCTTTTATCCTTCAGGAAGAAAAACACCATCATCGGCACCAGGAACAGATAGATCATCGCGCTGACCACGCTGACCAACGACGCGGCCGAAAGCGACAGCATGTTCTGTCCGTAGGTCCAGGCTTCGCGCTGCAGGATATGCATGATTTCCTGAATCCGGTTTTCCGAAATCAGTTTCGGATACAGTTTCGGCAGCCGCATGATGTTCATTTCAAGGCGGTAGACCATCGCCGGAATCTGCTGCACGAACTCGACCGCCTGCTGCGAAACGATCGGCAGCAGATAAAAGAACAGAAAGCCGACGCAGGCCATGAAGATCGAAAATACCAGATAGACGCCGACCCATCTCGGCAAGCCGGCCGCCTCGGTTTTCGCGACCAGCCCTTCCAGGAGATAGGCGAGCACGACCGAGGCGAACACCGGCATCAGCATGCCGGACAGCGAATAAATCAGCGCAAAAAGGACGATCAGGATCAACGCCAGCGAGACGGCCTGTGAATTCGGCAGAATCCGGTTGACCAAGCCTCGGAAAATGGGCGTGATGACGGTGCGGTTTTGATTTGCCATGGGCATGACGAGCGAATATTAGGTTTGAATAAATGTTATTCTAGCGCTATTCTGATCTTGAATCCCGATGAACTTTGGCCGAAGATAAAAGATCAATAGGGACAATAGCTTTGGCGTGGTTGCGAGGACGTTCACGCGGTCCCTTTTTATCCCGGCGGCGAACGGGAGAAACCCTATGAAAACGATTTTCACGATCATTACCCTGATCAGCCTTTTTTTTCTGACTGGCTGCATGCCGTCGATTTATCCCTCCGGCGCAAAAACGACCGCCGCACATCTTGATACCGATACGCGAGCTTTCATCACCGAGGACGGCGCCAGGCTGCCGCTACGGGAATGGACGACCCAAGGCGAACCGAAAGCGGTGATCATCGCGGTACATGGCTTCAACGATTACAGCCTGTTTTTCGATAAGCCCGCGCGCTATTTCAGCGCGCACGGCATCGCCAGCTTCGCCTATGATCAGCGCGGTTTCGGCAAGGCGCCGAAACGCGGGTTATGGGCCGGCTGTGCCTCTTATGCGGACGATCTTTTGGCCCTGGCGCGTCTGGTCAAGGAACGCTACCCGCGCAGCCCGTTGTTTCTGCTCGGCGAAAGCATGGGCGGGGCGGTGGTGATGACCGCGGTCAAATACGATACGACCGATCTGATCGACGGCATCGTCCTGGCCGCGCCGGCGTTGTGGGCGCGCAAGACGATGCCCTGGTATCAGAACGGTTTGTTGTGGATGCTCGCGCATACCACGCCGTGGCTCAGGTTGACCGGCAAGGGGGTCGTGAAGGTGACGCCGTCGGACAACATCGAAATGCTGCGCGAATTGGGCCGCGATCCGTGGGTGATCAAGGGCGCGCGCGTCGAAACATTGTACGGTCTGGCCAATTTGATGGATCAGGCGTTCAACAGCGCCGACGCGCTGAGCGAAGATACCTTGCTGTTGTATGGCGAGAAGGACGACATCATTCCGAAGAAACCGACCTATGCCTTCTTGCAGCGCTTCCTGAAGAACAACCATGCCGCCGAGGAAAAAACCGTCGCCTTCTACCCGCAGGGATATCACATGCTGCTGCGTGACCTGCAGGCCGACAAGACTTGGCAGGACATTGCCGCCTGGATAGACGCCAGAAACGTGCACTTACCGTCCGGGGCCGATAAACGCGCCGAAACCGTCTTAAAACCGGTGTTGACCTCGGTAAACTGATGCCTCATTCGAAAGACCTGCCCGGTTTTGAAAACTTGGCAGGTCTGCATTCCATTCATCATGCATTCATCGATGGCTTGCTAATGTCACGGTTTCTGATGCCGGCATGCCTGAACTGGGTATAATAACGGCTCAGATTACGGATAAATTTACCCCATCACCTTAAAAAGGCCATGACAGACAGACCGACCCGGCGAGGTTCCCCCCGGTACAATAAGACGCCTCCGCCAAGCAGAAAATCGACATTCCATTGGTTTAGAAACAGCTTCATCCTCCTTGTCGGCATCGGCGCCTTCTTTCTTTTCACCTATCTGGGCTACCTCGACTACAACGTGCGCACCCAGTTCGAAGGCAAGCGCTGGGCGATCCCCGCGCGCGTGTACGGCAATCCGGTTGAACTGTATGCCGGTCACACGATAAGCGCACAACATTTCGAGAATTTACTGGAGATGCTGCATTACCGGAAAGATCCGGAACTGGCGGCGGAAGGCACCTATTTTCGCAAGGGCGCGCAAATTTCGGTCAAGACCCGCACTTTCGCCTTTTGGGACCAGCCGGAAGCTCAGCCCGGCGTGGCGATGCGCGTCGATTTTTCCGATGCCGGCATCGCGGGCATCACCGATCTGACGAACAGTCAAAATCTGGCGATCGTCCGGATGGACCCGGTGCAGATCGGCAGCTTTTATCCGACCATCAAGGAAGACCGGATCCTGATCAAGCTCGCGGAAGCGCCTGAATTGTTGATCAAGGGCTTGCTCGCGTCGGAGGACCGCGATTTTTACGATCACTTCGGGGTGTCGTTGCGCGGGATTCTGCGCGCGATGGTCGCGAACATCCAGGCCGGTGACATGGTGCAGGGCGGCAGCACGATCACCCAGCAGTTGGTCAAAAACTTTTATCTGACTTCGGAACGCAAGCTGACCCGCAAACTCAAGGAAGCCCTGATGGCGTTGATCCTGGAGTACCGTTACAGCAAGAACGAGATTCTCGAAGCTTATATGAACGAAATCTATCTGGGCCAGGACGGCGCCAGCGCGGTGCACGGCTTCGGGCTGGCCAGTCAGTTTTATTTCGGCGGGCCGTTGAAGGATTTGTCGCTGGAGCAGTTGGCTTCGCTGGTTGCCTTGGTGCGCGGGCCCTCCGAGTACAATCCGCGGCGTTTTCCGGAGCGCGCCTTGCAGCGCCGCAATCTGGTGTTGGATGAAATGGTCGCGCAGGACTATATCAGCGCCGAAGAGGCGGAAGCAGCGAAAGCGCGGCCGTTAGCGGTGATCGCGAATACACACCGCTCGGCGAACCGCTACCCGGCCTTTCTCGATCTGGTCAAACGTCAGTTGCGGCAGGATTACCACGAGGAAGATTTGACGTCCGAAGGCCTGCGCATCTTTACCACGCTCGATACGCAGATTCAGGACACGCTGGAGGAAACGATCAAGCGCAAGCTGCCGCAACTCGAAAAACAGCCCAAGGCTCGGGACCTCGAATCGGCGGTCGTGATCACGCGCCGGGACAGCGGCGAGATCGCCGCGCTGGCAAGCGGCCGCGACGATTCCTCGGCCGGGTTCAACCGGGCGCTGGATGCGGTGCGCCCGATCGGCTCGCTGATCAAACCGGTCATTTATTTGACCGCGCTGCAATACCCCAGACGCTACACGATCACGACGCCGGTCAGCGACAGCGCGATCTTCGTCAAGGGCGACAACGGCAACGACTGGAGCCCGAGCAATTACGATCACCGGGAACACGGCACGATCGGACTGCATACCGCGCTGGCCAAGTCTTACAATCTGGCGACCGTGCGCGTCGGCATGGACATCGGTATCGCCCGGATCGCGAAGACCCTGAAAGATCTCGGTGTGGAGCGTAAGGTCGAACTGTATCCGTCGTTCCTGCTCGGCGCCGCGCAACTGTCGCCACTTGAGGTCGCGCAGATGTATCAGACCCTGGCCGGCGACGGCTTTCTGACCCCGATCAAGGGCATCAAGGCGGTGGTCTCCGCCTCGGGAGAAAGGCTGCAAAGCTACCCGTACACGGTCAGACAAACCGTCGACCCGTCCTCGACCTATATCCTGAATACGATCTTGCAGGAGGTGATGCATGCGGGCACCGGCGCTTCTGCTTATTCGGTGTTTCCGCAGGATTACGGCCTGGTCGGCAAGACCGGCACCACCAACGATGCGAAAGACAGCTGGTTTGCGGGCTTCACCGGCGATTACCTGTCGGTGGTCTGGGTCGGACGCGACGACAACAAACCGGCCGGGCTGACCGGGGCGACCGGCGCGCTGCAGGTCTGGACCGCGTTCATGCGGCAGATTTCGAAACAGCCGGTCAATTTGTTGCCGCCCGATAACATCAAGATGGTGCGGATCGATCCTTACAGCGGGCTGGTGTCGCCTCCTGATTGTCCTTACGGCAAGGGTTATCCGTATATCGCGGGCTCCGAGCCGACCGCCTATTCGGCCTGCGGCAATACGGTAATTGAACAGGACAGGCCATGGTTTGAGGAATTTTTCCCGCAGAATGAACAATCCACGCCCTCTGAATGAGAGAACAAAAGGCGTGCGGACAGGGGGCGCTTAAGCGCTCCCTGACAGTCATGGAATTTACTAAGGTGCTTTAATGAGTCAACAAAAATTGTTAGGTTTTATCCTGTTGCTGTTATTTTTTTTCAGCTCTTTGCCGGCGCGTGCGGACGATAAGCCGGTACAGCAGTTGAAAGCCTTTCTGGCCTCCTCTAGATCGCTGTCCGCCGATTTTAAACAGGTCTTGATCGATGAGAAGGGCCAGCCGGTGCGGACCAGTTTTGGCGTCTTCTATCTGCAGCGCCCGGGAAAATTCCGCTGGGATTACCAGAAACCGTTTGCGCAACAGATCGTGGCCGACAAAGGTAAAGTCTGGTTCTACGACAAGGATCTGGACCAGGTTACCGTCAAGAAACTCGACGAATCGCTCGGTTCGACGCCGGCGCTGTTGCTGAGCGGCGAGGTGTCGTTGGACGACAATTTCACGATCGAGGGCCAGGGCAAGGAGGGCGACATGCAATGGATCAAGTTGTCGCCGAAAAGCGCGGAAACGACGTTCAAATATATTCTGATCGGCTTGACCCAGGGTTCGCTCGGCGGCATGGAGCTCAGCGATAATTTCGGGCAACTGACCCGCATCTACTTTTCGAATGTGCTGATCAATCCGCCGATCAAGCAGACCTTGTTTCAGTTTGAAGTCCCGAAGGGCGCGGATGTGTTCGAGGAATGATCGGAATCGAGTGCGGCGCAAGGTATCCCGATGCAGGATGATTTGACGAGACCCCTGGCCGATAGAATGCGGCCGAGAAGCCTGGACGACTATGCCGGGCAGAAGCATATTTTGCAGCCCGGCAAGCCGCTCTATCAAAGCATCGTCGCCGGGCGCCTGCATTCGATGATTTTCTGGGGACCGCCCGGCGCCGGCAAAACCACGCTGGCCCGGCTGATCGCCCGTCATGCCGATGCCGAATTCGCGCCGATTTCGGCGGTGCTGGCCGGGGTGAAGGAAATCCGCGCGGCGGTCAGCGAAGCGCAGTTTCTGTTGCAACAAAAGCAGCGGCGCACGATCCTGTTCGTGGACGAAGCGCACCGCTTCAACAAGGCGCAGCAGGATGCGTTTTTGCCGCATGTCGAGGACGGTACGGTCTATTTCATCGGCGCGACGACCGAAAATCCGTCATTCGCGCTGAATAATGCGCTGCTGTCGCGGGCCCGCGTCTATGTGCTGAATCCGTTGACCCCGGAAGACTTAGCGGCGGTCGCGGAGCGCGCCCTGAGCGATCAGGAACGGGGACTCGGGCGTCTCGGCATGGTCATGGACCCGGAGATTAGGCAACAGTTTGTGCAAGCCGCCGATGGTGATGCGCGAAAACTGTTGAATCTGCTCGAATTGGCGGTCGAATTGGCCGCCGCGAATCACGAGAACACGATCAATGAAGCCTTGGCCCGGGAAGTGTTGAGCGGCGGCGTCCGGCGTTTCGATAAGCAGGGCGAAGAGTTTTACAATCAGATCTCCGCGTTGCACAAGTCGGTGCGCGGCAGCGCGCCCGATGCGGCGCTATACTGGCTGTGCCGGATGATCGACGCCGGCTGCGATCTGGCCTATATCGCCCGCCGGATCGTCAGGATGGCGTCCGAAGACATCGGCAATGCCGATCCTCGTGGCCTGCAAATCGCGCTGGACGCCTGGGCGGCGCAGGAGCGCCTGGGCAGTCCGGAGGGTGAACTGGCGCTCGCGCAGGCGGTCGTTTATCTGGCCTGCGCGCCGAAAAGCAATGCGGTTTATCGCGCCTACAATGCCGCGATGCGGGACGCGAAACAAAGCGGCAGTCTGAGCGTGCCGGTACACCTCCGTAATGCGCCGACCCCGTTGATGAAGACGCTGGATTATGGCAAGGAATACCGCTATGCGCATGACGAGCCGGAAGCCTACGCGGCGGACGAGAATTATTTTCCGGACGAACTCCAGGGAACGTCTTATTATCAGCCGGTGGGCAGAGGCCTGGAGATCAAAATCGGCGAAAAATTAAAGCATTTACAGGCGCTGGATAAACAATTTCGGCGTTGACGGCCGAACCAGCCATGTCGATCAGGTTTCGGTGGTCGCGGAATAACCGAGCTGTTTCTCGCGCGCATATTGCATGCTCGCATCGGCATAGTGGAGCAGCATGTCCGGTGTGGAGCCATGACGAGGATACAATGAAATGCCGACGGTGATATCCATACTGACCAACTTCATGCCGAAAGTAATCGGTTCGTTCAGGTTCCTGATCAGTTTTTGCGCAACGTTCGAGGAGGCGTTCACATCGGTATCGGGCAACAACAGCGCAAACTCACCCTCGCCCAGGCAGGCCGCGATGTCCGATTCGCGGATCGTCTCGGCCAGTTTTTTCGCGATATGCTTCAGCGCAAAATCGCCCGCGGCATGTCCCAATTCATCGATGAGCCATCTGAATTTGTCTACGTTCAGGTAAAGCACCGCAAACGGCATGCAGGTACGATTCGACAACGGGATCGCCTGTTGTATGCGTTCGCTGAACAAGCGCCGGTTGGCCAGTCCGGTCAATTCGTCATGAAAGGACAGCCAGATCAAACGCTCTTCCTCCTGCTTGCGTTGCGTAATGTCGAAAGCCAGGCCATCGACGCCGATGCAATTGCCGTATTCGTCGTATACCGGTGCGTCGGCGATTTCAAGCCAACGCCGCTTATGTTCCGAATCGAAGAATTCAAGTTGATAGGGCGGGGTGGGAACACCCTGACCGCAGGATTCCAGAATCATGTCGATGCGGCGGTTCGCCGGATGCGTGGTCAGATATTTGCGGAAATTGACACCGAAATTAAGAGGTTCGTAGCCGAGCACGAAGGCTACGGACGGGCTGACATAGGTCATGTTGCCCTGACGATCGCGTTGATAGAAGAAATAGTCCCTATTCAGGTTTTCGACCAGATTGCGAAATTTTCTTTCGCGGGTATTCAATTCGGTCGTGCGCTTCAACATCATCCGCTCGAAGTCGCTTTGTAACTGCTTGTAGCTTTGGCCGTGGTGATCCTCTTTCGGGGTGGACTGCGTCTTCTTGCGGATCTTCAACTTCCGGTCTACGATATAGCCGGTCAAGGCGAGAAAGGGCAACAGGTATTTGAACCAGTCGCTAGGCGCCTTTGCTTGCCACCATGCAATCTTAGAAACCCTGCTGTCGGCGGGATCGGATTCGAAACCGGGCATTGGGTTTCCGGGCGGCATCCATTTAAAGTAAATCGCATTCATTTCGGATTCGCTGAGCGAATCGAGCCCTTTTTGCAGGATGTTGGTCAGTATCGGCCAGTCTTTACGGACGGCCATGCTCTCGTCGGCTGTATTGCGTTCATAAAAACCGGCGAACTGTAAATCGCTCAGTTGATGTTTCCGGAGTAAGTACTGGGCGGTGCCGCTAAAAGTGATGCAGGCATCCGCCTTTTTGCGTTCGACCGCTTGCAGACACGCCAGCATCGAAGGCACGACCAAGGGCTTGAGCGAAGGAATTTTTACCTTGATCTGGCTCGAAAATTCAAAGTCGCTGGCGAACGCGACCGTTTTCCCGGACAGATCGCCGCGGTCATCGATCGACGAATCGTTCTTATGGGCCATGATGACCAGGGATTTGGTCAGATACGGGTGGGTGAAGTTGAACCATGGCAGCAGCGCCGGGCGGTCGACCATCGTGGCGATAATATCGACCTGAGGTTCGGCAACTGCCGAGATATAATTCAGCCAGGAGGTTTTCGGTTGCAGATAAAAAGCGATGCCGAGCTTTTTGCTGAGCGCATCGATGATGTCAACGGCAATCCCGCTGAACTGGCCTTTTTTGTCGACAAAACTGTAGGGGGGTAACGAGTCGTCAAAAGCCAGGCGGATTTTGGGGTGTGCAAGCAGCCATTGCCTTTCGTTCTGCGTCAGTGCCGGCGCGGAGAAAGCATGAGCGCTGTTGGCCGCGGCCGTCGGAGAGGCGGCGGAGGCGGTACTGACAATCAACAGCAAAACAATGAAATAACGCATTATTATGAATTGCCATGTTAAAAGACAGGGGGGCATTGCAGCGTGCCGACCCCCCGCTGCTGCAATGTGCATTTGAATGAGGTAATATTAGCACATTTAAGATCCGACAATACTCGGCGAAGCTCTGGATTTCTTAAAGCACTCTTTCTGGATATTGTACAAAATCTTCAGTCAAACTGAAAGTCGAAGATGGCAGAGCCGCTAATCATAGTTCAGCAGCGCCTTTTCGGCCATTTTGCGGTAGGATGCATTATGCAGCTTTACCCACAGATTCATCACGAAATAACCGTAAGGCATTTTCGGTCCCTGGTCGGAAAAAGCGATTTCGTGATAACGGCTGGCGGCATTTTGATGATGGCCGATGTGATTCGACAACCCGATCAACGCATAGCGCGATAGCCACGAGGTCGTCACCCAGCCGTAGGTGTTGCCGGCCCTGCCTTCGCCGAGCCCCCAGTGTTGAAAGTAATTGACGGCCTCCAGAATCCGAATGGCCGCGAAAGCCTGATAAAGAAACATCAAGGCCGCCAGCCCGCCGTAAAACACCGCAATCGCGGCCAATAATGACAATTCGATGACCAGCCCCCGCAGCACCTGATGGCGAAGCAGCCCGATCTGCCAGAAATTCTGGACAAGTCCGAGGCGCTCCCGTTCGGAGCGCCAGGCATAACGGAAATAGCCGAGAGAGACCCGTTGCCAGTAAGCGCGAAAGCTTTCGCCAAAGCGGGCCGTCGCGATGTCGTCCGGCATGCCGAGATGAAGATGATGACCGCGCCGGTGTGCGATCACGAAATGATCGTAGCAGACGCTGCACAACAGCAGGTGACCCAGCAACCGTTGCGGCTTCGACTCGCGGTGGATCAGTTCATGCGCGACGACGATGCCGGACGTGCCCGAACTGGTGCCGACCAGAAAGCGGATCAAAACCAGATTGATCAGGCTATTGCCCACATCGCCCGGCGACTGCCACGGCAATTTCGCCACCCAGTCCAACATCAGGCCGATGTTGGCGCATTGCAGAGCGCACAGCGCATAGAGAATCCCGTCGTAATAAAGCGCCGGCGTCTTGTCGCCGGTAGGCGCCGGCAAATCGGCCCCCCGCCAGTCCAACAGCAAGATCAACCAGAAAGGCAGGGTCCAGGCCAGGGCCGTTTGCGTTGCATGCGGGCCGCCCAGCAAATACAGAAAGGTGCTGACGGGCAAGACAAAGGCTAGCAAATAGCTGAAACGGCTAGGCATTCTGATCGAAGCGGTGAGTAAAAAAGGGCCGACCGGTACAGCGGCCCCGCAGTTTCTTGGATAAATAATACAGGAGCAGAGAAAATTTGAATGCCCGGCTGACCGTCGCCAAGCTGCGGTAGCCGTGATGAATGCGGCGCCAGTGCGCGTCCTTCGCCGCCTCCCCCTGGCTCGCGCCAATCTGGTCCAGATAACGTTGAATAGCCGTTCTGGCGAGCGCGGCATGGCCCGAGGCGAGATTGTCGATCGTGACATGCACGTTCACGATCGTAGGATCGATGCCCCAATAGCGCAGTTCCTCTGCGAGCCGTAAATAGACCCGGCCGAGACCGCTCAACTCGATCGCCATGTTCAGGCCCAAAAGCTCCGGCAGAAAAGTGGCCGGAAACTGCGAGATCGCGAGCAAATACACTGGAATGTCGAACGCGCTGTCGATAAAGCCGGGGTGGCGGCAGAAAGCCCGATCCCGAATCGGCGGCAGATCGATCGCGAGACTGTCGAGCAATTGCCGGTAAATGACCGGGTGATTCTGGTCAGCGATGCCGTTGCCGGTCTCGTCGTCGTAAATCCGGGATAAAATCGCGCCAACGGCCGCCTGCGCGCTGAACCCGAGCCGGCTCGCCTGTTGCAGCCAGCAGCCGTCGGCCAGGATCGCCGGCGCCAGTTGCTCGATGCCGAAGACATAGGCCTGTCTGGATAATCGGGGTTTACCGGCCAACGGTTGATAAGCCTTCACTTCGCGTTGATACAGCGTATCGATGTAGGCGGCAAAGGCCTGATGGCTGTATTTTTGAAACGGCAGTCGGTTGCACCAGCGCGCCGTGCGCAGCACTTTGCGCACGAGTAGGCGGGCGGCGGGCAGACTATCCGGATAAAGGTCCGCGTTGACCAGATAATGATACAGTTCACGGCGGCTCATATTCGCGAATCGGGGCGGACTGCCTCCGGCTTGATCCGGCAGCCAGTTCGTTGCGTGTTCCGGCTCTACGGGGCAGGGCGCCGCCGACACGTCCGTATCCGCCTCGATCAGCCAGCGTAGCAGACACTGTTTGTCGTTGTCGCTGAATATGCCGAACATCGGCCCCTTGAATTCAAACAGTTTGAGCAAGGGGCTCGCGGCCGGATTTTGCCGGTCGACATAGGGTGTGCAGCGTAAAGCGGACAGGAAATGCGCGCTGTCGAAAGGGATTTCGGCAAACCAGTCGTCCAACGCGCGGCCTGCCAGCGTGATAGGGCGGTGGTGGCCCAACGCCGCCGGCGCCTTGTGCGTCAGCATCCTCGCTACGGCCTCGGAGGCGGTTTCGGGATGTTCGCGCCGGTGTCGCAGCCGGCATTCGCACTGCTCGAAATAGTCGCGATATAGCTCGAACCCGGACGCGATGCGCCGCCAAAGCTCGGACTTGCGGTCTGCGAATTGCCCCAGATAGTCCCGGATCGCAGCGAGCACGGCGGGTGTCGCCGATACCAGATGCTGCCGTCTTTGGTTTAGGTAGTGCGCCAAGCCTGGATGCTCGCTGGCCGCCAAGCCTGCGAGCAGGCTCGGGCTCTGGCAGTAGGCGAGAGTGAAGCCGAGGAGTTCGGGAAAATACACGCGCGGAAATTGCGCGAGCGCCAATTGCAGCGCCGCAAAATCGAAAAATAACGCGTCGATGGCATCCTGCTCGGCGAAGGCCATGCTGGCGAGATCGGGGATGTCCAGACCGGCCTCCAGGAGCAGCGCCCGAAACGCCTGCGCCGGCGGATGCTTGGCGCAAAACGAGGAATACACGGCCGCCAAAGCAATCGCCACCGGTGCTTGATTTGTGGCGGTCAGCAGCACATGCCGCAGCCAGCACGCTTCGGTCAGGAGCACCGGCTGCGTTTGCAACAGGCAGTCTTCGTACGGGCCGGGTGTCGGTGCGGCAGGGGCTGACGCCTTGACCGGAAGGGCATTCAGTATGGACTGATCAGCCAGGGAATCCGGCGGTTCGACCTGCCCGGTCGCGGCCCGCCGGGACCATTGCGCCGCGACGAAATGATAGGCGACGGGATAGAGCGCCGGGTCTTCGCAGTCCTGCAGCAGCGCATGAAACAGCGACCTGCCGTCCTGCCGGTAACGGCGCGCGGCCCGGTACGCCGATTGCGAAAATTCCGGCTTCAGGTCTGGATCAAAGGCAGTGGCGGACTCATTCATCGCGCGGTTTACGGATCAAATACTCGTTGACGACCAGCACATCCAGTCCGGTCGTCAAAAACAACGCAATCGCATCTTCGAGCGCATGCGCCAACGGTTTTCCCATCACGTTGAAACTGGTGTTCAGCAGCACCGGAATGCCGGTCAATTGCCGAAAGCAATCGATCAACTCATAAAACCTCGGATTCCATTCTTTTTTGACCGTTTGCAGGCGCCCGGTGCCGTCCACATGACACACCGCGGCGATGTGCTGTCGCATCTCTGTTCGAATCCTCAAGGTTTTGTCCATGTACGGCGATTCCTGATAATGTTCGAAATAGTCGGGCCCGAACTCATGTAGAATGGACGGTGCGAACGGGCGAAAGGTTTCCCGGAATTTAATTTTTTCGTTGATCAGGTCCTGGGTTGTGGCGGCGCGGGGATCGGCCAGAATCGAACGGTTACCGAGCGCGCGCGGGCCGAACTCGGCGCGTCCTTGCAGCCAGCCGATCAATCGACCCTGGGCGAGAAGTTCCGCGGCCGCCGCGCAAATCGAGTCTGGCCGGTGTTCGATCGTTAAGCTGCGATTGAAGCGGAGCAGACGGGCGATCGCGTCTTCGGCGATCACGGAGCCGGTATACGGCGTTTGTATCGTTTTCGGCAGCGCGGCAGCCGGCCGCGCGGCATAATGCGCGAGCCAGGCCGCGCCGAGCGCGCAGCCGTCATCGGCCGGCGCGGAAGGAATATAGACCTGCTTGAACGGCGTGTCCTGGGTAATCCGGCCGTTGTTAGAGGAGTTCAGCGCGCAGCCCCCAGCCAGGGTCAGCTGTTCGGATTGGGTCACCCGATACAGGTGGCGCAAGAGCTTGTTGACGATGTCCGCGAAAAAGTGCTGTCCGGTACAGGCCAGATCGGCCGCCAGCTCGATCGGGTCTTGCCGCTTGTGTCCAAAGGCGTCCAGCCTGTCGATCCGGTGAAAGAATGCTTTGCCTCGATGCCGGGCCTCGAAGCCGTCGAGGGTCAGCGTCGATTGCAAGAGTGCAAAAAGTTCCTCATTCACCTTGCCGTAGGGTGCGAGCCCCATCACCTTCCATTCCTCGCCTTTCAGCCAGTCGAAGCCGCACAGTTCGGTGATCTTCATATAGTACAGGCCGATGCTGGCGGTCGCCGCACCACGGGCTTCGTAAAGCCGTTCCAGCCTGCCGTGCCGGTAGCGGTAAAACGCCATTGCGCCGTGTTCGCCGAACGAGTCGATCACCGCCGAGGCGGCCTCCTCGAACGGACTGCCGTAACAGGCGGCCGCGGCATGGGTCAGGTGATGGTCGTAGTCGGCGAAGGTGATACGGCAGCGCGGATAACGTTCACGCGCGATGCGGACTATATTCAGTCCGGCGCTGCGGATACTGTTGTGCTGGCAGGCCATCATGTGATGCAACTGAGCATTGTGAAGCGGCGAACGCAGCCGCTTGATGTCGTGTTTCAGCAGGCCGGCCGCAGTCAGCCGGCCGAGTCCCGACAGGAGCGACTCATACAGCGGGCGCTGCCGGCGCCAGTTGCTTGCGATCGTGATCGTGACGGGCTCGGGGCAATAGCTTTCGAGTAATTCCGGAATCCGGAACAATTGATCGGGTTCGGCGTTCAATGCGCGCTTGTTCTGCAGATAGCGCTCGGTGGCTTCCGCGAACAGCACTTCGCCTTCGGCGTCGAGAATCGCCAACGCCGAGTCGTGGTAGGTGACTGACAGCCCGATCGTATAATGATTCATTCCGTCCCCAGACGCGTGATGAAAGCGGATTTTTCATCTTAACACTTTGACGCGGGCGATGAATGATTTTTGCGGAGGATGAGGGGGATTTGTCGATTCGCTGCCGGAAATCGGATGCTTTCCGGGAGCGAATAGGGGCTTTGACAAGGCAGGGGAACTGGACTGCTCCGGTGCCCCCCCAAATTCAGCGGATTTTCTGTAACCGTGATGAGGCTAGGCCTTGAGGGCTGGCGAAAGCCCTCAGGAAGCCAGCTTTTGCACGGCTTTTTGCGCCAAGGGGCTCAAGTCCTTGCCGTCCTGCTGGCAATAAGCAATGATCTGCTGCCGCATTCTGGGGTCCCATGAGCGCTGGATGTGTTTTTTGACGCCTTCGGACGCGAGCTCCTTGTCGCTTTCGGAGTTGAAGAAATCGCTAATGTCATTAGCCATTTTGATCAGTTTTTCGATATGCATCAGTCAAGTTTCAGGTAATCAGGGTCGGGTAGGTGATATGGGTCAGACGTTCCGGATGGCTGTAGACCACATGCTGGTCGTCGCGGGCAAAGCCGACCAACGTGATGCCGGCTTCTTCGGCCAGGCGGATCGCCAATCCGGTCGGCGCGGACATCGCTGCCAACAGGGTCACGCCGACACTGGCCGCTTTTTGCACCAGTTCGTAACTGGCGCGGCTGGTCATGATCACGAAACCCGTGGCCGGGTTCTTGCCGAGCCGCAATAACAAGCCAATCAGTTTATCGAGCGCATTGTGACGGCCGACATCTTCACGGACGTATTGAATGCCTTGTCCCGGTACGATCCAGGCGGCCGCGTGCACCGCGCCGGTCAATTGATTCAATTTTTGTTGCTCGCGGATTTCGTTCAGGGCCGCGAACAATTCGGCCGCAGGCAGTTGCAAATCGCCGCGCACAGGTTTGGCATCGCGAACGGCCTGCTGCAGGGTGGTCGCGCCGCAGAGCCCGCAGCCGGTACGGCCGGTCAGGTTGCGGCCTTTGCCGGCCAGCTTTTCGAAGCGTGCAGCGGGAATCTTGACGCGTGCCTCGATGCCGTTCGAGCGGTTATACACATGCACCGACAGCAGTTCGGAAGGGTCCTGAATGATGCCTTCGGTGATGCTGAAGCCGAGCGCGAAATCCTCGATATTGGCCGGCGTCATCAACATCACCACATGCGGCTCGCCGTTATAGACCAGCGAAACCGGCACTTCCTCGGCAATATAGTCCTGCTGGATGCTGTGCTGCTGCCCGCGCCAGCGCTCGACCCGGCTTTGCTGATAGCTCGGCCAGCCCAATTCCGGCGACAACGGCTGCATCACGACATTCACGTTCGCCATGGCTTATTCCTTGGCGAGCAATTCCAGCTGTTCCTCGGAAAAGGCTTGATAATTCTGTTGCCATTCCGAAGGTTGCGCGACTTTGGCGACCTGCACCGCGGTGACCTTGTATTCGGGGCAGTTGGTCGCCCAATCCGAATTGTCGGTCGTGATCACGTTGGCGCCGGATTCCGGGAAGTGGAAGGTCGTGTAGACGACGCCCGGCTGTACCCGCTCGCTGATCAGCGCCCGCAGCACGGTCTCGCCGGCACGGCTCTTGATGCCAACCCAGTCGCCGTCTTTCAGGCCGCGATCTTCCGCGTCATGCGGATGGATTTCAAGCCGGTCTTCGGCATGCCAGGCGACGTTGTCGGTACGGCGGGTCTGCGCGCCGACGTTGTATTGCGACAATATCCGGCCGGTGGTCAGGATCAACGGGAACATCCGGGTCGTGCGCTCGTGCGTCGCGACATATTCGGTCAGCATGAACAGGCCCTTGCCGTTGTCGCGCATGAACTCGTGTTCGTGCATCGTCGGCGTGCCTTCCGGCGCCTCTTCGTTGCACGGCCACTGGATGCTGCCGAGACGGTCGATCTTTTCATAGCTGACACCGGTAAAGGTCGGCGTCAACCTGGCGATTTCGTCCATGATCTCGGACGGATGGCGGTAGTTCATCGGGTAGCCGATCGCGTTCGACAGCATCTGGGTGACTTCCCAGTCTTCGTAGCCGCCGAGTGGCGCCATCACCTTGCGTACCGGCGAGATCCGGCGTTCGGCGTTGGTAAAGGTGCCGCTCTTTTCGAGGAAGGACGAGCCGGGCAGGAACACGTGCGCGAATTTCGCGGTTTCGTTCAGGAACAAATCCTGCACGATCACGCATTCCATCGAGCGCAAGGCGTGATGGACGTGCTGGATGTCCGGATCGGATTGCGCGATGTCTTCGCCCTCGACATACAGACCCATGAAGCTGCCGTCGGACGCCGCGTCGAACATGTTCGGAATGCGCAGGCCCGGTTCGCCTTGCAGGGTGACGCCCCAGTTCTGTTCGAACAGATGCCGGGTCGCAGCGTCCGACACATGGCGGTAGCCGGGGAATTCATGCGGGAACGAGCCCATGTCGCAAGAACCTTGCACGTTGTTTTGGCCGCGCAGCGGATTCACGCCGACGCCTTCGCGGCCCAGGTTGCCGGTCGCCATCGCGAGGTTCGCGATGCCGATGACTGTGGTCGAACCCTGGCTGTGCTCGGTGACGCCGAGTCCGTAATAGATCGCGGCATTACCCGCGCTCGCATAAAGCCGGGCCGCGGCGCGGATGTCGCTGGCCGGAACGCCGGTCGCCGCTTCGGCCGCTTCAGGCGCATGGCGTTCGTCGGCAATGAAGCGGCGCCATTTGTTGAAGGAGTCGAGATCGCAGCGGCCATCGACAAACGCTTCGTCGATGAAGCCCTCGGTGACGATGACATGCGCGAGCGCATTGACCAGCGCGACATTGGTGCCGGGACGCAATTTCAGATGGTGCGAAGCCTCCACATGCGGCGATTTGACCAGATCGATCTCGCGCGGATCGACCACGATCAGCTTGGCGCCTTCGCGCAGACGTCTTTTCATCTGCGAGCCGAAGACCGGATGGCCGTCGGTCGGATTCGCGCCGATCACCATGATCACGTCGGCCTTCATCACCGAGTCGAAATTCTGGGTGCCGGACGATTCGCCGAAGGTTTGCTTGAGGCCGTAACCGGTCGGCGAGTGGCAGACGCGCGCGCAGGTGTCGACGTTATTGTTGCCGAAGCCGGCACGGATCAGTTTCTGCACCAGATAGGTTTCTTCGTTCGTGCAGCGCGACGAGGTGATGCCGCCGATCGAATCGCGGCCGTATTTGGCCTGAATCCGTTTCAGTTCGGAGGCCGCGTAGTTGATCGCCTCTTCCCAGCTGACTTCCTGCCAATGGTCCTTGATGCTCTTGCGGATCATCGGTTGGGTGATGCGGTCCTTGTGCGTCGCATAACCGAACGCGAAACGGCCCTTCACGCAGGAGTGGCCGTGGTTGGCCTTGCCGTCCTTGTGCGGCACCATCCGGATGACCTGGTCTCCCTTCATCTCGGCGCGGAACGAACAGCCGACGCCGCAGTAGGCGCAGGTGGTCACGATCGCATGCTCGGGCGTGCCTTGCTCGATCACCGATTTTTCGATCAAGGTCGCGGTCGGGCAGGCCTGCACGCAGGCGCCACAGGATACGCACTCGGAATCCATGAAGGCCTGGTTCTGGCTCGGCGAGATTTTCGAGTCGAAACCGCGGCCGTCGATCGTCAACGCGAAAGTGCCCTGGGTTTCCTCGCAGGCGCGCACGCAGCGCGAGCAGACGATGCATTTGCTCGGATCGAAAGTGAAATAAGGGTTGCTTTGGTCCTTGACCGAATTCAGGTGGTTTTCGCCGGCAGGATTGTAGCGCACTTCGCGCAGGCCCACCGCGCCGGCCATGTCCTGCAGTTCGCAGTCGCCGTTGGCGGCGCAGGTCAGGCAGTCGAGCGGGTGGTCCGAGATATACAATTCCATCACGCCGCGGCGCACGTCGGCCAGTTTTTTGTTCTGGGTCGTGACCACCATGCCTTCGCCGACCGGCGTCGTGCAGGACGCCGGCATGCCGCGCGCGCCCTTGATTTCGACCACGCACAGGCGGCATGAACCGAACGGTTCGAGGCTGTCGGTCGCGCACAGCTTCGGAATATCGATGCCGATGCTGGCCGCCGCGCGCAACACCGACGTCCCGGCCGGGGCAGTCACCTGAAAGCCGTCAATTTCCAGATTGACGAGTTGTTCGGATTGTCTGGCGGGGGTGCCAAAATCTTTTTCTTTATCGAGCGACATAACGAATACCTCTTGATCTGGTTCAGGCCGCGTCGGCTTGGCCGGCGACGCCGAAATCTTCCGGGAAATGGTTCAGCGCGCTGAGTACCGGATAGGGCGTCATGCCGCCCAAAGCGCACAGGGAGCCGTTCAACAGCGTGTTGCAAAGATCGCGCAGCAGCGGCACGTTTTTCGCGAGATCGCGTCCTTCGATGATGTCGGTGATGACTTCGACGCCGCGGGTCGAACCGATACGGCATGGCGTGCATTTGCCGCACGATTCGATCTTGCAGAATTCCATGCTGTAGCGCGCCATGTCCGCCATATCGACCGTGTCGTCAAACGCGACCACGCCGCCGTGGCCGAGCACGGCCCAGATCGCCGCGAACGCTTCGTAATCGAGCGGGGTATCGAATTGCGATTCGGGCATGTAGGCGCCCAACGGGCCGCCGACCTGCACCGCCTTGATCGGCCGGCCGCTCGCCGAGCCGCCGCCGTAATCGTAGAGCAACTCGCGCAAGGTCATGCCGAAAGCGATTTCGACCAGGCCAGGGTATTTGATGTTGCCGGCCAGTTGCAAGGGCAGCGTGCCGCGTGAACGGCCCATGCCGTAATCGCGGTAGAATTCGCCGCCCTTGTCCAGGATGATCGGCACCGAAGCCAGCGAGATCACATTGTTCACGATCGTCGGCTTGCCGAACAGGCCCTGGATCGCGGGCAGCGGCGGCTTGAAGCGGACCAGGCCGCGCTTGCCTTCGAGGCTTTCCATCAAGGACGTTTCCTCGCCGCAGATGTAGGCGCCGGCGCCGAGGCGGACGTCCAGGTCGAATTTCTTGCCGCTGCCGAGAATGTCGTCGCCGAGGTAGCCGGCCGCGTATGCCTTTTGGATCGCCGCATTCAGCGCCTTATGCGCGTGCGGATATTCGACGCGCAGATAGATATAACCCTGGGTCGCGCCGACCGCGATGCCCGCGATCGTCATGCCTTCGATCAGCACGAACGGATCGCCTTCCATCACCATGCGGTCGGAGAAGGTGCCGGAGTCGCCTTCGTCGGCGTTGCAGATGATGTATTTTTGCTCCGACGGCGTGTTCAGCACCGTATTCCATTTGATGCCGGTCGGGAACGCCGCGCCGCCGCGGCCTCTGAGGCCCGAGTCGGTGACGTGCTTGACGATGTCCGCGCCGGTCATCCCCAACGCATTTTTCAGGCCGCTGTAGCCGTCGTGGGCGATGTAATCGTCGAGGCTGACAGGGTCGGTGATGCCGATGCGCTGGAAGGTCAGGCGCTGCTGTTTCTTCAGATAGGGCAGTTCTTCGATCAGGCCCAACGACAAGGCATGCTTGCCGCCGCTGACAAAATTCGCGTCGAACAGGCCTGTAACGTCCTTGACCTGAACGGGGCCATAGGCGATGCGGCCGTTCGGCGTCCCGACTTCGAGCAAGGGCTCCAACCAGTGCAAGCCGCGCGAACCGTTGCGGACCAATTTGATGGCTATGCCGCGTTTTTCGGCTTCCTGCTTAACGGCGGCCGCGACGCGATCGGCACCCAATGAGACGGCGGCCGCATCGCCCGGAATATAAACGGTATGGGTCATGCCGATGCCTCCTCTGCATTGATGATGCTGTCGAATAATTCGGCGCTGGAGTGGCCGTAGAGATCTTCGCCGATCTGCATCGACGGCGAGACTGAGCACAAGCCCAGGCAATAAACCGGTTCGAGAGAAAACGCGCCG